>Ga0182030_10024314_pt1 | contig 11136 bp, 6 predicted proteins | sample 812S3MmetaG_FD_121299 | JGI IMG/M metagenome (GOLD analysis project Ga0182030, IMG submission 121299) | Permafrost microbial communities from Stordalen Mire, Sweden - 812S3M metaG (Illumina Assembly) | ecosystem: Environmental > Terrestrial > Soil > Wetlands > Permafrost | place: Sweden...
CCACGTACTCGCCCGCAGCGGGCAGCTATATGACACCACAGGCTGTCACACTGAGCACGTCCTATCAAGGCGGCGTGATCCATTACACCCTCGATGGGTCATTGCCGTCTGTCGCGTCTCCTGTTTACAACGGAGCCCCCATCCAGGTAGCAGAACAGACGACTATTCGTTCCTTTGTCGCCGGGACTGGCGGGTATTCGCCCAGCGTGGTCACCAGCCAAACTTACAACATCATGCCTACTACTCCGTTTATCTCGCCGGCGGCGGGAACCTACACGACGGGACAACAAGTGACGATCTCAGATACTACTCCGGGATCGGAAGTTTACTTCACTACTGATGGCACAGCGCCGACGACGCAGTCGTCAAGGTATAGCGCGCCGATTACTATTCCGACTCAGGCTGTCACTGAGACGATCCGCGCTGTCGCGGCACTTAGCGGCGTTTCTGGCTCCAGCACAAGCAGCACCTTCAAAATTACGCCGCCAACTGCTGCTCCTGCCCCGTCAATCTCTCCCACGCCCGGCAAGGTGACCGCGAATCAACTGGTGACGATCTCTGATTCGCTTGCGTCGGCCCGGATTTTTTACACGCTTGACGGAAGCACGCCTTCGGCACAATCGACAATCTATACGGGGCCATTCTATCTCCCGACGAGCCAATCGGGAGAGGTTGTCGTCAGTGCGATCGCCGCACAAAGTGGATACTTGACTAGTCCCGTATCGCAGGCGACTTTCACATTCGGCCTGCCGCAGGGAGTCATCGCCAGCACGGTCTTGCTTAGTACGCAGCCGGTCGATTCCATTCCTACCAGCTTCCTGGGCTTCTCCCATGAATGGGGAGTGGCGGAGACGCTGATGGGCGACAAGGCGAACGGCGTAAACACGAGTTACCGCACGCTTGTGAGCACTTTAGCTAGTGCCATGGGAGGGCCGTTGGTGCTGCGCATCGGTGGGGGAAGCACAGACACATCCGGAACGGCAACCGCGGCTACTGTTCAGCCGTTCATCGAGCTGGCCCAGGCGGAAAGCGTGAAGTTTATCCTGGGAGTAAATCTGGGGAGCAATAATCTGCCGCTCGCAGAGCAGCAAGCCGGCTTATTCGTCGCTTCGGTGCCCAGCAGCTCTTTGTCGGCACTCGAGATTGGGAACGAGCCGGACAGCTACGCCACAAACGGAATGCGTTCCTCAAACTATTCGTGGAGCAGTTACCTTTCACAGTTCCAGCAATGGCAGCAGGGAGTTGGGTCTCTCTCCAACACCACGCCCGTAGCGGGTCCTGTGCTCGGCGGCGGTTCTTGGGTCGCCAGCGCCGAATCCAGCGCAGGCAATGATTCCTTAAACCCATCGCTGATTACGCACCATCGATACGTGGCATGCTACAACCCAAGCGATCCATTTCCCTCTGACTTTTTATTGCAGCCCGCTTCGGCGACGTCGAGCATTCCGCTGCTACAGCCATACGTTGCCGCGGCCCACGAGCGCAAGATTTCGTTTCGGCTTGGTGAGACCAACTCAATCTGCCTTGGCGGCCAGGCGGGCGTCAGCGACACCTTCTCTTCCGCGCTTTGGGCGGTCGATACGATGTTCGAACTTGCGAATATAGGAGTCGACGGCGTTAATTGGAACTCTAACTTCGACGGTGGCGCGTACGACCTATTTCATTTCAGCTCACCCAGCGGCGGCAAGTATTTCCTTCTGCAGGTGCGCCCGCTTTACTACGGTCTGCTGCTCTTTGCGCAGGCAGCCGGCAACAATGCTCAACTGCTGAGCACTTCAACCCTGGCGAGCGGAAATGTGAAGGTCTGGGTGGTGACCAATGGAAATGGGCACGCTCATCTGATGATTATCAACAAGGAGACAAGCCTTTCAGGAAACGTTCAGATTACGCTTCCCGGCTACAGCTCCGGTGTAGTGTCTGCCCTCGAAGCGCCCAGCTACCAATCGACAAGCGGGGTTACGATTGCAGGCCAGACGTACGACGGTAGCTCTAACGGGTCTTTGCAAGGTACAGCAAGCACCTCAACTATCTATCCAGCCAATGGCTTATGGAGCGTGCCAGTTGCTGCCATGAGCGCAGTAAGCGTGGACTTGCAGCCCTGAACCCTGTAGCTGATTCATACGGCCTCGGACAGATCAACCTGTCCGCGGCCTTACTTATTGGGGTTTAGAGTATCGCGCTTCGCAATCCGTGTTTTGAATCTGCCAGTCAGTCTCAACCCGCGCATGTAGAAAGAAAGGCCGGTCGCACCGATGCGATCGATCAAGGCCTCTTGTTGAATCCCGGATGGCCAGTTCAATGGAAATTGCGCTGGGAGTTTGGATGACAGGCGTGGCCAGCCGCGCAGAGAATTCAGCAAGTTCCCGCCGTGCAGCACCTGTAACCATTGTGGCGATGCATACAGTTCCCGAACCATCCCGGTTGAGCGCACCTTATCGTGTGGCACACAAAGCACCGTCGTGAACGATCCATCGGCTGCGACCCTCTCGATCAAAGTAAGGAAAGGGTTGGCTCGCCAGTAGACGTTATAAAGATGCCCTCGCAAGGATTGCAGTCCAAAAGGGAAGACCAGGAACTGTCGCTGCTGTTGTTGAAATGCATTCTGTACCTGGGCCACATAATTGCATCCAATGGCGTCGTCATTATCCAACCGTGTGGTCATCAGGTAAGGGGCCCGAACGAATCCGGAGTCGTGCACCTTGCGGGCGATTGCCTCGTCGGTTGCCGGCCCTTCCATATAGATCGGTGACAGAATCGAGCCGTACGCGGAGATGGCGTCGCGAAACCAGGCGGGGCTGCGCGCATCGCAAAAAACCAGCCATTTGAAATTGTTGACAGACTGCGCGGTGACGCTGGGCAAGCAATACTGTTCAAAGAGCGAGATCCTTGCACGTAGCCAAGTATCTTCAATCCCTTTTGATGTGGGCGCATAATCGATCGCGGTGTTAAACCGCGTGAGAAGAACATGAGTGAATTCCGAAATCTTGTGGAGATTGCTCATGTCGCCCTGCTGAGATTTCGCGCACCCGAATATGCGGCTCGCAGTAAGAGCAAAGACCGTTTCAAGAGAGGAAGTTTGCCCAGGAAGGAACGCGTCATTTGCCGACACTCCGGATCGAGGCCGCCTGATATCAAGCAAAGACCAAGCCCACGGGAGAACAGCACAATACCCAACTGCTGCAAATCAGGAAACCTGTCTGCCATAGCCGTTGCGATTAGCAGGCCCAGCTTTCCCGCTTGGCGCTTTTTCCCGTCTTTCCTTTCGGTATAGAGATTCTCGCCGTGGATACGTTGCAACGTGAGCCCTTCGCTTGCATTCCAGCCCGGAGCCAGCGCCAAAGCCGCCAGTTTCAGAAAGCCATCACTTGTGATGCGGATCGAATCCGGCATGGGCAGTATTTCCTCAAGCGTACTGCGGCGAAAGGATATGCCCGAAGTCGCAGTGGCAATTTGCGGAGGCCGCCCTTTCGCGAGGACTTGACGCGCATCCCACAGACCAGGGGGATAGCCGGAGGGAGCCGTGCGCCGTTCCCCGGTGTGATGATCAAACAAGATCATCTTTTCAAAGCACCAGCCAATCTCATGGTTCTCGCCATAAAGTTTTACGATCTCAGCGACCTTATTCGGCGTAAAAATATCGTCCGAGTCGAGGAAGCAGATAATCTCTCCGCTGCTTGCCTGGAAGCCTGCGTTGAAGGCTGATGCCTGGCCGCCGTTCTGCTTGAGGACTGGAAGCACCTGAGTCCCAAACGATGCGATGACTTCCCGCGAATTATCCGTCGATCCGTCATCAACGACGATCACTTCTGTGTTGGCATAAGACTGCGTTAGGGCGCTATCGATTGCCTCGTGAATAAAGCGCCCATAGTTGTAGTTGTTGATGAGAATCGAGACCAGCGGATTGGAAGACACGTTAGAGTTCCTTTCCTCAGCTTGATCTTCTTGTTCGGCGCCACTTCACTGTACCCTGCGAACAAATCTCTTATCCGAGACCGTACTCGATCGCTCCGCCTTCACCGAGTTACGGAACAAGATCACAGTCGCGGTTTGCCATATGAAACACAATGCCGCAATACGGACAGCACCGGTTTTGATTTCCGCCTCGAAAAGTCATTGCCAATCCTCTCGTGGCTCGATCAGCTTCTGAATTTCGATTTCAATCGCTAACGTTCAGTCTATCGTATTGGATTTGTTCGCTCAACGCATAAAGACACAGACTCGATCGTAGCGGAAGGCGGAAACCAAATGACTTGGTCCGCTTCCTTCATGTTCGTCAAAACATCCTGGATGCGAAGAAGCGGTGAATTGGCAAGAGAGTGAAGTTTAGGTCATAATGAAGTTACGGCGTTCTTCCTCGATTTCCCCGGATTCCATCGCAGTACAGCCCCCGGAGAGTCTCTATTGAAATTATTTTCAAGATTTAAGCGCAGCGGCCTGGCTCGGGACGCGATGCATCTCTCTATCGGCCAAGGCCTGAGGCTTGTGATCCAGGCGGCTTATTTCGTTCTGATTGCGCGTTCTCTCGGGCCCGATGCGTATGGTGCGTTTGTGGCTGTAGTCGCACTGGCGGCAGTTTTGAGCCCGTTTTCCGGAATGGGAACGCCCAATCTCTTCATCAAGGATGTTCGCTCCGGCAAGCGGATGGCCGGCGTTTGCTGGGGAAACGGTCTTTTCTTGACTACCGTCTCTGGTATAGCCCTGACACTTGTTGTACTTCTCGTCAATTTTTTTTTCCATCTGAAGACGCCTTGGCTTGTGGCAGTCGTCATCTGCCTGTCTGATCTGGTGTTCATGAAGATCACCGAACTCGCCGCATTCGGATTTGGGGCCATGGATCGGATGAAGGAACTCGCCATACAAAGCGTGGTGGTAAGTCTTCTTCGCTTGGCCGGAATCGCTGTTCTGCTCGTGATATTTCATTCGGTTTCCCTCTCATTGTGGATATGGGCATACCTTGCAACGAGTATTCTGGGCGCCTTTTATGCGTCGTTCAAAGGTACCCGACTGTGGGGATCTCCGATCCTCAGCTTGTCTTCATTGCGCGAGGACATTGCGGAGGGAGTTTTTTTCAGCATCAGTACATCGGCTACTTCGATATACAATGACGTGGACAAAATCATGCTGGCGCGACTGTCGGACTTCTCCGCAACCGGTATTTACAGTGCGGCTTACAGGATTATCGACGTAAGCATGACCCCTGTGCGCTCTCTGGTATCCGCCGCGTATCCTCAATTCTTCCAGAAGGGCGTTCACGGCATGCGAGCCACTTACCCGTATGCCAAGTCCTTGATCCTCAAGTCTTCCATTTATGGCGCCGGCATTCTTGTGGGACTGTGGGTGGTTGCGCCCGTCCTGCCTGCCGTGCTGGGCAAGCAGTATGCTGCTGCGGTGCCCGCACTGCGCTGGCTCTCGTTCATTCCGCTGATGCGATGCATTCATGTCTTCTTTGCCGATGCACTTTCAGGCGGAGGCTTTCAGCGAACACGGACTGGGATCCAGGTTGGGGTGGGAGCCATTAATGTTGCGCTGAATCTAGTCATTTTGCCCCGATACTCTTGGCGCGGTGCGGCATGGACCAGCCTGGCATGCGATGCATTGCTCGTCGTTGCGTTTTGGGCCACAGCTGAGTTTCTATTTCGCCGTCAGTGCGCAAGGTTTTCTGGCCCCATTCAGGTGCCAGAAACGATCTAGTGGGAGATCGTGAAATAGATCCGTTTTACTGAATCAACAGCATTTCTTTGAATTCGATTTGCGAACGTAGATTGCTTTCGAGATTTCCGATCTCGTAACTGGAGACACACATGGATTCGTCAGCCGCGAAATCTGGAATAAATCAAGGCAAGATCCCATCCCTTGATGGGCTCCGCGGAGTCTCGTTCCTGATTGTCTTCTTGGCACACGCGGGACTTGAATGGATCATCCCGGGCAGAGTAGGTGTCAACGTATTTTTCCTGCTGAGCGGCTACCTGATCACGACTCTCATGATCCGCGAGCGCCAGAAAACAGGCTGGATATCTCTAAAGCTTTTCTATAGCCGCCGCACACTCCGAATATTTCCTCCAATGTACGCGATTATGATCGCGACCCTGCTCTATTTGTGGCTGGTTCATCACATGCAGGGAATCACGATCGCAGGAGTTTGTTCTCAAGCTTTCTACTACCAGAACTATTGGTTTCACAACGGGAAGGGTATCATTCCAGGCCTTGGAGTTCTCTGGTCCTTGGCCGTCGAAGAGCATTTTTATATTCTGTTTCCACCGTTGTTTCTGCTCTTGTTGAATCGCTTCGACTTGAATTACCGGCAGATCGCCATCTTACTTCTTGGATTGTGTGCGCTGATTCTCGTGTGGCGAACTTTTGTCGTGTTTACATTCCCGAATGGTTTGGTATGGGCGCGCGATACGACGGATTGCCGGGCTGATTCAATTCTTTTCGGATGCGTGCTGGCTTGCTGGGAGGAAACTCCGTCGACTGCCAGGGCATTATCAAAGCGCAATTTGGAACGAATCATTGTTCCATGCTCGATTACCTTGCTGCTCGCAACACTGGTCTTTCGCAATCCCGTATTCCGGGAGACCCTGCGCTACACGTTGCAAGGCATAGCAATTGCGCCCATCCTCTACTACGTTGTCCACGTGCCCGAAAGCGTTGCCGGTCGCCTGCTTAACATGCGCTGGCTGACCGCTCTCGGGACTCTCTCCTATTCGTTGTATCTGCTCCATGCGACTGTTTTGGAGGAAATGAATGGGGCTGTGCACTCAAGAGCGCTTGCCGGTGTTCTTAGCCTGATCGTCGCGATACTTGCAGCCTACATAGTCCATGTCGTAGTTGAAAAACCAACGACTGCACTTCGCCAGAGATTACACCACCTCGGTGCTGGCGGAAAACGGAAACCCTCGCTAATGCCGGAAGGCCCCGCCCTTGGATCTGCTCCCGTGTCCGATTAAATTGTGGCTCCGGCCCGCGCCTAGAGAGAAAGTTTTTTCGGGGAGTTTGAATGAATCGTAGAGAGATGCTTCGGCGCAGCCTGGGACTTGGCGCGTGCCTCACTTTGTCGAATCTTACAGCTGGCTCTTCCCCAAAGCCGGCACAGGGCCCCGGATCGTTAAAGATGCTGGCGGACAAAGCCGGCCTCAAACTTGGCGTCCAGGCCCAGAAGCGCGATTTGCAAAATCCGGAGTTCGTGCAATGGGTCACAGAAAACTTTAGTTTGCTCACGCCGGGCAACGAGCTAAAATGGCCCCGACTCCACCCAACCCCTGATAGCTACACGTTCGACGAAGCGGATTGGATGATCGAATTTTGTCAGAGTCATGGACTCCCGGTGCATGGCCACAATCTCTGCTGGAATAGTCCCTCTGGAAATCCGGCCTGGCTTTCGTCGACGTTAACGCACGAGAACGCGGCACGCACTTTGGTTGACTACATTACCACGGTAGTGAAGCGCTACAAGGGGCGAATCGAGTCGTGGGATGTTGTCAACGAACCCGTCGTTGCCTGGAGTAAGCGTCCAGACGGGCTATATCCGGGAATCTGGCTGAGCCTGCTCGGATCCAATTACCTTGATATCGCCTTCCATGCGGCTCAGGCTGCGGACCCGAGTGCCCTGCGAGTCTTGAATTGTTATTACATTGAGCAAGATACCCCGGACGCGATACGGACCCGGGACTTCACCGTAGTGCTGCTGCAAGGTATGCTCAAGCGAAACGTTCCCGTGCAGGCGGTAGGCATCGAGTCTCATCTAAGTGCGACTATTCCGTCAGGAGGCGCATCCTTTGCCAAATTCCTGCGGCAACTCAGTGACATGGGTCTCCAGGTGCTGTTCACCGAACTTGACGTCGACGACAGCGAAGTGATCGGGGACATTGCCGTACGTGATAAAGTCGTAGGACAGGTCTATTTCGACTATCTTGTGGAGAGTGTGCCGGCAGCCAGAGCCAAGCGTGTGATTTTCTGGTCGCCTTCAGACCGGGGCAATTGGCTCAACTCAATGCCCCAAGCCAAGTTTCATCGATCTGACGGTCAACCGCACCGGCCTGGATTGCTGGACGATTCGTACAAGAAAAAACCGGCTTTCGATTCGGTTCAAGCCGCTTTGATGAAGTTATCAGCTCAATCAAAAGCTTCTACATAATCCGCTTGCGGCGGCTGTGTTCGTGCATCCAGATGAGACTCTATGACAACACTTGAGGAACACATCGACATTCTGCCGCCCACCACCGGTTCGCTGGTGCGAAGTTGGTTCATTCTTATGCCGCTTCTTTACTACGCCAACAGCGGATTTCCCGGAGCTGCCAATTCCGTATCTGCCGAAGGCTTCTCGCGCACTCATCAGGCCGGACTGCTGATCGTCTGCCTCATTGCTGCTGCGTTTATCGTTAAGCGCGTAGCAGTTGTATTCAAAGCCTCTCTCCAGAACATGTTAATCGTCGCCCTTCCAGTGATTGCGCTGCTGTCCCCCCTCTGGTCGTTTGACCCTCGCCAGAGCCTGATAAGCGCCATTACATTTCTATGCTTCACGCTTTTTGCGCTCTATCTTTCAGAAACCTACACGTTTGAAGGACAGCTTGACCTGATCATGCTGACAGGCGCCATCGCGGTCCCAGCCAGCATAGTTCTTGCTGTTCTGGTGCCAAGTATCGGTACTTCCGGAGGAGCGTGGCGAGGGATCTTCACCCACAAGCAGCAATGCGCGGCAGCCGTCACATTGTTCCTGGTGACCGCGCTGCACTGGAATTCAAGGTTCCAGTTGCTCCGCTTCCTTCGCCCCATTTACATGCTGCTCTGTGTTTTCCTGATCGGCATGTCTCAGTCGCGCACCGGTTGGGGGCTCACCCTGTTTGCACTTGTTCTTTACGCCTGTGTGAAGCTTCTGCAGAGATTCCCAGGTAAGGATGGGCTCTTCCTGGTCTTCACCGGCATACCGGTTACTGCTGGCTTCATGTATCTCTTTTCGATATTTTCAAAGGAGGTGCTTGCGGTAGCGGGGAAGGATCCAACCTTGAGCGAGCGCACCGTGATCTGGGGCGCAGTTTGGGATGCCATTATTCAGCGGCCACTGCTCGGTTACGGATATGAGGCGTTCTGGCAAGGACTGGTCGGGCCGTCGAAAGACATCGTTATGATCGCTGGATGGCCGATTTCGCAGGCTCAAAGCGGCTACCTCGATCTGATGCTGCAGTTTGGAGCGGTCGGCATTGTGATTCTTGCCTTGATTGGCGGTCAAGCCGCTGTGAATGTCTATCAAATATTCAAGCGTTCAGCCAACCCCTCGTTTGTGCGCTGGGCAATCGTCGTGATCGTCTGCAACCTGGCCTACAACATCGGAGAAAGCGACTTTGGCTATCTCAGGATCGTGTGGCTGTTGTTTGTGATGGCGTGTATTGGTCTCAACCAGGAGGCGGCTGCGGTGAAGGCCGTTGCTCGCGGAATAGACCATCTAGCAGCGATGCGAGTTACCCGCGAACCAGCAGGAGAACTCGCTGCCACCACCTTATCCATTACTGAAGCATGGCCGACCACGAGAGAGACCTAGAATGATCACCCAGATCAATACCTCAAAAGAACAGGTCATGGTTGAAGTACGACCGTCTTTGGCTTACCGAAAAGACATTGATGGTCTCCGTGCTGTCGCGGTTGTGTCAGTGCTTTTGTACCATTTGAAGCTCAAGGTGTGGGGCGGATTCATTGGCGTTGATGTATTCTTCGTGATCTCTGGATTTCTGATCAGTTCGGTCATCTTCAAAGAGATCGCTGAATCGCGATTTTCCCTTTCATCCTTTTATCAACGCCGGATTAGGCGCATCTTTCCAGCGCTATTTGTGATGATGGCCGCGAGTGTGGTGGCCGCTTGCATTTTCTTGCTGCCATCCGAATTAGAGAATTTCGCAAAGTCTTTACTAGCGGCTATTTGTTCTGTGTCGAACTTTTTCTTTTGGATACACTCCGGATATTTTGATACCGCAGCTGCGGATCAGCCCCTGCTCCAGACATGGTCGCTTGGCGTCGAAGAACAGTTTTATATTGCATTCCCTGTGTTCCTGGTATGCATGAAGCGCTTCTTCCCGAGTCGCTTCAAGAAAGCCGTTATACTCTTGGCGTGTGTGTCCTTTTCGCTCAGCGTTTGGGGAGCCTACGAATTCACGTCCGCCACGTTTTACCTGCCCGCAACGCGTGCCTGGGAGCTGCTTCTGGGCACAATGCTTTCTCTTGATCTGTTTCCGAAGACGTCGTCGGCGCTCTGGCGCAACATCATCTCGATGCTTGGAATGGCGATGATCATTTACGCGGCGCTCGAATATGACAGCCACATGCCATTTCCGGGCTTGGCCGCATTGCCCCCTTGCCTCGGTGCCGCAATGATCATCGCTGCCGGCCAGAGCGGGGATTCGTGGGTGGGGCGTTTTCTTTCTCTCAAGCCGATCACCTTCGTTGGGCTCATCTCCTACTCACTCTATCTCTGGCATTGGCCGCTCATCATTTTTCAACGGGCGAGCTTGATCCAGGTTGCAGGTGCGTCAGAGAGAAACATCAAGTTGGCCATTCTTTGTGGTTCGGTCGCTCTAGGTACGCTTTCATGGAAGTATATTGAGACGCCATTTCGAAAGGGCAGAATAGTCCTCCGGCCAAGGCCAACATTTGCCTTGGCGGCAGCGTCCAGCGCGGTGTTACTAGTTACTGGCGGATTCATTCTATTTGCGCGCGGGTTTCCCGAACGGTATTCACCTGAAGAAGTAAGGTTGGCCGCATACTCAAGCGAGGATGTTTCAATCCCCTATCGGACGGGTACCTGCTTCATCAATGCGGGTAAGACAGAATTTGACCCAGCAACATGCATGCGCGAGGACAACATTAGGAACAACGTTCTGCTCATGGGTGATAGTCATGCCGCACAACTCTGGTATGGGCTGGCAAATGTGAATCAGGATGTGAATTTTCTGGAGGCGACTGCGGGCGGATGTGAGCCTCTTTTCGAGCATAAGTTGCTCGACTCTCGTGAGTGTGTTGCCATGATGGATTACGTGCTCGATGACTTCCTCCCAAAGCATCGATTGGGCGAAGTTCTTCTGGCGGCACGATGGGAAAACGGAGATCTAGGTAAATTGGGATCGACGATCGAACGTCTGGAGCGCCAGG
>Ga0182030_10024316_pt1 | contig 11135 bp, 11 predicted proteins | sample 812S3MmetaG_FD_121299 | JGI IMG/M metagenome (GOLD analysis project Ga0182030, IMG submission 121299) | Permafrost microbial communities from Stordalen Mire, Sweden - 812S3M metaG (Illumina Assembly) | ecosystem: Environmental > Terrestrial > Soil > Wetlands > Permafrost | place: Sweden...
CCTGGCGTGCAATTTTGCGACCGCTAAACGTGCAGCTTCTCTTCTCTGCGACTGTTTGAACCGTCTACTTAGCCTTCGTTGCGCTCTCCGGAGCTTTCGATCAAGCTTGGAATAATCAGGACTATCTATCTTTTCTCCCGAACTAAATGCAGCGAAAGTCTTGAGCCCCAAATCAATTCCGATAGATTCATTTTTGGCTGGTTCAATTTCAGGTTGAATCTCGACAACAAAACTCAAGAAATACCTACCAGAAGGGTCTTTAATAATAGTTGCTGAACTTGGTGCAGAAGGAAGCGGGCGTGACCAGATCACTTCTAGCTGACCAATTTTTGCTAAATAAACTTTTCTCTCTTTAAGCGAAAACCCACTTACCGTGAAGCGTGCTGATTGCTTATGGCATTTTTTCTTGAATTGTGGCAGACCAATTTTCGGACCTTTTCTCTTCCCTCCTTTCGAATCAAAATAGTTTTCATAAGCAACGCCTAAATCTCTAATAGACTGCTGAAGCGGCACCGCTGACACTTCGCTCAACCAATTTCTCGTTGGTGTCTTTTTCGCTTCAGTGATGCAAAGCTTCTGTAGGTCGCCATTCTTCGGCCGTTTATCGGATTTTCTACACAGAGAAAGTGCATCATTCCAAACTACACGTATGCAACCAAATAGACGTGACAGAGCTTTTCTCTGTTGGTCCGTTGGATAGCATCGATAGCTGTATCTGACTTTCATGACACCATTATAGCTTCTTTAGTGCATAAAATAAAATGAATTTGAGACGTATAGAAAACAGAGAAATAGCATGACAAGACGCAGCAAACTTGCCTTACCGCGCCAATACCGATGAAATGTATTGAAAGGGAATCGCTGAAAAATGGTTGGAACATTCTTTCAAAACTGTTGTTCAAAAATGAACTTTGAAATTCCGGATTAACCGAAAAGGAACACGTACATTCCGAGGACCACCTACACTTCCGATATCAGCCATACTGAACGCAACTAACCGGTGCTTCAGGCGGCAGCTACGGCCGGCCAAGCAGGGCGCAGGAAGCCCAGACAAAAATCAAGAGCCGTCCTTAAGTACGGGGCTTTAAACCCAATCTGTTGGTAATGAAAAGCAGGCAGTGATTGGCTGCCCGCTTTTACATCTGTTCCATTCAATTATTTCTGCTAACTATTTCTTGCTAGCTGTTTTTTTATGCCTAGCGAAGCGGGGAGAAAAGACTTGAATCAATTCTTGAATCTGTCGGCGTGAGTTCAAAATGGCATTTTGGAAGTGCCTTTTGCATCATCGTAACAGAAGTAGGTGGCAGTTGACCCAGTATCAGGGTCAAGCTAAGCAATGATGGCATTTTTGATAGCGAAGCTAGACACTTTGGAGTAACCAATGTATCGCATAGATTAAGTGTCCTCAACTTTTTCAATCCAGCAAGTCGAGCAATTCCAGCATCTGTGATTTTATTCTTTGAAATATCGAGCTCTTCTAGTAGGTGCTGTCGACCAATGAATTCGCAAGCACCATCATTTAACAAACTTTGCGAAGCAGTGAACATCTTCAACTTTTTAAAAGTTGGAATCTTTTCAAACTTGCAATCCCTAAAATTTGAACGAGACAGTTCAAGCCTTTCCAGTCCAGGTAATTCAGCCAGGTAAGCAAGTCCTGAACCCTTCATGAGGGTGCCGCTAGCCGTAATATGGCTTAGCTCCTTAAGAGAAGCAAGATACTTCAAACCTGCGTCGGTCAAATCTGTTCCGCTGAACAAAAGACGGCGGATCCTGGTCAGATGTGTGAAGTGCTTCAGAGTATCATCGTTTGCACTTTCGACATTTCGCATATCTATCTGCAACAAATTTGTTGCTATCATCTCAGGACTGTCGAGAAAAGAGGAATTTGCGGCCCCATCGTAATTCAGAACGAAACCGATCGGTCGATCAGTTGAAAGTTGAACATCTCCTTTAGCCTCTATGGAATGAGGCGCAGTGGCGGAGTCATAGCCTACCTTTCCAGGTATATCAGTCACAAAAATAATTCTGCCGACGGACCGAGCCGAAAAATGAATGAGTATTTTTCGCGGCTCGGTCGGCGTAATAGGTGCACTACAGACCGGAACAATCATGCCAATCAGCACGCAAACTGCAATGGCACCGAACATAGCAATAAGCAACTGTTGTGCGCGCACTGACGTCTTCCGATTAAGTTCTGAATGAACAGTATAGAGGCAAATCAACTAAAATGAGCATGCTTTGAGGTCTCCGAATCAAAACATAGCAAGAGAAAATTCCACTGTGACTGCTCAACTATCGACTCTTATCAACCCGCTAAACTCGAACGACCAGACCTTTCTGAACGATCCCTATCCAATGATGGAGAGGTTGCGGAACGAAGCTCCTGTTTACTGGTCTGCCAAAGACAAGTACTGGATAATCAGTCGCTACGCAGAGGCATCGTTAATTCTCCGCGACCCATCTTTCGAGAAACAAATTCATACCTGGAAGCATGCGCCAAATCCGATCATCGTGAGCCTGATTCCACATATAAAATCGGGATTCAAGACTTCGAAAAATTGGCTTTTAAACCTGAACCCACCGGCTCATACCAGAGTGCGTTCTTTACTTAATAAAGCTTTTACCGGGCCAATCGTGCAGGGGCTTCGTCCAGTTATTCAGTCATTTGCAAACCGGCTAGTCGATGGATTTGAAGGTCGCGATGAAATAGATCTGGTCACCGAATATGCCCTTCCTCTGCCGATGTACGTTATAGGGCACATGCTCGGTATTCCTGTTACCGAAGTAAGTGCACTAAAAAAGTGGTCATCGCAGCTGGCGTCCGTTGCAGGAAGAGCGAGAAATCTCAAAGTACTAACTGCCGCCGGCAAAGCAGTTGAAGAACTGGAAAGATACTTACGCCCTTCGATCGAAGAGCGACGAAAGTCACCACGTAATGATCTTCTCTCATTGTTGGTTCAAGCTGAGGAAGAAGGAACACGGCTAAAAGTTGATGAACTGGTAGCAAATTGCATTTTGCTCTTAGTTGCGGGTCACGAGACGACAACGAATTTGATAGCCAGCGCGGTCATCTGCCTTCTACGAAATCCTACTCAATTGGCTTTATTAAAAGCTGAACCAGACAAGATGCAAACCATGATTGCGGAGGTTTTGAGATACGAAGGTCCGGCACAAGTCGTTCCTCGATTAGCACGTAAAGATATTGAGCTTGCCGGGCAAAAAATACGTTCCGGTGACATGTGTTGGGTTTTGCTTGGAAGTGCGAATAGAGATCCGGCAGAATTTGAAAGAGCCGATGCTTTTGATATTTCACGCAAAGGCGCCAGAAATCTAGCTTTTGGAGATGGAATACACCGCTGCGTAGGAGCATCACTTGCCGAAGTAGAATTGCAGATTGCAATTGAGACGCTGTTCGCGAGGTATCCGAACGCTAAACTCGAAGATGCGGTGATTAACTATAAGACTCCTTTTGCGCTTCGTGGGCCGACAGAAGTCATACTCAAATTAAATTGAGACGCCGTAACAACAAGTTACTCGCATCAAAAACGGCTTAGCTGCGGACAGAACTGATATGCTCGTCTATAATCCGCCGACGAGAAAACAAATGTTCGACAGAAAAAAGTGCTGGTTCGGCCAAAAAGGCTCCAAGTGCATAACCCTTTTGGTGCTCCTGATAGCGTACTTCGGCTTCGCACTCAAAGACTCCGCTGCACCCACTGCACAATCCCAAGAATTGCGACGAGACAGAGCTGCAGGGACAGTCACGTTCTCCTTTCCAGCCTTTTCGATCGGAAAATTATATTACCTGGAATGGTTGGGCGGACCTGTAAATTTTGAGTATGGCGTTCGTTCTGCCGCACCATTTGCGGTAGCCCAAAACAAAGTCACCGTGCCGGCCAACTCTAAGATCAAGCTCGTGCTAAATAACTCGGGCCCGAAGACGTTAAAAACCCTCGCTAATCTCGGACCACAAATAATTTCACTTGATGCCCACACCGTTGACAAATTCGATGATGAAGCATTGAAGTACCTGGTCTTGACTAAAAGCATCGAACAGCTAAACGTAACAGAAGATGACATCACCGATCGGGGATTGAAAGACATATGTTCAAACCCATCGATTACTGACCTTAAGCTTGCAAGAACGTACATAACCGGTAAGGGTCTCCCTTACCTTAGAAATCTGTCCAATCTGCGAAGACTTGCACTAAACGATACTCGCATAGATGATGGTGCTTTGGCTCAGCTACTGCCACTCCAGAAGATTCAGGTGCTATCTGTAGCCAAATGTCAACTCTCAGACAAAGGCGTAGAAAATATTGCGAAACTCAAAGCATTATCAAATCTATCTCTCGCCGGAAATACAAAGGTTACTAATAATTCGATTTCTTCGCTCCAGAAGTTACCACTTCTGTACAGCCTGGACCTTAATCAAACTAGCGTCGATTCGCGCGCGATTCCTGACCTGGCAAAAATGAAAAAACTGCAGCTACTCGTCGTCAATTTTTCGAATGCAGATCTCGCGAAACTCAAGCAGGCTATGCCGCATTGCATCTCAAGCGTTGCCGTCAAAAGAGCAATAACGCCTGAATTCTTTGCACCATTGAAATAATTCAAAGAAAAGGTTTACGATGCCATTCATAAACCAGCTGAAGCTGAAGCTGAAGCCAAGCTTCGGCACGAGACCGACCGGTCAAATATCACGTCAAACAGCCGCCGGGTTGAATCCCAGCTCATTATTGAGAAGCCAACAACACAATCTGTTAAAGTGAATTCGAAATTTCTGATTGATTCACTTTAGTCTGGCCAAAATATCGTGATACGGTAAGTTAAGTGGTGCGTCTGCAATTTGATCGAGGGACCAATTGAGGTCAACTAAAACGCTAATTGCTTTGACACTCTGCGCCTGGGTTTTGCCAAGCGTCGCCCGTGCGTCCGCGCCAAAAGCAGTCGACGGCTGGAGAATACAGCAGCGCTGCATTCTTCAGGGCGACGAACAAATAGTGGCATGTAGCCAGGGCGTTAAGGTTTATAACCCCAAAAATGATCTCACTATAGTCTACGCAGCACCATTCAAAGAAGTGGTTTACTTCGATAAGCGCACCGGTTTGGTGTGTAAAGTGCCTGCGGGCAAAAATGATAATCCGTACCAGCGAACGATAGGAATGTTTTCGGGACTGTCACTCGCCGACGTTCCACTGCACAAAGTTGCATCGTCAAAGGTTGTTGATTTACCAACAGATAATTTCGTTAGTGGCCCGGAATATGCCGCAGAGCAACTTAAGTTAGCGAAAGCCGAAGGGCACGGCAACCGTATCAAATTTGTCGCCTATGGAGTTTTCACCAGTCTGCAACTTCCTGCAAACGAGTATGAATTTCTAGCAAAGCAATACGGATTACCACACAAAACTGTTGTCGGAGTGCCAGCTCACCTTTTATATAAGAGTATATCCGATAAATCTACAGTCTTTCTCTCGACACAATCTTGCTCAAAAGCCAAAATTTCCGAAAGTGAATTTGCAGTGCCACCAAATCTAAAACCCGCGAATTCTTCGCAAGCGGTTGTAGCGGGTGACAATGCTGGCATGCTGCTTCTGTTTTAGATTTTTCGGTAAAGCTAGATAAGGTTAGACAGTTGCAAGCTCGAGTCTTCTTTGAGTAAGCGCATGCACAGATGTAAATTGAATGTTTCCATCAACCTGGTTATCAAATTCATACAGTTGTTGACCATGACTGTAAACAGGCTTTGCGAAAGCATCTCCGACATAGCACACAGTGAGAAATCTTCGCCGCACGAGCCTGAAGGATTTACTTTCCCGGCCAAGGGCTTTGCTAATTAAATCCAGGGCGATCAAAAAATTATTCTTGCACAGCTCGATTTGTCCCGCACGCAGATAGCATTCAGCCAGATTGTAGTGCAAATGAGGGAGATATTTTTGATGCGAGCTATCGGTCTGCACGCCGATTTTACAGGTCTCTATGGCTCGTTCAAGCATTGAAGCCGCCTTGTCGTAACGCCCCTCATAGAAATACAACCAGAAAAGATACTGCAAGATCCTCATGGTATCGTCATACGACCAATCGTTATTCGTGGAATGATTAAAAGTGATATTCAAGCAGCGAATGGCGGCTTCAACATCGCCTCCCCTAAATGCGGCAAAAGCATTAGAGAGGCACGGACCTGACTTGTTCTCTGTAGAAATCATATTTGTATGCGAAGGTTGCCATTTCAAGAATCTCAACTAAATCATTCTTCCTTTCATGGGGTAAAGGAGGGGTTAACTTAATGGCGCTGACCAGAAAATGCTATTCTGTCGAAAATTTAGAGCGCGAAAGCGTTTCTGCTTGGGCAAACCCCACTTTGAAACGAGCGGGATGGCGAAAACATTTCATACTTTGACAAAAAAATTTGTATGCGCGAATCTGGCGCTAAATGTTCTCTGCTTAACTTGCGCCCCCATGCCTGCTGCTAAAGCAGGCTCGAGCAAAAACAACGAAAATATACAATTCGCCTACATTCCCTATGCAACAGATCTTCATTCTAAAGATGTGTCTAAAGAAGCTGTTCAACTTGCCGAGCAGCTCAAACTTGCAGGAACATTGCGGGAGATATCGGCACTGCGACAGGCGCAATCGACCTCAAAACTTTCACCAGAGCAAAGCATGCACTTGCTCGAGATTCGTGAGGATGTGAGGGAAGTAATCGAGCAAACGCGAATGGAGATCGACTACACAGATGCCGAGTTCAGCAGAGAAGAGGCTGTCTATAGTGAGTTGCTTCAGGCTTATACAGACGCGCGCGACACAAGAGTCGATCGTATCAACGCGTATGGCTTTCGGACGAATGGAATATTGTGGGCCGTTGGCGAGGCGCTAGACATTCCGACTTATGCAAGCCCCAAGTATGCCATTCCCTCCGGAGCGATAGGAATCGTAGCTGGTCTCGTACCAAGTGCCTTCTCTCTTTACGCACTGCGGCAGGAAAAGGGCGGCAAATTCGAAAGAGACCCTCATCCCAACATGCTGTCTAAAGTATTCGGCTATCAGGTACCACCAGAAATCGACTACCCAGATTCAATCTGGACTTGGCTAAATTCTACTCCTCCAATTGGTACCGATAAGTCAAGACTGAAGTTCTTGCTGGCGATCTGGCAAAATGACATCAACATCCATCACTTCTCCGTAAAACCAACGAAACAACAACTGGATGTCTTGACCGCTACGTGTCAAAACGATCTAACCATTCGTGTGATTTCAGACAGACTTGTGATGATACGTGCTTTACGTGCGGTTATTCTTGGTATTACGCGCCCACTTTTGGAACTGCTGCTGGTTCTGAGAGGTTCCAAAACACTACCGGCTGACAATGACACCGTATCTGGTGCCAAGTAAACATCCTTGACGGCTTACTGTTCTCACCACAGTTAAGTTTGGTGCATCGATCATTAGTCATTCAATTGAGCTTCGCAGATAGTCCTAACTGCCGAGCCTTTCAAAAGTGTGCGGTTGCCAATAAAATCTATAACCTTCAAATTTTTCAATCCGATCGACTATCGCACGTGCTACAGGAAGCTTATTGACTCGGAAAACCACCTCGTCCCCGAGTTTGCACGCTGGCGGAGTGCTGACCTCGTAATGCCCAGCTTTTAACTGTTCAAACTCTTTTTCCGACACATCGATGTACATAGGAGCCCTCTTGCTATAAGCACTTTGCAGCAATCATGTCCAACAAGTCAATTGTACGTGGCAACCATCCGCCTCGTCGGGAGTACTACATTTTTATCGAGAGCCTATTGTGGTATCGCGCTCAAGCGTCAAAATTACCCAAAATGTGGTTCCCGCCCCTACTTTACTTTCGACGCCAATCTCTCCGCCCATCAATTCTACAAGACGCTTGGATAGAGCCAGACCCAGCCCAGTGCCACTGTGTCTTCGCTTAGTGGAGCCATCAACCTGCACAAACAACTGGAACAGCTTTTTTTGATCTTCCATCGAAATACCGTTGCCGGTATCTCGAACTGCAAAGCGCACATCATTTCGACCCGAGCGCTTCGCGTTTTCGACCAGCAGCTCGACCGAACCACTATCGGTGAATTTGATAGCGTTCTGAACAAGGTTCTGCAGCACCTGGCGGATACGATTGCTGTCACCATAACCTTCAACAGCAACGGAGTCATCTACCGTTGATATAAGTTTGAGCTTTCTGTTTGCTGCTGCATGCTGAAATACTGCACAAACATCGTCTCCGAGCTTCCTTATGTTGAAATGCTCATTCGTGATCTCTACTTTCCCGGCCTCAACTTTAGCAAGATCAAGCAAGTCGTTAACCAGAGTCATCAGATTTTTAGCAGACTGAAAAATCAGGTTGGCTATTTCCTTATTCTCACCTTCGACGTCATCAGCAAGCAGCTCAGCAAGCCCCAGGATGCCACTCATAGGAGTTCTTATCTCATGACTTATGTTTGCTACAAATTGAGTTTTAAGCTCGTTGGCTTTTATGGCTTCATCTCGACTCAAATACAGCTGCTTATTCAATTGAATCAACTCATCATTAGCACGGCGCAATTCCCGATCTATTCGATGACGTTCAATAGAATACCGAATTGCTCTTTCGAGGGTTTTCTTATCTATGTCGCCTTTAACCAGATAGTCCTGAGCGCCGTTCTGCAAAGCTTCTATGATTGACGCTTCGTCATCACTCCCCGTGAATACAACAATAGGTGGATGCTGCTCAACAAGAGTTGAAATCTTATGCAGAGTTATGACGCCGTGACTATCGGGCACCCCAAGGTCAAGAAGAATCAAATCGAACTGATGTGCTCGAAGCTGATCGATTCCCTCAGCCAGCGTAGTTGCACGTGTAAGGGAAATCTGGTTGTGATTGAACAGCTGCCACGCAAGCAGGTAGTCAGTCTCACTGTCTTCTATAAAAAGAATATTGACTTTTTCTGGCATAGACTCTTAGGGCGAGAGCACGAGCTGGAACCTAAAACGCCAATGATACCTCTTTTCGCCCTCTGAGTTTGAGACCGAACAGGTTCAGATTGACTATACTAACGGCAGCAGCCAATGATGCCACCGTCCATGGTGACTCAGGGTTGGCGTGAATAAGGCTCAATGCTTGCCCTATTTGTGGATCAGCAAGAGCTTTTAACCAGCCAGTGCTTTGCGGACAATTTCTTAATTTCCATGGTTCTGTAATAAGAGAGATTACTGTCTCAGGAAGCTTCTGGACTTCCTTCACGAGTTCGCGAAATTTGAGATTCTAATACTTCCGCCTCAGCAATATCTTTTCGCAAATTATCCATTAACTCTTCTACTTCACCGATATTGATGCTGGCTCTCGAGGGATCGTTGCCGGCGGCAGATGCAGCGCTCTTATAAAGCTCATGAACTTGTTCCAACACATGTTCGGGAGCCTCTTCCGCCTTGATCAAATGGTTGGTCGCCGAACTTGACGAGGCAATTAACTCATCGAGCTTGATATGAATCGCTTTTATGTCTTTGTTCTGCCCACGTTGCAACGTAAAAAAGTTTAAAAAGGAAACCATCGCCACGATTTCTACGATAAGCTCATGCCATCTGCCTTCGAACATAAATGACACAGCCCACACGAGCATCACCACCAGTCCAACCAGCAATGCCTGCGAAGTACCGAGGTACCGATTAACCTTATGAGAAATATGCTCGAACATTATTTGATGCTTCATTAAAAAGGTTCCGCCAAATTTTATGTATCTCGACTCTAGATTCGAAGAAGCTCTGCGATTTATTACCAGCTGTATTAGCAGACGGAAAGTCTTGAATTCTGAGCCAAAAGTTTCGAAGAGAAGATTTTTTGCATTACAACTCGCCATTTAATACTCACTTCCGAGGTATAAAGAGGCATTCCATGGCGCATCTCGCTGCTGCTCAGCTAGAGGGATGACACTCATTGTCTGCAAAATAGATGGAACAAAATCAGAGGAAACACTTCTCTCAGGAAGTAGCAAACGACCTTGAACCGAATGAACTTGGTCGAGACTCAAATTTATTCTTTTGGAGACGCGATAGTGAAAGATTCGACAACCAATATTCGCAAACGAGGATTTGCATCCTTGAGCATCGAGGATCGCAAAAGAATCGCGAGTCTCGGCGGTAAAGCAGCTCACGCCAAGGGTACTGCACACCAATTTACAAGTGAAGAAGCTGCCGCCGCCGGAAAACGTAGGGGACAGCCGCGCAGTGCACGGATTCAATCGAAGGAATTGGAGAACGAACAATCTAAGACAATGTGATAACAACATTGTTCGATTTTAAAAAGCGTACCAATCGACATCAAAAGTCGACGTGCTAATGAAGTGAGCCTCCAGTCCTCGGAACCTGGGGGCTTTCTTTTTTGTTCAACCTTTCAATTTGACATCCGATTCACTTGAGTTTGCTAATTCGCCCAATGATAAAAGGCTCGACGATGTCGAGCCTCTCCAGGTTTTATTGTTTACGGTAACTCGATTGAGCGCGGCGGCGAGAACTAATCTGTACTCATTGCGTCAAACATTCATCCACGAGCAGGCGCAATCCGGCCAAGTGCCAAGATAAGCGCCAATTTAGATTTGAAGATTCTCTTAGCACAGCTTTAGAGCGGTCGAATTATCCTTAAATTGGCCTGCGAATGGGATAGCATTAAAACCGCCAGAGGAAACCGATGCCCACAAACGTTATCCAGAACGCTATGACAGGACTGATTGCAGTCGCGATCATGTTCACTCTCGTCGTGTCGGCTATGGGGTACGGGGCCTATAAACTCTCAGACATGGGCTATTGGACTATACATACTCATCGTGTAATCGAGGAGTTGAAGGATTCATTGTCTGGACTTCAAGATGTGGAAACCGGTGAACGAGGTTTCCTTATGACAGGCATTCCAGGATTTCTAGAGCCTTATAACTGGGGTAAGCCTGCAGTTTTCAAGCACCTCCATACAGTCAAAACCCTTACCGAAGATAATCCGGAAGAACAGGTAAACATAGAAGAGGCTATTAATCTTGCGAAAAGCAAGGTGTCACGCTCTGACTCAAACATTGAGGCCAAACGTCGTGGACCTGTCGAGTTGAAAGACAACGACTCCGGCAAAGCGATGATGGATGCCTACCGCA
>Ga0182030_10024317_pt1 | contig 11134 bp, 9 predicted proteins | sample 812S3MmetaG_FD_121299 | JGI IMG/M metagenome (GOLD analysis project Ga0182030, IMG submission 121299) | Permafrost microbial communities from Stordalen Mire, Sweden - 812S3M metaG (Illumina Assembly) | ecosystem: Environmental > Terrestrial > Soil > Wetlands > Permafrost | place: Sweden...
CCTTGCGGGTATGGCCGGCACCAGATCGCGAAGAGCCATCACCACCAGCGAAGTGATCCAGCCACCCTCCTGATCATCTCCTGAGAAGACTGGCCAGCTGCCATTAGGGTTCTGCATGCGGAGCAGAAAGTCCTGAGCACGTGCGATATCGCCTACAGGTGCCGAGTCGAGTGCGAGCGCGGAGTAGCACGTTGGCTCAATTGCCGGCTGCGAAGACGAGGCAAGAGCAGCCCAGCCTCCACCCGGGAGCTGTCGTAGGGCAAGTTCGGCTAAGAGGTCGCTGAACACAATGGGATCGGTCGTCACAGTGGGCACTTTGTAGTGCGAAATCTCTTTGCTGTCAAAAACCCCGCGCCGAAGGAGATTCTTGAGCTGCAAGTCCAGGCAAAGCCCCGTTTGGGAGGTGGAGGACTCTGCTCCCAGTCAAAGTGCGATTGGTGAAATAAAGATGGCGAGCACCGTGCAAATGAAGGCGTTGCTGACAGCCCGGCCTACGGAAACGCCTGGCGGTATCCAAACGCAGCAACGGAAAAGTGTTCGGATTCCCAGTCAAAGTGTCATTGGTGAAATAAGAACGGCAAGTGCCTCGCGGCCGACCTTCTGTACTGACAGCGCGGCCTGCGGGTCGCATGGCGGCGTCTGAAGTGCTGCGCCGGTAGCAATGGTGTTCGCAAGCAGAGCGATAGCGACGTTGCCCGCAGCAAGTCGCTCGCCCATAATTCCCGAACCCACAACTGCGGCAAGCAGCAACGCCGTACCGAGGAACACTTCACGGGCCTTGCGTCGGAGAGATCGAGATGAAGCCCTCAAGCGCGGCCTGGCGAACACGCAACGCACTCAATTCCTCTTCGCCGAGTTTTTCGGCGCAACCTGCAACTACGCGCATTCCACGCTCGGCGAGTATCCGGTGGAACTCCGGATCAGGCGTCGAGGCGGCGATATCATCGAGGGCTCGGAGCAACCGCAAGCTGACAGCCACGTCCGCTTTCGAATACATGCGGATCTGCTCAAAGGCTGCCTCCAGTAAACGCTCGAAGTGGACCCATCCAATGCTGACGCGAACGATACCCGGCGGATCGTAGAGCAAATCCTCCGGCGGCTCTCGGGAGGCGAAGCGGATAAGAACGCGGCTTAACTGATCCACGCAGTTGATGGCCGTGGTGGGGTCGTTGACAGCGGGCGAGATCGCCTTCAACGCAACGTCGACAATTTGCAGGACTCCGAACTCCACGTCCTGCTGCAACGTTCTGGTTGGGCCAATATCGAATGCGGCAAGCAGTTCGGCGGTTTCTTTGCTGGGCAGGCGGTTTCCCTTCGAAACCATCATCAGCGGGATTCCTGCCGGAACGAAGTGTCCGACCCGACGCAGCACGCGGATACTGACGTGATAGTGCTTCGCAGTTGCGACCAGGCGTCGCTTATCGATAAAGCGGATGTAGCCGGAGGCATCGCTCAAGACAGCCACTTCGCTCGGATTCGGTCTGAGAGGTGCGGCATCCTTCAAGGGGTTGGGATGGTGCGGTCGGGGCATCATATCGTCGATCATGGCTTCCGTTTCTTCCGCAATCCGGTCGACGATGTGATTGACGCTGATGGCCTGCGAGATGTGGTGAATGAAAAACAGCAGCAAGCCAACGCAGACTATCGCCAGGACCATTGCTCCCAGCACGGTGGCCACTGGTGCGAAGGGGTGTGGGACGGAGCGTGCCGCCGGAAGCGCCGCCATGCAGTACGAGAAGGTGCCGAGGAAGATACCGAGTGTCCATTGCGTTACGCGGTCCCTTGAAAAACTGACGATGATACGCGGGGAGAACTGCATCGACGCAAGGGTGAGCGTCATAAGCAGAATGGCGAATACGATCGATACCACCGTCATAATGGAGGCGGCGATGCCCGCCAGAATGACCTGGGCAACTTGCGGATCGGCGTGCGAGGGGAACAGGGTGGAGGGCACCCAGGCGCTGACGGCCGGATATTCCTCTTCCAACCACGACAGGAGCGCGCCCGCGCAACCCAGCGTCAGTGCGATGGTGAGCGGGCGAATCAGAAAGCCACCACGCAGGTTATACATAGCGTGGCGAAGGACCAGCGGCAGGGGCTTACTCACGGCACTCTCCAATCGAGTGTAGCGGGTCAGCGGTGCGCGCACAAAGAGAAAGACGAAACCGCCCTGTCTGTTAATTGCCTTCCTGGCGGGGGCTTTTAGGACTCTTTTTCACACCAAGATCCAGGTTTGGGGTTTCGAATCCGCCAGGATCTATAAGTGACCCAGAAGCTCACTGGCGATGGAGGCCTGAAATCGGAATGAGTAGCCGATCCCTATGAAATGATCCGCTGCGGCCGACGATAAGCCCACGCCATAGTGGAAATGGAGTTGTTGTTCTTGGCGCTTTCCGATCCTTAGTTCGGTTGCGAAGTGCAGCAAGTGGCGCGACCCGCCGCGTTCCGGAAAGTCGCCCACGTATTCGACAATCACGTCCCATAGCCTCGCCAATGGCCGATCCGATGCGTCGGGAGTGAATTCGACGTCCTTAAATACTCGGCGCTTTTTGCGCCCTGAAATCTTGCAGTCGGCACACTAATAGAGATGCACATCATCTTCGCAAACGTGAGTCTTGATCGACGCTCATGCAGTCTAAACCGAAAGGGCGCGAGGGCGCCGCATCGTTAGCCTGGCCAGCCGCAACCGAATCCAGATTCATCGGCTCTTTATCACAGAATTCCTTGCGAGCCCATTAGTTGACCGGATTCGGGAAAGTTGCCGACGATCGGGGATTTAGTCAATAACAAGCTCAGAACGAATGTTCTCGTTAAGAATGATTAGTGACACTTCGATAGAGTGTCAGGTTGTCGCTCTTGATGGTATCGCCACCGCATTTGGAGTCGTATCCATCAGAAGATTGCAAGCCAATCGAAATACCGTAACGGCCGTTATAGTATCTTGAGCGATTGAAAAGATCAGCGGTACGAGGAAGCATCAAAACGTGCAGTCGCCGGATTTCGACAACTCGCCGTCCAAGCCAACCCGTTTGCTATTGGCGTGGGGCTCGCTGGCTTTGGCTGCCGCAGAGAGCCTCTGCGTGGCTGCCGTCGGACTCAGCGGGCTGCGTGTCGCGCTCGGCTTGACGTCGCTACTGGCTGCCGGAGCCGGCGGCCCGGCACAAGGGCTTCATAGGGAAGCGATCCGGGTACCGCTCTTAACAGTGGGAGCGATTGGGGCCTTCATCAGTCTGCTTTTGCTGTGGAATGAAGAGCGCCTGCGGCGCAATCCAGCAGCCGCCTGGCGGATGCGGCCGCTCACACCTAAGCAGCGCAGACAGCGCTGGCTTCAACTGGGATTGGCCATTCTGACTCTGCTGCTGGTTGCAGCGGAGCTGATAACCCATCCCTGGTTTCACCGGGAGTTTTAGAAGAGTTACTCTCTGCTGACGATCTCCTCCTGCAAACGAGCATGTAGACGGTCGCTATAGCCCACGGGTAGTCCGAAAGGCCTCTCCCTAGCAAGAAATCCATCCGGAACCAAATGTTCTGCCGCCTGCCGGACTCAAGAAGATACAGCTGTGTTGGATTGTCGGTTGGCCGGCCGCCAGGGAGCGCGTATATGGTTCACTACGCGCGTGCACCAAAGCCGTTGCAAGAATCCCCCGTTTTCAATGAAAGCTCGCAGCGGAGCCGTGAGGCTGGGACATCCCTCCCCATTGCTGACACGTCATCAACCAGCGGCTCTGGAATAGAACGGCAGAGTGCTAGACTGCAAACATTTATTGAGGTTCCCGCAACCATGATCACGATCTCCAAAGAGGACTATCTCAAGGCCATCGCCGAAGCGGAAGCTGAGGGTCAAACTGTAATTCCCGCCACGCTGGCACATTGGCTTTCCGTAACCAGACCGGCCGTAACCTTTGCCCTCAAGCGTCTAACCAGGGACGGCCTAGTGTCGATCAAGAGCGATGGTCACGTTGCTCTTACCGGTCAAGGAAGAGAGATCGCCGAACGGACAATCGTTCGTCATCACCTGATCGAGCGCATGTTGTCGGAGATTTTTGCCATGCCATGGTACGAGATCCATGATGAGGCCGAACGATTGGAACACGCGGTGTCGCCGGCATTCGAGAAAAAGCTGATCGAAAAACTGGGGCACAAGGACACCTGTCCTCACGGAAACGGGATGGCTTTGCGCAGTCCTGCGGAGCGGCGCAAGCGAGGATTGCGCCTGCTCAGCGAGTCGGAACCCGGTTCGAAATATGTGGTGATGAGCGTGTACGAGCGCGATCGCAGGCTTCTGGAGTTTTTCGAGAAGGAGGGCATCCGGCCCGGAGTCCGGCTGGCGGTGCAAGCCCGGAATTACGATGGCACAGTTTCTCTGTCGGTGGATAAACGCCAGATTCGCCTGGGCACATCGGCCGCCGAGAAGGTCTGGGTGTCTAAACCGTAATATTTATAGCGGTATTAATCATAATTAATACTTTATAGTGTATGCTGCTTACCATCGTAGCGAGTGCTGCCGTAGCTCGCCTTGAAAGATGGGGGATACACCGTGAAGGCAGGTGCCGTGCGGCTTCTGCGTCGCCACCTTGGACTCGGACTGTTGGCGGCCGCTACCGTTTTACTGCTTCCGGCGGAACTGCTCGCGCAGGGAGAAACCACCAGCGCCATCCTCGGAGAGGTTACGGACTCGACGAATGCCGCGGTTCCAGGAGCCACTGTGACCGTTATCAACCGGGAGACGGGGTTGAAGCGCACTGCGAGGACAGATGATGCAGGCCGCTTCAATTTCCCGCAACTCAAGCCGGGGACTTACACCGTCAGAGTGGAAGCGCAGGGATTCGCGCCGCAGCAAGCCGACAACGTCTCCTCGGGGCTGGGACAGAAGCAGACCGTCAACCTCACACTCAGCGTGGCGCAATCGAAGCAAACGGTGGAGGTCAGTGCGGAAGCGCCGATTATCAATACAATCAACCCAAACACATCCACCACGTTGGCCGCACCGGCATTGGAAAACCTGCCGAATCCGGGCGGAGATATGACCTATCCGTTGCAGTTCGCGCCAGGGGCCCTGATCAACACGGCGGGCAGCGGCAACGATTTTGTCGGCAGCAGCAACGGATACGGTAATGTGGAATTCAATGGTTTGCCCGCGCTCTCTAATGGGTACATCGTGGATGGGCTGGAAACGAACGATCCGCTAACGAATCTCAACAGCGGCCTCTCGACCAATCTCGTGCTGGGCCTGAATTCGATCTCGGAAGTAACTGTAAATACGCTCTCGTATTCGGTCGACCAAGGCCGCTATGGCGCGTCGCAGACCAACTACATTACCAAGTCCGGGACCAACCAGTTTCATGGCAATTTATACGAACTGTGGAACGGCGCAGCCCTCAATGCGGCCGACTATTTCACCAATGCCACAGCGGGAAATCACAAACCGGGTTCCACCGTAAACCACTTTGGGGGCAGTCTAGGCGGTCCGATCATTCACAACAAGCTGTTCTTCTTTTTCGATAGTGAGTGGGTGCGGATCGCATTGCCTATCTATACGACTGTGACCGTTCCCACCGCCGCGTTCCAGCAATATGTCTTGCAGCAACTGCCGCTCGGTGGAACCGACTCGGTTACCGGATCGCACTATGTACCTGCTCCGCAAGAGGTGCCGTTCTACCAGAAGATGTTCTCACTGTACGGGAACACCAGCGGAACGCCGCTGGCCGTGCTGGGCTGTCCTTTCAACTCGAACGGGTCTCCAGCCTCGGGCAGTCCGCCCAACGGCAACGGTTGCGCCAATCGGAAAGGCGTTTCGCACTCCAGTGACGACCACGAGCAGGTGCAGACTGCGCGCGTCGACTACAACATCGGTCCCAACGACACGACCTGGTTTCGTTTTCAGGCCGACACTGGCCTGCAAGCTGCTTACACCGACCCAATCAACCCTCTATTCAATGCCTTTTCCCCGCAGCCGCTCTATTCGTTTGCGGCCGGATACACCCATGTGTTCTCACAGAACCTGGTGAACTACTTCAACCCCGCATTCTCCTGGTATTCGAGCCTGTTTGCGCCGAGCGATTTCCCCGCGACGCTTGCTGCATTTCCGATTGTGTTGCAGGGAGTGGGTGCCAATGCACCTTTCACCACCATTGGCGGACTCGACAACACCTGGTTGCAGGGTCGGCGCGCTACCCGTTTCTTCATCAACGACAATCTGGCGTGGAGCCACGGCGCTCATGAGCTGAGGTTTGGCACCAACACCCGAATCTTTCGCCTGAATGACTTCGACTTCGGGGAGGGCTCGGTCCCAACCGTCACCTACACGACGCTGCCGCAATTCATCTATGGAGTGGCGTCGACGGCCAGCAAGACATTCCCAACATCGCCTAACGAGCCTGTCAACTTTCTCAATCTCGACTTCTATGCCCAGGATACGTGGAGGGTCACGCAAACACTGACTTGGACGTTTGGGCTGCGCGATACTTACAATTCGAACCCGCTGAATCCGCATGACCAGATTGCGCGTCTTGACGGGTCGTTCTATTCCATCTCGCACGATGTCAATCAGCCGCTCAGCGACGTGATTCAAACTGGTCTCGGGAATGTCTTCGCATCCACGCCATTAGCAATTCTGCAACCCAGAACCGCCATAGCGTGGCAGTTTCAACATAACTCTGTGCTGCGCGCAGGATTCGGTCTATTCAGCGACATCTTGCCGGGAAGCGTTGCCGACCTGGTCGGAGTCAACCCACCCTACGTACAAACATTTCAGGGTGGTCTGCTGGGAACCGTGGGTGGCACGGCAATCGCGCCGGGAGTGCCTAACAGTGCGGTCGATGCAACCATTGCGGCGAATCAGACATTCAGTGCCGGCTTCCCGCAAGGCGAGCTTTCCTGCGCATCTCCGCTGGCAAACCAAGCGAGCTGCCTTCCACCCGTTGCCATCACTGCCGTCCCTGACGGCAAACTCCACGCGCCCTATTTCATGCAGTGGAGTTTGGGCATCGAGCATCAATTTGGAAACACAGGCAGCGTTCAGGCGCAGTACGTAGGGACTCGCGCCGTGGATCAACCCTATCTCACCCAGGTCAATGGATACCAGACGGTGTGCCAGGGATGCTTTGCTCCGTTCCCCTACATGCAGCCAATCGATCCGCGATTCGGGGCCGTAACCCAGCTTTCGACCGGCGCCAACAGCAACTACAACGGCCTGCAACTCACGGCCAAAAAGCGGATGGGACACGGCTTCCAAGGGCAGGTCAATTACACGTGGAGCCATTGCCTGGACGAGGTTTCCAACGGCGGGTTTCTGCAGTTCTCCTCAGCCGGAATCCTCTCTCCTCTGCCGGGAGAGCTCAGCCGCAATTACGCTTCCTGCGACTACGACGTCCGCCACAACCTGACTGGGCAATACGTGTACCAACTACGGATCAAAGTGAAAAACGAGTCCCTTGGCTATGCGCTGAATGGCTGGCAAGTTTCAGGCACCGTATTCTGGCACAGTGGGCTCCCGTTCTCGGTGCTGAGCACGCCCTACTCGGCGAATGGGAACGGCATCGTGCAGGGCAGCGGGCCAGAATATGCAAGCCTTGTTCCCGGCGCAGATCCCTACTGTCGCAATTGCAACATTCCGGGCGTGACTCAACCTGGAACGATTCAATGGCTGAATCCAAATGCATTTGTGTCCGCGGTTGATCCAGCGACCGGAGCTTGCTATGGCGGGAATACCCCTCAGAACTGTCAATTCGGAAATCTCGGCCGCAACGCGTTACGCGGCCCCGACTTCTTCTGGAGCGACCTCTACCTTACCAAGTGGTTTCCGCTTGGCGAACGGGTGAAGCTGCGATTCGACGCGCAATTCTTCAACGTCTTCAACCATCCCAACTTCGCCCTCCCGAGCATGGTCCTGGCCGGTATTCCCGGAAAGCCTTCTACACAAACCGGCTTCGGAGCGCTAACCTACACCACTTCTCCTCCCACCGGCTTACTAGGAGTCGGATTGGGTGGCGACAGCAGTCCCCGAATGATCGCGTTTCAGGCACGCCTTGAGTTCTAGCGTTGCGGCCGACTAGCCAAGTGAGTGATTCTGCGGACGCACAAGGTTTTGCGAACGACCCGAATCCGCCAATGCGCCGGACCTTCACAGCTGATCTTTGTAGTTTTCAAGTGCGATCCGCACAAGCTGCCCCCGCGTCCGAGCGACTGTTTTTCGGAATAGCTGCTGCAATGTACCTTTGACGGAACTTTCCGAGATCTGTAACTGATCAGCGATCTCTTTGTTCGCCAAACCCTTGAAAACGAATGACAGTACTTGGCGTTCGCGTTCCGTGAGATTGCCGGTGCGGGCCACCTCGTCTTCTTCGTGACTGGGAGGCCCAACAATCCTCCGCAGCTGGCCCTGATCAAACCATACTTTTCCTGATAAGACATCGCGGATTGCCTCTGAGAGAAGTTCGGGAGGCTGGTGCTTCGGAAAAATCCCCGCAATCCCTCGCTTCAGCAACTTCGCTGCATCGGCATCATTAAGACCCGCAGTCACAAGCAGAACCTTCCCTTCAAACCGAACGTCTTCGGCGACTCGCATGAAATCCAGTCCGTCCCGCTGCCGAGATCAAAGTCCAGGAGCACAAGATCAACTGCAGAGTGCTCCAGAATCTCCCGCGCTTCCTCAATCGTTCCACAGCCTGCGACAACGTCTAAACCCGGTTCTTCATTCAGGAAGCGAGCCACGCTCTCCCGAAATAGCGCATGGTCGTCAATCAACAAAATGCGCGCGCTGCGTCCGAGCTCAACCACGTGCTCCCCCCTGAGGATTACCGACGGTCTGAAGCACGACCGCAAAGCAGCACCCTCGGTCACGCGGCTCAAATAAAAGATCACCGCCCAGGCTCTTTACCAGGTAGTGCGAAATCTCTTTGCTGTCAAAAACCCCGCGCCGAAGGAGATTCTTGAGCTGCAAGTCCAAGCAAAGCCCCGCTTGGGAGTCGGAGGACTCTGCTCCCAGTCAAAGTGCGATTGGTGAAATAAAGATGGCGAGCACCGTGCGAATGAAGGCATTGCTGACAGCTCGGCCTACGGAAACGCCTGGCGGTATCCAAACGCAGCCACGGAAAAGCGCTCGGTTCCCAGTCAAAGTGCGATCGGTGAAAAAAGTTTGGCGACGGAGCTGCGACGGACAAGTGGCAACGCCGTCGGCTTCCGGAGTCAAAAGAGGAGAGAGACTCTCGTTCCCAGTCAAAGCGCGATTGGTGAAATAAGAACGGCAAGTGCCTCGCGGCCGACCTTCTGTACTGACAGCGCGGCCTGCGGGTGGCATGGCGGCGTCTGAATACCAGAACGAATAAGCCACCGGCTTTCCCAGTCAAAGCGCGATTGGTGGAATAAAGATGGCAGGCACCTCGCGAAGAAAGGCTTCACCAACAGCCCGACCGGGCAACCAGTCCTGATTTTGACCGGGAAGGGGAAAGCGTTCTGCTCCCAGTCAAAGTGCAATTGGTGAAATAAAGATGGCGAGCACCGTACGGCCCGCGGAATCTCCTGGCAGTGTCCGAACCCAGCCACGGAAAAGCGTTGTGTTTCCCAGTCAAAGTGTGATTGGTGAAATAAATCTCTGACTTCTGAGTTTCACGGTCCAATTAGAGCTACAACTCTTCTGGCATGAGACGGCGGGTGAACAGAATCATGATCTTAGATACCAGGAAACGTCGTCGCCACTTCGAACTCGCGCTTCCGACGCGAAACCGAATCAACGTATAAGTCTGCCGGATTACCGCAAAGTCCGCGCACTCACAAGTGCAAAAGCAAAGCTTCCGTTGTAGTTTTCACGACGAAAGGAAGCCGACGTGTTCTCGTCTGCAAGCGAACTCGCCACGAAGCTGCGTGCGGCACGTTACATCATCGATCCTGTCACGCTGGAGGTGGTGTATCTGGCGGCCCGTATGCGCAAACCACTGCTGGTGGAAGGACCGCCGGGATGTGGCAAGACCGAGCTGGCCTATGCGGTAGCCGCAGCGGCCAACACGGTGGTTGAGCGCCTCCAGTGTTACGTGGGCATCACCGAAGAGAAGGTGATTGGAAAATTTGATGAGGCGCTGCAGAAGCTCTTCCTGGACACTCAATCCGCCAACCTGGGCCAGGACTGGGACCGGATAAGGAGCCGGTTGCACTCGCTGGACTTCTTTGCGGAAGGGCCACTGTTGCGTGCGCTGCGCTATGAAGCGCAATCATGCGTGCTCCTGGTCGACGAACTCGACAAAGTCGACCACAACATCGAATCCTTGCTACTGGAGATTCTGAGTGCCTGGCAGATCACAGTGCCCAAGCTGGGGACGATTGGAGCATCGACCATTCCCTTTGTTGTTCTGAGTTCAAACGAGGAACGACGTCTGGGGGACCCACTGCGGCGGCGATGTTTCTATCTACGCTTTGAATACCCATCGGTAGAGCGTGAGAGAGAGATTCTGGCGATCCGAAGCAGCAGCGAAAGCCTACGGTTGCGAGGGCAACTGGCTGGGCTGGCACACGCTTTGCGCGGCTGGAACATGGAAAAGCCGCCATCGATCGCCGAAATGCTAGACCTCGCACAGGCGCTGGAAATCCTGGGCGTAGATGAGATCTCGCACGAGCAACGGGACTTGCTGCTGCCGCTGCTGGCTAAGACAGAATCTGACCGCAAGCGCTTGTTGCTGCGTGCCGGGTTCGAAGGTTTGGTCGCCGACTCGAAACGTTATCGCGACGAACTGATGGCCGTGGCGGAAGAGGGCTCGCCGGCGGCGGCCGTGGAGGCTGCAGCGTGAAGCGTGCCAGGGCGTGTTTTCTCGTGCTGCTGATGGGAACAGCAGGGGCGCACGTGGCCGCTGCATACCCGCTGCGGGAGATATCAGCGCAGTGGGCGGAGTATTACGCCTCTCAATACCATGTGCCGGTTGAACTGGTGGCCGCGATCATCGACGAAGAATCGGGATGGAATCCGTATGCGGTATCGAACAAGGGCGCAGCCGGGATTATGCAGTTGATGCCCGCAACGGCGGTGCGGTTCGGAGTGCGCAATCGGTTTCTGGTGCAAGAAAACATTCGCGGTGGAGTTGCATATCTTGCCTGGCTCAAACAGAAGTTCAACGGGGATCTGCGATTGATCACCGCAGCGTATTAC
>Ga0182030_10024318_pt1 | contig 11134 bp, 11 predicted proteins | sample 812S3MmetaG_FD_121299 | JGI IMG/M metagenome (GOLD analysis project Ga0182030, IMG submission 121299) | Permafrost microbial communities from Stordalen Mire, Sweden - 812S3M metaG (Illumina Assembly) | ecosystem: Environmental > Terrestrial > Soil > Wetlands > Permafrost | place: Sweden...
GGAAGGAGCGTCTTCTGTGGGCGCGGAACGTGATCAGGATGATCTCTCGGCAGACGTTTACGGTTGAGCCAGACGGTTCTAGGAGGTCTCATGACGTCGCACCCGGAGCGCCTTCAGGGGTGAAGTCGGAATGAGTGGATCCCCAGCCGCGGACCCGGCACCAGCCATGCGCGCCCTGCCGGACGGTACCGGCGGGACCTTCCGGTGATCCCTCGGCTCAGCTCGCCCACCCCTTCCGAGTGGCGGGCGCAGGTGCGTGCCGAGAGGCGCGGGGCGGCCGTCCTCTTGGATGGCCAGACCGCGGGTCCGCTGGCAGCGTGGTTCGAGTTGCCCGTCGCCGCCGACCAGGTGGTCCACACCATTCTCGACGAGGTCGCCCGCGAGGGTGACCCCGCCGTGCGCCGCTGGACCGAGCGTCTGGACCACGTCGACATCGCCGAGACGCGGGTGCCGCTGGAGGCCATGGCCCGTGCGTGGGACCAGACCGGCCACGAGGTTCGCGTGGCGATCACCGCCGCGGCCGCTCGGATCCGGGCGATCCACGAGCCCCAGCGGGACACCGCACTCCGAGGCACCGCGTCCGCCCACCTCCGGCCCCTGCCGCTCCGGCGGGTCGGCTGCTACATCCCCGGTGGCCGCGCGGCGTATCCCAGTACGGTGCTGATGAACGTCATCCCCGCTCAGATCGCCGGCGTTGCGGAGATCGCACTCGTCTCGCCTCCGGGGCCCTCCGGCACCGTCCACCCGCTGGTCCTCGCCAGCGCCCACCACCTGGGAGTGGCCGAGGTCCACGCGGTCGGGGGCGCCCAGGCGATCGGAGCCCTCGGCTACGGTACGCAGACCATCGGCCAAGTCGACAAGATCACCGGTCCCGGCAACCTCTTCGTGACCCTGGCCAAGCGTGCCGTCTTCGGCGAGGTCGGTATCGACGGGGTGGCTGGCCCCACCGAGATCGTGGTGATCGCCTCCGCCGGCGCGGATCCCCGCCTGGTCGCCGCCGACCTCGTCTCCCAGCTCGAGCACGACCCCCTGGCATGGGCGGTGTGCTTCACCGACTCCCCGACCCTTGCCGGCGAAGTGTCGGAGGCCTTCAGCGAGGAGGCCGCAACCGCGGCGCGCGGCGGGATCATCGCCGAGGCCGCCGGGCGCCACGGCGCCGTGGTCGTGACCGAGTCGCTCGACGCTGCCCGCCGGCTCGCCGACGAGTTCGCCGCCGAGCACCTCTCCCTGCAAGGCGAGGCCGCCGAAGAGTTGCGTGACGAGCCCCACACCGCCTCTGCCGTCTTTGTCGGGCGGCGTTCGCCGGTGTCCATGGGCGACTACGTGGCCGGGCCCAACCACACCCTTCCCACCGGCAGCGCCGCGCGCTACCGCGGCCCGCTCTCGGTCATGGACTTCCAGCGCTGGCAGTCGGTGGTCGATCTCTCGGCCGACGAATTCGAAAACCTGTCCCCGGTGGCCTGCGCCCTCGCCGCCGCCGAGGGATTACGTGGCCATGAGCGGGCGATTCGGCTCAGGATGGAGGATGGTGACCGATGAGTGAGAACAGTCCGGGCCCCGCGTCGCCGCGAACCGCCAGCCAGGAGCGGGTCACCAAGGAGACCAGCATCCAGGTCGATGTCAAGATCGATGGCGACGGCACGCCCGACATCGAGGTGCCGTTGCCTTTCTTCCGGCACATGCTCGAGGCCTTCGTCAAATACAGCGGCATGGACGTCCGGCTCCACGGATTTGGTGACATCGACGTGGATGCGCACCACCTGGTCGAGGACTGCGGGCTCGTCCTCGGGGCAGCGATCAGCCGGGCTCTCGGCGACCGCGCCGACATCCGCTGTTTCGGAGACGCTTACGCGCCTCTCGACGAGGCCCTGGTGCGCTGTGCCCTGGACTTCTCCAACCGCCCCCACCTGGAGTGGGAGATGAGCGCCCTTACGGGCCGGATCAACGATTTCGACGTGACCCTCCTTCACGAGTTCGTGCAGGGTCTGGCCCAATCGGCGGGGATCAGCATCCACATCGACCTGATCCGCGGCGTCTACCTCCACCACGTCGCGGAGGCCGTCTTCAAGGCCCTCGGCCTTGCCACCCGGGAGGCCTTGACCGTGGTCGGCCGACGGGTGCCCCCCACCAAGGGAGTTCTGTAACGCGGTCCGACCGCCCTCTCCTGAGGTGGCGCCCTGATACCACCGGATGCGCCGACCCACCTCCACCCGCCCGTACACCAGATCGCCTTCTGGTGCCGCTAGCATCTGAACTATGAGCGTCGCGGTTATCTTTGACTTGGACGGGACCCTCGTCAACAGCGAGCCCAACTACTTTGCTGCTGAACTTCGGGTCTTTCGCGAATGCGGCATCCTTGAGTTCGATGAAGAGCAGCAACGGCGGTACGTCGGCATGAGTACACGCCAGGTGATGATGGATGCACGCTGCCGCTACGGGCTTGCAGATTCGCTAGACTCGCTCGCGGACCGCACGGACGCCTATTACCTCGAGCTAGCTCGCGCTGGTACCGAGGTCTTCCCCGAGATGCGCGCCCTGCTGCGACTTCTGCGTACGAATGGCTATCCCCTGGCCTTGGCCTCCGGCTCATCGATAACCGTCCTGGCGGCTGTCATGGAGCAGACGCAGCTCAGCGAGTTTTTCAGGGTGATGGTATCCACGGATGACGTTGCCCGCGGCAAACCTCACCCCGACGTTCTTATCGAGGCATCCCGCCGTCTAGGCGTGCGCGCATCCACGTGTGTCGTCGTTGAAGACGCCATATACGGCGTGGTCGCCGCCCGCCGCGCGGGAATGCGCTGCATCGCAGTCCCCTCACAATCCGAACAGGCTCTCCAGCCAGAGTTCGCCGCCGCGGACCTGCTGTTTCCTCGTGGAATCGCCGACTTCAAGGCCGGCACCGCGTTCGCCTGGATCGAACATCTTGGCAGTCGCAGGCGAGCGACAGAGTGACCGGAGTTCACTAGGCCCTCCTGAGCCGTCACCCTGGGCCCGGCACCATGCTCCTGCGGGCTGCACCCCTCCTAGCCCAAGGCACAGCCCGATACCGTGAGCTGAGGCCGCCCGAACGGACGAGCCATACCACTGCGGAAGGCGGTTCCGTTCCGCTTGGCGGCGTACGTCGATCTGCTGGGTCCGCCCCCAGACGCGGGCCGCAGACTTCTCGCGAGGGTGCGCGAGGGGTCTCAAGCCTGCTCCCGCGCCGGCCTTGGGGACGAACTCGGTGTGTGCCAACTGTTCCGGCAATCCCGCCTACCGGGCGGCGAATGCCACAGCACCATCGCAACCCTGGTCAAGCGGGCCTTGCTCACCTACGGCCACCCCCGCGGAGCGGGGGCGGTACAGATCAATCCCAACTCGTACCATGAGCGAGGCCTCCCGTCGCGGGCTTTCCTTTCTCCCGGAAAGGTCCTCCCCCTCAGCAGGGGAAACGGGAGGCACTCGCTTTTCATGGCATCACTGGCAGTTACCCGCGGCTAACTGATTGCAGTCGCTTCTGGGACCTCCCCCACGGGACCCGCCACGGAAGAATGTCGACCCACGCGCACTGCAATCAAGTACAAGGGAAGACTTACCACAGCTCCAACAATCCACGCAATGTCGCCACCACCCATGGCCTTGGCAACCGGGCCTTCGAACACCGTCGTGTTCATGAATGGAAACTCGCAGGCAAAGGCCAGCACGTACACAATCATGGCCCTCATGTTCACCTTACCGAAGGGGCCATTCGGGTCGTAGAAGTCAGCGGTGCGATAGTCGCCGTGACGAAGAATGTAGTAATCGGTGAGGTTGATGACCGACCACGGGATCACTATGTACAAAATGACCGTCAGGTAGTTCTCCAGGTTGGTCATGAACGCGCCCGCGCCTACGGTCGCAACAAGCAACCCGAGAACCCCGACGGCAACGCAAATCGCCGTCCTTACGAGACGGGTCGAACGCACACGATTGACAACGTTGTTGGCAATCGTAAGTGCCGTCATCATTCCGCCATACACATTGGTAGAGTTCGGCGCAATCAGGCCAACCGAAAGAAGAATGACCAGAAGTCCTCCCACAGGGCCCGTGATCTTCATGATTTCCGCCAACATGGACGGCATGTTGGGATTCACCACACCGATCAAAGCCCCAAGGGCGAACAACCACACACATGAGATAACAGTCCCCGCGTACGTCTGCCAGAAGCAACTTCTAATTGCAGACTTCGGCAGGTATCTCGTGTAGTCGGAAACGTACGGCGCGTAGGTGATCACGTAGGCAGCGATAATCGACGTAGTCAAGATGAAGGGGCCCCAGACAAAGGTGCCCTTGGACAGCCCAGCGCCCCAGCCCCCTGGGACACCGTGAACTATCATGAACACGGTCAGTCCAAGGAAGACCGCAACGAACAACCACGTCTCATACTTGTTGTACTTATTGATGAAGTCATAACCGTAGATACCCAGGAGAACCATGGGGATCGCGAGTACAATCATCCAGCCATTCAGCGACCACGCCCACACCGCCTGAAACCCTTGTCCTGCCAAGACAATGTCAATGGCCAGGTAGGCGATGTACATTACCCAGGCGACAACTAGGGGTAAGAGAGCACCGTAGTATCCAAACTGCGCTCGGCTCTGGATCATCTGAGGAAGCCCGAGCTGAGGGCCTTGGGCTGCATGAAACGCCATGAATAGAGTACCGACGCCGATTCCAATCACGATCGCGAGGAGGGCCCACCAGAATGCGAGGCCCAGCGCGATGCCTATGAAGCCGGTTACCAGGCCGAAGACCTGGGCGTTAATGCCAAACCACATGTAAAAGACTTGTCTCGGCGCGCCGTGCCTCTCGTCTTCTGGTACGAAGTCGAAGCTGCGGGATTCGATCGCGCCAAAGCCCCGGGCACTCTCCGATTGAGTGCTCATCAGTAGACCTCCTTATTACTCTTCTGCTTCGTTACTCACTGGCGATTGCCTTGGGAGGCCACGCTCATGCGGTGGACCCTCGGCTGCCTCTCTCCGGCGCTCACCGGCAAAACGAAGGCCTTTGCGCCGTCGTCGTCTGCTTAGAGGTAGGCTTCCCTCGCGGCAATGGGATATGGGACGCACTTCACCCCTAGCGACCGGCTCTCGGGATGATTCTCTCTGCGCCTCTGCCCAACCAAAGAGCTCAGATGGGCGTTGAAGGGCCGGTCCAAGAGAGGGCGCCTGTCCGTCCAGGCGTCGACCCTGAGGTGCTCATGGGTGGCCCCGTTGCCGCAGGCCACGTAGACCTAGAGCTCGTCGGGCACTTCCTCCTCCATCCCGGGCGCTGACTTCACGAACTGGTCGTCGGTGCTGCGCTTGCACTGGCCGATCACGACTGTGTGCCGGACCCGCCCCGCGATGGGCCTCCAACCTCCGACTGTCCTGCCGAGCCTCTCAGGTACTCTCTTGCCACCTCCGCCACCGCTTGCTTCGCCACGTCGTCAAAGGAAGTCCCAACGACGAGGATGTTGACCCCAGTCCCGCGGAAGGCGTCGTGGTTATGCAGGTTGATACCTCCTTCCGCCAGGGTCGGCACGCCAACTGCGCCGACAAGGGCCTTCAATTGGTCACGGACCGTTGGTGGGATCACTCCAGCACTCTCGCCTTCGTAGGACAGACCCGTCATCAGCCCAATCATGTCGACACCTATTTCGACCATGGCCTTCGCGACATTCGCCACCTCTGCGGGCGTCTCGGCGGGAATGCCGAACAGATGGCGATCCGCTGGGTGCCCTATGTAGGCATCCACGACAAGGCCGTTGCGATGAGCAGCTTCAACCCACTCCCGCAGATCCTCGAGGCTCGCCTTGTGTGTATGGAGTCCGTCCGCACCCGCTCGCGCAAGATTTGCGAAGTTCGCCTCCGAGATATCGACCGGGTCGAGCTCGGTGAAACCGCCTGGTATGCCGACGGTAATGAAAGTATCGTGCCCGGTAGCGGCACGGATTCCGTGCACGTCGCGGATCATGTCGTCCATCGACACTTCATGTCGAATGCCCTCGGCGGAGTGCATGTCGTGTACCCCATGCATGCCTCGGGCAAGTGCGAGGGCGGGGTGATTGGGCTCAAGCAGCCGGACACCGGCGTCTACAACGGCGCGTGCCAGCCGTGCGTCGTCGCCCGTGATGCCGGTGCTCAGCAGTGTCGTGCCGCCGTGCGCATCAATTGCTGCGCGCACCTTCGCGATGGCCCGTTCACGTCGCTTCTGCATATCTGCGTGATTGAACACTATCCTTGCTCCTGCATTCTCGAACCGGTATTGGTCGACGCCCGCCACGCTGCCCACCCCTCTATGAAGTAACTGTGCGCGCGATGTTGAGCCGGCCCTGACGCGCCCAAACGTTCAAGGCCGCCGCCCCCACGAATGCCATTCCGAACGCCGCACCTAGCGCGCCTGCCAAGCCAAGCACTGAACTGCCAACAAAAGGAAACACGAAGACTGGCATGTAGCTGACACCGTATGAATGTGTAACCCCAAGGATCACACCGCCGCACGCAGCCGCTGCCGATGCCCACACAAGGTAAGCGGGGTGCGATCGCAGGTGCGGGTAGCAGCCCTCGACAAAGGTTCCGAAGAGCACGTTGATCTTCAGCGTGTGAGCGCCTGGTGCCCTTTCCCCCGCTTGGCGTGGAAAGGCAATGGCCGCGAGGGCGAGGCCGGCGGAGACGCCGACCAGACAGACAACATCGAGCGCGGCAAGGAACGAAAGACCGCGACCGGCGAACTCCAGCACCATGAGTGGCAAGATCAGCGAGTGGTACACCCCTTTCAAGAGTATTAGCCACATGGCTGCGCCAATGCACAAGCCGACCAGCCAGCCTGCGTGGTCCAGCGAGGTCGACACGGCTTGCATCACCGCTCGATCTAGCTCCGACCCCGCAGCCCCAAGCAGAAAGTGAGCCGCACCCCCCGCTAGCAGCCCGGCCGCCCCGCTACCCAGGATGTTGGCGGTCGTGGAAGGCCAGATCCAACGGAGGCTGAACGCTATGAATACGTCGGCGAGCGTCCCGGCTAGCATCCCGGCCACTAGGCACCCGAGGAGGCCGCCATTCAGAGCAAGCCCTCCAGCAAGTACTCCAGCCAACATGCCCGCGATGCCGACACTAGTGGTCCTGGTAGCTGCCACGAACGCCACACTCAATGGTATTAGTGACATCAATAGGGCGACAATCGTGGACGACGTTGCCCCGGGGAAGTGGCGACAGAGACCGATCACGGCGGCGGCAGCGAAAATCGCGGGAAGTGCGTCCTCAAGGATCGGCCGCGGGTCGTAGCGATGCCAGATCTCCGTCGGGGTCCGGGGGAGGTCAACCGGTTGATAGTGCGTCCGCCAGGCACGCGAGAGACCAGCCGCATAAGCTATCGCCCGCGTATGGTTCGTCGTGCCGGTTGTGCCCGACGCGGCCATGAAGTGGACACCCATTGCTTCGGCTGCGGCGATGCAGCTGCCGCCACTGCCGACGACAGGTAGGCGACATGTGCCAGCAGCCTCGACGGATGCCTTGTTCGTACCTCCTGGCTCGGCGCTGACAAGGATCAGTCCGTCTAGCTTGTCCGTCAAGATGAGGTCAGCAATGGCTTTGTCTTCTGCAAGGGCCAACTGGTTGACATCGTGGAGAGGTCCAGCCCCCACCGGTCGCGCGATCCCCTGTTCCATCTGCCACAAAGAGCCGGTGGTGTGGCTCCCAACCGCGTCCATGGAGGCGTTCGACGACACGAAGCAGACCGCCGCGAGCTCGGCTTGGGCTCGGTTTAGCTGACTCTGTACCGCCTCGATCAACTGATGGGGGTCGCTCCCGCCAAGGCGGAAGAGGTTGCCGCCACTGCTGCCGACTAGGGCCACGCGCTTCAACGGTGCTCCCTCGGTTTCAGCCGCTGCAGCAGATGTCATGGCGAGATTTCCACCTATGCTTTAGTCCGCGCGTTCACGTGGGTGATCATCAGACGACCGACGAGTGGCAGGCTAGACGTCTGGCTAGCCGCCTTCCAGGGACATCCGTCACATCTCCGGCGGGACCGACGGCACTGGCGATCGCCCTAACGCTGAGCGGATGATCGGACGACTGTATGAGTACTCCGTCGCTAGAGTCCCCTGAATGCTCCACGCCCTGAGACCCAGCAGGAGCCTACCCGATAGGGCTGCAGCTGATCTGCGGAGTGCGATCCACTCTGGTGGGATCGTGAACGAGGGGCGGCTGCCCTCGGAAGCGCAGCTGGTCGAGCAACTCGGAATCAGCCGCGCCACGCTTCGCCAGGCCATCTCGATCCTCGAGCAGGAGGGATTGGTGCAGCGGCGCCAAGGGCAGGGGACCTTCGTTGTCGAGCCAGTCCAGGACCTCCGGAACCGGCTGAATGACAACTTTGGAGTGACCGACCTGATCGAGGCCTCCGGGTCCCAGCCGGGGACCAGGGACCTCGAGGTTGCCGTCCAATGGGCGGACAGGCAAATGGTGAAGCGCCTTGCCTTACCAGCACGGAGCCGAGTAGTGGTGGCCCGGCGCGTCCGTCTGGCGGACGACCGGCTCGTCGCTTACACCATCGACATCATTCCGGCGACGATGCTCGCCGACCGGGAGGTTGACGTCGAGACGTTCCGGCGCTGGCTCGAAGAGGAACGGTCCGTGTACCGTGTGGTCGCTCGGCTAGGCCTGGTCATCCACTATGGCATCGTCACACTCGAGCCGGTGGCGCTGGAGCCGAAGATCGCGACCGCCCTCGAGCTCCCTGCAGGAACTCTCGCACTCCTGATGGAGCAGGTCGACTACACGGCCGAGGGCGTCGCCGTGGTGCACTCATATGAGTACCACCACAAGGCCGTCGAGACTGTCCAGGTGTATCGGAAGGGGCCTGGACCACGACTGTGAACGACGGATCTCGACGCGACCGGCTGGATGAGACGGAGGTGCCTGAGCTGGTGGAGCTGAGCGCGGACGCGGCATCTTCGCTACCCTGACCGGCAACGCCGTGAAGCACTCTCCCGCAGGCGGTGAGGCCCTTCTATGCCCGGCTCAGAGAGACGGGAAGGTCGTCGCCGACATGGCCGATCAGCAAGTCGGACTCGCCGCGCCAGACAGCGGGCGCCTGTCCATGCGCTTCGGCCGGAACGTACCGAACCTGCCACGCCTGAGGCGGTCCCTGGTGGTGAGGGTCGTCCGCCGGTATGCCGCCGCCAACGCCGGCCACTGGGCAACCAACATGGCGTGGAACGCCCTCTTTGCCTTCATCCCCATCCTGCTCGTCCTCGCCACGGCGATGGCGCTGCTGTTCAACGCCCAGAGTTTCGAGCTCTACCTCGCCCGGGAGGTGGCAACTCTCTTCCACGCCCGCCCGGCCGGGGTCCTCACCGTCTTCGACAGCATCCGCGGGAAGTTCTGGCTGCTCGGCCTGCTCAGCTTCGCCGGCCTGCTCTGGAGCGGCTCGGCGCTCTTCAGCTGCGTCGACTGCGGCCTCAGCAGCCTCTCTGGAGTCGAGCCGCGCAGGTTCCTTCGGCGGCGGGCGAGGGCCGTGGGGATGACCGTCGTCTTCTGCCTGCTCCTGATTCCGGTGCTGGTGTCCTCCGCGCTCCTCTCGGTCCCCGCCAGGCACCTTCCCACCTCACTGGTGAGCCTGCCCGGCATCGTCACCGCGACGGGCGGTCCCCGCATCGCCCTCTACGTGGTCCAGTTCGTCGCCGGCACGGTGCTGGCCACCATGCTCTTCATCGTCGTCTACGCCATCGTCCCGAACCGCCGTCAGCAGCCCGTCCACGTGCTGCGCGGCGCGCTCTGCGCCGGCGCTCTCCTTGAGGCGCTGACGCTGATCTTTCCCATCTACCTCCGTTCAACCTCGAGCAACGGCAGTGTCGCCCTCCTCCTCGTCCTCCCCTTACTGCTCACGTTCTTCTTCTGCGTCGGCCAGATCATCGTCATCGGCCACCTGGTCAACCTGGAAACGGGCGACGTTGTGTCGGAGGCAGCGCACGTGCCCGTGGTGCACTCACGCGACCGTGAGGCTCCGACCTCCGGGTAGAGGCGGACGGCGCCGAGGCGTTGACGCTGTCGGAGCGCTGCGGGATGCCTCCCAAGCTGAGCGATGAACTGCTCGCCGCCATCGAGACCGCGCTCCTTTCAGGGGAGCGATGGGATCTCTGGGCCGCCGGTGCGGTGGTGATAGAGCACTTGCTTCGCACATCATGGCCGCCACTTTGGTCAGCGACTACCGGATTTCGTAGGTGCCATCGAGCCGGGCGCGTGCGATTACGTGTCCGGTCATAGCGTGGACGACATCAGTCACGGTGAACGTGTCGGGCAGCTGGGGCTGGTAGTCCAGGGCGAAGAGTTGAAAGACGTAGGAGTGTGGTCCGTGCGAGCGGAGGGGCATGGGGCCGGCCCAGCCGCGGTGGCCGAGGGCGCCCTTGCCGTGTTTGAGTCCGCCGATCGGGCTGGGATGGGCGAGGCCGTTTTCCGGAATGCCCCTTAGCGATGGGCCAATGCCGACCGTGAGTGCATGGGTGGCGGGTTTCCCCGTGGGGGCGTCGGGGTCTTGGACGATGAGCACGAGTTCCGCGGTGCCGGTGGGTGGTGGTGTCCAGGCGAGGGCGGGTGAAATGTTGGCGCCGAAAAGTCGGCCGCGATGTCGCTCGGGGATGGGGGTGCCGTGCGTGAAGGCAGGGCTGGTGAGGGTGAAGTTTTCGGGTGCTTGCAGGTCGGGACGCGCCCAGACCAGCGTGTGGTGACCGGCGCGTCGGTTGCGCAATGCGTGACCGAGGGGATTTGCGGGCATAGTCTTAGTTCCTTCTCTATGCCTGGAGGGTGGGGAGGTCGGGGTTGCGGAGTCTGCGGTCGAAGACCGAGAGGCCCACGGCGAAGATGCTCACGCCGATCATGATCAGGGCGATAAGGTGGACGCCGCTGTCGCTGACGCTTATGTGGAAGACGATGCCGGTGATGGCAGAGGAGGCGATGGAGCCGACGTAGCCGAAGGTGCGGAAAAGTCCGGATGCGACGCCGAGTTGCTCGCGTGGGGCCTGGGTGTAGAGGGCGGTCTGGTTGCCGCTGGCGGTGGTACCGAGTGCGACGCCGAAGACCAGGGTGATCAGAACGATCCAGACGATGTTGGTGTCCGAGGCCAGGAACAGCACGCCCGCGGA
>Ga0182030_10024319_pt1 | contig 11133 bp, 9 predicted proteins | sample 812S3MmetaG_FD_121299 | JGI IMG/M metagenome (GOLD analysis project Ga0182030, IMG submission 121299) | Permafrost microbial communities from Stordalen Mire, Sweden - 812S3M metaG (Illumina Assembly) | ecosystem: Environmental > Terrestrial > Soil > Wetlands > Permafrost | place: Sweden...
CATCTCGAACGCCCGCGCCCGCTTCACCACTTCGCGCCCGATGCTGCCGAGGCCAATCACGCCGATCGTCTTGCCGCGCAGTTCGCTGCCGAGGAACTTTTTCTTCTCCCACTTCCCGGCCTTCGTCGACGCGTTCGCCTGCGGAATGAATCGCGCCATCGAGAGCATCAGAGCAATCGTGTGCTCCGCCACCGATACCGCATTGCCGCCCGGCGTATTCATCACGAGCACGCCCGCCGCCGTCGCCGCCGGCAGATCCACGTTATCCACGCCGACACCCGCGCGCCCGATCACACGCAGTTTCGGCGCCTGTTTCAGTACCGCATCGGTTACCTGCACCGCGCTGCGCACAATCAGCGCTTCGGCTTCCGGCAGATGTTTCGCGTACTCCTTCGGGTTCGAAACCACGACGTTCCAGCCCTTCTGCGCCTGAAACAGTTCAATACCCGCCTGAGCCATCGGCTCGGCAACGAGGACGTTCATCTATGCGGCCACCTTCTGCGTCTGCGCGCTCTCGTAGATGCGCTCCACCGCCGCCACGCCTTTGCCAAGCTCCACCTTCTGCCCGTTGGCGCGCAGAATCAGTTCCAGCCCCGCCACGATGCCGAACATGTCTGCGAAATCGAAATAGCCAAGATGCGCCATGCGGAATATCTGCCCCTGCATGCTGCCCTGGCCGTTGGCGATGATCGCGCCGAAGCGCTCTTTGAAGCCCTTCACGATGACCTTCGAATCCATCCCCGCGGGGGATTTCACCGCCGTCACCGAACTCCCCGGTCGCTTCGCGAAAAGCTCCAGCCCGAGTTCCTGGCAAGCTTCGCGCGTCCCCCTGGCCAACAACTGCGCGTTCTCGATCAGGTTCGGCACCCCGACCTTCCTGATGTACTTCAGCGACTCGCCCAGCGCGATGATCAGCGACGTGGCCGGCGTCCAGCTCGAATCGTTGGCATCCGCCGCCTTCTTTTCTTTCTTCAGGCTGAAGTAGTAATGCGGCAGTTTCGCCGTCTCGGCCAGCGCCCACGCCTTCCCGCTCACTGAAAGAAACGCGAGGCCCGGCGGAATCATAAACGCCTTCTGCGATCCGCCGATCACCACGTCGAGACCCCAACCGTCGATGTCGAGCGGCATCGTGCCCAATCCCGTAATCGCATCCACGACGAAGATGGCATCGGTCTTCTTCACGATTCCGGCTATCGTCTGAATGTCGTGTTCCGCGCCCGTCGAGGTTTCCGAAGCCTGTATGAAAACGCCCTTCGTCGCGGGCTCGGCCTTAAGCGCGGCTTCGATCCGGTCCGGTGTCACCACATCGCCGTACTCCGCCTTCAGAACGTTCGCGTCAAGCCCATATGCCTTGGCGATTTCGACCCAGCGCTCGCCGAATTTACCGGCCGTCGCGACAATCACCTTGTCGCCTGGGGAGAACAAATTGGAAACAGAAGCATCCATCGCGCCTGTACCGGAGGCCGCGAACATTAACACGTCGTGGGAAGTACCGTACACTTCCTTCAGGTCCGCTAACGCCGATTTGTAGATGTTTCTGAAGTCTTCGGTTCGGTGATGAACGTCCGAAGCCATCATCGCGTGAAGCGCTGGTGGGTAGAGAGGCGTAGGACCAGGTGTTAAGAGTCTTTGCTTGCGAATGTGCATGAAAAGGAATTAGAGTCTTTAGAATATCAGCCATACAAATGCCAATCCTCGAACAGTTGCAAAAAGATCTTGTGACGGCGATGAAGGCCAAACAAGAGCTGCGTCTGGGCGCTGTGCGCATGATCAAGACGGCTCTCCAGAAGGCTCAAGCCGACGCCGCGAAGCCTCTCGACGATGCCGCCGAACAGCAGGTTCTGAAGATCCTGGTGAAGCAGCGCATCGACGCCGCCGAGATGTTCCGCAAAGGCGGCCGCGAGGAACTGGCGCAGAAAGAGGAAGCGGAAAAAGTCATTATCGAAAGCTACCTTCCCGCTGCCGCCACTGAGGACGATCTGGACGCCGCCGTCTCCGCCGCCATCGCCGAAACGGGCGCCACAACCGCGAAGCAGATGGGCCTCGTCATGAAAGCCGCGCAGGCGAAACTCGCCGGCAAAACGGTCGACGGAAAACTCCTCAGCGAAAAAGTGAAGGCGAAACTCGCATGACGCCCACGCGCACCGAACACAAACCCTTCGTCCCGCCCAACGTCCAGATGAAGGAGTTCACGCTCCGCGCCGTGCTCCTTGGTCTCGTGATGTGTGTGGTTCTCGGCGCCGCTAATGCCTATCTCGGTCTGCGCGCCGGCCAGACCATTGCCGCCACCTACCCCGCCGCCGTCATCGGCATGGCAGTCCTGCGCATCTTCAAAGGTTCCATCCTCGAAGAGAACATCGCGCGAACCGCCGGATCCATCGGCGAATCCGTTGCTGCGGGCGCCATCTTCACCATCCCCGCATTCATCATTTCGCGCTCCTGGCTCGATTTCTCCCCCGGCACCGCCTACTGGAAATCGACATCGCTGATGCTCGTCGGCAGCGTGCTTGGCGTGCTTTTCGTATCGCTCGTGCGCCGCGCGCTGGTCGAAGATCCCGAACTGCCGTTCCCCGAATCCGTCGCCGCTTCGCAGATTCACAAAGCCGGACAGGTTGGCGCGCAGGCCGCCAAGTACCTCTTCTACAACATGGCCTTCGGCTGCGGCGTTTTTCTTGCCGGCACATTCAACCTCTTCGCCACCGATAAAGACTGGGTCTTTCCGGTTGGCCAGCTCGGCAAGAGCGGCCTGCGCCTCGGCGGGCCCGCATCGAAAGACCTGCTCCCGACCGGCGGCGTGACCGTCTTCTCCGGCCCCACCGTCAGTCCCGCTTACATCGGCGTCGGCTACGTTATCGGCCCCACGCTCGCATCGCTCAACTTCTCCGGCACTATCATTGCCTGGGGTCTTCTCATTCCTCTGCTGATGTACTTCATGGGACCGCAGATCCACGCCTTCATGCCCGCCGGCGCCGGTGACGAATCCTGGATCGCCGAGGCCAATCAGGTATGGCGCTACATCGTGCGCCCCGTCGCCGTCGGCGGCATGCTCTTCGGCGCGGCGTATACGCTGTTCCGCATGCGCAAATCGCTCGGCGTCGGCCTCTCTCGCGCCTTCGCCGAACTCCGCACCGGCGCCGCCCCCGCGCACACCACGGCCCGCACCGAGCGCTATATGAGCTCCCGCGTCGTGCTGCTCGGCATCTTCGCCGTCTTCTGCGCGATGATCGTGCTCTACCGCTATCTCGCCGGTGGCATGGTGGCTGCGCTCACCGCCGCCATCGTCATGTTGATCGTCGGCTTCTGTTTCGCGACCGTTTCCGGATACCTCGTCGGTGTCATCGGATCGTCGAATAACCCGATCTCCGGTCTGACGCTCTCCACAGTCATCATCGCCGCCCTGCTGATGGTCGCGCTCGGCGTTTCGGGCACCGGCGGCGTCATCGCCGTACTGGGCGTCGCGGCTGTAGTCTGCGTCTCGAGCGCGGTCGCCGGCGAGCTGCTTCAGGACTTCAAAGTCGGTTACATCATCGGGGGCACCCCGCGCAGCATCCAGATTGTCGAACTGATCGCCGTCGTCGCCGCCAGTCTCGTGATGTACTTTCCGCTGCTCGTGCTCTACCAGGGCAATATCAACGCCGGCGGCATCGGCTTCGGTGACAAAGCGCTTCCCGCCCCGCAGGCCGGCCTCATGGCCTCTCTCGCGCAGGGCATCGTCGGCGGCGATATGGCCTGGCCCCTCATCGCCGCGGGAATCCTGATGGGCGTGGCGCTCGTGATGATCGGCGTTAAGAGCCCGATGCTGGTCGCCATCGGTATGTACCTTCCCGTCGGAACTACCTTCGCCATCTTCATTGGCGGCATGGTTCGCTGGGTATCGGACACGCTCGCGAAGCGCCGCGGTCTCAACGAAGCGCAGCGTATCCGCGTGGAAAGCGTCGGCGTGCTTGCCGCCTCCGGCATGATCGCCGGCGAGGCACTCACCGGCCTCGTCACCGCCACGTTCAGCTTTCTCAAGATCAAGGTCCCGCTCGTGTTTGAGAATCCCTCTTATATCGCCGGCATCGTCGTCCTGCTCGTGCTCGGCTACGTTCTCGTCAAAGTTCCCCTCGCCAACGCCGGCCGCCCCGAGGATCCCGCGCCGCCCGCTGCCATCGTTTGACAGGAATCGCCTGATGCCATTGCCACTCGACGGCATCACCGTACTCACGCTGGAACACGCCGTCTCCGCGCCCTTCGCCACACGTCAGCTCGCCGACCTGGGCGCGCGCGTCATCAAGATCGAACGCCCCGCAGTCGGTGACTTCGCCCGCGGCTACGACGAACGCGTCCGCGGCCTCTCCTCCTACTTCGTTTGGTGCAATCGTTCGAAGGAAAGCCTCGCGCTCGATCTCAAACATCCCGAAGCCGCCGCCATCCTCGCGAAGCTGCTTAAGAAAACGGACGTCCTCGTGCAGAACCTTGCTCCCGGCGCGGCCGCGCGTCTCGGCCTTTCTTTCGACGCCCTTCACTCTCGCCACCCGCGTCTCATCGTCTGCGACATTTCCGGTTACGGCGCCGACGGCCCTTATCGCGATCGCAAAGCCTATGACCTCCTGATCCAGAGCGAGTCCGGCTTTCTCTCCGTCACCGGCACTCCCGAAGCCCCCGCCAAGGCCGGCTGTTCCATCGCCGACATTTCCTGCGGCATGTTCGCCGTCACCAACATCCTCGCTGCGCTTCTCACGCGCAGCCGCACCGGCGAAGGCTCCCGCATCGATCTTTCCATGCTCGAATGCATGGCCGAATGGATGGGCAATCCTCTCTACTACGCCTTCGACGGCGCGGCGCCTCCGCCGCGGGCGGGTGCATCTCACGCCACCATTTACCCTTATGGACCCTTCCTCACCGGCGACAGCAAAAGCGTCATGCTCGGCCTGCAGAACGAGCGCGAGTGGGCCGTCTTCTGCGACAAGGTTCTCCAGCGCCCCGAACTCACAGCCGACCCCCGCTTCTCCACCAACACCCGCCGCTCCGACGCCCGCGCCGCACTCCACGCCATCATCGTCGAAATCTTCTCCACGATGACTTCCGAACAAGTGATCGCGCGCCTCGACGCCGCCCACATCGCCAACGCCCACGTCAACGACATGCACGACCTCTGGGCGCATCCGCAACTCAAAGCCCGCGCCCGCTGGACCGACGTCCCGACCCCCGCCGGCGCCATCCCCGCGCTTCTCCCGCCCGGCATGACGGAGGCCCGCATGGACGCCATTCCCGCTCTCGGCCAACACACCGACGCCATCCTCAACGAACTCGGCTACGACACCGCGCACATCGAACGCCTTCGATCGGAGCACGCCATATGACCGCCCCGCGCTCTTATCTCTTCGTCCCCGGCAATCGCCCCGACCGTTTTCCGAAAGCTCTCGCCAGCGGCGCAGACGCCGTCATCATCGATCTGGAAGATGCCGTTCCTCCTGCCGAGCGAATCACCGCGCGCCGGGCCGTCCGCGCTTTCATCTCCCCAGACCATCCCGTCTTCATCCGGGTCAACGGCGCCACCACCGAATGGTTTCGCGACGACATCGCGCTCGCATCGCTCCCGGGCGTTGCAGGCAGTGTTCTCCCGAAAGCGGAGCGTGCCGAAGATATCGCACAGATCGGCGGCACGGTGCTCGCCATCATCGAGACCGCACGTGGATTTGCGAATGCCTCCGCGATCGCACAATCCCGCAACGTCGCCCGCCTGATGTTCGGTTCCATCGATTTTCAGCTCGATCTCGGCATTCACGGCGAGGGCGAAGAACTCCTCTACTTTCGATCTCAGCTGGTCCTGATCTCGCGCCTCGCCGGTCTTCCCGCGCCGGTCGACGGGGTCACCACCGCATTCGACACCCCGCATCTCGTGCAATCCGACGCCATGCGCGCCAGGCGTCTCGGATTCGGCGGCAAGCTCTGCATTCATCCCAAACAGATCGCCACAGTAAACAATTGTTTTGGCCCCACCGCCGAGGAGTACGCATGGGCGAAGCGCGTTGTCGAAGCCGTCGCAAAGACCGGCGGCGAAGCGATATCGCTGGACGGCGAAATGATCGACCGCCCCGTCATCGCGCGCGCCCAGGCGATTCTCCGCTACCTCGATTCGAACTCCTGAAGCAGCCGCGCCATTGTCGCAGTCGCCGCCGCATCCCCGCCGAATCGAATCGCATTGTAGACTTCCGTGATCGCCGTCACGCGCCTGTTCTCTTCCACCGGCAGGTGCCGCGCGAACTCCGCGGGCGTAAACCACGGCGGCTTCTGGAATCCCCGCCGCGCCAGCCCGTCGAGCATTCGCTGATAGAGCAGGGAAGCGTCCGATGGAGCGTCTGACAATGCCCCTCGCGCCCGAATGATCCGGTGCAGCCGCGCTTTCCGCGCCAGCCCCCGCCACAGCCGCGGTCCGAACACAATGCCCGCCACGAGCAGACAAACCGCCCCGACGCTCCACCAGATTGCCTTGCCGCTCCAGCCGGCTCCGGCGCTCCGTCGCGGACCATTCCACCCGCGCAGCGCCGCTTCGACCCGCGCAGCGATAGCCGCCTGATGCGTCAGGTCATACGCCACCACCCACTCCTGCCATGCATGGTCCGCCGCATCGAGATACATGTTCAGACGCGAAAGCAGCCCGTGCCCCGCAGCCGCCGCGCTCGGCGTCGGATCGAACGTCTTCCACGCCCCTTCGATCCATCCTTCCACCCACGCATGCGCATCCGAAGCCCGCACCACATAGAGGCCCGACACATCGTTGAAATAGCCGCTTTGAAATCCCGTGGCCACGCGCGCCGGAATCCCCTCCGCCCGCAGCATCACCGCCATTGCCGATGCGAAGTACTCGCAGTAGCCCTCCCGGCGCACAAACAAAAAGTCCGCCAGCGGATCCCGCGGCGGCTTCTCCGGACCATCCAGGGAGTACCGAAAATCATGCTGCAGATGATCCTGAATCCGCAGCGCGCGTTCGATCGGCGCACCCTCCCCCGCCCACTGGCGCGCCAGTCCGTAAATCCGCACGTCGACCGCCGGCAGACTCAGATAACCCGACCTCTCGGCCGGCGTCAGTGCCGTCGGCAGTTCCGGACCAGAATGCGCCGAAACTTCGTAGCGAAATGCATCGCCCGGACCCGCCAGTATGTGCAGCGCACCCTCCGGTGTCTGGAGCAGACTCCGCCCCTCGGCGTTAACGAACTCCGGAATTCCCGCGATGAACAACGCGCCGCTGCCCGAATTCTCCACATCGACCCGATAGATCATCCGGTTGCCGTCGCGCCTCAAACGCTGCTCCAGCCCCGCGATCTCCGCGTACCCGCGCACAATCGGAATTCTTCGCCCCGCCCGCACCGGCTCCGACCATTTCGTGCCGTCGAACCGGCTCAGCGCTGTCCCGCGCCATTTCAGCCCCGGCGGCAACGGGCGCGCGTACGAAAACACGTGCAGCACCGGCCGGTCGTCGCGGCTGATCTTTCCGAATCCGCCCAGATCGACCTCGTTCGCAAACCCCGTCAGCCGGGGTCCGTTGGGGAAAAACATCGCGGCCATGCGGGCTGTCCGCGGCACCATCAGGAAGAGCGCGGCTGTGATGACGAGAACGCCGCACGTCGCCGTGCCCGCCACCAGCGCCAGCCGCCAGTTGATGTGCGTGCGCACCGCCGGCGCCGCATACGTTCGATTCCGCTCGAAGCCGCGCCGCACTTCCGCGCTCGTAAACGTCGCCACCGCGAACACCACATAGAGCGCCAGATACACGATCAGACTCGAATGCGCCGACAGCATGGCGGCCCAGATCAGTTCGACGAACGAGATCACGCCGATCCACGCGTAGTCGCGATTCGTGCGCGCTGTCAGAATCTTCAGCGTGGCAAGGAAGCAGACGCCGTGTACCGTCGCCGCGAACATCCCGCGCGACAGGTAAAAGTAATCGAGCGGAAAGAACGCGACGTACCCGTATGTCGCAATGGCAACGAATGCCGCCGGGACCCGCCCGACAGCCCCGGCAAGAATCGCCGCGCGCCACAAAAGTCCGGCACATATCAGAACCAGTGTGGGCTGGTCCAGGGCCGGATGGTCCAGATAGGAACTTCCGGCCAGCGCCAGATATGCGCTTGAGAGCAGCCCCAGCAGCGAGAACTGAAAGAACCGCTCTACCGATTCCGCCGTCCGCAGCGAAGGCACAGCTTCAGTTTATCCCGGAGAATCCAGACTCCGAATTGACTGTGCGGAAAATGAGCCTGTGCCACCTGAGGGTTGGTGGCACAGGCCAGCCTGTTATTGCCCCTACCAGCGCGGTTCGCGCCGCGGCGGTCTTCCACCACCACCGCTCGGGCGTCCGCCGCCGCCACCGCCGAAACCACCTCGGCCACCACCACCGCCGCCGGCCCTCGGCTCGCGCGGACGTGCCTCGTTCACCGTCAGCGTTCTTCCACCCAGATCAGCGCCGTTCAGCGCCGCCATGGCCCGGTCCGCTTCCGCGTCCACCGGCATCTCGACAAACGCAAAACCGCGTGCCTGCCCCGTCTCCCGGTCTTTCACAATCTGCACGCGCTCTACCTGTCCATAGGCAGAAAACGCTTGATCCAGATCCTGCTCAGTTGTCTGGAACGGCAAGTTCCCGACATAAATGTTCTTCAAGGCGTACTCCTCCAAAAGGCTGCCGAACACGGCAGGTTGATGTCATAAAGGCTAATCTCGGCCGATCGATTGTGAACAAGACGATTGTGGACAAGGCGGGCAAGGTAGCAAAAAGGGCGGCATCGGACAGCCGCTTCCTTTATGGTAGCTTTTCTTCGGTGAAAAAGGCGCGCTGTCAATCCGGAATGCCCCGCCTAATGTTCGGTAGCAGACCTTTGCGCCAGTTCCCCGATGATCGGCAGCACGTATGCCTCGTCGTGACTGGCCTTCACCATCATGAAAATCGACACCCCCAGCAGCGCCATGTGCAGCAGGATCTCGGTGGGAGCGTGCGGTCCCGGCATCGTGCGCAGAATCGGATCCACCACCCAGTCCACCACAAGCCAGGCGGCGAAAAGGTACAGTCCCTGAAACGCGTGGAACCGGATCAGACCGTTTTCCTTGAACCTGCGCGAGGCCAGCACCAGAATGGCGGCTATCCAGCCGATCGCCGGCACGTAGCACAGAATTGCCGCGGTTCGCGGAGACAACCCCGCCAGCACATCCGGCGGCGGCCCGAAATTCGCCCCACCGGTCCGCGGCGGATTCGGCGGCGCCCCCGGACCCGACTGCGGCGCTCCGCAGTGCCCGCAGAACGCATCCGCGCTGCCCGCTTCATGTCCGCATCTGGTGCAATATGGCATGCCCTATCCGAGATTACGTTATGCGACTCTCATTTGTTCGCGCAACTCTTTTATTTCGTGATAGCATGCCGACCATGACGCTCGGGGGCCCCGCTGCCGTTCTGCTCCAGCTCGCCCTCCTGGCCGGCGTGGTCAGCGCTCAGGACGTCCCCGACTGGCAGACGAAAGCCGGAGGCAAGGCGTCTTTCGAAGTCGCCACGGTGAAGTTGTTCAAAATGTCGCAGGGCACGATTCCCAGGCCTCCAAACATGTTCCTCTCGAATGGCGATGGCAAGCCCGCCGGAGGTCGCTTCTACTCGCAGTTCTTCGGAGTGCCGCAATACATCGCCTTCGCGTACAAGCTGGGGCCGGCTGAGGAGGGGGACGCTTTCGATCACCTGCCAAAGTGGGCCCGCGAGTGCCAGTACGAGATTGAGGCGAACGCGCCTGGCAACCCGACCAAAGACCAGATGCGCCTGATGATGCAGTCGCTGCTCGCCGCCCGCTTCAAACTGGCGGTCCATTTCGAGACTCGGGAGGTTCCTGTTCTGGCTGTGACGCTGGCGGAGCCAGGCAAACGGGGACCCAAACTGATTCCGCATTCGCAGGGGCCTCCCTGTCCCGACGAATACGTGGAGATGAAACCGTTGGGAGCGCCGCCGGATCCCGGAAAAGAGATATTTCCCCCGAATTGCGGAGAGGCGCCTATGACGGGCAGACCGGATGGCACGTACTACATCGGACACCGGGACGTCGCGATGGACATCGTGGCACAGGACCTTTACGGTTATGGGAAGTTGGCCGGCGAATTGGACCTTCCAGTCGTCGATCAAACCGGCCTGAAAGGAAGATACGATTACATCCTCGAGTACAAACTCGACCCCAGCCATAGCGTCTTTAATCCGCAGCCGACCTCGGACCCCACCGGCACGCCATTCCTCACCGCTCTCCGCAAGCAGCTCGGCCTGAAACTGGTGAAGTCGAAAGGCCCGATCCGCACGCTCGTGATCGATCACATCGAAATGCCCTCCGAAAACTGATAGCATTCCGATTGATGAAGACCCGCCTCCTCCTCGGCCTCGCCCTCTTCGCCGCCTCCCTCGCTGCCGCCTCAAACGACCTCAACGTCTGGTTCATCGACGTCGAGGGCGGCCAGGCCACCCTCTTCCTCACGCCCTCCGGCCAAAGCGTCCTGATCGACACCGGTTTTCCCGGCCCGCGTGACGCCGACCGCATCGCCGCTGCCGCCAAACAGGCCGGCGTCACCCAGCTCGACTACCTCCTCATCACCCACTATCATGCCGATCATGTCGGCGGCGTCCCCGCCCTCGCCGCCCGCCTCCCCATCAAGAACTTCGTCGACCACGGCGAGAACGTCGAAAACGCCGGCATGGGCCAGAAGCTTTACGACGACTACCTGAAGGAGGTGGCGAAAGGCAACCACATCGTCGTCAAGCCCGGCGACAAGCTCCCCCTCGCAGGCCTCGACTGGACCATCGTCTCCGCTGCCGGCAAGGTTCTCGACAAGCCGCTCTCCGGCGCCGGCCAGCCGAATCCCTACTGCGCCGCCTACAAGCCGAAGGACACCGATCCCACCGAAAATGCCCAGTCCACCGGCAGCCGCATCGTCTTCGGCCGTTTCCGCCTCGCCGATCTCGGCGACCTCACCTGGAACAAGGAGCACGACCTCATGTGCCCCGACAACAAGCTCGGCGAAGTCGACGTCTACGTCGTCAGCCACCATGGCCAGGACATCAGCGGCTCCCCTGTGCTCGTCCACGCGCTGCACCCGAAGGTCGCGATCATGAACAACGGCGAACGCAAGGGCGGC
>Ga0182030_10024320_pt1 | contig 11133 bp, 11 predicted proteins | sample 812S3MmetaG_FD_121299 | JGI IMG/M metagenome (GOLD analysis project Ga0182030, IMG submission 121299) | Permafrost microbial communities from Stordalen Mire, Sweden - 812S3M metaG (Illumina Assembly) | ecosystem: Environmental > Terrestrial > Soil > Wetlands > Permafrost | place: Sweden...
CACCCGATGCGGTGAGCAGCGAACAACGCCGCTATGCCAAGGTCATCAACTTCGGCCTGATCTACGGCATGTCCGCGTTTGGTTTGGCCTCGCAACTCAACATCGAACGCAGTGCCGCACAGCAATACATTGATCTTTATTTTGCGCGCTACCCTGGTGTAAAGAACTACATGGACAGCACGCGGGCGCAAGCGAAGAGCCAAGGCTACGTGGAAACATGGTTCGGTCGCAGATTATGGCTACCCGAAATCAACGGCGCGAACGGAATGAAAAGACAAGCCGCCGAACGCGCCGCCATCAATGCCCCGATGCAGGGCACGGCGGCAGACTTGATTAAACTTGCAATGGTCGCCGTACAGAACTGGCTGGAACGCGAGCACATGCAAACCCTCCTCATCATGCAAGTGCATGACGAACTCGTACTCGAAGTGCCGCAGGCGGAACTGCATCATGTGAAAGAAAAACTGCGCGACCTCATGTGCCATGTGGCTGAATTGAAAGTGCCGCTGGAAGTGGGGCTGGGTGAGGGTGGGAATTGGGATGAGGCGCACTAATGATGGAGGCAAAATGAAGTATTTCTTTGTGGATACAAATTTGTTTCTTCAATGTCGAGATGTAAGTGACCTTCCTTGGAACGAAATTTCTGAAGCACAGCATGTGCAGCTAATTGTCCCGCGTGCAGTGCAAAGCGAAATTGATCGCCTTAAAGCAGACGGGAATAATCGTCGAGCAAAGCGTGCGCGAAATACTAATGCTTATTTTCGTCAAATACTTTTGAGTGATGACGAACGGCTTCTGGTACGAGATTGTTCGCAGATTAAAGTAACAATAACCTTTTCCTCTCATGCACCGGCATCGCCTATTGATGTATCAGGTGTTATTTTGGATAGTGTAAGACCTGACGATTCAATTCTGCTTGAATTAATTTCATATCGTGTTCTATATCCAGATCGCGATGTGGCATTACTGACACATGATACAAATCCAATGCTGACGGCAAAGAGGTTAAGTATTCCATTCCAGAGCGTCCCAGATGACTGGCTGCTTGTGCCAGAGCCTGATGAACGAGATAAAGAATTACGACTTTTAAAGACCCGCATAGGTGAATTTGAAAATAGCACTCCAAAAATAGAGGTTACATTCGGTGCAGATGCGGCAACTTTACCAGTCAAAATTGATGCTAATATTTTTACTTATCCGCCCTTGTCACAAGACGAGTTTCATATCCTGATGGAGGAAATCAAGGCAGTTTATCCAATGGAGCAGAACTTCGACATGGAGATTAAAAGCGAATCTTTTCTGGGTAACTCATACTTGTCGGCGGTATCGAGATTTACGCATGGAAGCTACAAACCTCCAACGATAGAGGATATAAATAAATATAAGAACATAGATTATCCAGCTTGGCTGAAAACGATGGAAAAAAGGTTGGTTGAGTTGCCCAACTTTCTGTTCGAGATAAATAACAAAATCGATATTTCATTGGCGGCAGCAAATAGGGGTAATTTTCCCGCTGAGCATGCAATTGTCAGAATTGAAGTTTCAGACGGAATGCTTATCAACCCACCCGTTGATGAGGACAAAGAGCATGCTACTGAAAAATGGGAGTTCATAAGACCGCCATCTTCGCCCCGAGGGAAATATGTGGATATGGCGTCTTTGCTTGGTAACAGAGTGGGCATGAGTGTGTTCAGTTTGGAACAACAAATGCCTTCTATTTTGGGTATGCCAAAAGATACTCGCAGGGATAGGAACAGATTCTATTGGAAACCTCGCAAACCCTTCTTGCCAATAGCGGTATGGGAGCTTGAGTGCGAAGAGTTTATTCACAAAGATGAGCCAGAGGAGTTCCATCTTGAACTATTGGCGATGCCTGAAAAACTTCCAAGCAGTGGACTGTTAACTTTTACTGTATTGGCAAAGAACCTTCCCACCCCGACTTGTATAAAAATCCCTTTGAAAATCTCTTATTCGGAGGGAAGTTCAATGGATGAGGCTCGTAAACTTTGTTGCTTAACTTGAAATTCCGTTTAAGGCGAATCGAATAACAATTCTGCCAAGTGGAGTTCAAGCCGCTCGTGCATGTTGTACTTCCAGTGGGTAATTTCCCGGCCCAATCGAACGACACCTGTTGACTGAGTGATGATGCAGGTTACAGAAGAATCCAACAATTTGAGAGAATTAGGTAGTTCGATTTTTTCCCCGAAAACCTTTCCCTTCTTTAGTCGTTCGAGAAGCCTCGTATTCTGGTTTCTAAACGCAAGGAGAGCGATGAAGAAAAATATTCGGAGATGTTTGGAGTTTGTTCGGTAGGCACATCAAGACGGCGCGCCAGTGTGAAATGTTTGGCCCAATAGTCATTGGTTAGATTTGAAACCATGACACCTCCTGAGCGAATGCTTGATGCGTGGATGAACTGATTATTGCCCAAGTAAATGCCAACATGAGAAATGGTGTCACGCATGAAACGGAAGAACACGAGATCGCCAGGAAGCAATTCGGTCACCTTGATACGATTTCCAATCTGACTAATGGCGTTGGCACTGTGGGGTAGCGTTATCCCTTCAACATGATCAAAAACGTGTCGAACAAAACCGCTGCAATCGAAACCGCTTTCAGGGCTGGTGCCGCCTCTGCGGTAGGATACACCTTCATGGCTGAGAGCATACTGAAGAAGATCCTTGACGGCGTTGGGCAAAGTTTTCAATACGATTTGACCCGTGCCGATGGGATCGGATGGTTGTAAGGCATCGATATGTTCAGCGGCTTGAGTGCCGCTGCTGAACATAAGCGCAAAAACGACCATGTGTGCCCGTTTGGTCATCCGATAAAGTTTAAAAACATTTCGCATAAACACCCCACATAATGGTACTTGCTGATTTGTCATTCCTCGTCGATTCACACCTGAAAGCGACATTTCGAAACGCAACCGCCAGATATCTTGGCGGGTGGTATTTTAGACAATAAATAGTTCTCCGTCACTCATATGAAAATCCCCGCCTTCCATATCCCGTGTCGTACTGTAGCGCTTTGAGCCCATACTAATTACGGTGATCCGGAAAATATATTTTTCCACTATCAATTCCAGCGAAGGTATGTGGTAATTTGCCAAGCCGATAAATTTCGCGGAAATTAGCGGGTCAATCCCAATCAGCGTGAGCAGCGTCACTTCGCCTTCCTCGGTGTTGAGCTCCAGCGCCTGCAACTTCTGCGCGATGACAGGCATCGTAGGCAGTTAGTCAAGTTGTGTTATGGCTTGTTTCAAATCGATAACAGTATTCAAATCTGTACCTCCCAATTATCGCCATCAAATCCAGCTTATTGACATCAGAGGGATGTCATTCTGACAGCGTGGGTGGTTTTAAAACATCGGTGTTTGTCCTATGCCATAGGTCAGGATATGAAATTTCACGATGATGCCGGTCGCGGTAGTTATTCCATTTCTAAATTAAACGAGCATTTTTGTAGGGCGGGCTCTGCCCGCCGTCTATAGTTGTCGGGCAAAGCCCGACCTACAAATTATTTTACTTTTAAAATGGAAATGGAATTAGCTTTCGACCGAAGTAGACGAAAAGTTTTTTTGGAATACACCCTATCCAAATCCATCTCGGTTCGGTCGGGATAAAGTTAAAAGTGCTAAATCTAACGATGGATTATAATTCCAACGCGATATCCATAAATACACTATTCGCCACCCGTTATCTGATGTTTTATGTGGCTGCTGGCTGGTGAGCAACCATTCGGCATATTACTCGCCAGTGTCCGTTGTATAACAATAATTCAACAGGAGTCTGGATGTTCGTTAATGGTCTGAGCACGACAAATCCGCCGCACAGCTATAACAAAACCGAGTGCTGGGAAGCCTTCAAAACCTCGGAATGGTTCAGGAGACTTGATCCGCGTTCGCACATGATCGCAGAAACGGTTCTCAAGAAAGATAACGGAATCGAATTCAGGTCTCTCGCCGTTGAATCCCTGGAAGAAGTTTTCATTATCGACCCAGATACCCTGCACAAACGGTTCTTGGCTAATGCACCCGTGCTCGGCGCAGCAGCAGGTGCAGCAGCGCTGGAGGATGCCCGCATCGACGCCCGTGCAATCGACGGCTTGGTGATCAGCACTTGCACTGGTTATCTCTGTCCGGGCCTTACCAGTTATGTCGTGGAACGCCTGGGCTTGCGGGCCGATGTTCTCGCTTTTGATCTGGTCGGACAGGGTTGCGCAGCGGCTTTGCCAAATTGGCGCCTCGCTGAAGCATTGCTGTCAGCCAACACTTGCCAAAACGTGTTATCGATTTGTGTCGAAGTTAGCAGTGCGGCGATGTATCTCGACAATGATCCGGGCGTATTGATCAGCGCCTGCCTGTTCGGCGACGGGGCCGGGGCGGCCGTGCTGTCCAAGCATCCGAATCCGCTACGGCGCAGCATCGAATGGAAAGAGTATGCGTCACTCGTCAATCCAGCGGAGCGCAACGCGCTGTTGTTCGAGACGCATCAAGGAATGCTGCGTAACGTGCTGACTCGACCGGTCCCCAAGCTGGCCGCCGATCACGCAGAGAAAGTGTTACACACGGTGCTGAATGGTGTCGGCCTGATGCCTGAAGATATAAGTGCCTGGATCATGCACGCGGGCGGACGCGATGTACTGATTGCGCTGCAAAACCGGCTGAAAATCACGGCGGAAGATTTGCGTTACAGCTCAGACATGCTGCGTCTGTATGGCAACATGAGCAGCGCCTTTGTCTACTTTGTATTGCAAGCCGCGCTCAAGGACAACGCGAAGCCCGGATGGTGGTGGATGTCATCATTTGGCGCCGGGTTCAGTTGCCATGGTGCATTGCTCAAAGTGGCGTAACTTGGTTGGGGCGGCGAGACAAAAGTGAACTTGAAACTGCTGCGGCGAGTTGAGCCGGAACTGCTTGATGGCCTTGCTGCCGAAGATCCGCGCGCGCAACGTTCCCGAAACGACTTGCGACGCATTCATCGCGCGATGGCGACGTTGTCGATCCTGCAACGCGCGCTGGATTGCAGCACGGCAGGATTTCACCCGACCACTCTGCTCGAACTCGGCGCCGGGGACGGCACTCTGATGCTACGCCTGGCGCAGCGGCGGGCTGGTTGCTGGCCGGATGTTCACGTTACTTTGCTGGATCGGCTGAATCTGGTTGCGCCACAGACGCTCGAAGGTATGCACAAGGTCGGCTGGACAACACGCGTCGTAGCGGTGGACGTATTCGATTGGCTGGAAATAACCGACGACACGCACCATGATGTAGTCTTTGCCAATCTGTTCATGCATCATTTTTCCTCAAGCGAGCTCGCACGTCTGTTGGCGGGGATCGAGGCGCGCAGTCGCGTGTTCCTGTGTTGCGAGCCAAGGCGCTCTCTGCTGTCGCTGGCGGGAAGCCACTTAATAGGCTTGCTGGGGGCCGGGCCGGTGACGCGTCAGGACGCGGTGTCGAGCGTGCACGCAGGATTCCGGGAGCAAGAGTTGTCGGATCTGTGGCCAAATCCTCAGGACTGGGTAGTGCATGAATATTCAGCGGGCATGTTCAGTCACTGCTTTCTCGCCATCCGGAAAGAGTCATAAATGAATAATAGCTACGATGCAATCATTGTGGGCGGCGGCCCGTCCGGCGCCACCGCCGCCGTGCTCTTGGCGCAGGCGGGGTGGAGGGTCGCCATCGTCGAGAAGACGAAATTCCCACGGCGCAAGGTATGCGGAGAATTCATTTCGGGAACGACGTGGCCGTTGTTGCGGCAGTTGGGTATTGCGGAACCTTTGATGGAACTCGCCGGGCCTGTTGTGCGTCGCGTCGGCGTTTACGCTGGCGATGCGATGGTGACAGCTCAATTGGCTTCGCCGACTGATCGTGCGGAGGATGGCGGCAGAGCACTGGGCCGCGAGCATCTGGATACACTATTGCTTAAGCGCGCGGCGGAGGCTGGAGCCGAAGTGTGGCAGCCGTATACGCTCTCAACGTTCGTCGCAAACGGCCCTGGCTACGAGTGCACCATCGTCGACAAAAGCACGCGCGAGGTTCGCGTATTGTATTCGCATCTGATCATCGCTGCGCATGGCTCCTGGGAGTCAGGTGCCATGCCGACACAGAATTTTCGCCGCGCGCCGCGCGCCTCGGATTTATTCGGCTTTAAAGCCCATTTTTATAACAGTACACTCCCCCCGGATCTGATGCCGCTGCTCGCGTTTCCGGGTGGCTATGGCGGAATGGTACACACCGATGGTGGCCGCGTTAGCCTGTCGTGCTGCATACGCCGCGATCAACTTGAACAATGCCGACAACGGTCGCCGCATGTGAAGGCTGGGGCAGCGGTTCTCGCGCACATTATGTCGTCGTGCAAGGGAGTTGCACTAGCACTTTCTTCGGCTACGCTGGAAAGCGAATGGTTGGCTTCGGGGCCGCTACGAACGGGTATTCGCACCTTTGGCAGCGAAGGTATTTTCGCCGTCGGCAATGCGGCAGCCGAAGCTCACCCCATAGTCGCCGAAGGCATCAGCATAGCCATCCAATCCGCGACCCTGTTGTGCGAACAATTGATTGCGCGCCTCGACGTGCGCAACGACCAGCCCCATTCAAATCAGATGCTCGAAAGTATCCGGCATGACTATGCGCTGGCTTGGCGCGATAATTTCTCACGGCGCGTGCATATGGCCGCACTATTCGCGCATCTGTTCATGCGCCCCGTTTCCACCCGCGTCGTCATGAGATTGCTGGGACGCTTCCCGCAACTCCTGACCGAGGGCGCGCGCTGGAGCGGAAAAGCGGAGTCATTGCGCGGCGTGCGCCACTTCGATGCGGCGCGGTCGTGAGCAGCGATACCGGACACCTCGTGCGACCGCCTCGTTCCCGATTCCGATCAAGCCATTCGAGGAGAACACACGATTTTTACTCGCCAGAAACCGCCAGACAATAAGCTACATTAACCTTCTTTCTAATGCCTATGAACAATTTCAGGATGAGCACCACCGAACTGCTTCCCCCTTTGTAAAAGGGGGACTGAGGGGGATTTTGCGCGTATCAAATCCCCCCTCACCCCCCTTTGTCAAAGTGGGGAACAACAGCGTCCTGAAAATAGTTCAGAGGCATTTTTTTATTGATGGTCGCTGCGCCAGGTTAAAGTTGTTAGCGGCCTTTGCGCCTTCACAAAAAAACTACTGGGCTAGTAGACCGTTCCACCAAAACCGTTACCGTTCGCGGTGAGCTTGTCGAACCGTTTTTTTCTGCTAATACAAGCCTTCGACAAGCTCAGGCCGAACGGTTTATTTGTAATCATTTTGCTGGAACGGTCTACTAATTACAGTATTGCTTATCCATAATAGTTTGACAGTTTGATACTTCCTTAATCTTGGCGACACCCAAGAATTGCTCACCACTATTGCAATACACATCAACAGAATCCGCAGATTTAGATGGGATGACCTGTTCCAATCCATGATGTCCTTCACACATTTTTATTGCGTTTGAGATGTCAGACTTCGAGACATGATCGCAAGCCGACAACAAACCCAATAAAATAAGAATTGCCATTCTCATTTTTCTTCTCTCACTTAAAGCCAGTAATTTTCCGTAAATATATCTATCAGCAACAAGATACACCCACAAAGCTATTGCGCAAAGCAGTTATAGCAGCCAGCGATCTCAATGTATCCATTGCGGCTCCTTTCTATATTCAGACGGGAAAACCGAGTGCGCGGCGTGCGATGCCGCCATGTAAATCGAGCAGACTTTCGCGCCAGAGGTAGACGGGATCATCTGGCTCAAGCAGACTGGTAGGTGACATTACACGAGCCCATTGAAAAGCTCCAAATAAAATGTAGTCGGCGTAGCTCGGCGAGTGCCCGCCGATGAACGGCTGTTCGCCCAACACAGGTCTCACGGGGTCGAGAGCCTTGCGGAGTTTGGCAAGCGCACCCGTCTGGTCTAGTCCGTATGCTTCAAGTGTTGTGCCAAGGCGCTTCTCGCGCGATTCTCGAAAATAGGCCTTGTCTTTGTTGTGTAGATGCGCGAAGAGGTCAAGGACAATGACTTGAAGCAGTGCAGGGTGAATATTGCGCTCGCACCATTGTTTAAAAACCAAGATTGCCCCGCGTGCCTGATCCGAATCCATAAGCAATGGCCGATCCGAATAGGCTTCGTCCAGATACAGCGCAATGCGCCACGAATCGTAAACCGTTCGAAGCCCGTCCACGAGCACTGGAACCGAGCCTTGACCGGAAAATGCTATCGCATCTTTTTCCGTAAAACGCCACGGCTGGGTCTCAAACTCAAGCCCTTTGTGAGCGAGCGACATCTTGATGCGCCAGCAGTAAGGACTGAATCTCCGTTCATCCTCCACACCTGCCAAGTCATAGAGCCTAATTGTCATCGTATTCAGTTCCGTGGTGATCTTAACTTTCCAAGAATTGCACTTCGGATTTAGCCATCCGTAATTAACCGGCCATTCCAACATAAATATTCTGCACGTCATCATCCGCATCGATTGTTTCCAGAAACGCTTCAACCTCAGCACGTTCGACATCGTTCAGCTCAACCGTATTTTTGGGCCGGTAACCTAGATTGGCAGATTGCACCGTAAACCCATGCGCTGGTAAGGCGCGGCATACCAAGTCCAGATCAGTCGCATCGGTGAGGAATAACGTTGCGCCGTTTTCAGCGGGTTCGAAATCCTGGGCGCCAGCCTCAATGGCTGCAATCTCCGCGTCTACTCCTGCGGAATTAGGCATGGCCTCAATCATTCCCAGATAGTCAAAATCCCATGAGACCGAACCTGATGCACCAAGCTGTCCCTTGCGAAATAACACACGAATATTGGAGAGTGTACGGTTGATGTTGTCCGTCAGACACTCGACAATCACCGGCACCCTATGCGGCGCAAAGCCCTCATAGGTAAGTCGTTCCAAGCTCGCCCCCTCATTGAGCAAGCCCGCGCCTTTCTTGATGGCGCGTTCTAAGGTTTCGCGTGGCATAGAAGCTTTTTTTGCCTGCTCAACCACCAAACGCAAACGCGGGTTCATGTCAGGATCAGCACCCGCACGCGCTGCAACCATTATTTCCTTGGACAGCTTGCCGAAAACACGGCCCTTTGCGTTAGCAGCAATTTCCTTATGTCTTGCTTTCCACTGAGCGCCCATATCTACTCTCTAAATGTTTTCGAGGTTAAAAAATACACTTGAAAAATATCTCCAGCGCGCATCTTGCCTCAAGAACCATTGCACATCAATATTAGATGACGGTTAGACCCGTGGTTTATTGAAGCTCCTCAGGACGGCAACAGCAGTGTGAAAGATAACTTGTTGCGTTTTATGCTCCAAACCCGCCACCCATAATGCTCAAGTGCGCCACCTTATAAATGACGAAGCCGATGCACCTTTCGGATAATGAAAATTCTGTGGCTGGTTTCAAATCCTACTTCCCGAAACCTGCACTTGGCGAATATCTCCTTACGACCCATTCCTGACAGTCGCATCTTCCAGAAAGCAGACGCTCAGGTGGAAAATTCAATGACCCCTCCCCGCCACATTGCTGCCTGTCGAATTGTCTAAGCCATTTCGACAGACGGCAATGTGATTATAAAGAGACCGTAGATTTTGTGTTGGCACTTCGTCGCCACCCCCTTAAAGGCTTCAGCTATGTAAGTTCACAGCTCTCAAGCGAAAACGATTCACGAAATATCAAATTTAGTTCCAAGTTGAGTCGAATCAGAAATGCGTCGTCAATTCTGTCAGCCAGTCGGGGGAATGATCCACCATCCAGACCTCTATCGGCTTATCCATGCCCAACAGGATCATCAAGGCAAGTAATATCATAACTAAGCCAAGTATAATTTTCCCGAATTTCCCCGCATTGATGAGTTTTCCGCCGACCTTGGCCATTACTTCACGAGACAGATGCCCAACAATGATGATGGGAAGAGCTGCACCCAAGCCGAATACCCCCATGAGAAGGGCAACTTGGAGCAAGTGAGAACCCTGACTAGCCAAGACGATTGTTGCCCCCAACGTGGGGCCAACACAGGGGCTCCACACCACACCGAGAACAACACCTATAACGAACTGTCCCCAAACCCCATCCAGCGACATGCGTAAAAGTTGGTTGTGGCCTGCATCCCCCAGCCCCGAAGTTGCGGACGAAAACCGGCTTTGCAGGCTGGATGACATCAAGACGAGTCCAAACAACCCAAGGATTACGGCACCTATATATCGAAAAATGTAGGTGCCGAATCCCATGGATGTTCCAACCGAGGCGATAATCGTGCCAATGACTGCATAAGATAACGCAAGTCCTACCGCTAGGAAAAGAGAACCTCTTGGATGCGCACTGTTTGCAGACGCAAAAAGGATAGGGACGATGGGCAACACGCAAGGCGAAAGAGTCGATAAGACTCCCGCGAGCAGGCCAAAGCTGTAAGAACCGAGCCCGAATTCCATCATCCGTTCCTTACAGACTCTTCTTGATCAGACCTTCGATGCCGTTGTGGCTAGTATCACCGACTGTCCGATCTACTTCTTTGCCACCTTTGAAAGCGATCAAAGTACTTTGCATAGATACATTGAACTTTTGTACTAAAGGTTTTTGGGCATCAAAGTCTATAATTAGCATGCTGACATTCTTGTATTCCTTAGTATTCATCAGCACGGACAAGATAGGTTTTTGCGCTTTGCAGGTTGTACACCAGTCGGCTTTTACTTCGACCACAACTGATTTTCCGTCAGACGCCAGCTTGTCGAATGTAGCCTGATCATACGGGAGCATTTCACCAGCTATAGCCAGTGTAGCAACCATGGACAATACGAGTGACATTGCTGTTTTGGTAAAGTAATTCATGATAGATCCCTTATCGTTTGTGATATTTTTGTATTCCTTGCTCATCGCTTCCTCCAGGTGTTGTTCAGTATTGGCCGCCGCTTTGCTGGGTTGTCGATTTTCCGTCTCCGCCAGCCAGAATTGGAATCGTGCAAACAACCCGCACAATTTCGTCGCCAACACTCTTGATCTGATGAAGTTCGTGGGGTGCGATGTAAATAACGTCTCCCGGCAGCGCAGGCGTTTCTTTTCCTTCGCCGTCAACGACGACAGCTTTTCCTTCGACAAAGTAAAACTCGTGCTCTTCC
>Ga0182030_10024322_pt1 | contig 11132 bp, 11 predicted proteins | sample 812S3MmetaG_FD_121299 | JGI IMG/M metagenome (GOLD analysis project Ga0182030, IMG submission 121299) | Permafrost microbial communities from Stordalen Mire, Sweden - 812S3M metaG (Illumina Assembly) | ecosystem: Environmental > Terrestrial > Soil > Wetlands > Permafrost | place: Sweden...
CGACCCCACTCGAGCCTCGGGCAACTGACCCCGGCGGAGTTCAAACAGCAACTGAGTTCAACAACCAACCCGGAAAAGGCCATCTCCTAAGCAGAAACTGGTCCGAAGAATGCCAGCAGGTCACTAACACTCTGTCGCGGTCCCGGCAATCAGGACTTAGGTTAGGAGCGATGATGCTTAACGATATGATCGAGCGTCTGAAAACTAATCCTAGACACCGAACGCTGGGCGAATTGCTGCTCGAGCGACAATGGGCTGTTGATGAGATTCTGCGTCTCCGTATCGAACTTGAAAAAATGACTGTCAAGCCAATGCTCAAAGCAGCATGTCGTCCTGAAGAGAGCGTGCTTTTCAGGATCTCGCTCTGAACCAGATACAGTTGATGTCGCAGACATCCGCGCCCTCGACACGGCTTGAAGGGCTTGGAGTTGCATGCGCAGTAGCCGCCTGTTCGGAGCACGTTGGGATCTGTGGCCGATGACCGCGCGTCGCATCTACTTCACCGACTTCTTCGAGATTGCACCGGCGGCGCTGGAAGCCTATGGCGCGTTTAACGTGTCGCTGATTAACGATCTACCGCTGTTCATCGACCCGTTCTTGCTGTTCGACAGCGAGGAGCAACGCTACAACGACCTTCATGAAAGCATCATTCAGTACGTCAAATTCCTTCGCGACGCATCGACGGACACGTCGATCAACCAGGGGCTGCTCGACCATTGGTTTCGCTTCCCCGAAGTTAGCCAGAACTGGCTTGGATTCAGCGTCCGCGGTAATCGCGGCAGTGGCCTCGGGGCTGACTTCGCCACTGCCCTGCACCGCAATCTGCATCGGGTGTTCAGCAACTTTGGCGCCGAGACGATCACGCGCGGCAGCCACCTGGAAAAGCTGTGTCTGGTCAGCGGTGGCGTCGGCCGCGACCATCTAAGCGACTTCACTACCAATCTGATAAAGCAGTTTCTGCTCGAATACACGCAGGCCTTCGCAATCGAGTACATCACTCCAGAGTTTCGGCGGACCTTCGCCGTCGACAAGGTCCGGTTTGACTACGCGACTCGGCGCTGGCAGCGGGGGCAGTATGAGCTGCCGGTTTTTCTTGGCGACTACGTGCTGCTGACACCCAAGGAAATCCTGACCAAGGACGAGGCCTGGATCAATCGCGGCGACCTGCTCGATTGCTTCGAGGATATCTACACGTCGGTACCAGACGATCAACTGCGCGCCCAGATCAACGACTATTTCCTGCGCCGCCTCTCGGAGGAGCCCACGGACAAGGAGCGCCGGGAAGCGGCGGCTGCCGCGGCCGAGCAGTTCCCGGCGGTGCTCGACTACTACATCAAGGATAAAGAGGACAACGGCGACGAGGCGCACAAGGTCAGCAGCATCAAGGTGCGCGAAACGGAAATTCAATTCGGCGACAACGTCCGTACACTGGTCGACGGGAAGCTCGTCGGCACGGAATTCTACGAATTGGGCAATAGCTTTGACGAAAGCCTGCGGCGCGTCGAATTCTTGCGGGACGTGATAGAGAATAAGGACGGTTGGCGCATCTTTTATATCGATGGCAAGCCGCTGCGGCGCGAGGCCGACCTGCAAATCATGTACCGGCTGTGCTGGTACGCGACGTCATATGACGTCAACCGCGAACCCAACAACGGGCGAGGGCCGGTCGACTTCAAGGTGTCCAAAGGATCACTGGACAAGTCGCTGGTCGAATTCAAGCTCGCCAGCAACAGCAAGCTCAAACAGAACCTCAAGCATCAAGTCGAGGTTTACCAGGCCGCCAATGACACGAAACAGTCGATCAAGGCCATCCTGTATTTCTCGGAGACCGAGCTGGAGAAGGTCCAGCAGATCCTTATCGATCTGAAACTATCAGACCGGCCCGAGATCGTAGTAATCGACGCGCGCGCCAACCAGCCATCGGCGTCCAATGTCCGCGATAAGGATTGACGGACTCTGACACCAGATTATCGTCATCTTGGCGCCGCCTCCAGGTTAATCGAATGCTCAGCGGCGCGTGAGCAAGTCGGGAACGGACACCTGCAACGCGTTTGCCAGAACTTCTAGCGTGCTCAATGTCACATTGCGCTCGCAGCGCTCTATCGAGCCGATGTACGTGCGATGCAATTCGCATTGGTCCGCCAATCCCTCCTGCGAGAGCCCATGCTTCTTGCGGTAACCGCGCACGTTGGCCGCCAAGATCTTCCGTAAGTTTGAACTTGCTCTTCGCACTGCCGCCCGGTTTCCATAACCTGGCTGCATCGTCCAAAGTTGCAGACTGCGTATCTACAGACTATAAGTAGCATTCGTGAGTATGTTGTCACCCGTCCGTGGGTCGCGTCTATGCCGCACAGTATCTCGCACAGCGCGGACCACATGCCGGCAGGCGAATTCCAGAAGCTCTATGACGAGCAATAGATTAAGCAGTGGCAGCAGTGAAGATCTATTTACTCATTTTCATGATCTCTTTACACGATCAGCAGCAGCCGACAGTGGAGAGAATTGAGCAGCTGGACATGCCGATCTGCCAATCGCAAGCCAATCAGTGATGAACCAGCTCAGCTTCAAATTCCACGCCCAATACAGGCAGCCTGGCGCCCTGTGGTCGCGGCCCTACATTGTTCGTACGATTTGCGTGCCGGGTTCGTGAATGGAGCCAGAGAATGAAGACGGTTGCTCAGTCGATCCTGGACGATCTAGCCACTGCGTTAGAAGGCACGGGACTGAAGATGTCTCGGGAGAGCATGACGCTTGTGGTCCGGCACGAAAACAATTTCCTGACACGCGTCGCGATTGTCGACCCAGAAGAAGAGGTGGACTCGTCTATGGGTTCCATTGAGACCGTTATTCAGGTTCGAACTGATCTACCGCGTGAGGTTGCACGCATGATGGCCGCGAAGGAAAAAGCTCCGGCGGTCATAAATCGCATGGCGACGCTCGGCGCCCTTACGTTCGACGGCGATGACGTCTTCGTCGGCTCGCGCCTCACGGTTCTTGAGTCGGATAACGCGTGGAATATTCAGGGGCCGCTGGTACTGCTATCCATCAGCGCTGCAGAGGACATACTAAGGGCTCCACGCAAGGCGCTGACAGGGCAGCCCAATGGAAACGGAAAGTCCGCCTGGGGTACCAGGGACTTCGAGCAGGTTGAAGCTATTTTCTCACAACGGTGCGTCTGTGTCGGTGAGGAGCACGGCGTCACAGCCGAATTTGCGCTGGACACGGTCAACGCCGAACCTGCGCTGGAGACAGGATTAGTCGAAGTCACCGCAGGAGGCGGTGGTACAGCACTCTGGAAAATTGTAAGCGATGAACCCCATCCCGCAATCGGAGGTGGACTCTTCTGCATGCTCGAGCTTCCTCACCGACTCCGCGGAGAGCCGTGGTTGTCGCAAGTCCTCCAGCAGCTGAACGAGCTGGAAATGCAGGCAGAGCCCTTGCCGCCGCACTTTGGCGCTTGGTGCGCCGGAACTCTCGGAGACAATCCCGCCTACGTCAGCTTCCTCCCCAATGCACTTCACGACGCCGCTCCCGGCATTGCCGCAAATATGACGGCCTGGGCATTGGGGCGCGCAGAGTGGGCAAACATCACACTAGCGTCGTTCGGGGTATCTCGATGAGGAGGAACCCACGACTTTTTGAGGGGAGCAAGCGCGTGGTCATCAATGGATCATCTATACGCTCGCGTACCTATTGGGAGTCGTTATTGAATGAGGGTACTAGCTCGGAGGCCGTATGCATAAATGCTTAGCATTGTTAACGGCGATGGTGGTGCTGGTTGCGCCTACGGCGCTTGCTGGTCACTTTGACGGATGGCGGAAATTCGGCGAAGGAGTCAATGGGAGTAAATGGTATTACTTTCCGGCCAGCGTTAAGCCGATCCACCATGAACAAACCGGAAAATATCTTGGTGAGTTTGTGTGGGCGGGGAGCGAAGCGCCCGGCGGATCATACGATCTGGCTCACTATATGATCCACTGCGCCAATGGCACGTTCATGGTGGAGGGCCACGTAGCCGCCGCCTCAAACGGAAGCGAATCCGACGCGGGAGGCGACTACGACGAGGAGCCGTACCAGCCGGAGACCTTTGTTTGGGTGTTGGCGGAGATAGTCTGTGGGAAATCGAAGGGCTGACAGTCGTCGTCGTCGATACTCACTAAGGAATACAAACCGAACGCGCTAAAAATCCCGGGTCAGCCCGGGGAAACAGTGTCACGGTCTAAATCGCATTCCTGCGCCCCATAGAAGGCTGAACCCGGCGCGCCGAAATGCGTTGCCCCCCCAGAGAGCGGTGCCTTTATCTGAAGCTCCGGCATTTACATAAAAATGTGTAACCTGTCTTTCCCGGCGGCGCGACGAATCGAACCCCGTCACAGTCACCGGATCGCCAGGGGGTTTCGGGATCTATGGCCGAGAGGCGAGGTCCCAGGCCGCGGCAGACGGGCACTCACAAGTCAGCCAAGCGCCCCTGCGTATAAGTAGGATCCGCGGCGCGCTCGAAGCGGGCAGCCGATTTGTGTAAGGTCGAGTTTCTTCTACTCTTACGCACGTGAGGCCGATACCTGGCTGGTTTTATCTGGGAGATTGAGTCCAACGCGTGAAAAAGACGTGGGTCCTCGGTAGCGCTCAAACTCGACTCAGCCGCCGAGTTTGTGAAGCCGAGCGATTGCTCCGCGCTTCGCCGCAAGTCTCGCCGTATACCGGGCCACCATCCGAACCGACGTCCAACCGCCGGCCTGCATGATCGAGGCGGCATCAATGTTGGCAGCAACGCAATCGACTGCCGTGCCGACTCGCATGCTATGTGAGCTGACATGCGAAGCATCCAAGCGTGCGCGGGTCGCAAGTGATTTCAGGATTCGTCCAACGTCGCGAGTTGAAAGAGGCATAGCCGTTGCCTTTCCGCCCTTCGTGACGGAGCGGAAGAGAGGCCCTGACGCAATAGCGGCAGCCCGAAGCCACCGTTGGAGGGCTCCAGCGGCCTCCGGTCCGATCAGGCACTCCTGCGTCTCCGTGCTCGTTTTGTGACGGCGCAGCGCCACGTGCGCGGTGCCGTCATCGAGATCGAAGGCCACCGCGTCGAGTGTGAGCGAAACAATTTCCGAAGCCCGTGCAAGTAAGTCCTTGCCCACGAGGAGCAAAGCGACATCGCGAATGTCCTTTAGGCGGACGTCTTCAGTAAGGACCTTGGCTTCGATCCTTTGGGTGTCCCTGAGCGTCAAGGGCGTCGCCTGGCGCTGTTGAGTGCCCCGCTCGCGGGCGATCGCGCGCAGCGCCAGGCGCACCACCTCCGAACCGCACGGGCTCGGCAAGCCCGCCGCAGTATGGAGTCGAGCGATGGTGGCGGCTCTTCGGCGAATGGTCGCAACAGCCTTGCCGTCGACAGACTCCGCACGGAGATAGGCGGCGACGGTTTCGGGTTCGGCCGGTAACGGCGATTGCTGAGCCCGCGCACACCATGCGCGGAAAGCGTTGAAGTCCGTTTGGTACGCCCTTTCGGTGGCGGTGGCATAGGCGCCTTGAGCGGCCTTCGCCCAAGCTAGAAGGTCGCGGATGACCAAACCGGAGGGTACGGGTGTGGGCATTGATTGTGTCCGAGAAGGGTCCATTATCGGACACAATATCTTCGTCCGTTGGCGGAACTGTCGGATTTCGTCGCGCGACTTACTTTCCGGCCCACTGTCGGAACTCCGTTGGCCGTAGCCGGAAACGGGCGATGTTGCCTTCGTGCAGCCCGTTGAGTTCCGACAGAGCCAGTTCAGTGAATCGCCCTAGATCTTCCGCGGGTACGAGTGGCCGGGAAAGGTCCATTAGGGCATCGATCTTTGCCGGGAGGCGTCGTCGTACAGCCTCTCCTACGACCTCCGTGAGAGCGGTGCGATATTTGAGTCGAAACGGATCAGGCTCAGGGAGCGAATCGCGCACAGTCTTGTAGCGCCGAGAAGATCGTTCGTAGGCCCAAACGAATACATCGCGCAGTAGCTCGACCCGGTTGAGCTCGTAGATGCCGATGAGTCCATCGATATAGGTCTGCTCTGGAACGTCGATGAACGAAAGTGGCACTAGATTGCCCTTGATCAAAGGAATATTCGAGGCGAGCCGCGAGGTTCGCTTATTGACGTCCACGAAGGGTTGCAGGTAGGGGATGTGCACCAGAAGAAAGAAGGACTGCTCGAAGGGATCGCGGATGGCGGCACCGAGCTCCAGCAGGCGCGTGAACATCTCGTCAATCAGCTGAGGAATTGCTGTCGGAATGTAGGTGGATGCACCGATAGCCACCGGAGTCTGGCGGAGCCGACCGGCGTTGCGTGGATCCTCTAGCAAGTTGTCGGCAAGTAAGGCGTGCAGGTTCGTCACCGTATAGCGGTTTACGCCAATGTCTTCTGCTGACTCCACCAGCAACTCAATCGCGGCCTTGTGATTCAGGATCATCTGCGTTTCTTTGGCGTCTTTGCCGGGGGCGGCTGTCCCCCGCTCGATGAGCTCGCGTGTATCGAGCAACGAGTAGGTATTGCCTTCCAGACGGCTCGATGACCATGAGAGATCAATCAGCAAGCGATCCAGGATGTCGCGTGCGTACGTGCCGGCCGGCAGCCGTTCTTCCGGCGTGCGCCCCAGCTCATGCAAATGAAGTGTAAGAGTCTCGCTCAGGTATGGCGTCTGGTTGGGCACATAGTCCTCAAGGAACGCGCGGTAGAAGCCGATCGGAGCACGATCAGCAATCGGGCGACGCACTAGAGCCTGAATCTCCTGACCTGCTATTGAGAGCTGAATACCCTCCTGGACGGCGGGCAGTTTCGCCGCAATCGCCAGCTGCCCTGTGGGTACGATGACCTGGGGACCTGACGGGGCGGCATTGAAGTAGCGGCGACCGCGACGCTCTCCTTCGGCGCGAATCGCCCGCTGCAGCAGCCACTCGTCGAGGCGGCGTTGAAGCGAGCGACGGCTAATGGCCCCCTGAAGCAGAGCTTCGAGATCCGCCAGCGTGAGGCCATCGGGATGTTGGTCGAGTGCGGCCTTAGCACGCTCAAGCAGATCAGTCGGTAGTCGTTTTGGCATGGTCTTTTGGCGCAATTCTCATTTATGCGCCAAAAGGATAAGCCTTTTGGCCATTAAATCAAGCCTATATGCCAATAGACTGGCCTTTTGGCCGTTAAATCAGCTTATGTGCCAATTGGATTGGCTTTTGGCGCATAGCAGGCGCGTGGCTATGTGTCCGCCTTCGAAGTCCTTCCGCGAGGACCTTTCGTGGGTTACGTCCCATCGAGGTTACACGAGGTATGAATTGATTGGGTCGGCAGCCATCGCGACCGACGCCCCCGCGGCGGCCTGATATGCAGTCGTAACGGAGCATGGGCGTGACGATAAATTGAAACTCACAGAGATTGGCGATCTTCACAATAACGGGGTCCCCATCCCCAGGTCTAAAGACGCCTCCCCGTGGTTTCCAGAAAGGCCAGCGGAAGTAATCAATTACGCCTTTTCTGGGGCGCGGCGCCGGCAAGGGTGAACCCACATGCATGCCTGGCAGACTCAACTTGATGGTTTTCCCCTTCTCCCGTGGGACCGTCAAGTTGGCTTTCTGCGTAACAAGCGAGTGACAGCATTTAGCCAACTCGATGGCCAGAAAGAGCCAACTTTATGGGAGAGGTATCAAGTCGGTAACTAATTGAAATGCATAAAAATGTTATGGCGCATATCAATAACTTACACCCAACTTGATGGTAAAAAAGTTGACGAGGAAAACCGGTCTGGGCCAACTCGATGGTCGCGGGATCAAGTTGGATTCTGGCCGACGAACAAGTTGGGCCCCAGGAGCCAGGGTCCATCTGCGCTGTCCTGCCGCGGCCGATGATCTTTCAAAGGGCCCCGGCCCAGCCATAGAGATTGAGAAGCCCTAAGAGGTCCGAGGATCGATAACTGTGACGCTGCGCAGGGAATTTGTTGCTGCAAATCGTTAACGTTGTCGGTCGTTAAGGGCACCGCTCGACTTGGGCGGGTAGCCAAAGACTGAAACCTCAAAGCTGAAACCTCGAAGCTGTCTTCCCAAGTCACGGGAGCGGCAAAACGCCGCAGAACTGCGTCCGGCTGATTTGAACTGGACGCCAACATCGCTGACAACCGAGGTTCATCGTGGCAATCCTAACTATCATCGCCCTGACCGGCGATCCCGCCGCCTGCTCATCGGCTGTCCGCACTTCTTCGGACACACAAAATGAGCACGCAACATCCGTTACCTTATCGAGAGCTTTATGACGCTCGCGATGCGACCGTACTAGAGTTCCAACTTCCGTCTGATCTACGCGGCAGCGTTCATCTGCTGTGCATCTGGGACGAAGACCGTGACCAGCGGCTGATTCAGCTACTAGTCGCCCTCCGCTATCGTGACCCGCGAACGCTGGCGATCCTGGTCGGTATCGCCGAGCACCGCGGCGTTGTAGACGCCTGGGTCATGTCGCCGCAGCAGGCGATTGAAGCCCAGCGCGCACTATGTACTGCGGCAGACTTCGCGATCCAACCTGGCGACCGCTGGACGGTGAACACGCCGCAGGTGGTTCCAACGCATAACGGCGTGGTTGACCGCGACGCCTTACCGCCGAACCATCCGCTGCTGTTGGCGCCTTCAAAGTTTACCTATGGCCTCAAACCGGCGGTGCGCTCATGAGCGCCCCCCTTATGCGAAAGACGCGCGACGGCAGCTTGAGGCCGGCCGCTCGGCCCGAACAAACGCCAGTGTCGGCTGTATCAAAGGCTGCTACTCCCGCGACCGATCTGATGCCCCCCGCTCCAATGTTACGCTTGATCAACGGCGCGACCGTGGAACCCCGCTCCGTTGATTGGGCGTGGCGATATTGGCTTGCATATGGAAAGCTGCATCTTCTCGTCGGTGCGCCAGGTACTGCGAAGACGACGATTGATCTGGCAGTAGCCGCCGCCATTACAACAGGCGGGAAATGGCCAGATGGAACGCAGGCACCACTTGGCAACGTGGTGATCTGGTCTGGTGAAGACGACTTTAACGATACCCTGCTACCGCGATTCATGGCGATGGGCGGGGATCCCAGTCGGATCTTTGTCGTCGGTGCCGTACGTGTTGGCGGAGAGTGCCGCGCGTTCGATCCGGCCCTCGACATGAAACTGCTACGGGACCAGGCATTAAAAATCGGTAACGTGAGCCTCTTGATGATCGACCCAATCGTGAGCGCGGTCGCTGGCGATTCGCACAAAAACGCGGAAGTTAGACGCGGTCTGCAGCAGATTGTCGATCTAGCGACACAGCTCAATGCCGTCGTACTGGGGATCTCCCACTACTCGAAAGGCACGTCGGGCAACAACCCCGTAGAGCGCGTGACTGGTTCGATCGCCTTCAGCGCCGTCGCTCGCGTCATCTTCGGCGTTGCGCGAGTCGAGGACAGCGACGACCGAGTCTTTGTCCGCGTCAAATCAAACATAGGGCCGGATGGTGGCGGCTTCAAATACACGGTCGAACAACGTCCGGTGCCCGGTTATCCAGGCATCGACGCATCAACGATTGTGTGGGGTGACCCAATGACTGGCTCCGCCCGCACGCTTCTGAAGGAGGCCGAAACAGATCGCGAACCAACGAAGCTGGAACAGTGCTCGGACAAGATCCTGGATCTCATCGAGGCAAAAGGTTTGAGTCGTCAGATACTGGCCACCGAGCTGAAGGCCGCCATCCTCGCAGCGGGGTTCGGCGAAAACACCTTCTATCAAGCGCTAAAAAGGCTACCGAAGCTGCAAAAGAAAAAGGCTAACGGCGACCCACACGGTGAATTGGTGTACGCGCTGCCGGAATCGTCATTCCAGTTCTTCGCTGCCGGGGCAGACAGTGCGCCTCCACAGCGTAACGACGACCTGCAGTAGGAGCACTACCATGACAATAACGTTATCAACCCGCGCATTGGTGGCAGTGGCCCATGCAGAATATAGGAAGACGTCGATAGCTTTGGAAGTCGCGAAAGACGCGTATCGAGCACAACAAAGGGATGGTATGCCCTGGAATGCTGAGCTGTATAAGACCCGAAGAGCGGCGGAGGACGCATATAAGAAGGCTTACGAGGCGCTGCTCAACATGCAACAGCAAGCTCGAACCGAATTCCTGCAAGGTCGGCCAAAAGGTTGGCAATTCGCACCTCAGCGTGAAGACGGTCAAACGCTTTACAGCGAAAGGTTGCTAAAACAAGTCGCCCGCGCAGGTCTAGAGGCCATGGATTATCCAGTGCTCGATCACACTGAGGTAATACTCTGCGACGGCCGGCCTGTTGCGATCGTGAGTCATAGCTACGCGAAGCCCGAAGAAATTGAGCAATACGCCGCTGCGCACCATCTCAACGCGGACTTTTTGTGGTGGAGCTGGTATTTCCCAGGCCGCTGCACCGCGGTCATTTTCACTAAGGAGGAGGCGCTATGAGCTTGTCAGGCTTAGCAAAGACTCAGGAGCCTCTTCCGCCAAGTCTCCCTTGCCCATATACAATCCTGAGACTGCCGACGGTGCTTCAGCATTGCGGCTATTCCCGCTCCACATTATATGAACAGATTGCGCAGGGGCTTTGGCCTCGGCCAGTGCGAGTGGGACTCAGAGCCGTTGGCTGGCCCGCGGGGGAGGTTGCACAGCTGATTGGCGCACGCATAGCAGGAGGATCGAACGACGAAATCCGACAGTTAGTGTCATCTCTCACTGCCGCTAGGAAAGATGCGTCAGCTCAGCACCTCGCCCTCTTCCGCAGCAGCGACTGATTCTGCGTTTGAGTAACGACGCCGGTATCGACGAGGGCATCACACGCAACCGGCCTGCAAGCAGCCGCGTCTGATGCTCTCGTTTGCTTTCGTTGTGAGGTAGAATACACGGTCGTTGATCACATCAATGATGGCGCGTCGAAAGCCCACGACGATCCTTGGTGTGAGTCCCAAATCTCGGGGTAGATTTTGGGGTATCCAATTCCGATGTCTGCTCTTATACACTAATAATAAAGGGATGTCGGCCTCACTTCGAGTCCAACCCGGTCGTGTGGGGCTGAAGGCTCTTAGGTCTCAGTGAGCCGACTCCCATTGTGTGGGTAAAGCCCCAGGCGAGCCCAACACTTGCCCCGCACCAGCGGCGGGATCAGGAG
>Ga0182030_10024325_pt1 | contig 11131 bp, 8 predicted proteins | sample 812S3MmetaG_FD_121299 | JGI IMG/M metagenome (GOLD analysis project Ga0182030, IMG submission 121299) | Permafrost microbial communities from Stordalen Mire, Sweden - 812S3M metaG (Illumina Assembly) | ecosystem: Environmental > Terrestrial > Soil > Wetlands > Permafrost | place: Sweden...
GCGAGTGCCTGAACGCTGGTGGCCGCGCCCCATGGGCCACGTCTGATTTGTTTTTCCGCGAGGTGTAATGTCATGGCATTTACAACGCTCTATATCGCCTTGCCGCTCACTTTGATCGTGGTCCTGGCTTTGGTGACGGCGACCGTGAAGATCCTACGTGAATATGAGCGGGCGGTGGTCTTCACTCTGGGCCGGTTTCAAAAGGTCAAAGGCCCAGGCCTGGTGTTGATGATACCGTTCGTGCAGGAAATGGTACGGGTGGATTTACGGATCCAGGTCATCGAGATCCCGACCCAGGACGTGATTTCCCGTGACAACGTCTCCATGAAGGTCGACGCCGTGCTCTACTTCAACGTCGTCAATCCCGAGCACGCCATCATCCAGGTGCAGGACTACCTTCCCGCGACCAACATGCTCGCACAAACGACGCTGCGGGCGGTGCTGGGACAGCATGAACTCGATGAGATGTTATCGGAGCGCAAGAAGCTCAGTACCGACGTGCAGAGCATCCTGGACGCGCAGACGGAAACCTGGGGGATCAAAGTAAGCAACGTCGAGATCCGGACCGTCGAACTCACGGAAAACATGGTGCGTGCGATCGCCAAGCAGGCAGAGGCGGAACGCGACCGGCGCGCCAAGATCATCCATGCGGAGGCGGAGTTCCAGGCCTCGCAAACCCTGACCAACGCCGCCAAGGTGCTGTCGAGTATTCCGGCGGCCATGCAGCTTCGCTATCTGCAAACGCTGGCCGAGATCGGCGCGGAACAGAATTCCACGATCGTGTTCCCGATGCCGATCGATATCATCAAGCCGTTTCTGGAACTGCTGGAGAAGGCCGGCAAGGCACCGCGCGCCAACGGGGCTCTGCATATGCCGGTCATGGAGGATGCCCCACAGGAATTATGACCACACGACGGCAATTCGGTCCGATACCGGTTGATATGACGATAAGGAAACAAAATAAATGAAACGCTCCATTCTTTTGAGTTCCGTCGCGGCATGGTGCTGTCTCGGTCTGGTGGCACCGGGTTTCGCGGCGCCACCTCCCGCGGTTGTCGCGGCGGCCAGTCCGGCTCCCGAGGTCAGGACGGACGCCACGGCCAGGCCGGCGGAAGTGTGCCTGACCGATATCCGCGCCTTCAGCGACCAAATGCAAAAAGGCGGCTATTGGTTGGGCGGATCCGCCTATGGCTATGGCTATCCGCTCGACGGTTACGGCTATGGGTATGGCTATCCGATGGGCGGATATCCGCCTGGGAACACCAACTTGTACCAGAACGCGCGGTCGGGTTACGAGGTCAGAAATTTGATCGCGACCGCCAATATTCTCGGCCAGGCCGGTCAGCAGCAAACCTGCGAGGCGGTACTCGCCTCGACGCGAGACATCTACAAGCAATATGCGGCCGACCTGCACGGCCGGGGCGTATCGACGCCCGATGGTCCGGACTGGCAGCGCCAGCAAATCGCGGGCGCCCTGCCGGTCACGGACAAAGCGATGGCCTTTCGATCCGATCAGTTGCTTGACACTGACGTGCGCAATCCACAGGACCAGGGTCTTGGCAGCGTCCATGATATCGTGCTGGATCCGAAGACCGGGAAGATCGCCTATCTGATCGTCGCCCGCGGCGGGGTGTTTGGGATCGACCGGAAATACGTCCCGATCCCCTGGAACGACTTCAAAATAACGCAGAACGCGAGCCTGCTCGTGCTCGATGCCGCGAAGGCCGCGATGGACGGCGCTCCAGAGGTGAGTGACGACCAGTTCTCGGCCGCCGGCAACTTCGATCAGGAGAGCCAGAAGGTGGACGCGTATTGGAAGACGCATCTCGTGATCGGCAAATCCGGCGGTTGATCTCATTTTAAGCGTTCGATTGACGGAACAGCCAACCTAACAGGAGCGGTCAATGCTGTGGACGGCATCGGGGATTAAGGGATACGCGATTCTGGCGAGCGATGGGAAGATCGGTACAGTCGCCGACTTCCTGTTTGACGACGATAGCTGGTTGGTGCGCTGGTTGGTCGTCGATACCGGAAACTGGCTTTCCGGCCGGAAGGTCCTTCTGCCTCCATTTGTACTGGGCCACGCCGATCCGGCGACACGCGAATTCTCGGTCAAATTGACCATGGCGCAGGTCAAAGCCAGTCCGGATGTCGACACCGAAAGGTCCGTCTCGCGACAAATGGAAAGCAGTGTTTATGAATACTATGGTTGGCGGCCGTACTGGGGCTCCGGGTTTTATATGGGCGGCTACGGTTACGCGGGCGATGCCTGGACGGGACTGGCACCGCTGGGATCACGGCACCGCGAAGAGGAAACCGCCAGCAACCAGCGAGACAATGACGATCCGCGTCTACGGAGCATCGAGGCGATCACCGGATATCATATCAACGCCAGCGACGGCGAGATCGGACATGTCGAGGATCTGCTGGTGGATGATGCTGATTGGAGCATTCATTATTTAGTAATCGATACAAAAAACTGGTGGCCGGCGAAGAAAGTCCTGATCTCTCCGGCGTCAGTGCATGACATCAATTGGTCGGACAGACTGGTGAACCTGGATGTCGATCGTCAGAAGATCAAAAGCAGCCCGGAGTATGACGAATTGGTAGCGGTCGATCGGAATTATGAGAGGCGTTTCCGTGATCACTACGGGGGGATCGGGGTGCTCGATCGGCCCTGATCGAGTGTTTATTCGTTGACCGGTCACGGTGCGGGCTACTTCAAATCGCATGAGTTGTGACTTTCACCAATTCCGAATTGCCCGCACTGCGTCGGATCGACCATGACGAGGTCGATCTCTGCGTAGCTCTGCCAGACAATGGCCCGCCGGGGCGCCTGAACCACCATCCAATACCTCAGCTGACGCCGAAGATGGAATGTTAGCATCGATCGGGGACAGCCAATCGTCTCTCGCGCGTGTTACCCCAGGAGTCTCCGAGCTCCCTCGTTCCAGGTGACGACGATGCCGTCGATCGTCGTGCCAATGACTCCCTCGTCTACCGGAGCACGGGCAGGGCTCGTTAAAGTCTGGCGGCGCATGGGGGATGTTCGTCATGTGATCACGTCGCGAACCACGCAGAAGCCAAGCTGGTGTCGTCCGCCATTGACCTCGCAATGGCTTTCTTAATGGATGGGATAGCATTGCCCTATTGGTTCCTGGGTTACGCGGGGGGCCTCTCATCAAGGCAATTGCGGTAGATCAACGCGGTCGCTGTTATTTTGACCAGGCAAAAAACCATGAGAGCGCTGCTGGTGCACTGACAAATGTCGGATTTTTATGCCGCCCACCCGCCTGTGCCTCGAATTCTCGACGGCACGATCCTGAGGTCTCGTCCGAGCTGATCAATGACGGGGAGTCCGACTTCCCGCGGAGATATAAAAGAGCGACGCCCGAAGATTATCGCACGGGAGTATCGCGGACTTTTGCCCGGGTCGTAGTCGATCATCGGCGGACAAGTGTCCCACGGAATCAACGACGAAGATGGGGACGGGGACGGCGAGCACCGTGGTCCGAATGACAGTCTCGCGTTCGGGAGAACCATTTCCTGGCCCGGGACATTGACGCAGGCCGTCGCCGACAACTGATCCACGTCAATGACCCATCGTAAGCGCGCGGATTTACTCTGGGAGGCCGGGTTCAGTGACCCTGCGCTCAGAGTAACGGCGGGATGGGCCGCGCATCTGGGAAGTCTCTGACGAAACGGATGGAGCCGCTATTTATCGGGAGCCTTGCTCAGAACTCCAACCTTGTGCGTGGCGAGCTTCGTGAAGCGACAGATGCGGGAAGAAGATGGAGGACATGACCAATTTCGCGACAAATCATCCAGGCATGGGTGCCATACCGGGCGCAAATGGCGCGACGTTTCGCGTATGGGCACCCCATGCCGACAAGATTTACCTATCCGGAACGTTCAATGACTGGAGTGAGACCGCGACGCCTTTGACCAAAGCGGAGAGCGGCTGCTGGTCGACTGATGTGTCACAGGCAAAAACCGGGGATGAATACCGATACCTCATTCACGGTCCAAACGGCCCGCTCTCTCGCATCGACCCATATGCCAGAAAGGTGACCAATTCAGCAGGCAATGGAGTTGTCTATGATCCCAGGGAATTCAACTGGGATGGTGACAAGTTTCAGATGACCACTGGAAATGAACTGATTATTTATGAAATGCACGTCGGCACGTTCAACGTTAAAGCGGAGGGGCATCCGGGTACGTTCGATAGCGCGATGGAAAAACTGCCCTATCTCCAGGGACTGGGGATCAACGCCGTGGAGCTGATGCCGGTCGCCGAGTTCGCGGGCGACTTCTCCTGGGGTTACAATCCCTGTCATCCGTTTGCCGTCGCGAGTATCTACGGTGGCCCGGATGGACTTAAGCGATTTGTCAAAGCGGCCCATGAACACGGCATCGCTGTCATCATGGACGTCGTTTACAATCATTTTGGCCCGTCGGACCTCGACCTGTGGCAATTCGACGGCTGGACCGAAAATGAAAAGGGCGGAATTTACTTTTTTAATGATCGCCGGTCGAACACACCGTGGGGCGAGACACGCCCGGATTACGGCCGGGGTGAAGTGCGCCAATACATTCGCGATAACGCTCTGATGTGGTTCGAGGAGTACCATGCCGACGGCTTACGCTGGGACATGGTACCCTATATCCGGAATATTGAGGGTAGGGATGGGGATCCAGACACTGACATTCCCGAGGGCTGGAGTCTGATGCAGTGGATCAATGACGAAATCAAACAAAAATTCCCCGGCAAGATCAGCATCGCCGAAGGGATGCACAACAACGCCTCGCTCGTCAAAGAGGTGGGGGCGGGTGGCGCGGGATTCAACGCACAATGGGACAGCGAGTTTGTAAACCCCATTCGCCAGGCCGTAATCCCCCCTGATGATGACTCCCGCGACCTGGGGGCAGTCAGTAAAGCGATCGCATATCGCTACGATTTGGATGCCTTTCGGCGGGTCATTTTTACCGAATCGCACGACGAGGTCGCCAACGGAAGGGCCCGCGTGCCGGAGGAGATCTGGCCAGGCAAGGTGGATAGCTGGTTTTCCAAGAAACGCTCTACGTTGGGAGGTGCTCTCGTGCTCACATCACCGGGTATCCCGATGATTTTTGAAGGGCAGGAAGTGCTGGAAGATCGCTGGTTTCAGGATAAAGTCCCGATCGATTGGTCTCGCGCTGAAGACGAGCGCGGTATTCTCGGGATGTACCGGGATCTGATCGCCCTGCGGCGCAATCTGTCAGGTGTGACGCGAGGTTTGTGCGGTCAAAATGTCCAGGTCCATCACTTCGACGAAGACGCCAGGCTCCTCGCTTTCCACCGCTGGGACAAACCAGGCCCAACCGATAGTGTCATCGTGGTGGTCAATATGCGAAATCAAAACCGCGACGATTACGTCATCGGTTTTCCGCGGGCAGGACTATGGAAAACGCGATTTAACAGCGACTCGTATAACTACGGACCGAATTTCGCCAATCATCCTACGCCTGATGTGGAAGCCCAGGAAGCAGCGGCGGACGGGCTGCCGTGCTCCGGAAAAATCAGTATCGGGCCGTATACGGTCGTGGTGTTTTCGCAGGATTTGGCCGAACCGGTCCATGCTGCCGCTTAGCGCGCCGGCCCGCGCGATCCTCGAGGCGCGGCACGGCGACCCGTTCGGATATCTCGGCATGCACCAGGCGGGCGGCAGAGTGTACGTGCGTGCCTTCTTGCCATGGGCGCGGCGCCTTTTTGTGTTGCGGCGCGACACTGGCGCGGTCGCCGGGGAACTGCCGCTGGTCCATCCCGATGGATTGTTCTCGGGCGCGGTCGCCGGCCCGCCACGTTTTCGTTACCGCCTGCGCGCCGAGACCGATTCCGGTCTGGTTGAGTTCGACGACATCTATGCCTTTCCGCCAATACTTGGCGATCTCGACATCCATCTGCTCGCCGAAGGTCACCATCTTGAGGCCTACAAAGTGATGGGCGCGCATTACCGCGAGATCGATGGCGTGGACGGCGTCACCTTCGCGGTCTGGGCGCCCAACGCGCGACGGGTCAGCGTGGTCGGCGATTTCAACGAGTGGGACGGGCGGCGCTGCCCGATGCGACTGCGCCTGGGTGCCGGCGTGTGGGAGGTCTTCGTGCCCGGCCTCGGCGAGGGCCACCGCTACAAGTACGAAATCATGGGACCAGACGGCGCGTTGGTGCCACTCAAGGCCGATCCTTACGGGGCCGCAGGCGAGCGGCCGCCTGACACCGCCTCACGCATCGTCGGCCCGTCGCATTACGCCTGGCGCGACGATGCCTGGCTCGACCAGCGCTGGCGTAGCAACGACCGCGGCGCGCCGATCGCCATCTACGAAGCGCATCTCGGTTCGTGGCGTCGCAAGCCCGAGGAGGGTGACCGGTTCCTGAGCTATCGCGAACTGGCGGCCGAACTGGTGCCGTACGTCGTTGAGATGGGCTTCACTCATCTGGAAGTGCTGCCGGTGACCGAGTTTCCGTTCGACGGCTCGTGGGGATATCAGCCAATCGGTCTGTTCGCGCCAACCAGCCGATTCGGCACGCCCGACGATTTCCGCTTTTTCGTTGACGCTTGCCACGCGGCCGGCATCGGGCTCCTGCTCGATTGGGTGCCCAGTCACTTCCCCACGGATGCGCATGGGCTCGCGCGCTTCGATGGCACGGCGATCTATGAGCACGCCGATCCGCGCCAGGGCTTTCAGCCCGATTGGAACACCTACGTTTTTAATTTCGGCCGGCGCGAGGTCGCCAATTTCCTGATGGCGAATGCGCGGTACTGGATTGAGGAGTTCCATATCGACGGGCTGCGCGTCGATGCCGTGGCGTCGATGCTGTATCTCGATTACAGCCGGCCGAACGGCGCGTGGGTCGCGAATAAATTCGGCGGGCGCGAGAACCTCGAGGCGATCGACTTCCTGCGCCGTACCAACGAGCTCGTGTTCGGCCTCAATTCCGGTGCCACGACCATCGCCGAAGAGTCGACGGCCTGGCCGATGGTTTCGCGTCCGACTTATGTCGGCGGGCTCGGGTTCGGCTTCAAATGGAACATGGGGTGGATGCACGACACACTGCGCTACATGGCGAACGACCCGATCTTTCGTAAGTACCACCACAATGAGCTGACCTTCGGGCTGCTCTACGGCTTCCACGAGAACTTCGTCCTGCCGCTGTCGCACGACGAGGTGGTGCATGGTAAGGGTGCGCTCATCGCCAGGATGCCTGGCGACCGCTGGCAGCGGTTCGCCAATCTTCGGGCGTACTACGGCTTCATGTGGACGCATCCCGGCAAGAAGCTGCTGTTCATGGGCGGCGAGTTCGCGCAGGAGCGAGAATGGAACCACGACCACTCGCTCGATTGGCATCTGCTCGCGAATGGTGACCATGCCGGGGTACAGCGCACGGTGCGCGATCTCAATCGGCTCTACCGCGAACTGCCGGCGCTGCACGTCCTCGACACCGATCCCGAGGGGTTCCATTGGATCGATGCCAACGATTCCGAGAACAGCGTGCTGTCTTTTCTGCGCCTCGGCCGCGACCCGCACGAGATCGTGGTGGTCATCTGCAACTTCACGCCGGTGCCGCGGCATGACTACCATATCGGCGTGCCGCGTCCTGGGCGTTACCGGGAGCGTTTCAACAGCGACGCGCGCGACTATGGCGGCAGCGGTCTCGGCAATGCCGGCGAAGCGCATGCCGAGGCGCCGCCGATGCACGGCTTCGGATGGTCGCTACGTCTGCTGTTGCCGCCGCTCGCGACGCTGATCTTCGCGCTCGATCCGGAGATCGCGTGATGACGGCGGAACGCGGGATCCGGTCCGACAGTGCCATATTTATTTAATGTTCAAAGAATCGTGCCAAATAATTCGCAAACTCACGGGTTGCCCCTATCACTTTCAACATTATCCATCGTGGGATTTTCAGGATTAATTGACGCGGCTTGCTGTACTGACGGACCAATGAGCCGGTCATTGGCCACAATGGCTGGCCGGGGTGGCACGAAAATCCCGTTCCGACGGCATATTGGCTATCGCGGCGTCATTGCCGTTTGCCTCGGAGGCCGTGCCGGGCCCAACAACTAATTCTGCGCGTCACAACCCGTAGCAGCAGTTTGGCCCGTCCCGCCGCTGGCGCGACCGCGCTCTACACGCCCGCCAAACGGCGGGCTTCCCAAGCCGCCCAGGCGCAAGCAGGCGTCTCGGCCATCCGGTAACGATCGCTCGGACTCGCTGACGCAAGAGAGAGAAATTTCAACCAAAAAAGGAAAAGACCAATCCCAATGCTGCTTGCGCTCGTTGTCGCGCGGCACCTAGCCAGCGAGTCGCGAATAAGGTGTTTATTTGACAGCTGGGGCGTGTCGTCAATTAAGCCAGATGACGCTGGTGGCAAGTGGACCGCGACGAGGAAGTTTCGTGCGGTCTTTTCATAGCGCTTGGCGGTTGCTCGAAACTGCCGGGTTTAGCGAAGAAGTTCTCGATCAGATGGCGTGCCGCGTACAGGTGACGGTCGAATTTCCGGGGCTTCTTGCGATTGGCTTTTTGCGGAATCACCGCGTTTTCTCCAGCGGCGGCCAGCGGCCGGATGACGCGTTCGTCGGCGTCGAAAGCCTTGTCAGCGATCAGCGTTTTAGCCTCCGTCCGTGTGCCAGGCTGCCCGTCGAATGCGTCGATGACGCGAAACATGGCGCCAAATTTCCTGGCGTCGGTGATCGCCGCACGCGGCATCGCCTTGACTTGCCTCAAAGCGCCCCTCGGGGCGTCGGTCGGGTCGAATTCCGCACGGGCGGTGGCGATCGCATATCTGAACACGCTTCCGATCGTCGATCGGAGCCGGCGAGCCGATTCGTATCTCTCGCGAGATTCAAGAGATCGCAGCACTCTCAGAATAGCGCGAGCCGAGATCTGACCGATTGGCTCGTCTCCAAACTCCGCGTTGGCAAAGCCGAGGAGCCATTCGATCTTTGCCATGGTTGCCTCTGACCGCTCCTCTCGCCGGAGCTTCGCGACATACTCGTCGGCGATGCCGCGAAGCGTCGGGGCGTCCGTCTGGCCTGCGCCTGGGGTTTTTTTGAGCGCCGGATCGAGGCCATCCGCCAATAGCCGCCTGGCTCCCTGTCGAGCCTGCCGGGCGCGCGCCAACGGGACCGTGGGATAGACCCCGAGTGCAAGCAGCTTCTGCTTACCGTCGAAGCGGTAAGCAGACCGCCACAATCGGGCGCCGGTTGGCTACAGCCATAACTGTAGACCGCCACCATCAGTGAGTTTCTGGAGCCTGGGTCCGGGTTGGGCCGCTCGGCACCTTGCGTCCACCAAAGGCATCGCCTTTTCCCTCCTGGGAGGAACGATACCAACAGGGTCGCGGATACCAACAGGGATACCAGAAGAGGGAGGCCGATACCGGGGGCGCGCCATCGTTTCCGGAATTGCCCGACTGCACGCCGCGTCCGCTGGATTATGGCGATTAATCAACGCTTCAAGAGGCCTATAGCGTAGCCTCGCGGAAAAAGAAACTGTGGAGAACTGGAGAATGGTGCCCAGGGGCGGAATCGAACCACCGACACTGCGATTTTCAGTCGCATGCTCTACCAACTGAGCTACCTGGGCCCATCGCGAGCCGCGTTGGAGGGGCGTGCTTACCCCACCCCGCACCCCTGATCAAGCGGCGCCGAAAGCGCCCGACCCCGCGATTCCCCGGCGCCGCGTCCGCCTCCACCAACTCACGCCGCCCGTCCCCACCAACTCACGCCGCGTCCGGCGATGACGGCGGATCCTCGTCCAGTTCCAGCGGCGGTCCAGGAATCCGGTATTGCTCGCCAAGCCAGCGGCCGAGATCGACATCCGCGCAGCGCGGGGAGCAAAACGGGCGGTTCGACACTGACGGCGCCCGCCCACAAATCGGACAACGCGCGGGAGGCTTAGCCATGGAGATCCTCAATACGCCAGCCGTGACCCGAAAGTGACGGATCGGAGCGCGAATTCAACGCCTGGCCGGTCACTCGCGCAAGCTCCTCCAGCGCCACCGGATCCGCCTCCAACGCCGCCACGACGGACGGAGCGGCGCGCAGGGCCAGACGGCGCCCAGGCTCGGCGCGCGAGGCGCGGGCGATGTCACGCAGCGCGCGCAGGCCGGAGGCGAGCGGACCCGAGAGCATCTCATGCAAAGGCGGCCGCCGCCGGGGACGGCTGATCTCGGCCAGGCCCAGGGCGGTGAAGCCGAGGAACCGGGGGCGCGACGGGTCGCCCGCCAATGCCTCGGTCAGGGCCGGCGCCAGGGCGGCCCGCTGCTTCGCCTTCAAGCCCGCGAGATCCACCAGGATGGCCCCCGACAGGTCGCGCAACCGGATCTGCCGCGCGAGTTCCGGCAAAATGGCCGCGTTCAGGGCGCGATGCCGGCGCTGGGCGGTATCGCCACCCCCGTCTCGGCCGGCCAGAGCGGCGCCTCCGTCGATGTCGATCGCCACCAGGGCCGGTGTCGGATGAATGGACATGCGCGCGCCAGAGGCAAGGGTCAGTTCGGACGCGGCGAGCTCCTCCACCGCCGATTCGATCGCATCGTCGAACGCGCGGGACACCCGGATAACGCGGTCCGCCAAATCGGCGCGCAATGTGGCGGCGAGAGCGGGATCGTCGACCAGTACGGGTGCCGCCGGATAACGGTCCGCGAGTTCTCGCAACGGATCGATGCCCCGTCTGAGCAATCCGGGCCGTGGCAATCCGGCCGGCTCCGCGCCGGCGATTCCTGGTTCGGCACGTAAACGCGGGCCCTTGCCGCCCTGGGCGGCGCGGGTGATGCGAACCGTGAGGATGGTGCCCTCGGTCAGGCCCTTCGCGCCGGCCGAGTCGGGCAGAAATCCGTCCAAGGCGTGTCCGGACAGCGCGACGAACGCGCCGGCGATCGCGGGCACGATCGCGGTGACCCGGCCACGGTGCAGATCGCCCACGCCGTCCGCTGCCCCCGGCCGCCAGAGCGCGTAGTCCACCAGCAGGCCATCGGCCACCACCGCGACCTGGACCTCACCGGGGCTCCAGGCCGCGTGGATCGTCACGGCGGCCATGGCACCGGCCAACCGAAGCCACGTAGCATCTGGGCTGTTTCGAACAGCGGCAACCC
>Ga0182030_10024326_pt1 | contig 11131 bp, 14 predicted proteins | sample 812S3MmetaG_FD_121299 | JGI IMG/M metagenome (GOLD analysis project Ga0182030, IMG submission 121299) | Permafrost microbial communities from Stordalen Mire, Sweden - 812S3M metaG (Illumina Assembly) | ecosystem: Environmental > Terrestrial > Soil > Wetlands > Permafrost | place: Sweden...
AATGGCAAAATTGAACGTTCAAAAGCTCAAAGCGAGCGAATTGGAATTGAAAGAGAAAGTGGTGAACATCCGTCGTGTAACCAAGGTTACCAAGGGTGGTCGTACTTTTACCTTCTCAGCAACTGTGGTGGTAGGCAACGGTAACGGAATCGTTGGTGAAGGCCTTGGTAAAGCAAGAGAAGTTCAGGAAGCAATTCAAAAGGCAATTGATGATGCCAAGAAGAACCTGGTAAGCGTTCCTGTATTTAAAGGAACTATACCTCACGTTCAGCATGGTAAATTCGGAGCTGCGAAAGTAATGTTGCGACCGGCCAGCCAGGGAACAGGTGTTATAGCCGGAGGTTCAATGCGTGCTGTGTTGGAAAGTGCAGGTATTAAAGACGTTCTTGCAAAATCGCAGGGTGGTGCAAACCCGGCAAACGTTATCAAGGCAACTTTAGATGCACTTGGTAAACTTCGCGACCCTTATACCGTATCGAAGAACCGCGGCGTATCAATGGAAAAAGTTTTCAAAGGATAGGCCCCTAAATCCCCGAAGGGGACTTTAATACAAAAGGCAAAACAGAAATACAAATAGTTATGGCAAAGGTTAGAATTACAAAGACTGTAAGCACGATAGAAAAAGACGAGCGTCAGAAAAGAACTATGCGTGCGCTGGGTTTAAACAAAATCGGCGATAGCAACGAAATAGAAAAGAATCCTGCTGTTGAAGGCATGATCAGAAAGGTGTTGCACCTGGTTAAAGTAGAAAATATTTAGTCGTACCGTTAAACTGGTAAAGACCAACGATAGTAAACATTTCAAAATGGAATTGCACAATTTAAAACCTGCTAAAGGTTCAATAGGAAAGAAGAAAAGATTAGGTCGCGGACAAGGTTCTACCGATGCCGGAACTTCAGGAAGAGGACATAAGGGAGCAAAGTCGCGTTCAGGTTACAAGTCGAAACTTGGATTTGAAGGAGGACAGATGCCTTTACAAAGAAGGCTTCCGAAAGTTGGCTTCAAAAACTTCAATCGTGTTGAGTACAAAGCTTTGAACCTGGGCCAGATTCAACTGATGATTGAAAAACACGGTTTGAAAGAAATCACTGTTGACGAAATGCGCAACAGGGGCGTTCTTGGAAAAAGTGCGTTGATAAAAGTACTTGGAACAGGTGAACTGAAAGGTAAAGTGAATGTTACCGTTCACGCCATCAGTGAATCGGCAAAAGCTAAAATAGAAGGTTTGGGTGGTAGTGTAACCATCGTAAGATAAGCAGTCAGAATATTGAAAAGGATTTCCGGCGAAGGGAATCCTTTTTAAGTTAAAAGTAGCCCGGATATAAGAGGAAGTTGATTGCAGGTTAAACCACAGAGTAATGTGGAATGTTACAATCAGCCTCATCTAACCATAAAAAGACAGAGATAGATGAAACTTATTCAGAAACTTAGAGAGATTTGGAGTATAGAAGAACTCAGACAGAGGATTCTTCTTACCTTGGGCCTGATTCTCATTTACCGTTTAGGAACTTACATTTGCCTACCGGGTATTGACCCTACGGCGCTTGAGTCTATCAAATCACAGGGGTCAAGTGGTATCCTTGGTTTGGTAAACCTGTTTGCGGGTGGTGCGTTTGCTCGTGCTTCCATATTTGCATTAGGTATTATGCCTTACATCTCTGCATCTATTGCTATCCAGTTGTTAACTATGGCTATTCCTTATTTCCAGAAATTACAGAAAGAAGGTGAAAGCGGCCGTAGAGAGTTAAATCAGTACACCCGTTTGCTGACTATAGCAGTTACCGCTTTTCAGGGCGCCGGTTATGTGGTTTACCTGCGTAATGCCGATTCGAATGCAGTGGTCCAATCACTTTCTCCAATCATCTTTTCAATATCAACCATTGTAACCCTTACTGCAGGAACCCTGTTTGTAATGTGGATGGGAGAGAAGATTACTGACAAAGGTATTGGTAACGGTATTTCGTTAATCATCATGGTTGGTATCTTAGCCAGGTTCCCGGGTTCTATCTTAGAGGAGTTCAGTTCAAGATTAATTTCAAAAGGTGGTGTTATCGTTTTCGTTATCGAATTAGCTTTCTTGGTGGTTGTTATCGGGGCATGTATCCTTTTAATTCAGGGAACACGTCGTATTCCGGTTCAGTATGCTAAAAGAAATATCGTTCAGGGCGGAAAAATGATGCAGGCAGGTGGTGTTCGTCAGTATCTTCCGTTAAAGATGAACGCTGCAGGTGTAATGCCAATTATCTTTGCACAGGCAATCATGTTTTTACCTGCAACTATTGCACAGTTTATTCCGGGTTATGAGAATAGTCGGGTACTGATTGCGTTCAATGATATTAAGTCTGTTCCTTATAATGTAGCTTATTTCTTATTAATCGTTGCCTTCACTTATTTCTATACGGCTTTGATCATCAATCCTACTCAGATAGCTGATGACCTGAAACGTAACAGCGGATTTATTCCGGGTGTTAAGCCAGGCAAGAAAACAGAAGATTTTATTGATACTGTTATTTCGCGTATTACATTACCGGGCGCTATTTTCTTAGGTATAGTTTCAATTATGCCGGCAATTGTAATGATGTTTGATGTTAACCGTGCATTTGCGCTTTTCTTTGGGGGCAGCTCTATCCTTATCATGGTAGGTGTTATCCTTGATACACTCGCAACGATCGAAACATATTTATTAAACCGCCATTACGATGGATTAACCTCCTCGGGGCGAATAAAGGGAAGACAAGGGTTTGCAACGGCAAGCATGTAAGTCAAAAATTTAAAATCCCTCTCTGTAAGGAGAGGGTTTTTTGTTTTATAGGGTATGGCAATTAAAATTAAAACACAGGAAGAGATTGAGTTGATACGCAAAAGCTGCGATCTGCTATCGAGGACCCTGGCAGAAGTGGCCAAGGCACTAAAAGTGGGTGCAACAGGTGTTGAATTGGATAAGCTGGCTGAGCAGTTTATCAAAGACCACGGCGCGCATCCCTCATTTAAAGGGTATAACAGATTTCCCGCTTCGTTATGTATTTCGGTGAATGATGAGGTAGTGCATGGCATACCCAAAGCGGATGCTTATAAAGATGGGGATATTGTTTCGATGGATTGCGGGGTGTTTATGAATGGCTACCATGGCGACATGGCTTATACTTTTGGTATAGGAAATGTAAAGCCGGAGATAAGAGAGTTGATGCGCGTAACAAAGGAATCTTTGTATTTGGGCATTGAACAGGCAACTGCAGGAAAGAGGACCGGAGATATAGGATTTGCCGTTCAGGATTTTTGCGAAAGGAAGCATCCTTACAAATGTGTAAGGGAATTGGTTGGCCACGGATTGGGAAAAACATTGCATGAAGACCCCCAGGTGCCTAATTACGGTAGAAAAGGCGATGGGCCGAGATTACCTGAAAATTGTGTAATAGCCATTGAACCTATGGTAAATCTGGGCAAAAGGGATGTTTATACCAAGCGGGATAACTGGACCATTGCCACCCAGGACGGGCTTCCTTCGGCGCACTTTGAGCATACTTTGGTAGTTAAAGCCCTAAAAGCCGAGATATTGAGCACTTTTAAGTGGATTGAAGAGGCAGTTGCCGGAAATAGTGAGTTAATTAAGATATAAATCCCTAAAGTCCCGGGTTTTGAACATCCGGGGTGGCAAAGGGCTCTAAAGGGAGCCGGGATTTGAACACAGTGAGAAACGTAAAAATTACTGTACAAAAAGTTTGCAGCATTGTTCATAAACTTTATATTTGCGTTCCCTTTTTGGGGAGTAGTGTGTAGAATTCAATTTTTGAATGGCAAAACAGGACCTGATTAAGCAAGACGGAACAATTACAGAAGCATTGAGCAATGCCATGTTCAGAGTGAAATTAGAGAATGGCCACGAGATCATTTCTCATATTTCAGGCAAGATGAGAATGAATTATATTAAGATATTGCCCGGAGATAAAGTGCAGGTTGAAATGAGCCCTTACGATTTGAACAAGGGAAGAATAACGTTCAGATATAAATAGTAGTTATAGTAGTTAAGCATTGAAATAAAAACACAATACAAAAACAATAGTCATGAAAGTAAGAGCATCGGTAAAAAAGAGAAGCGTGGACTGCAAAATTGTAAGGCGCCATGGTGTTGTTTATATCATAAACAAGAAAAATCCGAAATTTAAACAACGTCAGGGATAATCATTTTATAAAAAAAGATACTTACAAATAACATGGCAAGAATATCAGGTGTAGATCTTTCGAAAAATAAACAAGGTGGCATTGCGCTTACCTACATTTATGGTATCGGAAAAACGACGGCAAACAAAATTTTGACCTCAAACGGTATTGACCCTACCATCAAGGTAAAGGATTGGAATGATGACCAGGTTAACGGTATCATCAGGTTCATAGCTGAACACCTTAAGGTGGAAGGTGAATTGCGTGGTGAAGTTCAACAGAACATCAAGCGTTTGCAGGATATTGGTGCTTACCGTGGTATCCGTCACAGAAAAGGTTTACCTACCCGTGGCCAGAGAACTAAAACCAACTCAAGAACACGTAAGGGTAAACGTAAGACAGTAGCCAACAAGAAGATGGTAACGAAGTAAGAGATATTAGATATTTAGATAAAAGATATTAGACAAATACAGAAATGGCAAAGCAGCAAACACCACAGCAACAATCAGCCGTTGCAAAAGCAAAAGCAAAGAAAAGAGTTGTTAAAGTTGATAGCGAAGGAAAAGCATTTATCAATGCAACTTTCAATAACATCATTATCACTTTTACTAACGGAACAGGACAAACCATTAGCTGGGGTTCTGCAGGCCGTGTAGGTTTCAGAGGTTCAAAAAAGAACACTCCTTATGCTGCGCAAATGGCATGCACTGAAGCTGCAAAGGTTGCTCACGAAGCCGGCCTAAGAAAAGTAGTAGTATTTGTAAAAGGACCAGGTGGTGGCCGCGAATCGGCTATCAGAACTATATACACCAGCGGTATTGAAGTTACGGTTATCAATGACATGACGCCAATGCCTCACAACGGTTGCCGTCCTCCTAAAAAGAGAAGGGTATAAAGCCCTCTAAATCTCCCCGAAGGGGAGACTTAATACAAGGGCAAAATGAAATTGAAATAGTAATAAAAAGAATTAGAAACTTAATATAAGATGGCAAGATATATAGGACCCAAAACGAAGATCGCCCGTAAATTCGGTGATGCTATTTTCGGAACCGATAAGTACTTCGATAAAAGAAGCTACCCACCGGGACAACACGGACAGAGCAAGAAAAGAAAAACTGCTTCTGAGTATTCTGTTCAGTTACAGGAAAAGCAAAAAGCAAAGTACACTTATGGTTTGCTTGAGCGCCAGTTCCGTAACTTATTCGAAAAAGCTACCCGTAGAAAAGGTGTGAAGGGTGAAAACCTGCTGAAATTATTGGAAGCAAGGTTAGATAACACTATCTACCGTCTTGGTTTGGCTGCTTCACGTTCTCAGGCCCGTCAATTGGTAATTCACAAGCACGTATCAGTTAACGGTGCAGTGGTAAACGTTCCTTCTTTTACTTTAAAGCCAGGCGATAAAGTTGGTTTACGCGAGCGTTCAAAGAACCTTGCAGTGGTTCAGGATGCAATGGCTAAAAGAGGAAAGAAATTTGTTTGGTTAACACTGGACGAAAAAGCGGTTGAAGGCACTTTCCTTGACTATCCTGAAAGAGAGCAAATACCGGAAAACATCAACGAACAGTTGATTGTGGAATTATACTCTAAGTAGAGTTTTTGATTTCGGAACTCAGTTCCGGATTTTTGAGTCGGAAATTTTTAATATAAAAACCTAAATTGAAAATATGGCACTTCTAACATTTCAAAAGCCCGATAAAATCACTTTACAAAAAGCAACTGATTTTGAAGGAACTTTTGAATTCAAACCTCTTGAGCCTGGGTTTGGCGTAACTATCGGCAATGCGCTGAGGAGAGTACTTCTTTCGTCTTTGGAAGGTTATGCAATCAGCGGTATCAAAATTACGGGTGTTGATCACGAGTTTTCTTCTATAAAAGGTGTGCTTGAAGACGTTACTGAAATGGTTTTGAATTTAAAGCAGGTTCGTTTGAAAAAAGTAATGGACGACGAAAACGCTGCTGATAAAATATACATCGCTTTAAAGAACTCTCCTGCATTTAAGGCTGAGCATATCGAAAAGCACACCAACGTTTACCAGGTAATGAATCCTGAATTGGTTATCTGCAATATGGAAGGCAACGTTAACCTGGAGATTGAATTAACTATCTCTAAAGGCCGTGGCTACGTTCCGGCTGATGAAAACTCTAAAGAGCATGCTATCGGTTATATTCCGGTTGATGCTATCTATACTCCTATCAAGAATGTAAAATATGCTGTTGAACCTTTCCGTGTAGAACAGAAAGTGGATTTCGAAAAGCTGGTTCTTGAAGTATCAACAGATGGTACTGTGCATCCTGAAGAAGCTGTTAAAGAAGCATCGCGCGTTTTGATTCAGCACTTAATGCTGATTACTGACGAGCATATCTCTTTCGATAGCCCTACTGCTACTGAAACTGAAATGGTTGATGAGCATGTATTGCACATGAGAAAACTGTTGAAAACACCTTTGGAAGATTTAGACCTTTCAGTTCGTGCATTCAACTGCTTAAAAGCAGCCAAGATTAATACCCTGGAAGAACTTGTTCAGTTCAATACTAACGACCTGTTGAAGTTCCGTAACTTCGGTAAGAAATCTTTAGTTGAAATTGAAGCTTTGTTACACGAGAAAGGCCTGATGTTCGGAATGGATCTGAGCAAATACAAATTAGACGAGAACTAGCATTTAATGGTTCGGCTGCGCTCACCATGACAATGGGTAAGCGTAAGACAACTTTAATATAAGAACAATAGAAAAAATTAAGTCATGAGACACGGAGATAAAGTAAACAACTTAGGAAGAAAGAGCGCCCACAGGCACGCTTTGATGATGAACTTAGGCAATTCGCTTATTCTTCATAAAAGAATATTTACAACGCTTGCCAAGGCTAAGGCCCTGAGAGGCTATATTGAGCCAATTGTTACCCGGGCTAAAGAAAATACCACGCATAACAGAAGAACAATTTTCAGTGTGCTTGAAGATAAATTCAGCATCGATGAATTGTTTGGCCCTATCGCAGCAAAAGTTGGCGACAGGCCAGGTGGCTACACCCGTATCATCAAAACCGGCTTCCGCCCGGGTGATGCTGCTGAAATGGCTATGATTGAACTGGTTGATTTCAACGAAATATATACCCAGAACAAGAACGCTAAAACTGTTGAGCCTAAGAAGAAAACCAGAAGAGCTGGTGCTACTAAAAAAGCCGCTGCTGCCCCTAAAAAGAAAGCCGCTAAAAAAGGTGATGACGCTGAAGAAAAAACTGAAGAGTAAGTTTAGCCTTCAAATGATAAATAGAAGACCCATCCGAGAAATCGTGATGGGTTTTTTGTTTTAGAAGATAGAACATAAAGCTTATTTTTGGCTTACCATGTTGGAAACGGTTACAATACAGAATTTTAAGAGCTTGAAGGATGTTACGGTTAAACTTCAAAAGGTAAACCTTTTGATTGGGCCGAATAATTCTGGGAAGAGCAATTTTTTAAAATCCCTGATTTTTGTTAATGAACACATGATGCAGCGGGTGCGACCTGGTAATACTGATTTAAATAGAATGTATTTTGGCCAGAATATTAACCATGCAAATACGGCTATTCCTCCCATTCTTTTTGAATTTAAATGGGCTGGTGAAAGTGGTAATGGGCCAAACGTTATTTATCACTTGGAATTATTTGGCTACAATGCAAATAACGTTTTGGTGTATAATGAATTAATTGGAGTTTTTAAAAATGAAATCCCTGATGGAAGAAAGTTAGAAGAAATTGATAATTGGATTAAAGACATTAATAAATTTTTTGTTGTCTTTAGCCAGAACAAAGCCTACGTTACTAAAAATCTCGCGAGTGAACGGATAAAGGAGATTATTGTTTCTGAAAAACTCCATACAGAACTTAGTTTTTATAGCAATAAAGGAGAAATAATAAGATTAGTGACACCACATTCACCTGGTATTTTCGTGCAGGGGTTAATATTGGATGAGTTAGCATTGTCATTTACACCTTCTAGTTTTTTCAACTCTATAAAAATCTATAAACCAGATCCCTTAAAAATTTCTAAGGAAAGCCTTTTACTTTTTGATAAGCATGTAAATGAGGATTGCTCAAATCTCGTTGCATTTCTGGATAATATGCGGGATGAGCATCCCAACATTTGGAAGGCCATAGAAACTGACTTGAAAAAATGCATACCTGAATTTGAAGGTATCAATTTTGGGAAGGTTTCTATTGCTAACGGCACAGCTAATGGTACAACTATGGCTGGACAACAAAACAGCATAGGTAAGCGCTTCGGTTTGCGCGATAAATTCGGCAAAACTTATTGGGCAGAAGAACTTTCTGAGGGCACGATTTATTTCCTGGCATTGCTTGCTATTATTCATCAGCCTGACCCGCCCAAGTTACTTTTACTTGAAGAGCCTGAAAAAGGTATTCACCCAAGAAGAATATCTGAAGTGATGAATTTTATTTTCAGGCTTGCAGAAGAAAAGGATATTCAAATTATTCTAACTACCCATAGCACACAGGTAGTAGACGAATTTCAAGATATACCAGAAAGCGTTTTTGTTTTTGAATTGCAGGATGGCGAAACGAAAATTAAAAATCTTCTTACCGATATTATCGAGCCTGATAATATAAAAGCTGAAACTAAAGGTTACCCTAAATTGGATTTTAATAAGCACTCTTTGGGTGAGCATTGGGCGATAGGATTTTTGGGCGGAGTTCCGGCAAAATGAAACAAATCAATTGCAGCATAATTTGTGAGGATATAGCCCATTCAACTTTTGTGGATGAGTTTCTGAAATTTGCTAGTGCTGATGATCCTGAAATATCTTTCTCTTTAAACGTTGACTGTTATAGTCCCTGGAAATTTAAAAGCAAATCAGACGTTCTCAATTATTATGTAGATGTAGCAGCCAGATGGTTTGCTAACTATAATCTTAATCTACTCTTTATAATAGTTGATTTTGATGATTGGAACATATCAGAATTTGGAGAGCATCATGATAAACTATTGGCGGGACTAAAAACTGATATACAAGATAAGTCGTTGATATTATTACCTGTCAGAGCTATTGAATTTTGGTTATATCATGTTCAATGGAAAATAGACAACCCGGGTTCTACAAAAAACATATCCATAGAGGATAAACCCAGAGGTGAAATGAAGAAGTTGCTATACAATACCAAAAAGCCTCATAAAGAGTTAGCCGAAGCATCGGTAAGAAGAATTATGAATGACTTTGACCCGGATTGGCTTGTATCCCGCTCCCGTAGTTTCAAACACTTTTACGCACGCTTTATGAAATTGATTTAGTATTTTCTCTACCCCTCCAACCACCCCACAATCTCCTGCTTTAACGCAATATTACCCGGCGGACAATCAAGCGCCTGTACATGCGTTTTAAGCTGCTGTTTGGCAACCTTGGGTTTGTTGCCATCCTGTATGAAAGTCTTTAGCGCTTTCCACAGGTTTTCAATAAAGGCGTTGTCGGGTTGGTGGTCTTTAAAGTAGCGCTGGTTGTTGCGCACGGTGTAATGGAGCAGTTCTACGTTACCCATTTCATAATGAGCTATAAATTCAAACACCTTAATGTCTTCAAGGCGCAGTTGTTTTTCTTTGCTGCGGCCTACCAGGGCGTATACTTCCTGCACGGCATCCAGCACATCGGCGTACTTTTTATTCTTTAAATAGATAAGGCAGATATTGCTGCGTAAAACGCGCTTTTGGATGAAGCTGAGCAAGCCATCGAATGTTTTTAAACCTGCCTTTATATCGCCCACCATTTGCAGGGCGAGGTTAAATTTTGAGTTGTTGATATAATTGAAAAGTTTAGCGGTTATTGAAAGGAAGAAAATATCTTTCAATACGTCTTTCTCCAGTGTTTTAACGCTGTTTAATTTTTCAATTACCAGCGGTATTTCTTTGTAGTCTTCTATACGGAAAACAAACACCATTAAATGCGAAACCAGTTTTACGTACCGGTCGGGCATTTCTTCTATTCTTGCAGGGGTTGCTTCCCAGCGGCCAAGCATATATTTAAGTAACTCAATGGCTTTGCAGTATTCTTTCCGGTGGTCGTGTATAATACACTTGGCGCTTATAATATTGTGGGTACAGTTAAAAGTAATATCAGGCTGCTGATGCAGTTGGTCAAGCGCCTTATATATCTTTTCAACTTCCGCGGCCTTTTGCCCCATTTGGGTGGTTATGTAAATGCCGTAAAGCTGCTCGCGCAGGTAAGCTGCTTCGCGTTCAGCACTTAGCTGTGTAATAGCGGCTTCTTCCTGTTTCCGCAACTCATTTTGGTATGTTTCGCGTGCAGGGCTGTAATCCTGTTTATCTATTTCGCGCTTTATGTATAACAGCTTTACTTTTTGGTCGGTAAGTTCTCTTTCTTCGGCAATGTCCCAGGCTTTTTCGGCAATTTTAGCGCATTGGTCAAACAAGCCTTTTTCAATCAAAAAATTCATTTCCTGAATCATATCCGCAAGTCTGCCTTCGGCTTTTTTCTCGGCGGAATAATGACGCATGGCTTTCATCACCAGTTCGGTTAAATACTTCTTTTCGTCTGACAGGTATTTGCCCAGCTTTTTCTCCTTTAGCGATTCGGCAAACTTTTCTTCATTATAACTACTTCCATCCGGCAACTCGTTGTAGGCATCAAACAGCTTTTCGTAGTTGGTTTTAGGTCCTTCGGTTTGTTTGGCGGCAAACAGCTTAAAATAGCGCTTCTCGCTGGCTGTAAGCGATTTAATCAGTTGAAAAAGATGGTCGTTTGGTGTCATAGCCGGCTTGTACCCGGCATAAATATATTGAATTCAAATATTCAGGGTGACAAATAAAATCGCGGCGGAATAATTTTGGTATATAAGTCCATAATAGTTTAGAAAGGGGACGCTGATTTATTATGAATATTATGATTAGTTATGGAGTAATATTTTTTATCAGTGCGTTACAACAAATTTCTTTCTTTCTATTTGCCCATTGGCTTTTACTTCAAG
>Ga0182030_10024327_pt1 | contig 11131 bp, 8 predicted proteins | sample 812S3MmetaG_FD_121299 | JGI IMG/M metagenome (GOLD analysis project Ga0182030, IMG submission 121299) | Permafrost microbial communities from Stordalen Mire, Sweden - 812S3M metaG (Illumina Assembly) | ecosystem: Environmental > Terrestrial > Soil > Wetlands > Permafrost | place: Sweden...
GCATCTTCCTTGTCCGCCGCCGCCGCCGCCAAAACCGCCGCTCCCTACGCTTCCAGCATCTCCGCCATACATACCTCCCGCGCCGCCGGTCAATGGTGTAGCGCCGCCCACCGCAAGGGTGCATGACACGCCTACTGAAATAACCCCATTGTTACCGTTAGAAAGCCAGCCCGTGCCACCTCCCGCATAGTCTGATGCAGTAGGCGTAATGCCCCCATTTCCGGCAGTCCCACCGCCCGATCCGCCGCCGCTGTTCACACCATTGGTATCTGTGGTTGCATCAAGCCCGTTATACACCGCACCCGCATTATTGCCACCACCACCGCCGCCGCCGGCTGCCACCAGCAGCACATGAGTAGCGTTATCCAATACAAAAGACCCACCGCCGCCACCGCCTATGTAGGTCGCAGTCATTCCCTGCCCACCCACTAAAATAGCCAGTACCTGGCCGGGTGTCACGCCAAAGGTGCCGCTCATTATAGCGCCATGGCCGCCGGCTGAGCTTACCACGGTATTTCCCCCGCCCTGTGCGCCTTTTGCCGTTATCGCCATGTAGGCAACGCCTGCAGGAACCGTATAGGTCTGTATGGAACTCGTATAAATAAAAGTGGTGCTTTGCGCAAAACTCGCAGCATTACAAACCAAAAAAACACAACAAAGAATGACGCCCGATTTTATAAGAAAAGAACATTTCATATCATGGCTTTTTTGTGAAATAATAAATGCAAGGAACGTTGGCGAAATAACTTACTCAAGTTGGCGCAGTTATTTTTCTTTTTTACAAGGCGTAAAATCTGAGAATAGCAACCTATTTAAAGACTTTTACAACGCAGTAAAAATGGAAAAGAACAAGTCAGGTTGAGTAAATTATTTTGTCATCGTTCCTATTATAAAGCTAATAAAAAATCTCACTTATAAAAAATACAATTTCAGGAAAGCTGGCTGGTTAATGCTACAAGCCTTAAAAAACTTTTGCTTTTCTATTTTTCGGGTGTTGCTTCAGTTCACACCCTCCTTTATATCTGTCTGCTCAAATTCCTTTAGTGTCTCATGTATCCACGGAATAAATGGTGATACCCTCGTGCTTTGCATAATTTGCCCATAATATCCTGATTTCTTCAGCTGGGAGATATTGGTACCTGCTTCGGGGCCGCCGCCAGCTATACCTATAAGCAGCCATTCATTGCCTATCTGCCGGAAAATACCGCCGCCACTATCGCCTCCGCCGGCAATGTACTCCAGCGGCAATGGTTTTGGCGATCCCATTTTATTACAATCTTTTCGGGTAGGATGGTCGAAGTCGCTCGACATAATTACCGGTTGCCCGTCTACTTCAAATCCGCTGATTTTATCTATAGTATTTTGCCCGGCAATTTTTTCCATGTACACGCCCATCTCGTCAGGTTTGTCGGCCGCGCCCGACTGCCCATACCCTACTCCGGTAAACACTGCATGCAATTCATCTGGCGAGGAGCTCAACCGTGCAGACGTAATATCGGAAACGGAATCACTTAATTCTATCAACGCTAGGTCGCCATCAAAGTCTAGTCCTGATGTAAGGCGCTTCAGATAGGCAGGATATATCATTAAGCGTTTGCCGGAATACATATGTCTGTTAAACCTGAATACAAATTCAGTGATCTCGTCCGGCCGCATATTTACCGGGTCAAACGCAATGACTCTGATCCCACCTTCTTCTAACGTCTTAGTCGTTTTATTCTCCTTATTTATATAAAATGTGTCCTGCCTGATATCACTTTTTATAAAAAGGTGCGCTGCTGACAGTACATATTTATTGCCAATGAGCACACAACTACCTATTTGCTTGACGGCGTATTTGTCCAGCACCATACCTACACAATCAAATTGCTTCTGGGCCGCGAGCTTCCTGTATTTTTCTGGCGATACATCCCCCCTGTATATGCCTGCAAATGAGGTAGAGGCCACCAATAGCGCCAACAGTAATAATTGCTTTTTCATTTTCTATTTATTTTATGGTTAAGATTTTTCACAAAACTACCCTCAGCAGATGCTCACGTCAATCAGGTTTAAGCTAATAAACCTTAAATAACGTTAACGAAATTTCCGGCATTCGGTTCTGCATACTACTTTTAGTTTATGCTCTTATCGCGGTGGTTTTATGGGTTGTCTGTCTCTTTCCTTTTTATCCTGTTTTTACTGCTGGGATTTAGCTGGTATGTCATGTACCAGTCAGCCATAACAAAAATTCAGGAAGACGTACAACGTATTGTTGAAAAAACTGCCGAACAGGTGCAAAACAAGAATCTGTCTTTAAATAACCTGGTTAAAGCACTGGATGATAAAGACTACGACAGAAAAACGGCATTCGCAATTGGCATGACACAGAACCAAGCTAAATTGGGCATCAGTTTTGAAAACAATACCATAGATACCGATGAATCCCTACCCAACATTAACAGGAAATGGCTGGACAGTAATCACATAAAATTCATTCCGTCTGTAGTAAAAAAGATCAGCTATTTCGATTCGCATTTTAATATCGAATTGAAAAAAGCCGGGCTAACTGTCCCTTACCAAATTCAAAAGATTGAAACGCATATCACTCCGTCCTCAAAACATGCATCCGGCCTGTTTATCATCAATTTTTACGATCCTGATGTATACCAGGTTACCTATCAGATTTCCGCAGTGCTCCTTATAAAAAGGCTGGCGCCATATACGGGCATATCCCTGTTTTTACTGCTGCTGCTCATCAGTGCATTTGGTTTGTATCGTAAAAGTTATCGGCTGCAAATGCAAATGGCACAATTCAAGCAAAGCCTCTTCAGCAATGTCACCCACGAGTTAAAAACCCCGCTCTCGTCACTGCAGCTCATCATTACTTCCTTTAAAGACGAGGAGCAGCAACTGTCTGCAAAACAAAAGGAATACATTGACTTTGCAGCCAGCGAATTGCAGCGTATGAACCTGCTGATAGAAAAGATACTATCTTTTGGAAAGCTAAACAAAGAACAGTTTGCGCTGAATAAGGAGATAATAAACGTGCCCGATCTGGTTCGTGAAGCGGTGCAGGTAATGAATATGACTGCCGGCAGCAAAAATGCCCAAATCATTTTTGAGTCGGCGCAGCCTATTGATGTAATTGGGGATAAAATATTATTGTTAAACCTCCTGGTAAGTATTCTCGACAATGCAGTAAAATATACCGTCGGCAAGCCGGAAATTCATATTTCACTGGCACAGGATAAAGATGAAGTTACTATTATGATCAGGGACAACGGGCCGGGCATACACCCAAAGTTTCAGTCAAAAATATTTGAGCCGTTTTTCCGCGTCCCTACCGGCAATGAGCATAGTATAAAGGGGCACGGGCTTGGGCTAAGCTTTGCGCAGCAGGTAGCAGAGCTGCATTCAGGCAAAATATTTGTTACAAGTGAACAAGGAAAGGGAAGCACATTTATCATCATGTTACCATCATAGTTTTTTTATGAACCAACGAATATTGTACGTGGAAGATGAGCAGATACTGGGGCAACTGGTGAAGGAATCTTTAGAAAAAAGGGGGTTCAATGTTTTGCCGGTCAGTAATGGCAATGACAGCTTGCCCATATTTAAAAAATTCAGCCCACATTTATGCCTGCTGGATATTATGTTGCCCGGCACAGACGGTTACCAGGTTGCAGAACAGATACGGGCTATCGATAAGAAGGTGCCCATCATTTTTCTTACCGCTAAAATACAACCCGCAGACCTGGTAATGGGGTTTAAAGCCGGTTGTAACGATTATGTCCGCAAGCCATTCAATATGGAGGAATTAGTATTAAGAATTGAAAACTGGCTATTAGTAAAATATGGCGAGCAGGACACCATTCAGCATAATAACTACCAAATCGGCGCATTTATTTTCGACCTTCAAAAACAATTGCTCCGGTACAAAGACGAGAATACACGCCTGTCGCACAAAGAATCAGAATTGCTGCACATTCTCTGCAACCATAAAAATACTATCGTCAGCAGGGATTATATTTTACAAAAAGTTTGGGGAGATAACACCATATACAATTCCCGAATACTGGATGTATACATCACCCGCCTGCGCAAATATTTTAAGCCCGACCCACATTCCGAAATAATCACACTGAAAGGAATTGGCTATAAGTTCATTTACAAATGACAGTGCTTATAGTGGCCAGTGATTATCTGCACTGGCGCTGGTTTGAGACGTAGGCATGTGTGCTAGCCAACCCATGTCTATCCAAGTCAGCCTGTTTTTTGCCAAATCCCGAAATCTTTCGGGGCAACAGGAATTCTCTTGATGCCGCTAATCAGGGCATCAACAGCTGGCACCTCTGCCAAATCGCAAAAAAATATTCCTACCCGTAGCAACCACTAAATCATCTTGCCCCATCGTATATTTGCATCAGGCAAATAATCACCATAAGCTATAGCTACACGGTTAAACCTCGGCGTGCTTTGCGTGAAACTTTGCGGCCTTTGCGTGAGATTATTTTATGCCAGATTTTAATGTCCCGCACTGCGGCCGTTAATTTTCAAATTAAAAAGAAGACAACTGCCAGGCGCCAAACAGGCCACCACAAAGGGCTAAAAAGACAACCACAAAGTACACCAGGAGACATGCGCAGGACAACCAGTAAAATCTGCAAACAACCATAATAAAGGCAATCTCAGCACCGTCGTCTTAAAAATATGATTAATTAACAACCATAATTCTTTTATAATAAACGAAATGACAATAATCAACACCCCTGCCGGGAAAAACAAAAAATTATTTTTCCTCTAGCAATGCTGAAAAGACATGTTTTGGCAACTACCGGAAAAAGAATCAAAAGTTTCATCCTGATAGCTATTGGGATTTCAGTACAGGGAAACTTCAGGGTGGCGGCAATAAGAAGATATGAAACAAGGGCATCGGGAATTTCACATTTTCTAATTTTCTTTCAACCGCCAAAGCTTTTTTCTTTCAACCGCCATAGTTTCTTCAACGAAGGTGGTAGCGTAGGAGGTCAAATTATTACCTCATTTGCACATTTTCACATTTTCTAATTTTCACATTTTTATGCATTTCCACATTTTCTAACTGTTCACGTAATTATGCTCATTTTCACATTTTCAAATTTTCTAATTTTCACATTTTTATGTTCATTCTTTTAACTAATTTTAAAAAAAGTTCCCAATAGCATGATAGCGCTGCAACAGCCACCGCAACCCGAGGTAAATAATAAGGCCCTCGCCTGGACCATAGGCGTGCATGCTTTGTTGTTTTTGCTGTTCTTTTTCCTGCGCTACACCATTCCCGCTACTCCCCCGCCCCCGGTTGCAGACAGCAGCGGCGGCCTGGAAGTGAACCTCGGTACCAGCGAAAACGGCAGCGGGCACAACCAGCCCATGTCTATGAAAGCACCTGCGCCTTACCAGGCAACCGTAGTGTTTAAAAGCGCAGCAGTGAAAAGCAGCCTCCCCAAAGAGATACTGCAATCCACAGATGCTGATGCCCCAGAGGTAGACAATAAACAGCACAAAGGAAAGGTAACACCCGCGGTAGACAACAATAAGCCCGTACCCAAGCCGCAGGAAAAACCTAAATACACCTATGCCGGCGACAATGGCCCAGGCGGCAACAGCGCTGCACAAAATATGGCGGGCAAAAGTGAAGGCATCACCCACGGCCCCGGCGACCAGGGTGTACCGGGCGGCTCACCGGGCGCAGCAAACTATACCGGCATACCCGGCAATGGCACCGGCGGCATAGGCCACACACTTTCCGGCCGAACTATAAGCCCTGACCGTTTTGTAGCAGAGTTTCATGAAGGCGGCAAAGTAGTGATCCACGTTACAGTAGACCGTAATGGAAGCATTGTGAGCAAATTTGTAAAAAGCTCATCCAGCCCCCAGTTAACGAAGCTTGCCCTTGAGGAAATAAATAACGCGCACTTCAGTAAAAGTGAAGGGCCTGAGCCGCAGCAGTTCGGCGACGTAACCATAATTTTCAAAACACGCCAATAGCCTTATGGGCAAAGATTTTACTTACCAGCAAACACTGGATTATTTATTTGAAAAGCTGCCTATGTTCTCTCGCATAGGCAAGGCCGCTCTAAAACCCGATCTTACTAATACGCTGAAGCTATGCGCTGCCTTAGGCAATCCGCAGGAAAAGTTTAAATCGGTGCATATAGCAGGCACTAATGGCAAAGGCAGCACCAGCCATGCCCTTGCAGCAGTAATGCATCAGGCCGGTTACAAAACCGGGCTATATACATCTCCCCACCTCGTTGATTTCCGGGAGCGCATACGCATTGGTGGTACGCCGGTGAGTGAGGAGTGGGTAGTAAATTTCGTAGCGCAGCACAAAGCGCTGATAGAAGCGATACAACCCTCCTTCTTTGAGATCACGGTAGCCATGGCGTTTGCCTATTTTGCTGAGGAGCAGGTGGATATTGCCATTATAGAAACCGGCCTCGGCGGCCGGCTCGACAGTACCAATGTCATCACTCCCCTGCTTTCTATAATCACCAATATCAGTTACGATCACAAAGACCTGCTGGGAAGCACCCTCCCGCAAATAGCAGCGGAAAAAGCAGGCATTATTAAACCCCATGTACCGGTCATAATAGGAGAGCAAAACGATGAAACCGAACGCATATTTTTTGAGCATTCAGTACGCAAGCAAAGCTCGTTGCACTATGCACAATCGCTGTGGGGAATGGTGCGCGTAAACCAGGATTCAAAATACCAGTACTTTAAAGCCGTCAACAACGCCACCCTCGAAATGTTTGACCTGCGCACAGACCTGCTGGGCAATTACCAGCAGCACAACATTAAAACAGTGCTTACCGCAGCAGAGCTCTTGTCCCGTCAGGGCTATAGTCTGTCCGTTCCAAACACCATAGCTGCGTTAGCCAATGTAAAGGGCAGCACCGGCCTGCATGGCCGCTGGGAGTGGCTGCAGGAAAGCCCCGCTATTATCTGCGATGTGGCCCACAACCCTGCCGGCCTGAAAGAAGTATTGCAGCAGTTTGGCTCCCTTAATGCAGAAATTCCAAATCCACAATCCCAATTCCCAATTCCCAATTCCCAATTCCCTATATCTCAAAAACACATTGTTTTGGGTTTTGTGAAAGATAAAGATGTGGAAGAAGCCTTATCGTTATTCCCTAAGGAGGCTATTTATTACTTCTGCAATGCACAGATAGAAAGAGCGTTGCCCGCTGAAGAACTACAAGCTATTGCCGAAAGATCAGGCCTGACAGGCAATGCCTATACCAGCGTTTCAGATGCCGTGGCCGCTGCTACCAATGCATTAGGAGCAAATGATGCACTACTTATTACCGGCAGCTTTTTTATAGTTGGGGAAGCCCTGTTGAGGAATTGGGAATTAGCCGCTGCTGGTTAGGAATTCGGATTGACAATAATAAGCATAGCAACAATCCCAATTCCTAATTCCCAAAAAAAAACTAATTCCGAAAATCACTTGCCCCTGCCCTGGAAGATTACCATGAAGGTATAGAGGATGATCTTTACATCAAGAGCAAGGGAGCAGTTCTCTATGTAAAGCAGGTCATACTTCATCCGCTCTATCATCTCGTCCACGTTTTCGGCATAACCGAATTGCACCATGCCCCACGAGGTTAGTCCTGGCTTTACCTTGTGCAGGTATTTGTAATGGGCATGCGAGTCGCTGATGATGTCTATGTAGTGTTTACGTTCGGGCCGCGGCCCTACAAGCGACATTTCACCATTAATGATATTCACAAACTGAGGCAGTTCGTCTATACGCCATTTTCTCATGAACCGCCCCCAATTGGTGATGCGTGGATCCAGTTTACTCGATAGCGCAGGGCCTCCCTGCTCAGCCTCGGGCACCATCGACCTGAACTTATAGATGCAAAACGGCCTGCCAAACAGCCCTATGCGCTCCTGCTTATAAAAGATATTACCCTTTGAAGAAAATTTAACCATGATAGCAGTTACCAGCAAAAACGGAGATAGTAAGATCAAAGCAAGAGCGGAAAATACGATATCTATCGCCCGTTTCCACACACGTTGCCAGTCGGGCATCAGGTCAGGATGAATATGAATAAGTACGGCATCATACACATTGCTCGTCTTCACCGAGCCTGATATGATGTCATAATAGTCCGGCAGCACTTTTACTACTACCGGACGGTAGCACAAACGGGTCACAATGCTTTCCAGCAGGTGGTGTTCAGAAGAGTCAACAGCTACGATCACTTCTTCTATATTGTACTGGTCAATGATTTCCTCAAGTTGTGATAAATGGCCAAGCTGTGGCAGGTACTTGGTCATACCATTGCTGGCTTCTTTATTCGAGTAAATAAACCCAAAAAAGATATTGCCCAGCACTTTAGGATTTTCGAGTACCTGCTTATAAATATTGATCGCCTGTTGGTTACCGCCTATGATCAGCGTATTGAAGCCTACCCTGCCCTTCGTAAGATTGCGCTTTACATGATACAGTACCAAAAGCCTGAATATCAGGGCAATAACCGTATGTATCAAAAGATAGTGGCCAAATTCAGTGATAAAATAGCTGTACCCACCGGTATCATTAGAGAAAACGATCATGGCAATGGCAATACAGCCAAGGATACAGGAAATAAGTGTCCGGTTGATCTCATTAAGGCGCGACTTCCTGTAAAGGTCAAAATAGGTGCCGGACATCAGGTAAACAAACAACCACCCAAAAGGAATGGTTATTAGTGAATTTACCGTATCACGCACGTGAAACCTGGATAGAGTATCCAGGTAATCTAACTTATAAAGAAAATGCTGGCGGTACATCCAGAACGTAAACCATGCTAAAGCGGCAGCTATATAATCAAGCAAGATCAATTGCCTTATAGCTTTTCTTTTCATGGGGCTCAGGCGCATAGTTCTTTAAAACTTTATCAGTTGAATGTTATCCAATAATACGCGGCCATGAGGCTGATCGATGGGCAACGAAGCCTTTATATAAAAATTATAACTGTCACCTGGATATTCAGATGTATAATCCGACAATTTCAAATAAAACTTTTGCCAGGTGGCACTTGGAAAGATACCCGCAATATAATAGGGCGCTGTAGATATCAGGCTGATATTGGCACCGGCGTTAGACTGAAGGCCAACATAAAATGGTACGTCACATTTATAATTGAACTCGATAAATGCAGCGCCCGGAGGAATATAAAATGATGCCGTACTATCAATAGAGCTGTCCACACCAGGGTTAGTCATGTATATGCTTCCTGATGCCTCGCCTTCAAAAACCATAGTATCATCAGAAGGCACAAGTTTTGAAACAAGGGTCATCGGAATATTTCCGCCGTCTAAATAGAATTTGGTAAGGCCAAACTCAAAATTAGAGAGGATGGTATCTTTCACATCGGAATAATAGGATGTAATACATTCATGATTAATTATCTTTCCCGGCTGGGAGGAAAAGGTGAATGTATCAGTCTGGTAATATAGGTATTGTCCTATCAGGCTATTCTGGCCATCTACTGCAATTACCGGGAAGCATTCCAGTTGGCCCGTACCGCTTGTAATAACAGGGAACGTTACCGGCATATCAAAAACGCCAACCGGATTATTATTATAATATACCCAAACGCTCGTGATCTGGTGCGATAAGGTAATACTTGGAAGCAGTGGGTTCCTTACAAAATTAAAGGAGTCAATATGGATATAAGTGGGTACCGGTTCCGGTGGGTTTATGATATTACAACCCTGCCACAACAAACCACTACAAACGAAGATCACTACATACCTCAGTCGCGTATAAATTTTCAACATACAAACCTTTGCAATTCTATAACGTAAAATATTGTTAAACATTGTGCAACTCACTGTGCAAACTCATTTTTTTCAAAATTTGATGCGCAACATCCATTGCCTGGTAACCATCATATACCGAAACACGCACCGGGCGGTCATTAATAATTGCAGCGGTAAACTCTGATAGTTCTGTTCTTATGGCATTAATAGGAACTACCTCAGGCATCTGAACGGATATTACCTTTTTGTCTCCGTTAGCCATTTCAAGAGGAAAATCCATCATCCCAGCTGGTGCACTATCTTCTTTCAAACGCACGATTTCGGTCTTTTTCTCCAGGAAATCTATTCCGATATAGGCGTCGCGCTGAAAGATGCGCATCTTTCGCATATTCTTCAGCGAGATCCGGCTGGAGGTAAGGTTGGCTACACAGCCGTTGTCAAATTCAATGCGCGCATTAGCTATATCAGCGGTTTCACTGAGCACAGAAACACCGCTTGCTGATATTCGCTTCACCGGCGACTTTACTAAGCACATCACAATATCTATATCATGTATCATCAGGTCCAGGATCACAGATACATCTGTTCCCCGGGGATTGAATTGAGCAAGGCGGTGCGCCTCTATAAACATAGGGTGTAGTAATTGATCACCCACTGCCAGGAAAGCCGGATTATAACGCTCCACGTGGCCCACCTGGCATTTTACATTGGCTTCGTTAACTAATTTCACTAGCTCCTTCCCTTCCTCCAGGGTTTGCGAAAGTGGCTTTTCAATAAAAAGGTGCTTGCCTGCCAAAAGACATTTCCTGGCTATATCAAAATGAGAAGTGGTTGGTGATACAATATCTATAGCATCCGCCGCTTCTATCAGTTGGTCCACATCAGTATAGCGCGGTACCTGATATTTGGATATAATTATTGCAGCCTGTGTATCATCCGGATCATAAAAACCTATAAGCGTCGCGTCCTGTACTTCCTGCCATTGCTGAATATGTATTTTGCCAAGATGGCCTGCCCCAAAAACTCCTATTTTAAGCATGCAAATATTACAATTATTTTAAACTACTCCGCCCCACAACAAATACAATGGTGCAAGATAGCAATAATAGCATTAGCGTACAAAGACTTATGTCATACACCCTATTTCAGATGTAAAACGTACCCGATATACAACAAGGGCCGGTGTCTCCACCAGCCCTTGTAAAGCTCATTTAGTTATTGCTGTTATTGTTCTATCACTACGTGGAATACATTGTTCGTTTCCCCTGACCGCAGTGTCAGCAGGTACATCCCGTTGGCTATCGTTTGCCCTGCGTTGATACGCTCATTCACCTTGCCGCCCGGGGCCTGTACC
>Ga0182030_10024328_pt1 | contig 11131 bp, 7 predicted proteins | sample 812S3MmetaG_FD_121299 | JGI IMG/M metagenome (GOLD analysis project Ga0182030, IMG submission 121299) | Permafrost microbial communities from Stordalen Mire, Sweden - 812S3M metaG (Illumina Assembly) | ecosystem: Environmental > Terrestrial > Soil > Wetlands > Permafrost | place: Sweden...
GCCGATATGGCGCAGCGCGGCGTCGGCCATGCGGCGATCGACATTGGCGAGCGCGGAGAATGGCGGATTCATCAGCACGACGCTCGGCGCCACTCCCGCGTCGAGATGATCGTCGATCTGCGCGGCGTCGAATTTTGTCACGGCGACGCCCGGAAAGAGATGCCGCAACAGCCCAGCGCGGCTTTCCGCAAGTTCGTTGAGAATGAGCGGGGCGCTGGCAAGCTCGGCGAGAATGGCGAGCAGGCCGGTTCCCGCCGAGGGCTCCAACACAAGATCGGCCGGGGTCATCGCCGCCGCGACGCTGGCCGCGAAACCGAGCGCGATCGGCGTCGAGAATTGCTGCAGCGTCTGGCTCTCTTCGGAGCGGCGCGTATGGGCGGGTAGCAGGCTGGCGATCTTGGCCAGCATCGGCGCCATGGCGGCGTCCGACCCCGCGCGCAAGCGCATGACCGGGCCGAATTTGCGCAGAAACAGCACTGTCGCCGCCTCGCAGGCGTCATAAGCGGTCTTCCAATCCCAAGCGCCCTCGGCGTCGGAGCCGCCAAAAGCAGAATCCATCACGGCGCGGAGGACGCCAGCGTCGATGCGCTGACCGCGTTCGAGATGGGGAAGCAGGAGATGCGCGGCGTCAAACAGCGGCGCGGCGGCGATTGTGGCCGCACGAACGGATATCGTCATGTCGGAAACCTCAAGAGAGCAGGAACGGGCTTGAGCCGTCAGGCGCTCTCTCTCGCTCCCGCCGGCTCAATCCTTCCCGGCCCTCCTCTCCCTCTACCCGGTGGAGGCGGCAGCGCGCGGCGCAGTTCCCGCAGCCTCGGCGCCGCCTGCGGCGTTCGCGCGGCAGCGCGCGCGCCATTGCAGGGCGTAGGGACGATCCGTCGGCGTCAACAGGTCGAGGATCGCAACGGGGCAATTGGATTCGTAAGGCCCCATTGCTTCGGTGAGATCTTTGTAACCGAAGATGTAGCCCTCGCGATCGAGCGGGTCGTATGCGACAAGGCAGATCAGCGCGAACACCTCGTGTGTGCCAGTCTCCAAAATGGTCTGTTCGACGGCGACGTAATAAACGCTATTGCCGACGAGTTCGGATCGCAGGACTTTCGACACTCCATCCGAACGCTCGAAGCTGAATTGCGCGTCGAGATATTCCTGCGGGCCTGCATGGCCCTTGAGGGTTTTCATATACAGCCAGCCCATGTGAATGTTCCTTTCGATATTGGTGCGGGAAACGCGAAGGGCCCGGCGCAATGGCCGGGCTTTTCAGTTGAAAACGGAGGGAGAAGGGGCGCCGGGCGGGCTTGAACGCCCGGCGAATGAAAAGTTATTCGGCGGCCGCCGCGATTTGCGGCTGCTCCTCTTCGGCCTCAGCCTGGCCGTCGTCGTCTTCCGCGAGGAAATCTGGCAACGCTTCGGCCTCGCCAGTCTGCGCATCCGTCGTCGTCTCGATGTCGGAGAGACTCAGCGGTTCGGGCAGCCAACCCGTTCCGTTGAGCATCCGCTCGGCCTCCATGGCCATGTCGGTCTTCTTGAGATGCTCAATCAGCCGCGCCGACTGTTCGCCCTTCGCTTGGCGCACGGCCTCAATGATGCGGGCCTTCGGAACGCGGCCGAGATAATTGTCGACGGTCGGCGTCCAGCCGGCCGCTGCCATGTCGAGATTGACGGCGCGGGCGAGTTGGTCACCATGCGCTAGGGCGTTTGGACGCCGGTTCCAAGGCTCCTTCACGACGTTAATGGTGAGCGCGGCGCAATGAGCTAGCAGCGCAGCTTGGCGTTCGCCATCCAGTTGCGTCAGTGCGTCCCATAGGCCGTCGGGTGTTTCAGGCAATATCTTGGCCCAGCTCGCTTGCCGCGCTTCGATCGCCACTGCCGAAGCCGTTTCAGCTAAACCCGGCGCCTGGGCGCTGAAGGTGGAGTTCTTCGCCGTAATCTCCAGGCAGGTGTCGGTCGAGTGTTTGTAGAACGCCGCAAGGCACAGCGCATGCAGCACGGCCTGGAACGCGACATTTGGCTTGTTGGCCAGTGCGTCGCGCAACGCCACGGTGCGATGAGCGGTAAGTTCCGCGACCAACCGATCGGACAGCGGTCGGATAGCGTCGTCTTCTTCCGGCGTTTCCGCGTCGGGATTTGGCGCGCCGCCCGTGCTGATGACAGAACACTTCACCGGCAACTCAGCTCCGGCCGCCTGTGGAGCTTCTCCGCCGGCTTCAACCGGTTCGACCGGTGTTTCGTCCTCCGGCCGAACGAAGCCGCGCTCGACACGCAACGCACCTTCGTTATCGATGCTGACAAAGGCGCCGGCTCGGACGATTTCCGCCGGATCGTAGCGGACGGGCCGATTTCCAAAGATCGCAAGCGCGCTTTCGATTTCGCCAAGCCGCTGGTCGATTTCTTCGGGCAGTTCGGCGGCTTCCGCATATTGTTCTTCCAGCGCTTCGTTCTCTGCCTTGAGGGCGTCGTAGCTCGCCCGCTCGTCCTCGGTGAGTTCTGTGGTCTCGCCAACGAGGCGCCGCAGACCGGCGGAGTGGCCGTAGGCGAAGTCCGCCGCGACTGTGATCCATTTCCAACATTCGGCGCTCAGTGTCTCCGCCTGCCCCTGAAGCTTTTCAGCGACTAGCCGATCGAGCAACGCCGGATCCTGCAGCCAGCCGCCGTCGTCCTGCTGAAACAAATCCCGCATCACAACGCCGCCAGCGGCCTCGTAGACGTCGACGCCGACGAATCGTGCACGCCGGTCCGAGGCGCGAATCGCGCCTTCGGTCAGCTGGCGGCGAATGGCGTATGGCTCCTTATTGTAGGAGCGAGACAAAGCTTCCCAGACTTGCTCCTGGCGGGCATGATCGTTGGTGACAGTGAACGCCATGAGCTGCTCCAACTTCATGGCGTCCTCGGCATAGACGTCGAGCAGCTTTGCGGAAACCGCGGCGAGGCGCAGCCGCTGCTTCACCACAGCCGGAGTCACGAAGAAGCGCGCCGCGATTTCTTCCTCGCCAACGCCTTTGTCCCGCAAAGCTTGAAAGGCGCGAAATTGGTCGAGAGGATGAAGCGCCACCCGCTGGATGTTTTCGGCGAGCGAATCCTCCTCGGCGATGCCTCCTTCACGAACCACGCAGGGGATGGGCGCGGTCTTGGCGAGGCGCTTCTGTTTGACCAGAAGTTCCAGCGCCCGGTATCGACGACCGCCGGCCGGCACCTCGAACATTCCGGTCTCCGCGCCTTCCGCGTCGAGAACTGGACGGACATTGAGGCTCTGCAAGAGAGTGCGCTGGGCGATGTCCTCGGCCAGTTCCTCGATCGAGACGCCCGTCTTCACGCGCCGGACGTTTGACTGGCTCAAAACCAGTTTGTTAAACGGAATATCGCGCGAGGTGCTGAGAGTGATTTTCTGAGTGGCGGAAGCCATGTTCGTATTCTCCGCGACGGGTGCCGAGAGCCTCTCTCTCGACCTCAAACCCATCACGAAGACCTCGCCATTCTCTCACTCTAACATCGCCGCGGACACGTAAAGCCGTAGACGCCGAAACACGGATTTCCGGCTTTACGCATCTGCGGAGGCCCATTCCACCGAAATTTGTTCGCCGTTCCTCTTCGACCGCACTCGCCGTGAGGGGCCGCACACGGATTCACTGCCACGCGCACGACCGCTTCGACCACAGGGTCAGGCGCCCATCGTCGACAGGAGCCGTGGGTGATCCACGAATTTATCCGATCGAGACGACCTGCGAGGCATGGACAAAATTCCATTCGTTCTGTATTTGTTCTTACGCGGAGAGGGCGAGTCCGGAAAGGGCGTCGGCTAGCAGAAATCCAGGAGGAATTGCGGATGGCCTTTCGCCTGTCGCTCGTTCTCGCGCTTCTCGGCGTTTTCTTCCTTTTGGCATTTGCGAGGCCCGCCGCCGCCGAGCCGGTCGAGGTCCATTACGCACCGGTCGAGAACCTCGAGCGCGTGGATATGGAGCTGCTTCGCTCGGCGCGCGCAAAGATCGACATGGCGGCCTATTCGCTGACGGACTGGCTGGTCATTGACGCTCTGATCGACGCCCATCGTCGCGGCGTCGGCCTCCGCATCGTTCTCGACCCCAGCCAGCAACACGCCTTTGATCACCTGCGCGAGATCACGGGCAGCGTCCGCGTGAAGGCGCCCGGCCCATATATGCATCTCAAGTCGTATTCGATCGATGGCAGCATCCTGCGCTCCGGCTCGGCCAACCTGTCGGCCTCCGGACTCAAGCAGCAGGACAACGACATCGTCATTCTGCGGGAACCGGAGGCGGCCCACACCTTCGACGCGCGGTTCGAGCGCATTTGGGCGGATGCGAAACCGCTGCCTGCTCCAGGCAATCTTTTGGCTAACGCCGGCCACCTATCGCCGGCAAGGTCCGAGGCCACCGCGACGCTGGCGGGCTGCATGATCAAGGGCAACGTCAACCGCAGGGGCGAGCGCATCTACCATGTGCCTAGCGATCGAACGTACGACCGCGTGCAAATGGACAAGGGACACGACAAGCGATGGTTCTGCACCGAAGCGCAGGCTGTCGCCGCTGGCTGGAGGAAGGCGGAAACAATCCGATGACTGCACCGAGCTCATGAGACAGACCGTTATTCAGATTACGATTTGAAGGGTGGGACGGTTTTCCCGCAGGCTCTCTGATCGAGAAGTATATGCTATGTCCGGGCGTTCCATCCGAATTAGATTCGTTTTGGAGATTTTGTGAATGGCATTCCTAACCGATGAAGAAAGAGAGAATCTGACGATCGAACGCATGATTTTCCATGTGGTCGGCCCGCACATGCCTGAGCCGCAGATTCTCGACGAGATCGCCCCACCCGAGCATACTGATTTCTTCGTCGAGCGCATCAGGACGGCGCTTCGCGGAAATCTCTTCGCATTCCGTAACAGGTCTTCCACGGAGGCCAGCCTCAAACGAATCCTGTCTGATCCAAGTGTCTTCAGCGAGGCATCAAAGGATATCGCACACGATTTTCACCGCCAACACATCGCTAGCGCGAGCGCTGGCGTCTTCTTCGTATTCCAAATCCGAATGGGCACCGGAACCAGCCTGTTCGCACTGGTCAAATACGACATCGACGACGTCGTCCACTACAAGATCGAAGAACGATCCGACGGCCACAGCAAGGCCAAGCTTCAGCGGCTGCACGAAAATTTCGTCCGAAAGCCGGAAGCGATGCAAAAAGTCGCGGTCATCCGTTTCGACGATGGCATCGGAAAGATTGCCGTAAGGGACAGAAGCCAGAGGGACGGCATTTCCGATTATTTTGCCACTTTCCTCCACGCCAAGCGGGTCAACACTGTTGAGGATATGAGCGGAAAGCTCGCAGAGGCGCTCAAGACGACGTTTAAAGCACACCGAGAGGATCTTCCGGAAGCCGTCCGTCGTAACGGAATAGATCGGATCTACGACGCGTTGCGGACGGAACCGATCTACGATCCTGAAAACCTTGATCCGCTGATCAGCGCTGCTTTCGGCCCCCAAGCCGAAGACTCTCCGGTTCGTAAGGCGCTCGTAAAAGCACTTAACCGGGCTGGCATTTCGGAGGAGTCATTCACGGTTCAGGCAAATGCCGTGCCGAAGCCTCGCAAGCGTCAAATCAGAACGCAGGAAGGAGTTCAAGTCATCTATGATGAGGAAACATCCGGTCACACCGTTAGTCGGACGAGCCTGGATGATGGCAGAGAGCAGATCACGATCACGACCTCAGGTGTAACAGTCGATGACGCAGAGCCAGAGGGGCGCAGGAAACGCTGCCTGATCATCGGCGGGAATTTTGTCGATCACCGTCAGCCGGGTGTCGATGGTCGTGCCATGCTTGGCATAGACCGCGCCGTCGATCGCCGCCGAGAACACGACGCGGCCGCGCTCCTGCAATTGCGCGAAGGTGTTGCCCCATGCGGGATTGTCCGGCGCGCAACCCGCCCCGGTGATCGCGACAAGACGCCCACCCTCGGCAAGCCGCGATGGCGCCGAACCGATATGACGCAGCGCGGCGTCCGCCATGCGGCGATCGACATTGGCGAGCGCGGAGAACGGTGGATTCATCAGCACGACGCTCGGCGCCACTCCGGCGTCGAGATGATCGTCGATCTGCGCCGCGTCGAATTTTGTCACGGCGACGCCCGGAAAGAGATGCTGCAACAGGCCGGCGCGGGTCTCGGCAAGTTCGTTGAGAGCGAGCGAGGCTCCAGCAACCTCGGCGAGAATGGCGAGCAGGCCGGTTCCGCTTGAGGGCTCCAGCACCAGATCGGTCGGCGTGATCGCGGCGGCGACGCTCGCCGCGAAAGCACGTCGCGGCCAGTGCATACATCGCATCGGCTATCGATATCGCGCCAAACAGATATGGGCCGCACGCGTCGAAGCATTCGCGCCAGACTGCGTAACGCGGGCAATGTCGCCCCGAGCCTTCGACCAAGCCTTGAAGTTAGCGAAATGCCCCTTGAGGTTCGTCGGCCGCGCGGAGCGCAACGAGGTGAAGCCCGAATGAACCTCGCCACAGATCGAGCGGCTATGGGCGCGGCGCATGCGGTCGGTCGGCAACAATCCGACCTTGGGCGCGACTTCGTCGAGGAACTCAGCGATGGCAAGCGTGTCCCAGATCTTGGTTCACTCACAGGTGAGGCAATGAACCAGGATCGACGGCGACAGCAGCAGGATTTCCGCGCGCCGCGGCGTCGTCTGAGTCCACGGCGATCTCCTCGAAATCGAGGCCGGAGAGTTTGGTCATCAGCCATCCTCGCAGCAACCACGAGAAGTAGTTCTTGCCGCTGATGGCGAACGTCGTCGACTGCATGCTGGAACCCACTAACTCCTGGATAATTCGTTGAAAGTTGGCAAATCAATGCCATCGAAAATCGATTGTGCCACGGGCTTTGCACCAGCCCGGTCGTCGCTAACCAAAAGTCCCGCGACGTCATGATGCATGACGTCTATAAAGCTACGCCGATCTCAGCCAACCGGTTCGCATACAAAAGCGTCCGGGTATCGATTGTCTCCAGGGCACTCCGCTTCTCGACATCAAGCCTGGTCGGAAATTTTTTGCGCTCGCCTCGAGGCCGCCCGTCGGCTTCGCTCTCCAGGATTCGCGGCAAGAAACGTCGCCATTCGTCGAACCGACCTTGTTATATTCCCGACAAGGTGCCTCATAAAAAGTCTTATTCCAAACTATCTGTGACTGGCCCGACAGGGGAAACGGCGGTCAGCGCGTCGGCAACCGCTTAATATATAATATATTTATATGACGGCGGATCGTGGCCCGCGCATTGCTATGATATCCTTGTCGGATCGGGAGAGCACGAAATGCGCGAGAGGCCTATTCTCACATTTTTTGCAAACGAAGGCCGCCCTCTCGCGGTGGTGCTGGGAACAAATGAAATCGCATCGGCGGTCGCCGTGCGACTGACCCGGAAACACTATCGTGTAATTCTAAGCCATGATCCCTTCCCGCCAGTCATTCGCCGTCGAATGGCCTTTCATGACGCGCTGTATGATGATTTTGCCGAAGTCGACGGAATCAAAGGCGTGCTGGCAGAGACCGTTCTCGACATCGCGGCCGTCCTGGCGAGTCCAGGCAGAGTCGCCGTTACACCGCTGCAGCTGGTCGACTTGATGGTCGCGCGCAAACTCGACGCGCTCATCGACGCTCGAATGCAAAAATATCGAGTTACACCAGATCTTCGCAATATTGCCGAGCTTACCGTCGGCCTTGGTCCAAATTTTCTCACCGGATTCAATTGCGACGTCGCCATCGAGACGCATCCGTCCGGGACAGGAGGCGTGGTCGAAAACGGTATGACCATGCCGCCGGATGGTCTCGCGCGCAACCTCGGCGTCGCGGGTAAAGAACGTTTCATCTATTCGCACCGGGACGGGTTGTGGCGCACGCCAGTCGATGTGGGCGCGCGCGTTTACAAGGGGATCACCCTCGGAAATAACGCGGGCTTCCAGGTATTTGCTCCGATTGATGGTTTTCTTCGCGGAATTGCGCGCGATGGAATCATTGCGCCGAGGGGCGTCAAGCTCATAGAAATTGATCCGCGCGGCAGAGCGGCGGCATGGACCGGATCCGACGAGAGAGGACGCGCTATCGCGGAGGCGACCGCGAGAGCGATCGCCGTTCGCGCAACAGCCCAGCGAGCGTTCGAAACGCCTGGGGTCCCAGAGAGCTCTAGCGAAGCGGGGTATGTGCCATGACCACGGTGGAAACCAATCAATTCAGCAGCCGCATCGCGGCGCTGCGAGGCGCGCCTTCGGAGGCGATCCAAGATATGCTCGCCCAGTTCGTAGAGGAGCGGAAGCGCGAAGGCCTTCGCGTCGCCGGAGTCGTCGAGGTTTCGCGGTGCGAGTCCAGGGGCGGCTGCAAAAGTCTCGCGGTTCGTGACTTAGCGTCCGGCGAGTTGATCGAGATCTCGCAAGACCTCGGCGCTGGCTCCACCGCCTGCAATCTCGACCCAGGGGGCCTTGCAAAAGCATGCGAGAGCGTTGAACGCGCCATCTCCGAAGGCGCCGACGTCGTCGTGCTGAGCAAATTCGGGAAGCTCGAAGCCGCCCGAGGCGGACTCTGCGACGCCTTTCGCGCGGCGATTATGGCGGACCTTTCGATTGTCACTGCCGTTTCGCCCATCTTTTTAGGAGATTGGCTCCATTTCGCGGGATCTCTATCAAATGACGTGGCGCCCACGATGGACGCGCTCGACGCATGGTGGAGCGCACCGGAAAATATCGCCAAGTGGTCGGCGTCGCGGAGTTTCAACAATTCGGCGGGAAACCGCGATCATGAAGGACGCAAGGTCGCGTGAAGCCGCGATTCATCATGAGTCACGGTTGGACTGGTCGCGCAATTCGAAAATGGCGATCAATTTTTCAGCTGCTCCGATGGAATGATCACATCTCAATGAACGCTGTTTGTTTCGTGCATAAGCACGGACCCTCCAGCCGATAGAAATGCTCAAGCGGGACGATGGATTGCTTTGCCCCGTCCGGGAAGCCTATATGCGCGCGGAATATCTTCATCGTTGAGGCGCTGGTTTTGACAAGCGCCGGACGGCGCTCGCTATATATTCACATACTATATGATATATTATCTCTCTGCTTTTGATAAGCCACGCTAATATTTAGAATAATATTAGCGCGACAATGTCGCGACCGATCGCCAGGCCGGACTCCATAGAGGCCTTGAATGGGCCGACGAGGCCTCTTTATTGATGGATTGCGGAATTTATGTTGAAAACCGTCAGAGCCGTGCGCCGATAAACCCGCACTGAATTACAAGAATTGGCCGATTAAGCGCGGCACGTAAGCTGCTTATATTGCGTCAAGGCTCGCGAGGGTTTGGGCCCCATAAGCGCCGCGTGGTTGGGAAGGATCGAGATCATGTGCCTCATCAAGGAAATCGACTATGGAACGCCGGCCTCCTCGTCGGACAAAACGGTGACCTTGACGATTGACGGCAGGGCGGTCAGCGTCCCGGAGGGGACGTCGATCATGCGCGCGGCGATGGAGATCGGCGTCGAGATCCCCAAGCTCTGCGCCACCGACAGCATCAAGTCCTTCGGCTCCTGCCGCCTGTGCCTGATCGAGATCGAGGGCCGCAACGGCCTTCCCGCCTCCTGCACGACGCCCGTCGCGCCGGGAATTTCCGTCAAGACGTCGACGCCGCGGCTGCATGCGATCCGGCGCGGGATCATGGAGCTTTACATCTCCGACCATCCGCTCGACTGCCTGACCTGCCCGGCCAACGGTGATTGCGAGCTGCAAAAAATGGCGGGCGCCGTCAGCCTGCGCGAAGTGCGATACGGTTACAATGGCAAGAACCACGTCTTCGCCCGCAACGAGGGCAAGCCAAATGCCGAATGGCTGCCCAAGGACAAGTCGAACCCTTATTTCACCTACGACCCCTCGAAGTGCATCGTTTGCAATCGCTGCGTGCGCGCCTGTTCCGAGGTGCAGGGCACATTCGCGTTGACGATCGAGGGGCGCGGCTTCGACAGTCGCGTCTCGCCGGGGATGGGCGAGGGCTATATGGAGTCGGAATGCGTCTCCTGCGGCGCTTGCGTTCAGGCCTGCCCCACGGCGACGCTGATCGAGAATTCGGTCATCGAGATCGGCCAGCCCGAACATTCGGCCGTCACGACCTGCGCTTATTGCGGCGTCGGCTGCACTTTCAAGGCCGAGATGCGCGGCGAGGAGATCGTGCGCATGGTGCCCTGGAAGGACGGCAAGGCCAATCACGGCCATAGCTGCATAAAGGGCCGCTTCGCCTATGGCTATGCGCTGCACCGCGACCGCATCCTTTCCCCGATGATCCGCGAAAAGATCACCGACCCCTGGCGGGAAGTGAGTTGGGAGGAGGCGATCAATCACGCCGCGTCGGAATTCAAGCGGATTCAAGCGAAATACGGGCGTCTTTCGGTCGGCGGCATCACCTCCTCGCGCTGCACGATCGAGGAGACCTATCTCGTGCAGAAGCTGATCCGCGGCGGCTTCGGCAATAATAATGTCGACACATGCGCGCGCGTCTGTCATTCGCCGACCGGCTACGGATTGAGCCAGGCCTTCGGCACGTCGGCCGGCACGCAGGATTTCGACTCGGTGACGGAGGCCGACGTCGTTCTGATCATCGGCTGCAATCCGACCGACGCCCATCCCGTGGTCGGCTCGCAGATCAAGAAGCGGTTGCGCGAAGGGGCCAAGCTCATCGTCGTCGATCCGCGTCGCACGGAGCTGGTGCGCTCGCCGCATATCGAGGCGGCCTTTCATCTGTCCCTGCGCCCCGGCACCAATGTCGCCATCGTCACGGCGCTGGCGCATGTGATCGTCACGGAAGGTTTGACCAACGAAATATTCGTGCGCGAACGCTGCGACCTCGACGAATATCAGGACTGGGCGGACTTCGTTTCCGAGGAGCGCAACAGTCCCGAGGAGACCGAGAAATACACCGGCGTCCCCGCCCATCTCGTGCGCGGCGCGGCGCGGCTTTACGCGACCGGCGGCAACGCGACGATCTATTACGGTCTCGGCGTCACCGAACACAGCCAGGGCTCGACGACCGTCATGGCCATCGCCAATCTCGCGATGGCGACCGGCAATCTCGGGCGGCGCGGCGTCGGCGTCAATCC
>Ga0182030_10024329_pt1 | contig 11131 bp, 9 predicted proteins | sample 812S3MmetaG_FD_121299 | JGI IMG/M metagenome (GOLD analysis project Ga0182030, IMG submission 121299) | Permafrost microbial communities from Stordalen Mire, Sweden - 812S3M metaG (Illumina Assembly) | ecosystem: Environmental > Terrestrial > Soil > Wetlands > Permafrost | place: Sweden...
AGTGCGCGGACGGCTTCGACAACTTCGGGCGCGGAGGAGGTGACATCGTTTAAGGCGCGCGTGTAGATGCGCACTTCGTCGTTGCTCTTGTGAACCTGGATGCGGGCGCCGTCGAGTTTGTATTCGAAGGCTGCTTCACCCATTTCCGTGAGAGCTGTTTCGACGTCGGGCGCTGGCTGCGCGAGCATGGGATGAACCGGCTGGAAAAGCCGAATGCTCCAGGCATCGAGGGAGGCTTCGCCGGATTCGAGAAGTGAGCGGGCGACCAACGCGGTGTTTCCGGCCATCATGGCGGCGCGGCGGATGCGGCCGACACTTACGCCGGAGGCCTTTGCCAAAGCTTCGAACATGATGCCTTCGAGAGCGCCCTGGCGCAGTCCACCGAGCAGAAGTTCTTTCAGAAACTGCTGCTCGTCTGGAGTTGCACGGGCCATCAGGGATCGGAGTTCGTCGCGTTTCCTTTGTTCGGAGCCGGGGCCTTTGGTGGTTGCGAGAGTGGCTAGCGCGTGGTCCACGTCCCGGATTTCGAGCGTTGCGCCGGTGTTCGGGGGAGCTTCGGCAGCGCGCACTACGGCATAGCCGATGCCGGTGCGGCCCTGACGTGTTTCTCCGGACAAGAACGACACGACGATTTCGATTTCTTCCGTATCCAGTTGTTTGAGGAGATCGGCAAGGATGTCGATTTTGGCAAGGCGTTTGGACGTGGCGGCTACACGTCCGGAAGTTTGCACGACGTTCGCGAGCAGCATGCAGACGAAGTCAGTGTCTCATGGGGATTCGTCAGGGGCCGGTGGAGACGGGCGACCGGTACGAATTCTTCGACCTGAATCACAAGAAGTTGTCGGCATTAACGGGCTGCGTGGGACTGTTGCATTGCAGTTGGATAGCCAGTGGGAGGCAAATGGCATTTTTGGGTCGAAAAATGGCAGGAACTTTACAGTCTGCCTGATGCTTGGGTGTGGGGTCGGGGCTAGCTTGCCACCAGCGATTGCACCTGCGACACCAGGTCTTGTCCGGCCTGGCCCGCCTCGGATGTATGGAAATCGGAAGGAAGCTGGAGAATCTGAAGATCTGCGTTTTGGCGGAGCTGGTCGATTGTGGCGGCAGCGGTTGGAACGTCTGCCATTCCCGGGCCGCAAATCAGGACTTTGGGTCTTGTGGCCCTGGTCAATGTGGAGGCTTCGCCGATGTAGCGTGTTGTGTAGACTTCATAACCGGAGCGGGTTAACAGCGCGTTCAGGCCTGCCAGCAAGTCCATTGATGGGTCCACGCATACGATTCGGGTCTTCAGTGATTCTGTCCGTTCACCCTGGCTGCGCGGCGCGGTGGAGAACGCCTCGATCGCCTGTGCCTCCGATGTCCAGGCGGGAAACAAACTACCCAGATGAGTGATCTCGATAACCTTGAGCACTTTCGCGGACATCTGGCAGAGCTTCAGTCCACCGCCGGCGGCACGCAGTACGCCGAATAAACGGACTATGGCGCCCAGGCCGGAGCTGTCGATAAAGTCGATTTCGCCCATCTGAAGAACGACTCGGGTGAACTTAAATGTGTCGGTTCCCGCGACCTTGGTCTGGCGATTGATTTCGGTCTCCAGGGCTTCGGCCTCGGGCCCGTACGTGATGCGGCCTTTGCAGCGAATGACTGCTACTTTGTCGATGATATGGCTTTCGAAGGTCAGTTCCATCACGTGCGCTCGAACTCTGGAGTATACGACATTATAATTGTCGTGATATGACGAGACTTCTCAGGAACAGCGCGGCTTTGGTCGCAACATTTGTTGGACTCGCAGGCGGCGCTTTTGCACAGACTCTGCCTCTGCCGAATTCACCGGTCGCCAAAGACCTCCCGGGCGCGAAGGAACTGCCTGATCCTGCCATGACCTATAAGGTGGTGTTCGATATCGCAAAGGCTGCCGACAAAGTGGATGAAGTGAATCCGGCGCTGATTGCGATTGCGCGGTTTGTGAATACTCTGGCTAAGAATGGGGTTGCGGCCGATCACCGGAAGATTGCGGTGGTGATGCATCAGGGAGGAACGCCGATCGTCCTGAACAACGAGGCGTTTCGGGCCCGGAACCCGGGACATGATAATCCGAATATTGCGATGATTCAGGAACTGGCGAAGGCGGGGGTTGATTTCCGCGTCTGCGGTCAGGCCGTGCTGGCGAATAAGATCGATCCGAAGACGATTCAGCCGGAGATTGAACTGGATCTTTGGGCGCTCACGACGATTGTGAATCTGGAAATGCGGGGGTATGTTCGGGTTGGCAGTAACTGAACGAGGTCACGGCCGATCCTGAGCCGCCAGATAGTCGGCGAACTCTGATGAGTTTGCGGACGGCGCGGCGTTAAGATCGACACCTTCCCATCGCGCGACCACCGCTGTCGCCAGGCAATTTCCAAGAACGTTCAGGGAGGTGCGTCCCATATCCATGAGGGTATCGACACCAAGCAGCAGGGCAATGCCCTCCACGGGCAGGTTGAAAGACGCAACCGTGCCGGCGAGGATAACCAGCGCCGACCGCGGAATACCCGCCGCGCCTTTACTGGTCAGCATGAGCGTCAGCATCATGATCAACTGGGTCGAGAAAGAGAGATGTATTTCCGCAGCTTGCGCCACGAAAACCGAGGCCAGCGAGAGATAAAGTGTCGTTCCGACCAGATTGAACGAATACCCGGCGGGGAGCACAAACGCCGCGATGTGGTTCGGCACGCCGAACAGCTCCATATTCTCGAGAGCGAGCGGCAGCGCAGCCTCGCTCGATGCCGTCGAGAACGCAATCAGAAACGGCTCCCGAACGTAAAAGATAAAACGCCGGACCGGCAGCCGCGCGATTACGGCGACGGCTCCGAACACGACCACGATGAACAAAAATTCGGCTGCGTAGAGAGTCAGAACGAGTTTGCCGAGGCCGATGAGCACACCTATGCCCTTCTCGCCGACCGTTGCGGCCATCGCGCCAAATACGCCCAGCGGCGCCAGGTACATCACGTAGTGCGTGTACTTGAACATGATCTCCGCAAGGGAATGGCAGAAGGCGACGACAGGCGCGGCCTTATCGCCGATCGATGCGCACGCTATTCCAAACAGGAATGTGAAGACGACGATCTGGAGCACTTCACCGCGCGCCATCGCGTCGAAAATGCTGGTCGGGAAGGTGTGTTCGAATATTTGCGACAGGCTGGTGCCGGTCTGGGCGAGGCCGGTTGCGGCGCCTTTCTGGAGATGCACGCCGAGGCCGGGTTTCACGAGGTTAACGGCGCCCAGCCCCACCAGCAGGGCAATAGTTGTGACAACTTCGAAATAGAGGATTGCCTTTCCGCCGATGCGGCCCATCGTTTTCAGGCTGCCCGTGCCGGCGATGCCAACCACAAGCGTTCCGAAAAGAAGGGGGGCGATGATCGACTTGATGAGGCGGAGGAAGATCGTGCCGAGGATCGCCATCTGCTTCGCCGGGCCGGGCAACAGGGCGCCGAAGGCAATGCCCGCCACGAGCGCGGTCAGGATCCAGGTGGTCAGCGAAACTTTTTTCATTGCGATCGGGAGTACTTAGAATAACCCATCCCTCGATAGTCGCGGATATGGGTGTGATGCGAGGACGGTGTGCCTGCGACTCCTGCATTTTGCGGTAATTCGCTGGAAACTGGAAAACCTGAATCGATCCTTAATTACCTCTACGGCACTTGTCTTCGGGTATTTTTTCTTTGTGTCTCCGGTGCGCATTTGACGCAGCCGAAGCCCGAAAGGAGCTTTTTGCGGCGCGATATGAAAATGCAGTCGTGCTCTATTCCAAACTGGCCGCGCAGGAACCGCTGGAAGGCGAAGCCTGTATAGCCTGGTACGAGCGCAACCGGGACTGCACCACTCGCGGGACGCATATGCCGCAGCGGAACAGGGGCTTAGTAAGACCCCCCAGTCCGCGGGAGATCAGGCGGCCCCTCGTCGTTTCGTTCGCACAATTCCGGCTCCATAAAGGAACGAGGCGGACGAGGAGCACCATGTGGCCAGGGTGCTGATTGCCGAACTGGACCAACGGCGTGCCGCTGCCCGCATTGACAGCACGCCGTCCCCATTTCGCCGAATGCATTTAGAACTACAACTCAAGCCGTCGAAGGCGAAGCGCGTTCATGATTACCGAAAACGAGCTGAACGTCATTGCGGCGCTGGCGATCATCGGGCTAAGGAGAAGGCCGAACCAGGGGTAGAGCACTCCAGCCGCAATAGGGATACCGAGGACGTTGTAGGCAAATGCGAAGAAAAGATTCTGCCGGATATTGCGCATGGTGCCGCGGCTCAGCCGGCGCGCGCGCGCAATTCCCCGGAGATCGCCCTGTACGAGCGTTACGCCCGCGCTCTCCATCGCGACATCGGTCCCCGTACCCATCGCAATGCCTACCTCCGCCTGAGCAAGGGCTGGTGCATCGTTTACGCCATCTCCCGCCATTGCCACCACATGACCCTCAGACTGAAGCCGCTTAACTACGGCGGCCTTCTGATCCGGCAATACTTCGGCCTGGATATCATCCAGTCCCAGCTTGCTCGCAACCGCCTGTGCTGTCGTTCGGTTGTCGCCTGTCAGCATAACCAGGCGAATGCCTTCCGCATGGAGAAGCTGAATTGCCTCGGGCGTTGAGGCCTTGATCGGATCTGCTACGCCAACCAGACCTGCCGGTCGGCCATCCACCGCAACCAGCATGACGGTTTGGCCCTGTTGCCTTAGCTCGTCAGCACGCTTGATTAGCGTCCGGGGGTCAATGGAAAGGCCCTCAAGAAGTTTGGCGCTGCCTACGGCGACCCTGTGACCTTCAACGGTGCCACTGACGCCCCTGCCGGTTGCGGACTGGAAATTGTCCGTTTTGGCGAGAATCAGAGTTCGCTCCTTCGCTCCGGCAACAATCGCGGCAGCCAGAGGGTGCTCACTCCCTTGTTCGAGACTGGCGAGCAGGCGGAGCATTTCCAAATCCTCATGGCCGTCCGGAGACTCGAAAGTTACCAGCTTGGGCTTTCCCTCCGTGAGGGTACCAGTCTTGTCGATCACCAAAGTGCCGACCTTCTCCAGCGTTTCCAAAGCTTCGGCGTTCCGGATCAGAACACCGGCCTGTGCGCCCCTGCCCGTGCCGACCATAATCGACACCGGCGTCGCCAGGCCTAACGCACAGGGACACGCAATGATCAGGACGGCAACGGCATTCACCAGCGCATGGGCGAGCCTGGGCTCTGGCCCCCAAATGCCCCAAACGGCAAAGGTGATGACGGAAATCAGAATGACCGCAGGCACAAACCAGGACGCAACGACATCGGCGATGCGTTGAATCGGCGCACGCGTGCGCTGTGCGTCGCCAACCATTCGAACAATCTGAGCAAGGACTGTCTCCGATCCAACCCGGTCGGCGCGCATGATAAAAGTCCCGGTGCCGTTAATAGTGCCTCCGGTGACTTTTGCGTCTGCCAGTTTTTCAACGGGAATCGGCTCTCCCGTTACCATCGATTCATCGATGCTGCTGGAACCTTCGAGTACCACGCCGTCGACTGGCACTTTGTCGCCAGGTCTGACACGGAGCTTGTCTCCAACGATCACGCGATCCAGAGGAACATCCTCTTCGTGCCCATCCGCCCGGACAGCGCGCGCTGTCTTGGGTGCGAGCCCCAGCAAGGCTTTCAGCGCACTGCTCGTTTGGCTCCTCGCACGGAGTTCCAATACCTGGCCCAGCAGGACCAACGTCACGATGACAGAAGCAGGTTCGAAGTAGACCGCCAAATTCCCCGCCATGTCCCGAAACGATGCGGGAATAAACCCGGGAAACAGGATCGCGGCGACGCTGTAGAAATAGGCGGACCCCGTACCCAGCGCAATCAGCGTGAACATGTTCAGGTGGCGATTGAGAACCGACGCCCCACCGCGCTGAAAAAACGGCCAGCCACCCCAGAGCACTACCGGCGTGGCCAGCCCGAATCCCAGCCATAACAATGTGACGGAGCCGAGCAGGCGCTTAGCCGGATCTCCGGGAATCAGCGACGAAACCATGATCAACAGAGTGGGAATGGTGAAGGCCAGACTGATCCAGAACCGTCGCGTCATGTTCGCCAATTCGGGATTGCTCTCCTCGGCGGCCACTTCGCGCGGTTCCAGCGCCATGCCGCAGATTGGGCACGCTCCGGGCTCGGAACGCACAATCTGCGGATGCATCGGGCACGTATATTCGGAGCTCTTAATCGCGGGATCGACCGCGACAGGCTCAAGCGCCATTCCGCATTTAGGACAGTTCCCCGGTCCCGGTTGCCGTACTTCCGGGTGCATAGGGCAGGTGTAGTCGTTCTTACCGCCGGTGGTTGGCGCCGCTCCGGCGGAGAGTGCCGAGGTCGTTGAAATCAAAAGTGCCTCTTTTATGCGCGGAGAAACCGCGCGAATCTTCAAACAGCTGACGCTATCCGCAGCAACAGCCGCTTTTGTCACCTTTCGCCGCGGCGGCAAATTCGCCCAGATATTGTTCCGGGGTGTGATCGAACTTTCCCTTGCAACCGGAGCAGCAGAAAATATACGTCTGTCCTTTGTATTCGCTTCGCGGACCCGCGCTGCTCACTTTGACTTCCATACCGCAGACGGGATCTTTTACTGTTGTTGTGGTCATTTAACTGTGTTCTCCTTGTTTTTCGGATGGTTGGACGGCTGCACCCACATTCAGCAGGGCAGAAACTTTCGTCACGATAGCCGCGTTGGGCTTCGCTGGCCGTATACGGTCATCGTGGCCTCGCGGGCTTCTTTCCTTTCCGCCTTAGCCAGATAACGACAGGCCCCCGCTCGGAACTAAGTACGCTTTCACCTTCGTGGCCGGAAGATAAGCGCCAGAGCGATGATCAACACCACTCCGGGTATCCATATCCAACCCATGTTCCAGCCGTTCATACCGTATCCGTGCATGGAAATTCCTCTGGGATCTACCCCTTTAATGAAGGATGCAGTGCGGGATTATTTCTTCTGTTCGTCCTTCTTCATCGGCATACCGTCTTTCTTCGGCATGTCCATCGAAGCCGGCATCATGGCCATGTGTTCGGACATGGCAAGCATACGATCCGTCATGGTTTGCGCGTGATCAATCATCGCCTGTTGAAGGTCCATCTGGCTCTTCATGCTGGCTTGTTCCGTCTCCATGTGGGTCTTCATGGCGGCATCGGCGGCAGCCATTTTAGCCATGCTGTCCTTCATCAACGCCTGCACCTGCTCCATCTGCGCACGCATTTTCTCCATTTCCGATTTCATGTTCGCCATGTCCATGCCGGAACTCCGCATGGTGAGGTGAGCGTCGCCCGCAGGCATCGCGGGATTAGGGGAGCTTTGTTGGGCGAACGCGCCGGTCGCGCAGAGAGCTACTGCGATTGCGATCAGCGGAAAGGCCTTAAAATACGGTGTCACGGTCAATACCTCGCTCGAACGTGGTGCACGCCAGTGGCCGCCAGCTTTGCCGACACGCGAGCAGTTCGCAACGTGCAGGCCGCTGAGGTCTGGAACGAACAGGTCAGGGAATGAAAGAAGGCATTGCGGAGGTTATCCTGCTCGCAGACTGCGGCAGCGATGCGCCAGGCGACCGTCGGCAAAAAGCGCTCACCTATGTCGAGATCTGAAGTGCTGATGAGGGTATCCAGCCGAAGCGTCGCACACGGGGAAAATCAGCCCATGTAAGTTATCGATTTTATTGTAGTTAAATGGTGAGCCGGGCGGGGCTCGAACCCGCGGCCACCGCAACTACTTTGTATAGCTGCCCAGCACTTTCAGGTAGTTGACCCGGCCAAACGCGCCGGGTTCCGCGACAGCGTCCACGGTCATCGCGCCGCGCATCTGACCCACCGATTCGTATTCGTGGACGGTCATCCACTCACTCAGTTGCAGCCGGAGGTCATTCAGATATCCGATGCCATTGCGCAGCAGCGCGGATGTCAGCATCACCACATGCGCGCCCGCCATGATGCCCTTCACGACATCCTCTACTGTATGCACGCCGCCGGTGATCGCAAGGTCCGGCCGGATGTGATTGGCCAGCAGGGCGACCCAGTGCAGCCGCTGCCGCAATGCGGACGAACCGCTCAGTTCCAGATTGGCGACTACCTCAATTGATTCCAGATCGAAGTCAGGTTGATAGAAACGATTGAAGAAGGCCAGACCGTCCGCACCGACGCTGTCCAGCCGGGATGCCATGTTCGGAAGCGAGGTAAACCAGGGACCGATCTTCACGGCCACCGGAATCCCTGTACGCGACTTTACGTCCTGTACCAGATCGCAGTAATTCTGTTCAATGTCCGCGGAAGTCATGTCAACGCTGGAGGGGACAAAATAGATGTTGAGTTCGAGCGCATCGGCGCCGGCGTCCTCAATGTCGCGCGCCAGCCGGACCCAACCGCCGCTCGATGCCCCGTTCAGGCTGCCGATCACCGGAATGCGCAGTGCCTTCTTCGCGCGCTGCACATGCTGTAGATAGGCATGGTAGCTGGAGCCCCAGGCCTGCATTTCGGGAAAGTAACTCAACGCTTCGGCCGAAGCGTTGGAACTCTGCAGCAGAACATCGTCGAGGGCGTCGTCTTCACGGGTGATCTGTTCCTCGAACAGCGAGTGCAGAACAACGGCCCCCGCGCCCGCTTCCTCCATGGCCCGAAGGTTGTCGAGATCGCGGCACAGGGGCGAAGAGGATGGAACCAGGGGACTCGACAGCTTGAGGCCCAGATAGCCGGTGGTCAGGTCGGGAACCGAACTCATGCTTTTACTCCTTGCTTGCTTTCACCCTGCTTGCCTTCAAAGACGCGGCTGGCTAAGTGTTCATACTGTTTCCAGCGCAGATTTACGTCCTCCTGGGCTTCGGCCAGCAGCCGCGCCGCCTCTTCCGGGTCACTCTGCACAAGCATCGTGAAGCGGCCCTCGTTGTAGATGTATTTCTCCAGGGGCAGCGTAGCCGGCCGCGAATCGAGCTGGAATGGATTCTGCCCTTCAGCCCCAAGTGCCGGATTGTAGCGGAAAAGCGGCCATGACCCCGTCTGTACGGCGGCCTTCTGCTGGTCGAGTCCGTGGACCAGATCATAACCGTGCGCGATGCAGTGGCTGTAGGCGATAATCAGTGACGGCCCCGCCCAGGCCTCGGCCTCCAAAAATGCTTTTACAGTTTGGGTGTCGCTGGCTCCGAGGGCAACCCGGGCGATGTAGACGGTGCCGTAGCTTATCGCCATCATGGCCAGATCCTTCTTAGCCGAACGCTTGCCGCCGGCGGCAAATTTGGCGACGGCCGCGCGCGGGGTCGCCTTCGACATCTGACCGCCCGTGTTGGAGTAAACCTCGGTGTCGAGTACGAGAATGTTGACGTTGCGTCCTGACGCGAAGACGTGATCAAGTCCGCCGTAGCCGATGTCGTACGCCCAACCGTCGCCGCCGACGATCCAGACATTCTTTTTGATGAGCGTTCCGGCGACTGCGAGGAGATCGCGCACTTCGGGATCGAGTCCGGTCCCATTGCCGGTGGCGCGGAGGCGGGTTTCGAGTTCGGCGATGCGCTCCCGCTGTCTGTCGATGCCGGCTTCCGAGGTCTGATCGGCATGCAGAATTGAAGTGGCCAGCTCCTCGCCAATGCGGGCGGCGACGCGGCCTACAAGTTCCTTCGCATATTGTTCCTGCTTGTCGACGGAGAGCCGTAAGCCCAGACCGAATTCGGCGTTGTCTTCAAACAGGGAGTTCGACCACGCCGGTCCACGGCCCTCGCGATTCTTCGTATAAGGCGTGGCGGGCAGGTTGCCGCCATAGATCGACGAGCATCCGGTGGCATTGGCGATCACGGCGCGGTCGCCAAAAAGCTGCGTCAGCAATTTGATGTAGGGCGTTTCGCCGCAACCCGCGCAGGCGCCCGGAAATTCGAACAAAGGCTGAAGCAGCTGCACATCCTTGACGTTGTGCAGAGTGAGGCTCAGCCGGTCCGTCTCCGGAATCGTCAGGAAATATTCCCAGTTGGCCCGCTCGCGATCGCGCAGGGGCGCCTGCGGGGACATATTGATGGCCTTCTTCTTTGGCTCCGTTTTGCTTTTGGCGGGACAGACTTCCACGCAGAGCCCGCAGCCCGTACAGTCTTCCGGAGCCACCTGCAGGACATAGCGCATGTGTTCGCGCCCTTTCCAGTGAGCTGCGGCCGACGAGAAGCCCGCGGGCGCGCCGGCGAGTTGTTCAGCGCCGCAGAGCTTGGCGCGGATGACGGAATGCGGGCAGACCATGACGCACTTGCCGCACTGAATGCAGAGTTCCTGCACCAGCACTGGAATCTCCTGGGCGAGATTCCGCTTTTCCCATTGCGACGTTCCGGTGGGGTATGTGCCGTCCACCGGCAGCGCACCGACGGGCAAGTTGTCACCGTGGCCGCCCATCATGGGCGCCAGCACACTGCGCACAAATTCAGGCGCCTGGCTGGAAACCGTGGGACGGAGATCGAAAGTGCTGGTTACGCGGGCATGCGGGTCCACCTCGTGGAGGTTCGCCAGCGAACTGTCGACGGCGCGGAAGTTCTTTTCGATGACGGCAGGACCGCGTTTCTTGTAGCTCTTCTCGATGGCGCGTTTAATCGCGGCGATCGCCTGATCTTCCGGAAGAACGCCACTGAGGGCAAAGAAGCAGGTCTGCATGACGGTATTGATGCGTCCGGCCATGCCGTTTTCTTTGGCCACCCGGACGGCGTCGATTACAAAGAAACGCAGTCCTTTATTCAGAATTTGCCGCTGCGCGGCACGCGGCAAATGCTCCCATACTTCACTGGCCGGAAACGGACTGTTCAGCAAAAAGGTGGCTCCCTGGTCGGCCACATCGAGTACATCGATACGTTCGAGGAACGAGAACTGATGACAAGCCACAAAACTGGCGCGTGCGATCAGATAGCTGGAGCGAATTGGTTTGCTGCCGAATCGCAAGTGCGAAACCGTCATTGCCCCGGACTTTTTCGAATCGTATACAAAATAGCCCTGGGCAAAGAGACCGGTATCTTCGCCGATGATCTTGATCGAGTTTTTATTGGCGCCGACGGTGCCATCCGCGCCCAAGCCGAAGAAAACTGCGCGCACTGTTTCGGGGTCCTCGGTTGAAAACGAGGCATCGACCTGGAGGCTGCGATGG
>Ga0182030_10024330_pt1 | contig 11130 bp, 9 predicted proteins | sample 812S3MmetaG_FD_121299 | JGI IMG/M metagenome (GOLD analysis project Ga0182030, IMG submission 121299) | Permafrost microbial communities from Stordalen Mire, Sweden - 812S3M metaG (Illumina Assembly) | ecosystem: Environmental > Terrestrial > Soil > Wetlands > Permafrost | place: Sweden...
GCCGTCCAGATCCTCCGCGTCCTCCTCCTCGCCGGCCTCGTCTCCCTCGCCCTGGGCCTCCTCTGGTCCTTCTCGTTCCCCCTCAACAAGAATCTCTGGACCAGCTCTTACGTCCTCTTCGCTGCCGGCCTGTCGCTGCTGCTGCTCGCCCTCTGTTACTGGCTCATCGACATCCGCCGTTTCAGCGAGAAGCGGGCAGGGAAGGCCCTGATATTTCCCTGGCTGGTCTTCGGCTCCAACGCTATCTTCGCCTTCATCTTTTCCAACACTCTGGTCGAAATCATGCTCTGGATCAAGGTCCCCGCCGGCGCGCTCATCAACCCCGCCGCGCCGGCCGCGCGTGTCACGGCGTGGTTCTGGACCTACCGCCACCTCTTCGCCCGCCACGCCTCCACTTGCGTCACCTCCGTCGCCTTTGCCCTCGCATTCACCGCCGTCTGCTTCCTCCCCAACTGGCTCCTCTGGCGCAAAAAGCTCATCCTCAAGATCTGAAACACGGCATCTTTCTTAATGGTTTTCTTACGAGTTCTTAACGGTTCCCTTATGATTTCAATATGGGAACCTCGTCTCCGGTCCAGCGCTTCGGCAATGCTCTTCGCACCCACGGCCCTTGGCGGACGGTCCGGATCCTCGGCAAGCGGCTGCACCGCGAGTTCTTCCCAGCCCCGGTCCCCACCCACCCGTTCGATCTCGAACACGGAGTCGATACCAGCGGCCTGCTCTTCGCCGAACACCTGGCCTCCGGCCACGCGCACGACGACCACATCAATGCCTACTGGGGAACCGCTCCCTCGGGCTTTCGCGGAATCCTCGAACAGTGGCAGCAGACGCTTGCCGGCAGCATCCAGGACTACACCTTCCTCGACATCGGCTGCGGCAAAGGTCGCGTCCTCATGCTGGCTTCCGACGCGCCCTTCCAGCGTATCGTTGGCGTGGAACTGAGCCCGGCGCTCACCGCCATCGCCGAGAGCAACATGGCGAAGTGGAGCAGCGCGCCCCATCGCTGCAGCAATATCGACGTTCTCAACGTCGACGCGCTCGCCGCCCCGATCCCGGACTCGCCCGTAGTGCTCTACATCTACAACTCCTTCAACCTGTACGTCATGCTGCCGCTGCTGGAGCGCCTCCAGGCCCTTGCTCTTGCCCGCTCCACGCCCATCGACCTGATCTACGCAACACCCCAGCAGGCTCCCCTGGTGGACGCTGTGCCCGGCATCGCGCTCCTGGCCGCCGGCAGCATCCCGCTCACGCCGGAGGACCGAACCGCCTGCGCCTTCTCCACCACACACCTGGACTACCGAATCTACCGCCTGCCGCCGCGCCCTAAAAACTCAGCGCACCAATAGTTCGGACGCATCAACGAAGCTGTCATCAGTTCGGGCGCATCAACGAAGCTGTCATCCTGAGCGGAGCTTGGCGTGTTTTTTGCGCCAAGCGCAGTCGAAGGACCTGCGGTTTCAGCCTACTTGCCAATCTCCTCCAAACTATTTTTCGCGAGTTTGCTCAGCAAAATCGCATGTCAAGCCTCCAAATGGCCTATCTCGCTCAATCGAAAAGGAATAGACTTTGCGGGTTTCCCTCTCCAATTCGGTAAACTGTTAATAGGGGAGAATTCACGAAGACGTTCCGGCGAGCGTAGATTCGACAGTACCAGTCGCCCCCTAAGTCTCTTGTTTGTAGCGTTGTAGCCATAACCCCTTAGTTTAAGGTACTTTGCGTGTAAGTCTTGTGTTCGAGGTACTTTAGGAATTAGGTAGGGGGAGGGGTACCCTCCGTCAGTCAGGCCAGGAGCTTCGATGCCGTACACCGACCTTCGCGAATGGATCACCAAGCTCGATAAAGCCGGCGAACTTCGCCGCATCCGCGAGGCCGTCAGCCCGCATCTTGAAATGGCCGAGATTGCCGACCGCACCGCCAAGCTCCACAAGGGCACACCCAAGGCTGGCGGCCCGGCTCTCCTCTTCGAGAATGTCATCGGCTACCCCGGCGCCCAGGTCCTGATGAACCAGTTCGGCTCCGAGCGCCGCATGAAGCTCGCGCTGGAAACCGACTCGCTCGACGCCATCGCCGGCCGCATCCGGACGCTAATCCATCCCGAATCACCGACCAGCCTGCTGGACAAGCTCAAACTCCTGCCCAAACTCGCCGAGGTCGGCAACTTCTTCCCCAAAGTCATCCCCGCCAAAGACGCCGCCTGCAAGCAGGTCATCCACCGCTCCGTCGAAGACGGCGGCCGCGGCTTCGACCTGCGGGAGCTCCCCATCCTCACCACCTGGCCCCAGGACGGCGGTCCGTTCATCACCCTCCCCTGCGTCGTCACGCGCGATCCCCGTTCCGGCAAGCGAAACGTCGGCATGTACCGTATGCAGGTCTACGACGGCCAGACCACCGGCATGCACTGGCAGCGCCAGAAGAACGCCGCCGAACACCTCCGCGACCACCTCCGCGCCGCCACAAATCCGGGAACAAATCCGGGTGACGAAGCGGGTGCCCCAGGTCAGGCTTCATTGACCTGGGATCGATCCTCGTCAGTCGACATCATGGCCCAGACCTCCGGCGGCATCGCCCCCGCGTTCGACCCCGCCTCAATCCCCACCACCACACTCGCCAAAGTCCGCGAAGGCCGCATGGAAGTAGCCGTTGCCATCGGCACGGATCCCGCGACCACTTTCTCCGCCATCGTTCCCGCGCCGCCCGAGGTCGAAGAGTACCTCATCGCCGGCTTCCTCCGCGGCAAGCCCGTCGAACTGGTCAAGGCCGAAACCGTGGACCTTGAAGTCCCTGCCCACGCCGAGTACATCCTCGAGGGCTACGTCAACCTGGCCGAACTCCGCACCGAAGGCCCCTTCGGCGACCATACCGGCTTCTACACCATCGAGGACCAGTACCCCGTCTTCCACGTCACCTGCATCACCCACCGCAAGGACCCCATCTACGCCGCCACCATCGTGGGCAAGCCCCCGATGGAGGATGCCTGGATGGGCAAGGCCGTCGAGCGCATCTTCCTCCCGCTCATGCAACTCACCCTGCCGGAGATCGTCGACGTCTGCCTGCCGCCCGAGGCCGTCTTCCACAACCTGATGATTGTCTCCATCCGCAAGTCCTACGCCGGCCACGCCCGCAAGGTGATGAATGGCATCTGGGCCATGGGCCAGGCCATGTTCACCAAGTGCGTCATCGTGGTCGACGAAGATTGCGACGTCCAGGACCTCGCCGAAGTCACCCTCCGCGTCGCCAACAACATCGATCCCGAGCGCGACATCCAGTTCACGCTCGGCCCGGTCGACACGCTCGACCACTCCAGCCGCCTGCCCAACTACGGCTCCAAGATGGGCATCGACGCCACGCGCAAGTGGGCCGCCGAGGGCTTCACGCGCCCGTGGCCCGCAATGCTCAAACAAGACCCCGCCGTCGTCGCCCGCATCGACGCCCTCTGGAAGAAGCTAGGCATCGAATGAAGTCAGTTCGGAGCGTGCTCGTTCTTATCGCTCTGTGCGTCGTCGCAGCGGCTCAGTCGAACTCCAACCCCGCCGCCGAGCAGCGCTACTTCAACCTCGAAGACAGCGTCCAGAATCGAGTAGATCTAGGGGACGCAGAGCTTGCCGCGTTGGCCGATGACGATCTCATGCGAAAACTTCGTCCGGACCCCTCCGCGCCAAAGCTCACGCAGGAGGGAATCGAGGCGACAGTGGTTCATCTCTGCGGCTCGGGTGAACGAGATCTCATTGCTATTGGCAATGGCGGGGGATTGGAAGACGCCAACGTCGGGCCGTTCTGGATTATTCGCGATCTGCCGGCGGGTCCGGCAATCGTGCTCAGCGAAACCTCGTTGGGTCTGACGATCGACACCAAGCGATCCAATAAGTGTTTGAACATCGAATCGACTACTGCAACCGCCGTCGAAATCACAACCACGGAATTCCATTTCAACGGCGAGAAGTACGTCGTCTCCGGGCAAAAGTCGAAGAAGTTGGGTCAATGAGCGCTTTATGTCCGCGCCGGCGCTTATGCCGTCATCTTGCCATACGGCGAGATCAGGTAGAACGTGACGCTGTCCTCGGTGCTGCGCTTGTGCAGCGTGCCGCGCGGGATCACCAGCATGTCGCCCTTGCCCATGATGATCGACTTGCTGCCCGTCGATCCGGTTGCGTGCCACTCGCCAGCCCCGGTGGAATGCGCTCCTGTCGGCACGCCGCCGACCTCGTACAAGGTCGAGCCGTCGATGATCTGGATGATGTGGTCGCGCCCCTCGTGCCACTCGAACTCCGCCGCGCTCTTGTGGACTTCGGTCGTCATCACAATCGCGCAGGGAATTCCCGCGGCCTGATGGAGCAGGGTGTTGTCGCCCGGCTGCGCTTGCAGCGCCTTCGCGTCCGCATCCAGGTCCTTCGCGGTGAATAGCTTGAACGGCGCAGCCGCAGCGGCCACATCGGCGCCCGATGCCGGACTGGCCTGCGCTGCGAACGCCAGCTTGTCGGTGAGGGATAGTCCAGCCGCGGCGGCTACAGAAGCCGTGCGGAGAAAGTTGCGGCGAGAAGTCTTCTTAGCCATGCGTGAAAGTGAACCACACTCGACCGTCATTTGCAAAGCGTCCGGATTACTCGGCGCTCTTGAGCGTAATCGCCGTCTCGATCGACATCGAGAATGACCGGTTCCACATGGGATTCACTCGCCTCGCGGCTACCGGCCTATCGCGCCGCCGTCGTATACTCAACGTATGTCTATCGTGAAGAATGCCGCCGCGATCGCCAAGGGGATGAGCATCACCTTTGGGCAGATGTTCCAGCCCACCGAGGTGGAAAACTACCCCGACGGCAACGGACCGCTGCGCGGCGCGCAACTCCAGGAGCGGTTTCGCGGCAAGCACCAGTTGCAGCGCGACGAGAACGGCCTGGAGAAGTGCGTGGCCTGTTTCCTCTGCGCGGCCGCCTGTCCTTCGAACTGCATCTACATCGAGGCTGCCGAGAATACCGAGGAGAAACGCATCTCCTCCGCCGAACGCTACGCCAAGGTCTACAACATCGACTACAACCGCTGCATCTTCTGCGGCTATTGCGTCGAGGCCTGTCCTACGGACGCCATTACCCACGGCCACGGCTTCGAACTGGCCTCGCTCAATGCGACCACCCTGGTCATGCGCAAGGAAGACCTGCTGGTCCCGACGCCGCCCATGCCCGATGCCGTCGATTCTGCTGCGGACGAAGCCTCCCTGCTCGCCTAGTGGGCCCGTTCAGTTCATCTCCCGGCAGCACGGCAAGCGGTGAGACGGCGCAGGCTTACTCGATAAGCGCCAGTCCGCACCGTGCAGTCGCGCGAAGACATCAGATAGAAATGAAGACAAACCGCCAACATCCGCTGGAAAAGGTCCTGGAAAGCCGCATCGCCATTATCGATGGCGCGATGGGCACGACCATCCGCACCTACGGCATGACCGAGGCGGACATCCGCGGCGAGCGCTTCAAGGACTCGACCAAGGACCTGCTGAACAACGGCGACCTCTTCTCGCTCACGCAGCCGAAGATGATTGGCGACATCCATCGCCGTTTTCTGGAGGCTGGGGCGGACATTATCGAGACCAACACCTTCGGCGCGACCAGCATCACGCAGAGCGAATTCTTCGTGGACGACCCGCGCGAGCGTGGCGGCCGCAAGGACCCCGAGTTTTACCAGAAGATCGTCGACAATCCGTTTCTGAGCAGCCTGGCCTGGGAGATCAACGAGACGTCGGCGAAGCAGTGCCGCGAATGGGCCGACCGTGTCGGCAGCGCAACCGGGCGTCAGCGCTTCGTCGCGGGTGCGATCGGACCGCTGACCGTATCGCTTTCGAACTCGCCCGACGCCGACGATGCGGGCTTCCGTGTCGTCACGTTCGACCAGGTGAGGACTGCGTATAAACAGCAGGTGCGCGCGCTGATCGCCGGCGGCGTCGACCTGCTGCTGGTGGAGACGATCTTCGATTCGCTCAACGCCAAGGCGGCGCTGGTCGCTATCCGCGAAGTCTTCGACGAGGACGGCCTGGCCGCCCAGGGCAGGGAATTGCCGATTATGATCTCCGCGGCGGTGGGGCGCGGCGGCGAGACCATGATCTCCGCGCAGACCACCGAAGCGTTCTGGAATGCGGTTGCGCACGTGAAGCCGCTGTCGGTGGGGCTGAACTGCTCGCTTGGCCCCGACCTGATGTACCCGTTCCTGAGCGAGCTCTCGGAAAAGGCGAACGTGGCCATCTCCTGCTACCCGAATGCCGGCCTGCCGAATCCGCTCTCGCAGACTGGCTTCGATCTCGGCCCTGAGGATATGGCGCGTTATCTGGGCGACTTTGCGCGCGCAGGGCTGATCAATATCGCGGGCGGATGCTGCGGCAACACGCCGGAGCATATCGCTGCGATCGCCAAAGCGCTCGACGGGCTGCCTCCGCGGAAGATTGGGACGGCGACCACTGAGGACTCTCACGCCAGCCGCAGCGAGGTTGTCGCGTGACCGTTCGTGAGAGCGCAAGCGCAGCAGGGAACGAGACTGGAGTCACGGAGACGAAGCCGCTCCGCCTCTCCGGATCGCAGCCGTTCACCCAGCAGCCCGGCGTCTACATCATGATCGGCGAGCGGACCAACGTCGCCGGCTCGCCCAAATTTGCCAAGCTGATCAAGGAAGGCAAGTACGAGGAAGCAGTCAGCATCGCGCGCCAGCAGGTGGAGAACGGCGCCAACGTCATCGACATCTGCATGGACGAAGGCATGATCGACGGCGTCGCCGCGATGACGCGCTACCTGCAATTGCTGGGCAGCGAACCTGAGGTTGCCAAGGTGCCGTTCATGGTGGACTCCTCCAAGTGGGAGGTCATCGAAGCCGGTCTGAAGTGCATTCAAGGTAAGGGCATCGTCAACTCCATCTCGCTGAAGGAAGGCGAGGAGAAGTTCCGTCAACACGCCGCTGCGGTGCTGAAGTACGGCGCTGCGGTTGTCGTCATGGCATTCGACGAAAACGGCCAGGCCGCGACCTTTGAAGAGAAGATCTGCATCTGCGAGCGCGCCTACCGGATCCTGGTGGACGAGGTCGGCTTGCCGCCGGAAGACATCATCTTCGACCCGAACATTCTTACCGTCGCCACCGGCATGGAGGAGCACAACAACTACGCGGTGGACTTTATCAATGCCACGCGCTGGATTAAGGCCAACCTGCCCCACGCCAAGGTCTCCGGCGGCGTGTCGAACATCTCGTTCAGTTTTCGCGGCAATAACAAGGTACGCGAAGCGATGCACTCCGCGTTCCTTTATCACGCCATCGCCGCGGGCATGGACATGGGCATTGTGAACGCCGGCATGCTGGAGGTGTACGAGGAGATTGAGCCAAAACTGAAGGTGCTGGTTGAGGACGTGCTGCTCAACCGCCGCCCGGATGCGACTGAGCGGCTGGTGGAGTTCGGCGAGACGCTACGAAGCGCCGCCGGGGCCGACGCAGGCGCGAGCGAGAAGAAGGCCGAAGAATGGCGCAACGGCACGGTGGAGGCGCGGCTCTCGCACGCGCTGGTCAAGGGGATCGACGCCTACATCGAAATCGACGCCGAGGAGGCCCGCGTCAAGCTCGGCCGTCCTCTGCTCGTCATCGAAGGCCCGCTGATGGACGGAATGAGCGTGGTGGGCGATCTATTCGGCGCGGGCAAGATGTTTCTGCCGCAGGTGGTCAAGTCCGCGCGCGTGATGAAGAAGGCGGTGGCGCACCTGACTCCGTTTATGGAGGCCGAGAAAGCGGCGATGGCTGCGGCGGGCGAAGTGGTCAAGCCGCGGGGAAAGATTCTGCTTGCCACCGTCAAGGGCGACGTGCACGACATTGGCAAGAACATCGTTGGCGTCGTGCTCGCCTGCAATAACTTCGAGGTGATCGATATGGGCGTAATGGTGCCCTCGGAAAAGATCCTCGAACGCGCCAGGGCGGAGAAGGTGGACCTGATCGGGCTCAGCGGCCTGATCACGCCGTCGCTGGACGAGATGGCGCACGTGGCCCGCGAGATGGAGCGCCAGGCTTTCAAACTGCCGTTGCTGGTGGGTGGAGCAACCACCAGCCGCAGGCACACCGCCGTCAAGATTGCGCCGCACTATAGCGGACCGGTGGTCCACGTGCTGGATGCGAGCCGTGCCGTGCCCGTGACCACCAGCCTGCTGAGCGAGGACGGCAAAGCGGAGTTTGTTGCGCAGCATCGCGCCGAGTACGAAGCGTTGCGCAAAGCCCACGCCGCGCCGCCACAGCAGATGGTGCCGCTGGAGAGCGCTCGTGCAAGGCGAACCCCGATCGAGTGGCGCGCCGATTCCGATTCCAATTTCAACGCCCTGCCCACGCCGAAGTTCCTCGGCGTGCGCAGGCTCGACAACTTCCCGCTGGCGACGCTGCGCGACTTCATTGACTGGTCGCCGCTCTTCCACGCATGGGGATTGAAGGGCGTTTATCCCCGCATCTTTGAGCACGCGGAGCAAGGCGAGCAGGCGCGCCAGCTCTTCGCCGATGCCAATGCGCTGCTGGACACCATCATTGCGAAGAGCCTTGTCACGGCGCGCGGCGTATACGGCTTCTTTCCCGCCGACGCTGTGGGCGACGATGTGGAGTTGTACACGGATGGCACGCGCGCAGAGGTGCTCGAGCGGTTCCACTTCCTCCGCCAGCAGGCAAACCGGGAAGGCAGCGAGCCTTGCCGATCGCTCGCCGACTTCATCGCACCGAAGGAGACAGGGCTGCGCGACACAATCGGCGCCTTCGCGGTAACGACTGGGATCGGCTTGCAGGAGTTATGCGATCGGTTCCGTGCCGAGCACGACGACTACAACGCGATCATGGCGGAGGCGTTGGCCGATCGCCTGGCGGAGGCTTTCGCCGAATGCCTGCACAAGCGGGTGCGCGACGAATGGGGATACGGCTGCGCGGAGAATCTTAGTCCCGACGACTTCATCCAGGAGAAGTATCGCGGCATCCGTCCGGCCCCAGGTTACCCAGCCTGCCCCGACCATACCGAGAAAGGCCCAATCTGGCGTCTGCTGGATGTGCAGGCGAACACGGGAATGCTGATCACGGAGTCGTTTGCGATGTGGCCGGGATCGAGCGTCAGCGGCCTCTACTTCGCCCACCCGCAGTCGCGGTATTTCAGCCTGGGGAAAATTGGCCGCGACCAGGTGATCGACTATGCCGGACGCAAAGGGATGAGCGTGGCTGAGGTCGAACGGTGGCTCGGCCCCAACCTGAATTATGATCCGGTGCAGTAAACCATCCAGCGCCTGTGGGCGCGACCGTCCATGTTACACTCGGATATTCCAGTCTGCCTTACCGCAGATTTGAATTTCATGCAGAGTGGTTGAGGGACGAGCCCTGCGACGCCACGACAACCGGACAGAACGCGGTACCGGTGTCAACTCTCTCCTGGCTGGCTACAAGCCGCAAGGGAACATGAGATTCGGAGCAGCAGCGCGATCTCGCCTGCCACCCGCATTTCTCCCCTTTGCGTCCGCACACCAAGAGAGAACAAGGCAGCAGCAATCGCACCTCTCCCGCTCGGAGAGAGCTTGATGGAGTATTCGTGCGCGAATTACGAACTGATGTGCAGCGGGTGCGGCAAGCGCTATGGCAATCGGCCGTTGTCGGGCTGTCCTGATTGCCTCGCGCCCCTCGAAATTGTCTACGATCTGCTCAATGCCAAGGGCGTCTTCACGCGCGATTCCATCGCCCGCGGCCCGGCCAGCATCTGGCGCTACGCGCGGCTATTGCCCGTACCGGAGGGCTTTCAGCCGGATCTGCCTGTCGGCTTCACCCCGCTGATCCACGCCAGCCGACTTGGTGCACGCATCGGCGCCTCCAGCCTCTACGTCAAGAACGACGCTGTCTGCTTTCCCACGCTCAGCTTCAAGGATCGCGTAGTCTCGGTTGCGTTGGCGAATGCGCGCAAGTTCGGCTTTGACACAGTCGGCTGCTCGTCTACGGGCAATCTCGCCAATTCAGTCGCAGCCCAGGCCGCGCGCCTTGGACTTAAGGCCTGCATCCTGGTGCCGGCAGACCTGGAGCCCGCCAAGATCCTCAACACGCTGGTCTATGGCGCTCGCCTCATCCGCATCGACGGCAACTACGACCAGGTCAACCGTCTCGCCACGCTGATCGCGGACGAGTACAACTGGGGCTTCGTCAACGTCAATCTGCGGCCTTACTATGCCGAGGGATCGAAAACGGTGGGCTACGAGATTGCGGAGCAGCTTGGCTGGCGCCTGCCTGACAACGTCGTCGTTCCCATGGCCGGAGGCAGCTTGATTCGCAAGATTCGCAAAGCCTTCAATGAACTGGTATTCCTGGGTTTGGTCAAGAAACCCGCACGCCCCGTGCGCTTTTTCGGAGCGCAGGCCACCGGCTGCTCGCCCATCTCGGTCGCGGTTAAGAGCGGCGCCGAGGAGATCGTTCCGCAGCGGTCGAACACGATTGCGCGTTCGCTCGCGATAGGCAATCCGGCGGACGGCGCCGCCGCCGCGAAGATGATCCGCGAAGATGGAGGCTGGGCGGAGGACGTCTCGGATGTCGAAATCGTGTCCGGCATCCAGGAACTCGCCGAGACCGAAGGCATCTTCACGGAGACCGCGGGCGGCGTAACTACGGCGGTCACCGCGCGATTGTTTGCCGACGGCCGCATCGGACCCGGCGAGACAACCGTCCTCTGCATTACCGGCAATGGCCTGAAGACGACCGACGCGCTGGCCGGTTGCTACGACCACCTCGACGCCCGCGCCATCCGCCCGCGTCTTGCCGACTTCGACGCCTACCTCCGCTCGCTCAACGGAGAAACCGAAATGGAACTGATCGCCGCAGGAGAATCAAGTGCCCATTAAAGTTGTGCTACCCACCGCCTTCGCCCGTCACACCGATGGCCGCAAGCAGTTGGACTCGAACGCGGCGAATCTTCCCGCGCTGCTTTCGGAGCTCGACCAGACCTTCCCGGCGCTCTCCACCCAGATCAAAGACGAGAACGGCAAGCTGCGGAAGTTCATCAACATCTACATCAACGACGAAGACATCCGCTTCCTCGGCGGCGATGCTTACGCCTTTCAGGATGGCGACGAAGTCATGCTGATTCCGTCCATCGCCGGCGGCGGCGCCTAGGTCGAGCGCTTA
>Ga0182030_10024332_pt1 | contig 11130 bp, 11 predicted proteins | sample 812S3MmetaG_FD_121299 | JGI IMG/M metagenome (GOLD analysis project Ga0182030, IMG submission 121299) | Permafrost microbial communities from Stordalen Mire, Sweden - 812S3M metaG (Illumina Assembly) | ecosystem: Environmental > Terrestrial > Soil > Wetlands > Permafrost | place: Sweden...
AGCACGCCTCGCCGCAAGCTATGGGCAAAAATCTCTGCCGCTGCCGCTAGCTCCTCCGACTAAGTATATAATGCTTTTTCATGGACATCTGCCTGATAGATACCTCCCTTTGATGGATATTTGAGCCCCGTGAATTTATTCAGAGCTGTCTGTAAAGTAGACCGGCGGACTAGGTAGGAAATGGAAAGGATGGGTATGACAGTACGGCGGTGTTTTAGATATACCTACCTGCGATATTCTTTTTTGATCGTCTTCCATGGATGATGGGTATTATGACACTGCGGTGTTTTTTTAGTCTTCAGAGTCTAAGACTTTAGATGTGCTGCGGCGTTTTTAGATAGGAATTCTGCCAGATTTGACATAATAGGATATGCGTTGGCCTTGGCAAAGGACAGAGTGCGAACTTGTGAGAAGTGAAATAGTTTTAACAATGTAAAAACGTGGGACTTCATGAGACGAGAAGGATAACTGACTCTGAAAATTCTTGAATGTCCAAGAAAGTGATAATTCTTCAACGTCTCCAAAATTTCAATATCTGACAACATTTAAATCATCCCCTTAAGGCATAGCCGACTCTCTTTTTTCAATCTTATTTTTTAATTTTCAGGGTCCGCCAGCTGCTAGCAGTTCTTACTTTCTAGATCGGGAAGGTACTGTACTGTCGGATATCTAGCTATGTCAGGTAATAGGGTGTGAAGCCGATTGAAGAGGATTTACTGGATGAGAATCCCGAGCCCGAGGAAATAAGGAGTGGGACGAACCGAGGGGTTAGTTATGGTGATTACTGTATAAGGGCCCCGGACCCGAGGGGGCATGATGGTTGTTCCGCGTGCCGTAATAGGTCGTGTGTGTCGTATGTGTGTATATAGATATAGATATTTGGCTTTGTGCCTTAGTCAGATTTGAGAGGCTGAGTAGAGGCTTTGTCTATTCCTTTTGGCTCCAGTGGAGTTCGGAACATATTATCATTATTTTAATATAAGTGGAGTCTCCAGACATCCACCACCTTCCTTTATTAACTCTATTTTGGTGTCCTTGTAATCGTCTACGGTTGTCTAATCTGCCCTTTTGACCTGTTTCCCTCTCATGACCTTCCTTCTCTGTGCCATCATATGTGTAAAGAGGATGTAGGATCCTAATTGAGATCAGCATAGCCACGGTGTAGGATTCGTAAGACTTACCTGGAATGTAAATGAACAAGATCAATTGCAAAACCCAAGCATATTCCTGTCTTAAATTCCTAGCTGGCTCAATTGCCTTGTATATCATCCAACATTCACTGCTAATTCCCAATGGATATAGAACATAGAAAGTATTGTACCTCAACCAGGTAATGAAGCTCGGCGAGTATCCGCTGAGAGTCAGAACGAAGTATGAATAACGGATGACTTCTGTAACACTCCATGCAATGAGCATGCTCGAATATCCAGCACTCTTTGCAAGAAATAGGAAGTTGTTGACAATTGCCCAAACGAGAAGAAGGCGGCTAGCAACCTGCATAGCCGTGGTGCTGATCGGGGCTCTCACAAGTCCTAGAAATTCCGCAATTAGCGCTTGTTGGATGTTGGTCGGATTGGGGCATTGTGTCGCGTCAGCTTAATTTCTTTACTTACCAATGGCCGCATGTACGATCTCCAACAATGCTATAGTCTGAGTCCACTTCGCAAACGTTCCTACTCCTGCATATGTTCGGCCGAAGCCTACGAGGGGAACAAGTAGCACGACGCGCCCCAGGACCACTAACCATAGGAGCGCGGATACGAAATTATACAGGATCAGATATTGGGTCTTCGGGGAGCTGGATCGAAGGGGTTTTGGACCCGGTTTCCGCACTTCGTCGGAGGGGGATGAGGGCGTATTCATGGCGAATAGGATGAGAGAATGTTCAATCGAGGGTCGAGAAAATCATGAAACTGAAAGTGTCCGCAGACGGCAACAATAATAAGAAATTTCTCAGTCGGGGTATTGCTCGGGATAATCTGGCCTTTGGATGACTATGAGAGGCGTATGAGTGAGGATTGGATGAATCGTATTGGAGTGATTCCTCAGAGGCTGGACCTGTGTGAGTTGGTGAACAGTCAGCCAAAAAATTGGGGAGAGAAAACCTCGGATATTTTCCGCCGCAGACCGCAATGGCCGCTTTGGAACGAAAATTAGGGTTCAGCAGGTTCATTAATCCAATGGCAGATCTCTCCTCGCTCTCTCGACGAAGTCGAGAACCACTCGAGTTCACTCAAGTTCACTGATCAGCAAGCCATTCATAGATGCCTCCTCTGGAAGTCAGTCAAAGCCCACGGTGAACTCTGTGCGGTCGTGCACAGTGCAAGTAATCCAATGTCGCATCCCTCCTCGCGCTTTTGACGAATTGCCTATTACGGGAGCGACGGCGACGTCGACGTGTCCATCTCCATTTCACGCAATGATTACTATTGGTCATAAACCCATCATACTTACGAGGGAAGTGCTCCATGCGATAGAGTCCCCAAAAGCGAGCGTCGTACCGAATTCGAGATGCACCCAACGGTGCCACCAACATCCCCCATGGTCCACGGTCCGCCACCCTCCATCTACGCAACAGCGGATGTCCAAGCGTGACGGCCGCACCTAGTTCCTTATGCAATTTGAGCGATGCGAACTGGCCAATCGACTTTCAGTAATAAACGGCGGGGAACGAACCATCCATACGGAGGCCTTTGCGCACCAACTTTTATCCAACTCGCCCTCATGTATCTGACGCTGCCGTCGATAATCTGTTGTGCAATATGTAATGCGAACCACAGTGTGAGTGCGACACAGATTCCCCGCTCTCATCCGACGAATCGATGACCTGTTTTGGGTATGAGGCGTGCAGGCCCGCTTCCGAGAATGAAGCCTGCCACGGTTGCCAACATATATAGTAGGTTTGTCTTCCGTACGCCCCCAATGCTCCTCTTATCTCTTGTAGGTTCTTCTCTTCCGAGTGCTCTGCTTCAGTGTTCTCCTAGAGCACCTCAACATGCTTGAAGACTACGATAATCCTTTCTATTCTATGCCGATCGCCTTTCCGAACTTCAAGAAATTGCCGGCTGAGTTACGGCTCAAGATATGGCAAGATGCTTTACCCGGTCCACGCACCATTCATTTGGTGAACAACATTACCAGTGTTCCATCTCCGACCAAGACACACAATTCAGATGATGAGGAGCCGTTGAGTGCGATACCCGAGTTCTCCAACGATTACCAGTTCAAAATCCGCCAGCCTCGAAGCTCTCCGAAACCCCGTCGCCGAAGAAAGAGTACTGGATTGGTGAGCCATTGCATGGCAACAGTCAAGTGTCCCGTGGAAATCACCTCCCTTCTTCATACTTGTCGGGAATCGCGCTTTGAAGTGTCCCGTCGATTTGAAGCATTATACACTCCGAAGGATATCGACGATCCTCACTTCCGCATACATTACTTTGATCCCTTGAATGATGGCATCTTCGTAGATGAGATTTGGCCTTGGGTGCGTGGCGGGCGTTGCAAGCTGACAGGTCTCTTGAAGTGCAGACGGCTTGCGATCTCGTGCAATGCGTGGTATTTTAAGTGGGCCGTCAACTCCCCTCAACTTTTGGGGAAATCAGGGTTGCTAAGATTCAAAGACTTGGAGGAACTGGACATTATCTACAGAGTGTTGACGGATCATGAAAGGGGGAAGATTATACAATACAAATTTGGACAATATATGGGGCCCGGGGATATGACAAAGTTTCTTCGACGGCCGTCAGAGCCTCACGATATTGCCTTTCCTAGTATCCATGTGGAAGTACACAAAAAACCGATCATGGAGAGGCTTGCTATTATGAAGGAAGCCAACCCTTCATGGAGCAATCCGGAAGTCAAGATCGTCGCTTGGGCTACCACACCGGACGTCACTTTTGCTTCGTCTCGCGGAAATATAACTTCTTGAGAGCCAGGAAAGGGTTTTAAGAACAGGAATGCGGATGGATATCTTGTCATTGCGATCTGGTGCGCATTTTGCAGTGCTTCCACTCAAAATTGATATCCTTATCACCGAAAAGTTTCTTGTTTGACAGATCTCCGTATCGTCAACTCGGTCTTTGGACCACTGTAACGCAGAAAAATACAGAAAATCTTAACAAGATTCCCATCGATGGTTCCTCGCCCTGTGCATTTCCCAAGACCCCACCATCACGCCTCTCGGCAAAGCGGTGAGTTTCCATACCCCCGCCGTTCCAGCCTCACAATGCTTCCCAACCAATAAAACACCCATATTCCAACGCCAATCTATGCAAGTTACATATTTGTTATCTCTTTCTTTATTCGGCATCGGTGCCAGCGCAATTTCCCGAGAAATTCGCGCAATCCCAGGCCGACTCGTTAGGCTCTTTTTTTGGAATCATACCTACCCTACGCGTGGAGGTATAATAAGGCGGGCGCAGGCGCAGTCTTGGCGCAGCACCTCTGCTCCCCAAATCCCAAAATCCATCAACGATCCTCATATGGCTGTGTACTGCATCCCACACTTATAATAACGCAATCTCGCGCCGCCAAGCTCTTTCAATTTATTTAACGTTCTTGGCATCTGAGTCTAAGCTTTTTGACACCAATTTGTTTTTGGCCAAGTGTTGCACAAGGCTGCCGTTTTCACACTACCATTTCACATGATCACAGCCTTACAATAGAAGTCCTCGCAATCCAATCAACACCTCTTTCATCTCTATTAAATACTTGATTGTTATCGGAAGGGAAGCCTTTACTGTCACGAACATGTCAGGCAACATGATAATGCACATCATCGAGATCCTCGGGGTTTTCGTCTGCGCACACCATCTATGGCCTAAAGGCATCACGTATGGCGAACAAGAGTAGTGGGAGAAGGCGTATCGGAGGAAACATGGCCATTCGTCAAAATCCGCGAAAGCGAAAATGGAAAAACGACAAAGAGACAATAGCAATGGGAGCGGGAGTTCGAGAAGTGAGGGCGCGAGGAGTGGTGGGGATAGGTACAGGGGGGAGAGACAGAGGAGTCATGGTGATAGGGATCAGAAGAGGAGGAGTCATTATGATGAGAGACTGGCGTATGCTAGTGAGAGGGGCAGTTATTATGATGATAGGGGGGAGGGAAGGAGAGGGTCCAAGTATTATGATGAGAGACCGGTGTATAGTGATAGGAGGGCGAGCTCGAATTATGATGAGAGGCCGGGGTATGATAGGAGGGCGAGCTCGAGGTACTAGAGCTGGAGTGGAAAATAAAATATAGGATTGGGGGTCTGGGTGTCATGGATACTTTCGAGAGATGGAAATTAGAGTGCTACTTTATTAGTCTAGAATAGACCGAGTTTGTGTGTTACCTTCTACATCAATATACCGCTTTCGTTACTAAGAAGGTTTGCTCTCCTTTAATTAATTTCCCCTTGGCCCTTCAACACAATGCCCCTCCTTCAACCCAAGCAATGATCACTCCCTGGCGCATCAGCCAAACAAAACCTCGCACACTCCCCCAAGAAAACCGCATCCCCCCTCTTTTTCACTGATGCATCATCACAATAATATAGTCCTTTCGCAATACAAGCCCCAGACACAAGACTCGCTGATGCGGCTGTAGAACGCGAACCGCAGAAATAGCCCGGGAGGATACCGCATTTGTAGGGGTGTTGCTGTAGATGTTGGTAGTGGGTTGGGCGACGATGAGGGGAAGGAGCGTAAGAAGGATGGTGGTGGTGAGGGTGAGTTTGGGCATGGCGTTAGAGTGTGGGTGAGTGGTTCGGTATGGAGTCATATTTGGGACTGTTTGTCGCTGTACTGCGAAGAAGCTATGAGCAAGCATGAAGGGGAAGAGCCCTTTATATAGCTAGATATAATTCCTTCGACTCAAAGTCCGACTTTTCTAGCTTCTCGAGCACGATGTAATCTAGGTTCTCATCTTGTCTCTCACACCTGCCTGAAAACGCTAGATGACCTCTTTTCCAGTCATCCCATACATTTGTCCTTTTGGATCTGTGTTCTTAAGAATCCGAACTAGCATCCCTCACTTGAAAACAGGAGGCTCGGACTTGCGATGGGGAAAATGTCACAAGTATGTCACGGATGTGATCTTGTTGAACGAATTGAGGGACTTTGCAGAGGCGTTTTTTCCTGTATTATCGACGGAGGCAAGTATTGGAGAGAAGGAGAGTTAAGGAAGACAGAAGGTTGGGCTGAATAAGTCTATGAAGGAGGGGAATGAAAAGTGGTGAGTTATTGAGTGCACCTATAGTCTCACCGGGACGAAAGCAGACGTGAAAATACCATTCGCTTATAGTTCTTGACAAGAAAATACTATTACTATAATCGCACAGAAACACCCAACGCTGCCTAGCTAAATGAGCATCTAGCAAAGAAGCAACGCTGTGGGTATACGCGAGCAAAGTTTTACTAATGTTTGTGATATGCTTGTTGATCCTCCCATAAACACCATTATCATGATTGTACTTTGGATGGTTGGACAATGAATTCCCCGCCTCGCTATGCATGCAAATAGGTTCTAAACCCGGTAAACGCCTGTGCCAAATATGTTAAAAGTGATGTAAACGCCGGATTTCGTAGGCTCGTTTGCGTAGATTCCGTGACACCTGTTTTAAGGGTCTTCGGATTCTTCTTCTACTACTCCATCTGTAGCACTATGTCCGTCTCCCCGTAAAAGGATTCGTGATCTACGTTTCTCAATAGGCACACCGTCTCGCGAAGCACCAAAGTCGATAACCTTGAAATCAATTAGCTTTGCTTTGGGAGAGGAGATGTAAAATAACTGACCTCAACAAATGTGAGATTATCTCGCTGAACGGCTGCTACACATCTTCGCTCATCGAATTTGACTTGCCAAACGCCACTAAGATCCGTCAAAAGATCTTTTATGCATTCACCGGTCTTGACGTCCCACATTTTGAGAGTTCTATCAGAGCCAGAGATGACTTTCTGACCATCATGCTGGAAGCAAGTGATAGCACCAGTATGAGCAGTCAAGGTACTCTTGCACACCCCATTCTGAGGATCCCAAATTCTCAGAGTCGAATCTGCAGCTGCTGAAACGAGACGTTCATCACGTAAGTCCAGTAAGCCAACAAGGGAAGTATGACCCTCGAGCGTGTAAAGACAAGCACCGGTGTCGAGAGACCATATCTTAACAAAGTTATCCATCGACCCACTGATACATCGATTTCGCTTTGTGTCCAAGACAACACTATATACTTTCATCGAGTGGCCCTGTAGGCGATGGATTGTTTCACCAGTCGAGATCTTCCAAACTCTGACTGTGTTATCATAGCTGCCACTGACGAGAGTGTCCTGGTATGCGGCAATGGCGCGCACAGAATGAGTATGGCCAGACAAGACGCGAACAAAATAGGGACAATCCGCATCGTTTGCTGGTGGACCAGTCTGAATATATCGCTTCGACCCTTGCTCAGGTAGTTTCCATACCCGAAGCTGAGAGTCCCGGGAACCTGTAATAATCAAAGGCTTCTCCGGGAGCATTACGGGCTGTCCCTTCTCTATCCGACCAGTGGGTTCAGGCATCAGAATCTGAAGGCAACGAACGGTAGATGTATGACCGTGGAAAACCTGGGTACAAAGACCCTTTTCAATGTCCCAAACACGAACAGAGCGATCGGTTGAACCAGAGACTAGTACATTTCCTTCGTAGTGCAGAGCCCACACTCCGCCTTCGTGACCTTCTAGTTTCTTTCTCAACACTCCTGTTTTCGTATCATAGACATGTATAAGCGTATCATCACTCCCCGTCAATATCTTATCATCGTCGAATTGAAGGCAAGTAATGACGTGGGATGGATGTGCCGGAAAAGCAAAATGATGTGGCTCAATTTCACCGCTCGTCCAACTACGATGGAGCATATAATGACGCCGGTAAAGAGACTTGAACAGGTGCAATTTCCGTAAGCTCGCCAGACCAATTCGAGGGTTTGGTACAGCAAGAGCGGCAGCATTCGCAGCTGTTAAAGGGCCCTCTGATTTGTCAAATCTGGGAGTTTGGGGATATCTTGCGAGCATGTCTTGCGCCTTATCGTTGAATTCATGACCGCCTGCTCTTCTTTTTGCTCGCTCCACGCCCGAGACAAGGCCAATTCGCTTTCTCTTCGTGCTGGGTCGAAATTTCCTGGAGAGTTCGCTGTCGATCTTCTGACTGCCGATTATCAAAACGTCTCCGTCAGATGTTGCCGAAGAATCTGGAACACTAATGTCTGCCTCGTAGCCATCTGGTCCATAAGGATCTTGCCAACCCCATCCTTGCTTGATTGCCTTCTCGAGCTCTCCGGCGGGAAGAGCGAAACCGTCATGGTCAAATAGTTCTTTCCAACCAGATTCGTTGGAGTCGATGATATTTCTCCATTGCTTAGAAACTTGAGCAGCTCGACACAAAGTCTTACAATCTAGGAAACCGAGGATATGGAGGCTCAACTCAGGTGGTAACTGACCAATGAAATCGCACTTCAAGGCTGGATTAACGACATCCGCTATGACATGCAAGGTTTTCTTGGAACATCTTCGGAGGAACTGATACATCATTAGGGTCTTCATGTCATTAGGCATCGAATCAAATGTTTCTAGCATCCACCGAGTGTCCAGAACGGATGGAATCTTGCTTGGTGTGGCGGAAGATGTTTCTCGTGGTTGTTGCTGAAAGGTTTCCAAAGTTTTTATTTCAGATACATGAAGGAGTTGATGACTGTCCAAGATCTCTTGGCTATCACCAGATTGCGTGGCGGAACTGGCACTATCAAAATCATCCTCAATGGCATTATCGTCAAAGTCTTCACCATGGTATGTTGGCGAAAGACCAGGACTTGGTAAACTTGCATTTTGAGCCGCAGCAGTGTTTATAGTTGGGCGTTGGGTAGAAGGATGAGTAAAGGCTGCAGTAATACCTCCTAGAGGCTCTAGGTCGGAATCGGCGATTGGAGGTGTAGCTACAGCACCGGCGAACAAGTCTTGGTTGATGATATCAGAAGGGCTTTCCATATCGCCAAAAGAATCATTTTGGCTCATTCCTGATCGTGGTGTATAGGAGTCCGGGGAAAAGGAGGAGAACGGTCTTACGTGGTCATTTGTAGAGGGCTCGAGTTCGGACATCTCAGGAGTTGCTGGAAATGCACTATTATCTAGCAAGTGCATGCCTAATCCATGTCTCCGAGGCCGGTCCTCCGTTCCTATATGAGCACGTCTGGGCCTGCTGTGATGTGTGCCAGAGGGTTGCTTGCGTGCCAGTGACGGAGGTGATCTTGGAGGAACCTCTGATGTTCCTCGGGTACGTCTTCTGTGGTTCATTAATGATCGTCTCTGGCCGGTACTTTCTCCTCGCCGAGTGTCGGTTCTCCCGGCATCGGGCGTGCTATACGCTTCTTCACCCCTATATTCCTGTCCCACACCACTATGGTGCGAGCGTGGATAAGAGTTTTGGGAGGTATGTATACGCGAGGAGTGTAACTAAGAGAGTAATTAGTACGTTCTAAAGTAGGAATTTGACTTCGACTTACCTCTTCCACGCGGTCTTGTTGTCCATCATCGTGAAGTTTCGTGAGCTGTGGATCAACTTCGAAGGAGAAATTGGTGAGCTCAGGTGGTGTATCCGCAAAAGCCAATGGATATTCCTTCGAGTCCAAACTTGAAAGTGCATGCTGAGAAAGAAGTAATGGCGGATATGATCGTTTGATTGAGGTGGTCGTTGTGACGGTTTTGGTTTCGACACATTCCGCAAGTTCTATTTGGAGTCTTGAGGTGCGTTGGGAGACTGCATCCTCACCTTCCTCCCACCCAATCGAGACAGTATGGCTAGACCGTGGAAATGGATTCTCAGTAATGTTCTGCACGTATCTTGGATTGGATGCTATAGGACTCGGTGATCCGTCCAGAGGGTATTGAAGAGTCTGAGCCACATTACCAGCCTTCGTAGAAGGAGCTGCTCGTGTCATCTGAGGTCGGCTGGGAGGATCCATACTTTGTTATGCTCAGGAGCAAAAACCTTGAAATCTTTGAAGACCTCGGGAGCAAAATGTTTGGCTTGCCCCTCTCTTGTCGACCCAAACGCGTCCCTAACGCGCGTAGAAAGGTCCAAGCCTCAAACGTCCACCGGTGTCCTATTAATATGCCAGTAACACCATAGCCAACCTTCCGGATGAGTTCGAAGGTCGTTTATACGGTGGTGGGGGTAGAGTGGGAGGTCGTAACACAAGGTCGGAATGCCGGACGTGAACTCGATGCAGGCCAACAGCGACGGTGAAATTGGGTAAAATAGTTCGAGATGTGCAGATTAAAGGGGACGTAGGTGATTATACGCTGGTCGAAGTATAGAGGAGGGCGGCTGAGGACGTGGTTGAAGAAGGAGTTCTGTCGATGGTGGTGATTTCTTACCGACTCTGCCACTCGGCTGGCTTTCTCCTGCCACTTGAGTTTGCGTTTCGCCGCTTTCCTCGCGCTGAGTCGCCGACACGAGCTTAGCGCCAACCAAGACCCTTTTCCGAAGGCAATGTCGCGGCACACGCACGAAATACCTAGGCAGAGGTGCAGTGCGCGGCAAAGATCATAGGTGAACAGCCATTTTCAATAAAATGCTGTTGTCAGGTACTTGTACTTGTAGTGGATACTAGGGAATATCCTGCCTTGATCACATTCAAAATACAATACTAGAGAGAAGGCATGAAATAATGCGACATCTGCACCCAAACTCGCTACAAGCTGTCTCAAGAAAAGTCTCTAACTCCTTTCCTCCCCCTGAATCAGGGTCTCATTCAAAAGACAGTTCCTCTAGTTGACTATGAAATCTTAGTGCTTTCAACAATGAACTACGAGCTTGAGGCTCAGAGGTCCCGTAACCCTGAGTTCTCTTTGGATTCCGTGATAAAGGGCATTCATTCATATTCAGCTCCCCACAGTCTCAAGATGATTGGAACCAAGGCTTTCTTATGTATTCGACGCTCGATCAAGTTGGTGCTAATATCGAGTATGTTCCTTAATGTCTTGTTGTCTTTTTTACGTACCTGTTATGAGACGGTTCTTGGAATTACCAACATGATTTCTCTGCCGTGTATACGTGCTGAAAGGCTCCCAAAAAAAAAAAAAAAAAAAAAAAAAAGAGAAAAAAAAAAAAAAAAAAAA
>Ga0182030_10024333_pt1 | contig 11130 bp, 7 predicted proteins | sample 812S3MmetaG_FD_121299 | JGI IMG/M metagenome (GOLD analysis project Ga0182030, IMG submission 121299) | Permafrost microbial communities from Stordalen Mire, Sweden - 812S3M metaG (Illumina Assembly) | ecosystem: Environmental > Terrestrial > Soil > Wetlands > Permafrost | place: Sweden...
CTCGAGCAAGTTCGGGGCCCGCCTCGAACCGCTGACGCACGTGGACCTCCTGCTCTGGCAGGGACGCAGCGAGCTCGACATCGTCAACCAGGTCGAGGTGATCGAGACCTTCCGGGCCGTGCGTGAGGACCTGCACCGGGTGGCCAAGGGCCTGTCGCTGTTGGAGGTGACCGATCAGATGGCGCAGGAGCGCCACCCGGACCGGCGGCTCTACGCCATGTTGGTGGGGGCGCTGCGGGCCCTCTCCGACGATGACGCCGACCCCACGCTGCTGGCGCCGTCCTTCTTTTTGAAGGCGCTGGTGCTCGAGGGCGCCGCCCCGATGCTCGATGCCTGTGCCTCGTGCGGCGAGCCCGACGGCGAGGTCGAACTGGTCGCGTTCGACCTGGTCGAGGGGGGCACCCTCTGCCGTCGTTGCCGCCGCGGCCGCCCGATGAGCGCGGCAGCCCTGGCCCTGTTGCGCCGCATCCTCGGCGGCGACCTGGCCGCGGTGCTGGCCGGGCCACCTCCGCCCGGGGCCGACGAGGTGGCCGAGCTGGCGACCGAGGCCATGGAGGTCCACCTGGACCGCCGCATCCGCTCGGTGCGCTCCGCCGTCGGGCTCTGACGTGACCCTGGAGGGCTTTGGCGTCTACGTGCACGTCCCCTTCTGCCGGGAGCGCTGCGACTACTGCGCCTTCGCCACCTACACCGACCGCGACCATCTCATGGAGCGCTACGCCGACGCCTGCGTCGCCGACCTCGGCCGAATGGCGCACCAGGGCGGACTGCCCCACGCCACCAGTGTCTTCTTCGGGGGCGGCACCCCGTCGCGCCTGGCCCCCGCCACCCTCTGCCGGATTCTCGAGGCCATACCCCGTACGCCCGACGCGGAGGTGACCGTCGAGTGCAACCCGGAGGACGCGGACGACGCGCATCTTGGGGCCTACCGCGCCGCCGGGGTCACGCGCGCCTCCTTCGGCCTGCAGTCCACCCACGCCCACGTGCTGGCCGGGCTGGGCCGCCGCCACGTCCCCGACGCCGCGGCACGCCTGGCGGCGGCCGTGCACCGCGCCGGGTACGACACCTGGAACCTCGACCTCATCTTCGGCGGCGCGGGGGAGACCGACGACGACTGGCGGAGCACGCTGGCCACGGTGCTCGCCCTGCCCCACCCGCCGCCGCACATCAGCGCGTACGCCCTGACCATCGAGCCCGGCACCCCCCTGTCCCGCACGGCGGACCGCCACCCCGACGAGGACACGTTGGCCCGCCGTTACGAGCTGACCGACGAGATCCTCTCCGAGGCCGGGTACGGCTGGGAGGAGATCTCCAACTGGGCCCTCCCCGGGCACTCCTGCCGCCACAACCAGCTGTACTGGGACCAGGGCGACTACGCCGGCATCGGCTCGGCCGCCCACAGCCATCGCGGTGGGGAGCGCTGGTGGAACATCCGTACCCCCGAGCGCTACATCGACGCCATCGCCGCCGGACGCAGCCCCGAGGCCGGCCGCGAGGTGCTCACCGGCGAGCAACGGGACTTCGAGGAGCTCTCGCTCAGGCTGCGCACCCCCCGCGGCGTCCCCTGGGAGACCCTCACCCGGCCAGAGGAGTTGGAAGGCCTGATCGACGCGCACGAGGGCCGCGCTGTGCTCACGGTCCGCGGCCGTCTGCTGGCCAACGAGGTCACCACCAGAATTCGCTCCGGTAGTCTGCACTGATGACCGCAGAGTCCCAGGGAAGCTCCGACGCGCCCTCGGGCGAGAACGACCTGATGGAAAAGGTCGTCCGCCTGTGCCGGCACCGCGGGTTCATCTTCCCCTCGGCCGAGATCTACGGCGGCTTCCGCTCGACCTACGACTACGGCCCGCTCGGGGTCAACATGCTGCGCAACGTGAAGAACGCCTGGTGGCGCTCGATGGTCCAGCTGCGCGATGACGTGGTCGGGCTCGACGCCGCCATCCTGTCGCCGCCGGCCGTGTGGGCCGCCTCGGGGCACCTGGCCACGTTCACCGATCCCCTGGTGGACTGCCGCCACTGCCACGAGCGCTGGCGCGAGGACAAGATCTCTGGCGTCTGCCCCAACTGCGGCTCGACCGACCTGACCGAGGCCCGGGCCTTCAACCTCATGTTCAAGACGCACGCCGGACCGGTGGAGGACGAGGGCCACGTGGCCTACCTGCGGCCGGAGACGGCCCAGGGCATGTTCCTCAACTTCGCCAACATCCTCAACACGACGCGCAAGAAGCCCCCCTTCGGCATCGCCCAGGTGGGCAAGTCGTTCCGCAACGAGATCACGCCGCAGAACTTCGTCTTCCGCACCCGCGAGTTCGAGCAGATGGAGATGGAGTACTTCGTGCCGCCGGCGGAGAGCCAGAAGTGGTTCGAGTACTGGCTGGCCGAGCGGTTGCGCTGGTACGTCGACCTCGGCATACCCGAGGACCAGCTCCACCTGCGGCACCACGACCCGGCCGAGCTGTCGCACTACTCGCGGGGCACGGCCGACGTGGAGTTCCTCTTCCCCTGGGGCTGGGACGAGCTCGAGGGGATCGCCAACAGAGGCGACTTCGACCTGACGGCCCACGCCAAGGCGTCGGGGGAGAAGCTCGACTATTTCGACCCGACGACCAACGAGCGCTACGTCCCCTACGTGATCGAGCCGGCCGCCGGCGCCACCCGGACGATGATGGCCTTCCTGCTCGCCGCCTACGACGAGGACGAGGTGGGCGGCGAGGTGCGCACGGTCCTCCGCTTGCACTGGCGCTTGGCGCCGTACCAGGTGGCGGTCCTGCCCCTGTCGAAGAAGGAGCCCCTCGAACCGTTCGCCCGCCAGGTGCTCGCCCGCGTCCAGCCGCACTTCATGTGCGACTACGACACGACGCAGGGGATCGGCAAGCGTTACCGGCGCCAGGACGAGGTGGGGACGCCGTGGTGCGTCACGGTCGACTTCGACTCACTGGAGGACAACGCAGTGACCGTGCGCGACCGCGACAGCACCGAGCAGGTGCGGGTGCCCATCGACGGCCTGGTCGCCGAGCTGCGGCGCCGGGCCGGCGAGGAGTAGCTCAGGCCGCCATCAGGCGACTCGGCGGTACTTGCGCACCGCGATGGGGGCGAGCACGACGAGGAAGCCGACGATCCAGGCCAGGGAGATCCACACGGCATGGCTGTTGTGGACCGGGCCGCCCACCATGAGCGAGCGCGAGGCGCCCACCACCTCGCTGACCGGTTGGTTCTTGGCGAAGGCCTGGAGCCAGCCCGGCATCTCCGCCACGGGGACGAAGGCCGACGAGGCGAAGATGAAAGGGAACAGGATGGGGAACACCATGACCTGCGCCGTCTCCGCGTTGGAGGCCGAGAGGCCGATGGTGGCGAAACCCCACCCGAGCGCGTAGGAGTAGGCGAGGACCAGCAGCGCCCCGCAGAGGAAGAGGCCGACGTTGGTCCCGATGCGGAACCCCACGGCGTACCCCACCGCGGTGATGAGGGCGACGACGAACACGTTGCGGGCCAGGTCGGCGGTCGTCCGGCCGGCCAGGACGGCCGAGCGCGCCATGGGGAGGGCGCGGAAACGCTCGATCAACCCCTTGTGCAGGTCCTCGGAGAGGCCGACGGCGGTGCTCACCGCCCCGAAGCTCACGGTCTGCACGAAGATGCCCGGCATGAGGTAGTCGATGTACTTGAGGTGCGGGATATGGATGGCCCCGCCGAAGACGTAGGCGAACAGCAACACGAACATGATCGGCTGCAGGGTCGAGAAGAACAGGGCTTCGGGCGTGCGCATCAGGGCGAGCAGGTTGCGCCAGGTCACGGTGAGGATGTCGGCGAACATCCAGCGGAGGCGGTGCCCGGAGGCCGCCGGGGCCCCCGTCGTGGATATGGCGATGGCCGTCATGCGGCGTCCCTCCCGTCGGCGTCGTTCTCGCGACCGCGCGGTCTGGACCCCCTGGCCTTCTTCGGGCGCGCCGCCGCCTCGCCCTCGGTCTCGACCTCGGACTTGTGCCCGGTGAGGCTCAGGAAGACGTCGTCGAGGCTGGGCTCGCGCAGCGCCAGTCCGGCGATGGGCACCCCCGCCGCATCGAGAGCGCGCAGCACCTCGGCTCCCACCCGGGGCCCGTTCTCGACGGTCAGCTCCACCACGTTGTGGTCGACGATCGGCTCCTTGTCGGAGAAGGGGGCGACCAGTGCCAGCGCCCGTTGCACGGTCTCGTCGTCGCTCAGCGTGATGGACACCACCGAGGTGCCCAGGTTCGCCTTCAGCTCGGCCGGGGTGCCTTCGGCGATGACCCGCCCATGGTCGACCACCACGATGGTGCGGGCCAGGCGGTCGGCCTCTTCGAGGTACTGGGTGGTGAGGAGCACGGTGGTGCCCCCGGCCACCAGCCTCTCGATGACCCCCCAGAGGTCTTGGCGGCTCTGGGGGTCGAGACCCGTGGTCGGCTCGTCGAGGAAGAGCACCGGGGGGCGGGCGACGAGCGCCGCGGCCAGGTCGAGACGGCGGCGCATGCCGCCCGAGTAGGTCTTGAGGACGCGGTCACCGGCGTCGGACAGCCCGAAGTTCTCGAGGAGCTCGGTGGCCCGCTCCCCTGAGGCCTTCCAGCTCATGTGGGAGAGCCGGCCCACCATGCGGATGTTCTCGCGCCCGGTGAGGTTCTCGTCGACCGCGGCGTACTGCCCGGCCAGCCCGATGATCCGCCGCACCGTCTGCGCCTCCTTCACCACGTCGTGGCCGAGGATGGAGGCGTGACCGGAGTCGGGGTTCAAAATGGTGGAGAGGATGCGCACGGCGGTCGTCTTGCCGGCGCCGTTGGGGCCGAGCAGCCCCAGGACCGTGCCCTCCTCCACGTGCAGCGAGACGCCGTCGAGCGCGCGCACGTTGCCCCGCGGGAACACCTTGACGAGGTCGTGGGCCTCCACGGCGTAGGTCGAAATATTACTCATTGACGAAGAAACTTAGTGATAAAGTTATTTACGTGTCAAGGCAATGGTCCCGCACCGATCTCATCGCCCAGCTCCGGTCTGAGATCACCGGGTACTTCGGCGCGGCCAGCGACTTCGACGAACGGGTGGCCAAGAAGTTCAAGCTGAGCCGCACGGACATGCGCTGCCTCGACATCCTGGGACGCCGGGGACCCATGACGGCCGGTCAGCTGTCCGACGAGAGCGGGCTGAGCACCGGCGCCGTGACCTTCCTCCTCGACCGGCTCGAGCTGGCCGGAATGGTGAAGCGGCGACGGGACACCGATGACCGCCGCCGCGTCTGGGTGGAGCTCGTGCCCGCGGCCCAGAAGCGGCTCCAGCACGCGCAGCAGCCCATTGTCGAGGAGATGAAGCAGGTCACCCAGCGGTTCAAGGCAGAGGAGCTGGCGATCGTGCGGGACTTCATGCGGGAGGCCAAGGAGGTCTTCGAGCGCCAGATCTCCGGGGTGGCACCGTGCCAGAAGAAGCCCCCCAGGGATCCCTGAGGGTCCCCCCACCCCATTAGGCTGGTGCGTTCCGGCCCCTCTGGGGCGGGGGAATGACCACCCAATGACCGCCGCCCGCACGCGGTTTGCCATGCCAGGGCAAGGAGGCCCGATGCCGTTCGTCTTCGATTTCGACCACAAGCACGCACGCCCACCCATGGAGCTCAAGGACCTTCTGGGTGGGAAGGGCGCCAACCTGGCCGAAATGACGTCGGTACTCGCCCTGCCGGTACCACCCGGCTTCACCATCTCGACCGACGCCTGCCGGGAGTACATGGACGGGGGATGGCCCAAGAGCCTCGACGACGAGGTGGCCCGGGCCCGGACCCGCCTCGAGAAGGCCATGGACAAGGTGATCGGCGATGCCGACGACCCCCTCTTGGTCTCGGTGCGCTCGGGCGCCAAGTTCTCCATGCCCGGCATGATGGACACCGTCTTGAACCTCGGCCTGAACGACCAGTCGGTCGAGGGGCTGGCCAAGCAGACGGGCGACGAGCGGTTCGCCTTCGACTCGTACCGCCGCTTCATCGCCATGTACGGGCGGATCGTGCTCGAGCTGCCCGGCGAGGAGTTCGACTCCCTCTTCGACGCGGCCAAGGAACTGGCCGGCACCACCTCGGACGCCAAGGTGCCCACCGAGCTCCTGCGCTACCTGGTGGACTCCTACCAGCAGATCGTCGAGCGCCACACCGGCCAGCCGTTTCCCCAGGACCCGGCGGCCCAGCTGCGCGGCGCCATCGAAGCCGTCTTCCGGAGCTGGAACGGACCGCGGGCCATCGCCTACCGGAACCGGGAGCGCATCGCCCACGACCTGGGCACGGCGGTCAACGTGCAGGCCATGGTGTTCGGCAACCGCGACGACAACTCGGGCACCGGCGTCGGCTTCACCCGTGACCCGGCCACGGGCGCCAAGGGCGCCTACGGCGACTTCCTGGTCAACGCGCAGGGCGAGGACGTGGTGGCGGGCATCCGCAACACCGAGCCCATCTCCGAGCTCAAGAAGCAGTTCCCCGCCGTGCACAAGGAGCTGCTCTCGATCTTCGCCCGCCTGGAGGGCCACTACAAGGACATGTGCGACACCGAGTTCACCATCGACCAGGGGAAGCTGTGGATGCTGCAGACCCGGGTGGGCAAGCGCACCGGCGCCGCGGCGCTGAAGATGGCGGTGGACATGGTGCGCGCCAACGACCTGGGCATCTCCAAGGCCGAGGCCGTGTCGCGGATCACCGAGGACCACCTCGACTCGGTCCTGCACCCGCAGTTCTCCGGTTCGGGCTACACCGTCTGGGCCAAGGGGCTCGGCGCCAGCCCGGGTGCCGCAGTGGGGCGGATCTACTTCACGGCCGACGACGCCGCGGTGGCCGCCGACCGGGGCGAGAAGGTCGTGCTGGTGCGGAGCGAGACCTCGCCCGAGGACGTGCACGGCATGCTGGCCTCCGAGGGGATCCTTACCGCCCGCGGCGGGCTGGTCAGCCACGCCGCCGTCGTGGCGCGGGGCTGGGGCAAGCCGGCCGTGGTGGGCGCCGAGGTCCTGCGCCTCGCCCCCCATTCGGTGACCGTCGGCGATGTCACCCTGCACGAAGGCGACTGGGTCTCCCTCGACGGGGGAGCGGGCATCGTGGTGGCCGGCCAGGTGCCGCTCACGGCGGCCTCGCCCCTCCCGGCGTTCAACACGGTGCTCTCATGGGCCGACGAAATCCGCAAGGGCCATCTGGCCGTGCGGGCCAACGCCGACACCGGAGAGGACGCGGCCAACGCCCGCTCGCTGGGGGCGGAGGGCATCGGGCTGTGCCGCACCGAGCACATGTTCCTCGGCGAGGACCGCCTGCCCGTCGTGCGCCGGATGATCCTGGCCGACACGCCCGAGGACGAGACCGCGGCGCTCGAAGAGCTCCGCCAGGTGCAGCGGGAGGACTTCATAGAGATCCTGGCCGCCATGGACGGTCTCCCGGTCACCGTGCGCCTGCTGGACCCCCCGCTGCACGAATTCCTGCCCAACACCGAGGAGATGGCCATCAAGGAGGCCACCGTGGGCCTCACGCCCGAGGAACAGCGGCTCTACGCCGCCGGTCTGTCGTGGAAGGAGGCCAACCCGATGCTCGGCACCCGCGGCGTGCGCCTGGGCGTGGTCAAGCCCGGCCTCTACGCCATGCAGGTGCGGGCGCTCATGGAGGCGGCCCACCAGCGGGTGGCCGACGGCGGGCACCCGATCGTCGAGATCATGATCCCTCTCACCGTCAGCCGTGAGGAGCTGGCCCTGGCCCGGGGCTGGGTCGAGGGCGCCGTGGCGGCGGTGGCGGCCGAGCCCGCCCCGCGGCCCTCCAAGGGGGCCGCCCGGTCGCAGGCCAAGAGGGGCGTGCTCGAGGTCACGATCGGCACCATGATCGAGACCCCCCGGGCCGCCCTGGTGGCGGGAGAGATCGCCGAGGAGGCCGACTTCTTCTCCTTCGGCACCAACGACCTCACCCAGATGACCTTCGGCTTCAGCCGGGACGACGTGGAGGGTCGGATGATGGGGGCCTACCTCGAACTCGGCCTCTTGAAGCGGAACCCCTTCGAGGTGGTCGACGCCGACGGCGTGGGCCAGCTGGTCCGGCTGGGCACCGAGCGGGGCCGGGCCACCCGTCCCTCGCTCAAGGTGGGTGTGTGCGGCGAGCACGGCGGGGACCCCGAGTCCATCAGCCTGTTCTACGACGCCGGGCTCGACTATGTGAGCTGCTCCCCGTTCCGGGTCCCGGTGGCCCGGTTGGCCGCGGCCCAGGCAGTGCTGGCGGCGCAGCCCGCACCGGCCAAGGCACCCCCGAAGGCCCGCAAGGCCAGCTGACGGCGCGGGCCGGCGGGCGCTGACCTGTCTGAGCGGACGCAGCGGCGCGGTACCGTCATTCCGTGGCGATACCGGACGAGGATGTGGCCCAGGTGCGGGCGGCCACCGACATCGTCGCCCTCATCGGTGAGCATGCCGCGCTCAAGCGGGTGGGGCGCCGCTGGACGGGCCTGTGCCCGTTCCACACCGAGAAGAGCCCCTCGTTCAGCGTCAACGCCGAGGAGGGCTTCTACTACTGCTTCGGCTGCCAGGCCTCGGGCGACGCCATCACGTTCGTCCGGGCGACCGAGCATCTCGACTTCGTGGACGCGGTGCGGCTCCTGGCCGACCGGGCGGGGGTGGCGCTGCACGAGGATGCGGAGGCCGGCAAGGACCGCAAGCGCCGGACCGATCTCCTCGAGGCCATGGAGCGGGCGGTCGTCTGGTACCACGAGCGGTTGTTGCGGGCGCCCGACGCCGGCTTGGCCCGGGACTACCTGCGCTCGCGCGGCTACGACGGGGAGGTGGTGCGCCAGTTCCGCCTGGGCTGGGCCCCCGACGAGTGGGATGCCCTGAGCACCGCCCTGAAGCTGCCCGAGCGGGTGCTGACCGACTCGGGTCTCGGATTCGTCAATCGCCGCGGCCGCGCCCAGGACGCCTTCCGGGGCCGGGTCCTGTTCCCGATCTGCGATCCCTCGGGACGGCCGGTGGCGTTGGGGGGGAGGATCCTCCCGCCACGGCCGGGCCAGCCGCCCCCGGAGCGTCCCGAGCCCAAGTACAAGAACTCCCAGGAGACGGCGATCTACTCCAAGCGGCGCACCCTCTACGCGCTCAACTGGGCCAAGCACGACGTCATCGCGAAAGGCGAGGTCGTGGTGTGCGAGGGTTACACCGACGTCATCGGCTTCTTCCAGGCCGGCGTGCCCCGGGCGGTGGCCACCTGCGGGACGGCCCTGGCCGAAGAGCATTTCACCCTGCTGCGGAACTTCGGCCGGCGCATCGTGCTGGCCTACGACGCCGACGGGGCCGGACAGAGCGCGACCTCGCGCGTCTACGAATGGGAGCGCAAGCACGAGGTCGACGTGGTCGTGGCCGACCTGCCCAAAGGGAGCGATCCGGGGGATCTCGCCCGCAGCGACCCCGCCGCGCTGGCCCGTGCCGTGGCGGAGGCCCGCCCGTTCCTGCAGTTCCGGGTGGACCGCATTTTGAGCGCGAGCGACCTGACCACGGCCGAGGGCCGGGCCCGGGCCGCCGAATCGGCCTTGAGCGCGGTGGCCGAGCATCCCGACGTCTTGGTCCGCGACCAGTACGTCATGCAACTTTCGGACCGTTGCCGGCTCGACGCGTCCCGCCTGCGGGAACGGCTCGAGCACCTGCGCGCGCACCCGCCGGCCGAGCCGCGGCACACGCGTAACGAACCAGCCCCGCGCCACCAGCCGCGGGGTGATCCCGCCGACGTGAGGGAGCCCGACGACTACGACAGCGATGACTGGGAGGACCCCGGTTACGTCGCGCCGCCCGTGGTGCACAAGGATGGTCCCGGGCTCGAAGCACTCAAGCTCGCCGTGCACCATCCGGCCGACGTGGCCGACCGGCTCCATGCCGTTCTGTTCGCGGATCCGTTGCAGCGTGACGCGTTCGACGCGCTGGTGCACCACGACGATCTCCAGGACGCCATCGCGTCGGCGTCCCCCGAAGTCGCCGGCCTCTTGCGCCGGGTGACCGTGGAGGAGCCGCTCCCCGGGGACCCTGCGTTCGGCGATCCGGTGGATCTGGTCGTCGGCGTGCTGCTGCGCGAAGCTGTCCGGCGCGAGCTGTCCGAGGTGGAGAAGGCGTCTCGCGGTCTGGGAGAATCGTGGCAGGCCGGAGCGGCGGTGACCGCACAAGTACGTCACTGGCTGGACGAACTCGAAGATCCGGGCTCTGTACGCGGTGCGGCGGATCGATTGGTAGCGTGGCTTATGCAACGGGAGCCGAAAGAGGGATGAGCGAGCTGGGATGGTGCCAGTGAACGATGAGTCGGCGATGGCTGTCGACGAGGCTGCTGATGCGACCGTGACGGTGCTCGTCGCGGTGAAGGACCTCGCTCTCCCGGCCGGCGTGTCGCAGGTCGACTTCGACGCCGCGCTGGCCGCGGGGCGCGAGAAGGGACATCTCACCCCCGATGAGTTGATCGAGGCGCTGCACAACGTCGAGCTGACGCCCGAGGTGCTCGGAATCCTGCTGGCGCGCATCAATGCCGAAGGTGTGGCGCTGGTCGATGACGACGTGGACGACCTGGCGGCGGAGATCGAACAGCGCGTCCAATCCCGCGCCGCGGCGCGAACGATCGCGGCCAGCGCGAACGGCGCGGCCCGGCGCAAGGCCAACGGAAAACGACCGACGAGCGCGGAGTCGTCGGGAAGCGCGGAGGACCCGGTCCACACCTACCTCAAGGAGATCGGTCGGGTCCCCTTGCTCAACGCGGCGCTCGAGGTGGAGATTGCGCAGGCGATCGAGGTGGGCAATGAGGCCGCCGCCCGCATTGCCGCGCACGAGTTGGCCGAATGCGGGGAAGGGCCGGCCGACGCAGTGCTGGCGGGCCCCGAACTTACGCGTCAGCGTCGCTTGGTGCGCAAGGGGCAGCAGGCCAAGGACGAGCTGATCGAAGCCAACCTGCGCCTGGTGGTCTCGATCGCCAAGCGCTATCGCAATCGCGGCCTCGCCTTTCTCGACCTGATCCAGGAAGGCAACCTGGGCCTCATGCGCGCGGTCGACAAATTCGACCACACGAAGGGTTTCAAATTCTCCACGTACGCCACCTGGTGGATCCGCCAGGCCATCACGCGGGCGATCGCCGACCAGGCGCGCACCATCCGGATCCCGGTCCACATGGTCGAGACC
>Ga0182030_10024334_pt1 | contig 11129 bp, 10 predicted proteins | sample 812S3MmetaG_FD_121299 | JGI IMG/M metagenome (GOLD analysis project Ga0182030, IMG submission 121299) | Permafrost microbial communities from Stordalen Mire, Sweden - 812S3M metaG (Illumina Assembly) | ecosystem: Environmental > Terrestrial > Soil > Wetlands > Permafrost | place: Sweden...
CTGGCCCCGGCGGGCAGCATTTCGAGTTCAATTTTGGCGGCAATGCGGGGCGCGCGGGCTTCGATCCGTCGGACCTCTTCGCCGATCTTTTCGGGGGGGCTGCAAGGCGCGGCCGCCCAGGTTCAGCGCCGCCCCGGCGCGGCGAGGATGTCGTGGCAACCGCAGTAGTGCCGCTGGAGACCGCGGCGCTGGGCGGCTCCGCGCGCGTCGTTTTGCCGAGCGGGCGCACGCTGGACGTCAAGATTCCGGCCGGGATCGAGGATGGCAAGCAGATTCGCCTGCGCGGCCAAGGACAACCTGGGCCGGTAGGCGGCGAGGCGGGCGACGCTCTGATCACCGTCAAGGTCGCCCAACACCCTTATTTCCGGATCGAAGGCCGGGATTTGAGGCTAGATCTGCCCGTGACGCTTTATGAAGCGGCGCTGGGGGGCAAGATCGCCGCCCCAACGCTGGCCGGCAAGGTCGAGCTGACAATTCCGCCGGGCTCCAATGGCGGACGCACCCTGCGCCTGCGGGGCAAGGGATTGCCTGCCTCCGAGGGCAAGCCGGCTGGCGATCTGTATGTTTCGCTGAAGCTGATGGCGCCCGAATCCTCCGATCCGGAATATGAGGCGCTAATGACCAAGTGGCGCGACAAGAAGCCCTACGACCCTCGGAAATTCTTCTCCGAAAAGACTTGAGTCGTCGGTCGCATTTACGCCTCGTCGCATGGGGAGTCGGCGACCCTCAATAATTTTGCGACTCGTGACTTTCGTGGCGCAAAATGGCAATACAGCTCTCGATCGCGCTTGGGATCGCGTGGAAGGAAGAAGTCCGCTTTCGCGTTTTCGCTTCATTCGAGGCCGCGAATTGCGGCGCAGAACGGGAGAGCTTTAATGTCGGTGATCGAATCCGTTCGCAAATCGCTCGTGCCGATCCATCCGGAGGGTTATATTTTCATCGCCGGATTCGCCATCGTCTCGTTCCTGCTGCACTGGCTTTCTCCGACGCTCGGCTGGATCGGGTTTATCGCCACCGCCTGGTGCGTTTATTTCTTTCGCGACCCGCCGCGCGTCACGCCGTTGCGCGAGGGGCTGGTGGTCTCGCCCGCCGATGGCGTCGTCTGCTCCATCGGATTTTTTCTCCCCCCCGCCGAACTTGGGCTTGGCGCCGAGCCCATGCAGCGCGTCTCCGTCTTCATGAGCGTGTTCGACTGCCACGTGAACCGCGCGCCGATCACCGGTCGCATCAGCAAAATCGCCTATAAGCCCGGCCTGTTCGTCAACGCCGACCTCGACAAGGCAAGTGAGGACAATGAACGCAACGGGCTCGTTATCGACGCCCCCCAAGGGCGTTTCGGCGTGGTGCAGATCGCCGGACTGGTCGCCCGCCGCATCGTCTGCTTCACCCAGGAGGGCGAAAGCATTGGCGTCGGCGACCGCTTTGGTCTCATTCGTTTCGGCTCGCGCGTCGATGTCTACATGCCGACCGGAGCGCGCCCGATGGTCGCCATCGGCTCACGCGCCATCGCGGGCGAAACCGTGCTCGCCGACCTTACGACAAGCACACCCGCGCTCTCCTTCAAGGCGGGCTGATCCGATGTGGACGCAGGCCTCGATTCGAGCATTCCCATGAGCGACGAAAAGCATTTCGAACGATCCTCGGGGACATTGAGCCCCTTGGAGCGACGCCGGTTACGGTTCAGGAACATCCCCATTCGCGTGGTGTTGCCCAATCTGGTGACGCTGCTGGCTCTGTCGATGGGGCTTACCTCGATTCGCTACGCCGTCGACGGCCGCTTTGAGACGGCGGTGCTCGCAGTGATGGCCGCCGCCGTCCTGGACGGGCTGGACGGGCGGCTGGCGCGCGCGCTCAAGGGCACCTCGCGTTTCGGCGCGGAGCTGGATTCGCTGGCGGATTTCGTGGACTTCGGGGTTGCCCCGGCGCTTTTGCTCTATTTCTGGGCGCTCCACGAAATAAAGGATCTGGGCTGGTTCGCGGCGCTGGCCTTCGCGATCGCCTGCGCGCTACGGCTGGCGCGTTTCAATGTGATGGTCGAAGACCCGGCTCGCCCCGCCTGGCAGGCGGATTTCTTTGTCGGCATGCCCTCGCCTGCGGGCGCCGTCACGGTTCTGCTTCCGCTCTACCTTCATCTTTCCGCTCTGGAGCTTCCCAGCTCCAAGGGCTTCGTGCTGGTTTACATCGCCTATGTGCTGCTGATCGCCTTTCTCATGGCGAGCCCGATCCCGCATTTTTCCGGCAAGCGCGTCGGCAAGGTCTCCCGCGATCTGGTGATTCCGCTGCTGTTTGGCGCGGGCGTCACATTGCTGCTGCTGGCTATTTATCCGATGGAGGTTTTGACCGTCCTCAGCCTTGCCTATCTCGCGCTGATCCCCGTCGGAATGCGTCGCTACAAGACCTTGGCGCGCGCGGAGGCCGAGAGGAAAAACCCGTCCGCGGCCACGCCCACGGCTTAAGTCTCGGCGCGCCGAGGCTCGGCAGCCGGATCGCGCATCGCGCTTGCATTGCTGTTCGTCATTTGCCAAATAAGGGCCGGGAGGTTGGCGGTGGACGTTCCACTCGCCAACCGGGTCAGGTCCGGAAGGAAGCAGCCCTAACGAGATCGGGCGGGTCTTCGTCCAACCTCCCACTTCAGCGCCCCCGGCCTGCGTCGGTTCGCGCTCGGGCTTAGCGCCGCCAATCCCGTTCCGTCGCGAGCGTAAAAATGGACGAGCAGCGCCAGTCGCCGACCGAAATTCCGCCGGGACCCGGCCTGTTTTCTTCCTCTGAAGCCGCGCCCGCTGCTGCGTATCGCGTTCTCGCGCGCAAATACCGACCCACGGGCTTTGAAGATCTCATCGGCCAGGAGCCGATGGTGCGCACGCTGCAGAACGCCTTCGAGCTTGACCGCATACATCAGGCCTATTTGCTCACCGGCGTTCGCGGAGTCGGCAAGACCACGACAGCGCGCATACTGGCGCGCGCCTTCAATTACGAATTGCCCGCGAGGGACGGCCGCCCTGCGGTCACGCGCCCGACGATCCACATGGATGAGCTGGGCGTCCATTGTCAGGCGATCATCGAGTCCCGCCATGTCGATGTGCTGGAGATGGACGCCGCCTCGCACACCGGCATCGACGATGTGCGGGAGATTATCGACAACGCCCGCTATCGGCCGGTGATGGCGCGCACAAAGGTCTACATTATCGACGAAGTGCACATGCTTTCCAAGGCTGCATTCAACGGGCTGTTGAAGACGCTGGAAGAGCCGCCCGAGCACGTCAAATTCATCTTCGCGACGACTGAAATCGAAAAGGTGCCCGTCACCGTTCGCTCGCGTTGCCAGCGCTTCGACCTTCGCCGCATCGACGCGGCGTTGCTCGGCGAGCATTTGCGCAAGATTTGCGATCTCGAAAAGGTGACGATCGAAGCCGATGCTCTGGCGATGATCGCGCGGGCGGCGGAAGGCTCTGTGCGCGACGCGCTGTCGCTGCTCGATCAGGCGATTGCTCACGGGGGCGCGGCGATACGGGCGGAAGATCTAAGATTGATGCTCGGCGTCGCCGACAAGGCGCAGGTGATCGAACTCTTCGAAACCGTGATGGCCGGAGCGATCGCCGACGCGCTGCGCCTGCTTGAGGAACAATACAATGGCGGCGCGGATCCGGCGCAGGTTCTTCAGGAGCTCGCGGAATTCACGCATCTTGTCACCCGCATAAAGGTCGCGCCGGACACGGCGCGCTCCACCGCCCTTACGCCTGAGGAAAGCCGGCGCGGTCAGTCGGCGGCCGAGCGCCTTTCGCTACCGGCGTTATCGCGAGCCTGGCAAATTCTGTCGAAGGGAATCGAAGAGCTGCGCGGGACGCAGACGCCGCTGGCCGCCGCGGATATGGTGCTGGTGCGGCTCGCCCACGCCGCCGCATTGCCTACGCCCGATGAGGCCCTGCGGCGCTTGGGTTTTGGTTTGGGCTCAACCGCGCCTGTCCCCGCCGCGCAAGCACCTTCCCTCCAAGCGCCGGCGTTGCAACCCGCGCCTCGCAACAACGGCTCTTCGCGCGCGACGCAAGCGGCGGCGGCGGCCCCCGCGCCGCCCACAAGCCAGCCAGCGCGTGCGCCGAATGCGGTGTCTATTCCCGATTTTCCTGCGCTTGTAGCGCTAGCCGCCGAAAAGCGCGACATGTTGCTCAAAATCGCGCTGGAATCACAGCTGCGACTGGTGCGTTTCGAGCTGGGACGACTGGAGTTCGAACTTGCGCCGGGCGGAGACGCCACGCTGGCGAACACCATCATGCAACGCCTGCAATCGTGGACGGGCGAGCGCTGGATCGTTTCCGTCGTCAAGGCCGGCGGCGCCCCGACACTCACCGAACAGCGCGAAGCGAAGGAACGCGAACGGCGTAGCGGCCTTGAAGCGGATCCGCTCATCGCCAGCGTGCTCGCGCATTTTCCGGGCGCGCAAATCGTCGCCGTGCGCGGCAAGGATTCGGGCGCGGTAAGCGCGCAGGCGGTGGACGCGGAGGTCGACTATGACGACGGCCTCGATTCCTACGATGATTAAAGGAGCGTGATCATGGATTTCATGGGGATGATGAAACAGGCGCAGGCGATGCAGGCCAAGATGGCCGAGGCGCAGGCGGAATTGGAGTCCATGCTCGTTGACGGTGAGTCCGGCGGCGGCTTGGTGAAGGTGACATTGACAGCCAAGGGCGAACTCAAGAGCGTTCGAATCGACCCGAGTCTGTTAAAGGCGGATGAGAAGGAAATCCTCGAAGATTTGATCGTCTCCGCCCATGCCCAGGCGCGCGCGAAGGCCGACGAGGCGATGGCGGAAAAGATGAAATCCATCACCGGCGGGTTGCAATTGCCGCCCGGCCTTAAACTGCCTTTCTGAAGCCATGGCGTCGCATGTAGCGGGACCAGAGATCGAACGGCTGGTGCAACTGCTCGCACGTCTGCCTGGGCTGGGTCCAAGGTCCGCGCGCAGGGCGGCGCTGCATCTCATAAAGAAGCGCGACGAACTGCTCGGGCCTCTGAGCGAAGCGATGCGTATCGCGCATGAACGCATTGTCACCTGTTCGACCTGCGGGAATATCGACACCAGCGACCCATGCACGATCTGCCGCGATCCGCGCCGCGATCCCGGATTGCTGGTGATCGTTGAAACAGTCGCGGACCTTTGGGCGCTGGAGCGAGCTGGCCTGCTGTCGGCGCGCTATCACGTCCTTGGCGGAGTGTTGTCGCCACTCGACGGCGTCGGGCCGGACGACCTCAATATCGCCGGGCTGCTCGATCGCCTGCGCGAAGGGAACGTGCGCGAAGCGATCCTCGCTGTAAACGCCACCGTCGACGGACAGACGACCGCGCATTACATCGCCGACCTGGTCTCGCCGCTCGGCGTGAAGACAACCCGTCTCGCCCATGGCGTGCCCGTCGGGGGCGAGCTGGACTATCTCGACGAAGGCACTTTGGCCGCGGCGCTGGAGCGGCGCACCGTGTTCTAGAGCATGTTCTCACAAAAGTTGGATGACTTTTGCGAAAAGAACATACTCCAGTTTTTTTGATCCGGAGCCGCTCCAAGCTAGTTGAGGCGAAGATCACTTCGCGGGAGCGGGCGGGTCCTTCACCGCGTCGCCAATGATCTTGTCGAGTTCCCCGCCTTTCATCTCGCCGGTGAATTTGACGCCGTTGATGAAAAAGGTCGGGGTGGCGTTGACGCCGAACTTTTGGGCCCCACGATCGCGCACCGCTACGATGTCATGCTGCAACTTGGCGTCCTTCAGCGTCGTCTCGAACTGCGCCTGGCCGATGCCCGCCTGCTTGACGATGCCGGCGAGGCCTTCGAGCGGCGTCTCGGTGAAAGCCCAGTTCTTCTGCTGCGAGAACAGCAAATCGACGGCCGCGTCACGCTTGTCGTCGCCGAGAGCGCGCGCCAGCATGAATGCGGCGGTCGCGATCGGATCGAGCGGGAATTCGCGCAAGATGAATTTCACTTTGCCAGTCTCGATGAAATCCTTCTTCAGGATCGGATAGACGTCACGATGAAAGGCGGCGCAGTGACTGCAGGTCATTGACGCGTATTCGACGATTGTCACCGGCGCGTCGGCCTTGCCTTGAACGATATCGGGCAGCGCGTTGGGCGCCATCAACTCGTCAACCGTCACCTTGGGCGCTGGCGCCTTCTCCGCGAGCGCGGGAGCCACGAGCATCAGGGCGGGGATTGAGGCCGCAAGCATGGCGCGGCGGGTCAGCGAAAATTTGATTGTTGTCATGGTCGTTCCATCATTGGAGGCGCGCACGACCATAATGTCTCGGCGGAATGTGGCAATTCAATTTTGCAAAAGGGCAAAAAAAGAACCGGGGCCCCGCGACCGCGGCCCCGGCCCAAAAATTACGCCAGACGTCAGCGGGAATAATATTCGATGACGAGATTGGGCTCCATATGCACCGGGTAGGGCACTTCCGTCGCATGCGGCACACGCGTCAGCTTGGCCGTCATCTTGGAGTGATCGACCTCGTAATATTCCGGCACATCGCGCTCGGCGAGGCCAACCGCCTCGAGCACGGTGACGGCCTGCTTCGAGCTGTCCTTGATCTCGATCACGTCGCCCGGCTTCACCAGATATGAAGGGATGTTCACGCGGCGACCGTTGACCTTGATGTGGCCGTGGTTGACGAACTGGCGCGCGGCGAACACGGTCGGCACGAATTTGGCGCGATAGACCACCGCGTCGAGACGACGCTCCAGCAGGCCGATCAGGTTGTCCGAGGAGTCGCCCTTGAGACGCACGGCCTCGGCGTAATATTTGCGGAACTGCTTTTCCGAAATATTGCCGTAATAGCCCTTGAGCTTCTGTTTCGCCTTGAGCTGCGTGCCGAAGTCGGAGGGCTTGCCCTTGCGGCGCTGGCCGTGCTGACCGGGGCCGTATTCGCGGCGGTTCACGGGGCTCTTCGGGCGGCCCCAGATATTCTGGCCCATACGGCGGTCGAGTTTATATTTGGCTTCTGCGCGCTTAGTCACTTAACGTCCTCTCAAACGATCCTGCGCAAAGGCGCGAATGGCGAAAGGACGCGCGCCCGCCTGATGCGGGCCGCCGTCAAACCGCGTTTCGCGCTCTTGCGTGAATTCCGCAAGGCTAAAACGCGCCCTCCTCTGCCGAACCTTCTTCGTTCAGCCGACAGGCCGCTCACCGCATGAAATCCGAATAATCGGACTGTAGGGAGCCGCCACGGGTGCGCGCTTTTCACGGGAAGACCCGCGAAAGCTAGGGTTGACTACAAAAGACGTGCGCCCCTGTCAAGCGCGGGCGTCAAAGAGCCGCCCAGGAGACGCGCCGCTCGCCAAGACCTCAGGGCCAGAACTGCAAAGGCAGGACCAAGGGGCTCACCGGCTGCGGATCAAAGGCCTGATGCAGGTTTTCGTCCATGTAGCGGCTGCGCTGATAGGTCGAGACGGGATCGCCCCACGCATAGGCCGGCTGGGTCACATATTGGGTGTATGTGCCGACAGGCACCACAGGGCCGGGGTCGAGGAAGCTGCGACGCTCGACGACGAGCGGATGGTGGCGCCCTTCGGAGGCGTAAACCTCGCTGCGATAGTGACGATGCTGGTGGTATTGCTTCGCCATCGCCGCGCCGCACATCGCCATGCCGAGCAGGCAAGCGACAGTCGCCGAGATTGTGAGGGGCTTGCGCATTTTCGAGGGCTCCTTTCAGGCCTAGAACCTTTGTCAACACGATAGCCCATCGCCGTGCGCAGCGATAGGCTTCGCACGGCGATGGTTACTGACGGCTGACTGTATTTTTCGCCTCAATGGGCTTTCTTCGTATGCTTTGCCGCCGGCGCCTCATTCTTGAGGGCCGGAAGGCCAGAATGGGCGTCGAGCCAGCTGGATTTCGACGCGCTTGGCGACATCGCGGCGCCGCCGCAACCTTTGCCGCGCTCCTGTTCCGCCGCCAGGAAATACATGTCCAGCGCCTTGTTCTCGCCTTTCGGCAGATAGTCGAGCCGATCCAGAATGCAGCCGAGCGTGCGCCGGTCAACCGGCTTCGCGGGGGCGCCGCATGAAATGCCCGCGATTTCGACTGGAAGCTTGGCGCCGGCGAGCCGCATGGCCAGACAGGCCCGCTCCGTCGGCGCGCCTTGGCTGGAAGTCTGCGACAGACGTATGTCGGCGACTTCAAAAGAGCCGAAGCGCGTGGAGAGCGGAGAGGGTTGGCCGATCTTGGCGACGGACAGCCCGGCCTGCGCGGCGTGGCGTGTCAAATCGAGGAAGAAATCCGGATTTGCGCGCTTCTCGCCGTTCGGCTGGCGGAGGTCGAGCCGAAGGTATGGTTCGCCGGATGAAAATTGTCCCAGCGTCAGGTTGTCTTCGCGTATTCCGCCGTCGAGCTGACGCGTCGAAACGGCCTTCTTCTCCTTGGCGAACTCGGGTGAGGTCAGGTCAAACGCCGCATATTGCTTGACGACGGCGACCGACTCCGGGACCGAGGCGCCTCCCGCCGCTTCCGGCGTCGCGCTGTCCGTCTGCGCTTCGACGACGGGGCGATTTCCCACGACGACAAGCGCAACTCCTAAAATCAGCAAGGCGATGACCCCGATCATCGCCGCCGCAATGTTGCCAAGCGGGCGGGCGTAAAGCGGCCTTGCGCCGGGTTGGACAACATAATCCTGATCGAAACCACTCACGCTCATGACGCAACTCCAACTCACCGCCCTCGTCAGCGGGCCTTAACCACGGGCGATATTGCGTGGCATTTTCAAAATTAAAGTTACCAAGCCGCAACCAATTAACCACATGGTGAATAAAGGGTTCATGCGGGGCGCCGGGCGCAAAAAAAGTCCCGTGCGGGACTCCCGCACGGGACTTTTCATGACAGGCGCAATCCGCCAGCGGATCGCGGAGCGAGGCTTACTCCTCGCCGCTGCCCTTTTTCTTCGTGGCGTCACCTTCGCGCGCCTTCAAAGCGGCGCCGAGGATATCGCCCAGCGAGGCGCCCGAGTCGGCGGAGCCATACTGCGCGATGGCTTCCTTCTCTTCGGCCATCTCCAGCGCCTTGATCGACACGGCGATCTTGCGCGCCTTGCGGTCAAACAGGGTCACGCGCACGTCGACCTTTTCGCCGACGGCGAAACGCTCGGGGCGTTGATCGGCGCGGTCACGCGCCAGCTCCGCGCGCTTGATGAAGGTGGTCAGGTCGGTGCCGACGATTTTCACGTCGATGCCGGCCTCCTTCACTTCGGTGACTTCCGAAGTGACGACGGCGCCCTTCTTGATGTCGACAGCGCCACCCTCTTCGGCGCCGGCGCTCGTGAACGGGTCGCCCCCGAGCTGCTTGACGCCGAGCGAGATGCGCTCCTTCTCGATGTCGACATCGAGAACCTGCGCCTTGATGACGTCGCCCTTCTTATATTCTTCGATCACCTGTTCGCCCGGACGGTTCCAGTCGAGATCGGAGAGGTGGACCATGCCGTCCACGTCCCCGTCGAGGCCGATGAACAGACCGAATTCGGTCTTGTTCTTGACCTCGCCTTCCACGATCGAACCGACCTGATGCTTCTCCGCGAAAGCTTCCCACGGGTTCTGCAGGCACTGCTTGAGGCCGAGCGAAATGCGGCGCTTGACCGGATCGACTTCGAGCACCTGAACATCAACTTCCTGGCTCGTCGAGACGATCTTGCCGGGATGCACGTTCTTCTTGGTCCAGGACATTTCGGAGACGTGAACCAGTCCCTCGATGCCCGGCTCCAGCTCTACGAAGGCCCCATAGTCGGTGATGTTGGTCACGCGGCCATGGAACTTCGCGCCGATCGGATATTTCGCCTCGATGCCCTGCCAGGGATCTTCCAGCAGCTGCTTCATGCCAAGCGAGATGCGGTGCGTGTCGTGGTTGATCTTGATGATCTTCACGCGGACGGTCTGACCGATTGTCAGCACTTCGGACGGATGATTCACGCGACGCCAGGCGACATCGGTGACGTGAAGCAGCCCGTCGATCCCGCCAAGATCCACGAAGGCGCCGTAATCGGTGATGTTCTTGACGACGCCCTCGATGATCTGCCCCTCTTCGAGGTTGGCGACGATCTCATGACGCTGCTCGGCGCGACTCTCTTCGAGCACGGTGCGGCGCGACACGACGATATTGCCACGGCGGCGGTCCATCTTCAGAATATGGAACGGCTGCGGCACATTCATCAGCGGCGCGGCGTCGCGGATCGGACGGATATCGACCTGGCTGCGCGGCAGGAACGCCACGGCGCTGTCGAGATCGACGGTAAAGCCGCCCTTGACCTGATTGAAGATGACGCCATCGACCTTCTCATTATTCTCGAAGGCCTTTTCGAGCTTGACCCAGCTCTCCTCGCGACGCGCCTTGTCGCGCGAGATGACGGCTTCTCCGAGCGCGTTTTCGATGCGCTCCAGATACACTTCGACCTCTTCGCCCACTTTCGGGGCCGGGTCGCGGCCGAAGCCGGTGAATTCCTTGAGAGGGACGCGACCCTCGGTCTTGAGGCCGATGTCGATGACGGCGACGTCTTTTTCGATCGCGACGACGCGGCCCTTGATGACGGAGCCTTCGAAGGCGTCTGAGCCGCCGTAGCTCTCATCAAGCAAAGCGGCGAAGTCGTCGCGCGTCGGAGCGCGCTGAGAAGTTGCGGATGCCATTGTTTCTCCTGGAGGGCCCCATCTAGGGAGCCAGCGCCGGCGGGGGTTGGCGTTAAAGGAAGCTCCCGGCCCTCGGAGGTTTCAGAGCTCCACGCCTGAAGCGGTCGGAGCTCAAGAAACGAAAGTTCAAACGAACTGGCCGGCGCGGCCCGATGGTCGAAAGTCATGGTTCACGGCCATTCAACCGAAAAGTTCGGCTGCCAAGCCTGCCACGATGTCGAAAATCTTGAAAAATTTTTCGAGCCGCAGCGCGCGCTTCTTATCAACTCTCGCGGGGTTACGCAAGCTTTGGCGCACAATTGCGCCCGACGCGCGCAAGGCAGTCACGATGAAACCGCGTCACATTAGGCGCCAGCAACTCGCAACGCCGTCAAGTTCTATTGATTTTATAGGATACTACCCGAGCCTTGTCGTTCACCACAAGAAAAATGCGGCTGGTGGATTTGAGGGCAAGTGCTATTGTGTCGCACCCATCAAGGGGAAGGC
>Ga0182030_10024335_pt1 | contig 11129 bp, 14 predicted proteins | sample 812S3MmetaG_FD_121299 | JGI IMG/M metagenome (GOLD analysis project Ga0182030, IMG submission 121299) | Permafrost microbial communities from Stordalen Mire, Sweden - 812S3M metaG (Illumina Assembly) | ecosystem: Environmental > Terrestrial > Soil > Wetlands > Permafrost | place: Sweden...
ATCGGCACACTGCTCCCAACTGCTTACGCCGCATTGCCATGCCTGGGTCTGGAAGGCGAGTTGCATGGGTGCGTCGGAGACGTTCGCGTTGGTCTCGGTCGCCCAGGGCAACCCGTCCATGGTGTAGACGATCTTGCCCGGACTCCACTCAACCCCAACGGTGTGCCACTGGGTCAGATCGACAGCGAGCGTGTCGCTGATCTGGAAGAAGTTCGTCGCTGTGCCCCAGTGCTCAGTAGCCGTGTCGACGCTACGTGGTGCTGCGCCGTTGTCCTCGGTGAAGTCGATCTCGGGGGGCCAGGTGTCGCCGGTGGGCCAGAGCAGGGCGACGAGGGAGACGCCTTGGCCGTTGTCCACCCTCATGCGGATCTCATATTTGCCGTAGGTCTGTGAGTTGGATGTGAGCTTGACGCCACCCGTCACCATCTGATTGACATCGCCGGTGCAGCCGTTCGCAGCGATGGCGGCGGGATCCTTGTAGGCCTTGAGCACCATCTCGCCACCGGTCACGGCGACGTGACTCGGAGCCCAGCATGCGTTCGACCCGTCGGTCGGCGTACCGCCGTAGACCTGATAGTTCGAGAGCGTCGACGGACTGGTGAAGTCGTCGGCAAAAGTCTGAGTCCACCCCGGGATCGCACCGGGCATCGACTCACCCGAGGGATCGGGACTGACGTCCGGGGTGGCGGATGCGGGAGTCGCCAGCATCGTCACGAGTACCGTGGTCGTCACCAGGCAGGCGAGGAGGCGAATGCGCGTATGGAGGCTCATATTTGCTCCTTGCACCGAGTGGGCACATAGGCGAGGTGCCGGTGGTTTCCGGTACGCGCGGTGCCCGAGGAAGGGCCGCTCGCACTCACGCTGATCGGTGAGAATAAATCCCCGTCTGTTCAGGTGGCGACCGAGGCGTTCTCTACACGCTTACCGTCCTAACACGCGCGACTCCCCAGTTACGTCAACAGCCACTTACATGTTGATGAACGTTCTCTGTCATTTCGAGCAAGAGATCAGAAGGCAGAGTCGGTCCATTCTGAACTGCCCGCTTCCAAGTGGTCGTCGGACCGATCTGCCCGACGCCCTCCCGAGGCTCCGAGAGGCCCGACGTCATAGCTCACTGACACTGCGGACATCGAGATTCCGGAACTCGATCGGCCCATCGCACAGCTGAGCAAGTCTCTCGGCGAACGATGCCGTCTCCGGGAGCGCCGAGTTGACCCTGGCGTCATCAAAGGAGGGGAACTCGACAATCTGCACGTACCTGTCCGGCCGGTCCCTGTCCCGAGTGAAGGTGGCTCGCTCGGCGGTTCGCCGTCCTCCGGTCAGTGCCTCCCACTCGCCGAGAAGCGCGTCGACATCATCGATGTTGGTGGTGGTGAATTCGATGTCCTGGATGAATGCCATGTCGGGGGCTCCTCATGGACCTGTTGACGCCCGGGAGCTCCGGTTCGATTGATGAATTGACGAAGTCGGGGAACAGCTTCAATCCCATGGCGGCACGGGTAGGTTGTCGACGATCTCCGGTGGCTCTGGGTGTCGGAGTCGCCCAGCTCCTCTGGCGGTCGGTGGCCTGGCCCGTCACCGCTGCGCTACGGCTCCAGCCAGACCCGCCCTTCGAACCCGCCGCTCTCACGCCGCTTTCGACGACCCTCGACCTCGACCTCGTCCCAATCCAGGCCGTGGTGCTCGACCATGGCGTACAACACCTCTACGACATCCGCCACTTCCTCTACCCGCTTCTCGTCTGTTGCCGCCAGTAGCTCCTCGACCTCCTCCAAGAGCTTGGCCTGCAGTGCCAACGTGTACGGCTCGTCGTCCAGGACGAACGTACGGGGAGCACCTCCGGCTTCCCGGATGATGTCGGGGACCTTGTCCCGGACGAGCCTCCCCGGCCGTTGCTCATGGTCCATGGAGATACGGTGTCACAAACGCTCGGGGAGATGTCAGGCAAGTGGCCAGTGCATCAGTTCATCGAGACGACACGGTGAACAATCACTGACAAAACGGTGAACGTTACGCGACGACTTGGTGGGCCATGCCAGAACCCATAGCCGACAAGCAAAGTTGGAGGTGGCGATTCTGGTTGTACACCGCTACTCTCAGCGACGGCTTGACTGCAAAGTGCAACACTTGCCCACCAGTCGGAGGTCGGCAAATGAGTGAGCACGCGGTGATTCGGCACTGTCCACATTGCGGATCGGTGGAAGTCCCAACCCTGATCGTGCGGGGTGAACCTGATGGCGAGGTGAGCCTGAGATGTCACGACTGTGGCTGTGAATGGTCGCCAGAGCCGTCATCGGAGTTGAGCGCGTCGTAGCGCTTCGGCCCACTGAGTCGAGCGTCGTCAGAGGACGTTGATCTGGGACCGATTCACTTTTGACCTCCGCGTGCGCGACACTGTGACTGGAGCAGTACCAGCCGCCAAGTCGGAGGTGGGCGAATGACTGACCGTGAAGTGTTTCGTATCTGCCCGAATTGTGGGTCGCACGATGTTCCGACCCTGGTAGTGAGTAGCTCTGCAGCGGCTGATGGTGGCATTGGCTGGCGATGCCATGCATGTGACTGCTCGTGGACAGACCAGCAGTCCCGCCTGCGCCGCGCCTCGTAACCAGGACTTCTGGGAGGGTGCCGCTGGGTTGGTGGGATAGCGGTGCCGTGGCCATGGAGGCTTCGATGCGGCCTCGCTTGCTGACGGGCCGAAGCCGGTCGTTCCCACCTGAGCCGTATTCGATCCGGCGTGACGTGGCGAAGAGGATCTTCGTCTATGCGGAAGGAGGGCGCGTGCCATGGCTCTCCGCAAGGCTCAACACAGTTGCACCTACTTCTTCAGCGATTTCGGGGCGGCTCTTGTTGGCCTTCGGTTCCATCCCTTGGTATCGGTGTCGGAACCCATTCCGGAGATGGACTGGATCCTCCAATGCTCCCGGAGCGTTGGAGTCTGATCCAGTTGGACGAGGAGCTCTCTACTGATCTGGACGTCACCGTCCGGCTCGAACGCGAGTGGGTTGCGGCGGTAGCGATGGTGCCGTGGGACTCCGGGGAAGCTGGCCCGGCGCGGTGGGCCGACCTCAACTCCATTCCGACGTCCGGCGCATCCGTAGCTCAGTCGCAGATGAACCTTCGGTGAAACACCGCATTTGCCTCGGCGCGGCACCCCACAGCCCTGAGTGCCTCGGCGTTGGTGTGGTCCCCTACATCCCGGAATCGCCGCGATACCACCCGGGAAGCGGCGGCATCACCAATTTCATGCCACACCCATGGCATGGCATGGAAGCGCCCGGACTGTAGGTGACTTCCAAGACTCCTTCGCACGCGACGCAACGGAACGTGGCGGGTTGACCAGGGGTTGGCCAGTTTCGATCGGAGCCGCCAGAGCCCTGCCCTCGCATCCGCCTCAGCATGTCGTCACCATGGCACGGTCCGTGAGATCCCGCACGGCCTTTTGCGAAACGTTCACTCACCGGCAACCTTCTTGTTACCGACTCGGAGCTCGCGTTGAGCCCTCGAGGTCGCATGAAGTGCTTGCCGCTGCGACACGTGAACCCATTCGCTGAGTGAGGACGAAAGTCGTCCGATCCCACCTCCGAGCCCTTCGGCTGGAGGATCGAAGAGCGGATCGACGGAGGCGCCGACGCTGGCGGCGGGTCTGGTACCGGGGCCAAGATGACCGGATGACCGCTGCGGCCATCTCCGGCCTGCTGCTGACCCCGGGGGCCGGTGCCGGTCGGGACCAGCCGGCACTGGTGGCCGTCGACGAGGCGGCGACGGGGCGAGGTCTGGCCGTGGAGCGGATCGAGTTCCCCGGTCGGACGGCCGGTCTGCGTCGGCCGGATCCGCCGGAGGTGTGCGTCGAGTCGGTGCGGACGGCGACCTCGGGGCTCGCCGAACGGCTCGGCGTGCCCACCTCCGCCATCGCGGTGGGGGGTCGATCGATGGGTGGCCGGATGTGCTCGATGGCCGTCGCCGAGGGCCTGGGCGTCGCCGCCCTGGTTCTCATCAGCTACCCGCTCCATCCGGCACGGGCGCCCGAACGCTTGCGGACCGGGCACTTCCCCGCAATCCACGTGCCGTGTCTCTTCGTCAGCGGGCGTCGGGACGCCCTCGGGACGCCCGACGAGATCGATCGCGAGACCACCGCCATCCCCGGACCGGTCACCCTGGTCTTCCTGGACGGCGACCACTCCCTGCGACGACGCGACGCCGAGGTCGCCGACATTGTGGTCGACTGGCTCACCGACAGGGGGGTGTCCGAGCGGACCGGCACAGGGCACTGAGGACCGGCGGGATCGTTCGGCCGTAGTGCAAGGCCCCGCGGACTGGGCATCGGGACGAGCTCCCTACCGGTGGCACTCCGGCCTCATCCGTGTCATCTCGTGCTCCCGACCTCCAAGGACGGCGTGAGCACGGGGATAGGCTGAGGCGGCGCTCCGGCAACAAGTTCCGAACAGGAGTCAAGGGAGAAAGACATGGGCTTCATCCTCGGTGCCATCTATTTCGTGCTGCTCATCACCCTCGGCATCCTGTCGATCCGGAAGGGTCATTGGGTGATGTTCATCATCGGGATCTTCATCCCCCTCTTCTGGATCATCGGGGCGATCATGCCCCGGAGGCAGCTCCGCTGAGGACTCGCCTCGGTGATGGCGTCCGACAGGGCCACGCTCCTCCATCGGCTCGGACGACCCCTCCAGCGCGGCCGGACACCACGGCCGGCGCCGCCGGCACGGGCGACAGGCCGACGAGCGAAAGGAAGGACCCCGGGCGGCTTATGCTGGCCTCGCAGCGGTGGATCGTGGCGACAGGGAGGCACCGACATGACCGAGTCGCAACCACCGAAGCGATTCCGAGTCGGTGTGGCCGTGGCGTTGGTGCTGTGGGCGAGCCTCGGTCTACTGTCCGGCCCCGCTGCCGTGGCCGGAGCGAGCCAGCCGGAGCTGGTCTGGGTGGCCAGCGCCGACAGCGGACCGGTGCAGGCCTACGCCGCCACCAGTTCGGGTTCGGTGAGTCCGCTGCGGTCCATCGACGACCCGCAACTGCCCGACACCGTCTGGGATCCCTGGGGGGTGGCCGTCGGGCCGTCCGGTCGCGTGTACGTCCAGAGCTTCCTCTCCGACGCGACCTCCTTCGTCTTCGGCCCAGGGGCGCACGGTCACGCCGCTCCGAAGGCGGCATTCGTCGCCGACGCACCGGACACGCGGTCCATCGCCGTGGACAGCAGGGGATACGAGTACGTGGCCAGCGGCGAGAGCGCAGCGGTCATTTCGGTCGCCCCCCGCCGGGCGTCGGGGCAACCATCCGACCTCTACCGTGTGAGCCCGGTCCGGACGATCACGACGGACGAGCAGGGTTTCGAACCATGGCCCGACACCTTGGCCACCGACGCCCGCGGTCAGCTGGTGGCCGCGGTCGTCCGTTCGTCGAACAATTCCATCGAGTTCTTCAGCGGGGGGCCCACCGGACCCTCCACGCCCGCCCGGGATATCTCGGGCACGGCGACCGGCCTTGGAGACTGTGCGTCGATCGACGTCTGTGACCATGTCAATGTGGCGGTGGCGTCGCTCACCGCCGACACCGTGGTGGGCGTGAGTGAGGGGACCGCCACCCACATCAGCGTGTGGGCGCCCGGAGCGACCGGTGACACCGCACCACTCGTCACCATCCAGGGTTCCCTGACCGGGCTCGACGGTCGGGTCATCACCGGTCTCGCCGTCAGCGCCAGGACCGGCGACATCTACGCCATGGTGAAGCCGTCCCAGTTCAGCGGACCGGGAGCCATCGAGGTGTTCGCTCCGACGGCCTCCGGCAATTCGGCTCCCGTCCGGGTCTTCACCGATCCCGCCAACAGTTTTGCTTCCGCCACCGGCATCGCCGTCCACTGAATGGTGGACGGCGATGCGGTCCGAGGAGCCGATCCTGTAGCCGCAGCCGATGGACCGGGGGACGAACGGGATCCACCGCGGTCGCCGGGAGGGCGCGCTGAGATAACTGATGCGTCGGCGTCCACCCACGCGGGGCGCCAACCTGCCCTCGTCGTCACCCGACTGACCAAACGGTTCGGTGAGCGGACCGCCTTCTCCGAGGTCTCGTTCGAAGTCGCCCATGGGGAGGTGTTCGGCTTCCTGGGTCCCAACGGTGCCGGCAAGACGACGATCGTGCGCACCCTCGGGACGCTGATCGTGGCGACCTCCGGCTCGGCGGTGGTGGCCGGCATCCCGCTCAGTCCGGAAAACGGAGTCGAGATCCGCCAGCGCATCTCGGTCATGCCCGAGTCACCCGGTCTCTACCTGCGCCTCACCGTCACCGAGAACCTGGAGTACTTCGCCGGGCTCTACGGTCTGCACAAGGCCGGGGCGCGGATCAGGGATGCCCTCGAGGCGGTCAACCTCACCGACCGGGCCGGAGACCTCTGCGGGGGACTCTCGAAGGGACTCCGCCAGCGGGTGGGACTGGCTCGGACGCTGCTCAGCGACCCGGTGATCATGTTCCTCGACGAGCCGACGTCGGGCCTCGATCCGGTGGCCGCCCGCGAGGTGCACAACCTGATCGGCAGGCTCCGACAGAAGGGGGTGACGATCTTCCTCACCACCCACCGGCTCGAAGAGGCCGAAAAGCTCTGTGACCGGGTGGCCATCCTCAATACGACGCTGCGAACCATCGGTCGCCCCGGGGACCTGCGAGAGCAGCTCTTCGAGCGCGCCCTCGTCGTCAAGACCGTCGCGCCCCTCACCGACCCGGACGCGCTCTTCGGCGGCGTCTCCGCCGTCGACAGCTGGCGTCCCGAGGGTGCGACCTCCTACGTGCTCGCGGCGTCGGATCCCGGGGCCGCCGCACCCGAGGTGACGCGGGCCCTCGTCGGCGCCGGGGCAGACGTCCTCGCCATCGGCGAAGCGCAGCACTCGCTCGAGGACGTGTACCTCGAGCTCGTCGCCGAGGACGTCGAGGCCCGGGCGCGATGACGGATCTCGACGCCACGCGGGTCCGGCCCGTCATCCGAAAGGAGCTGCGGGACTACCGGCGCAAGCGGTCCATCGTCGTGACCATGGCCGTCCTGCCCGCCATCTTTCTCATCCAGCCCACCCTCTCCATCTTCCTCGTGCCGGCGTCCACCGCGAGCGGGAGGTACCTCAGCCTCCCCCTGCTCCTCCTGCTCCTGATCCCGGTCATGTTGCCCTCCACCCTCGCCGCCTACTCGGTGGTCGGTGAGCGTGAGCAGGGGACACTCGAGCCGTTGCTCACCACGCCCATTCGCACCCAGGAGTTCATCTTGGGCAAGGGGGCGGCGGTCATGATCCCCACGTTGGTGCTGTCCTATGCCGTGTTCGGGATCTTCCTCGCCGTCGCCCGGCTGTTCGCCAACCCCGTTGTCGCCTCGGACCTCTTCCACCAGGGGCCGGTCCTTCTCACCCTGTTCCTGTTCACGCCTCTGCTGGCCGGCTGGGCGATCGTGGTCGGAATGGCGGTCTCCGTCAGGGCGAGCGAGGTCCGTGTCGCACAGCAACTGGGGACAGTGGCGAGCATTCCGCCGCTCGGGGTGGTCGTCCTGTTGGGGGTCGGAGTGATCCATCCGACGTTCACGGTGGCGATCCTGTTCGCGATCGGCCTGCTGGTGATCGATCTGCGGGCACTGCGGATCGTCTCTCGGATGTTCGATCGGGAACGCCTGGTGACGGGATCCAAAGCGGGTCGGCCTGACCGCTCGGAGCCCCACGCCGGATGAGCCGGTAGCGGCACGGAATCCGGCGGCGGCACGAGAGCCCGGGGCGGCACGGGGAGGCGCACCCACCCACGATCGCCGGGAGTGGTCTCCGGTGGGGGATCCGTCTACGCTTCCCGGACCCGGCCTGCCCGCTGCGGAGGGCCGGCGCCACACTCACACGGAGCCCTCAACACCGAAGGCGGACGCCCGTGGTCCTCGACCTCATCCTCATCGGACTGGCCATAACGCTCGAGCCGATACCGCTCACCGCCTTCATCCTGGTGCTCGCATCCAAGGGTGGGGTCCGCAAGGGGGCGGCCTTCATCTTCGGCTGGCTGCTCTCCCTGGCCGCCGTTGTCGCGCTCACCTTGTTGCTCACGGGGAACAACCCTCCGAAGCCGAGCACCGGCCCGGCGCTGGCGGCCTTGGCCGTCAAGATCGCCATCGGGGTGGCGTTGGTGCTCATCGCAGTCCGGCAGTGGCGGAGGATGGGCAGGCCGAAGAAGCCGAAGAAGACGCCGAAGTGGCAGACCGGGATCGACAACATGTCAGCCTGGTTCGCCGTGCTGTTGGGCCCGCTCGTCCAACCGTGGGGCCTGGTGGCCGCCGGTGTGGCGGTGATCACCGGAGCCAAGCTGAGTTCCCTCGGGAGCTACATCGCACTCGTCCTGTTCTGCCTGCTCTCGGTGGTCACCTATGTCGCCCTCGAGGTCTATGCGGCGCTCCGCCCGGAGAAGACGCAGACCTTCCTGGCCGCGACCCGGACGTGGATCGACACCCACAAGGACCAGGTCATCATCATCGTCTCGCTCGCCCTCGGCTTCTGGCTGATCGGAAAGAGCACCTACCTCATCGTCACGTAGCGGCCGCCCCCGCCGGGAGCCCCGGTCAGGTCGGTGCCCTCCGACCGCGGACACGGGTCCTCGGCGGCCCCTTGACTATTACGACTTGCGTAATAGTATGGCGGCAGGCGAGCGGAGGGGTGAACAGTGAAGTCGAAGCGACTCGGGCGGACGCAGGACCCGACGATCCTGGTGCTCACCAGCCTCTCGGGCGGTCCGAAGCATGGCTACGCGGTCATCAAGGACATCGAGTCCATGAGTGGCGTCTCCTTCGGCCCGGGCACGCTCTACGGCGTGCTCGCCCGTTTGGAGGACGAGGGGCTCGTCGAATCGATGCCCAGTGACGACCACCGTCGGCCCTATCGCATCACCGGCAATGGGGCGGCAGTCCTCCGTGAGCGCCTCGAGGCGAATGTCAAGGTGGCGAACATCGGCTTCGAACGCCTCGGGGTGCTCGGAGCGTGAAGAACCGGTCTGCCATCGATTGGGCGCTTCGCTGTTACCCCGCATGGTGGCGCGAGCGGTACGCCGACGAAGTGCGGCTGGTGTCGAACGACCTGACGGCCGAAGGCCGGTCGACCGCCACGGTCACCGTGAACCTCCTCGGAGGTGCGGTCCGGGCCCGGACCCGGGCCCCGGGCATGCCCAAATCCTACGGGCTCTGGTCGACCCGGACCCGGGTCTCGATCGCCGCCGCCACCCTGCCGTGGATGGTGGTCGCCCCGGTCGTGCTGATCGCCATGGGCAACCAGACCCTCCGGTCGCACGCCGGACCCGTCACCTCGAGCGGGATCTCGTTCCTGCCCACCGACCTCCAGGTCGTCACCAAGCACCTGCCCTGGGTGCCGGCACCGCCGCTCGCACCCGCGGCCCGGCTCGTCCTGTACGCGGCTGCGGCGGTGATGCTGTTGTTCCTCGTGACGTTCGTCGTCCTGATCAGTGGATGGTCGGGCCTGACCAGCGCTATCCGACACTCCTCCAGTCCCGATCGCCGACGGCTCCGGTTGCTCGCGTGGGTGCCGGTCCTCTCTCTCCTGACCGACATCGCACTGGTGTTCGCCCAGAACGCCGTGCGATACCCGGACTACCGCATGGTCGGTGGTTCGGTCGCCGGCAACGCCCGCTTTGTCGCACCCCACCTCGTCCCCTATGGTGCCCACCCGGCCGAGGCCCGTGCCCTCGCCGTCATCGTGCCGACGGTGGCCGGTGTGGGGTGGCTGGTCTCCATCGTCTGTGTCGCCGTGGCCGCCCGCCGGGCCGACGTTGCCCCGTCGGATCTTCGGTTCGGCCGGTCGGTGGCCACCATCGTGGCGTCGCTCTTCGCCCTGATGATGGTCGCCTACGCCACGTGGGGCGTCGGGCTCATCGTCCAGGCCCGGCAGGCGGCGGACGGCAATTTCACAACCGTCGGTTTCAGCCATCCGGCACTCTGGCTGCCAACGGTGCTGTTGCTGGCGGTCGGCGTCTCCGTGTCCGGAATGAGCGCCTGGGCGGCGAGGAGCTCGTGGAAGGTCATCTCGTTGACGTACGTCCACTAGGACTCGGGGGCGCCGGGCGAGGATCCGGAACGCCGTGCGTGCGTCCTTTTCCCCCCCGGTCCGTGGGTGCCGACGTCACCGTTCGACGCACGGCATGGCGTGCGATGATGGTGAAGGTGCCTTCCACGTCCTATGAACGGATCTCGGCTCGCTACGAACGGGAACGGGGCGGCCAAGCCCGGGCGACAGCCGTCGCCGAGGCGTTGCTGGCGTGGCTGACTCCTGGCCGACCGGCGGTCGACGTCGGCGTGGGCACCGGCATCATCGCAAAGACACTCACTGATCGCGGTGTGCCGATCATCGGCATCGACATCGCCGACGGCATGCTCTCCCAGGCATTCGTACGCCTCCCCGGCTCGGTGGTGCTGGCGGACGCACAGGAGCTTCCCCTGGCGCCGGGCTCGTTGGGCGCGGCCGTGTTCGTGTGGAGCCTGCACCATATCGGCGACCCGGTCGCCGCTCTGCGGGAGGCACGACGGGTGTTGGATGCGGACGGTCACGTGATCGTCGTCTCGGCGACGCCTGACAACGTCCCTGACGACGTGCACGTCGTCTTCCGGAAGCTCGACGTGCTCGCTCCGCCCCGTGAGGCCGACTGGATCATGCGAGCCGCCTCCTCGGCGGGCCTGCGACCGACAGCGACGACCCACATCCACCTGGAAGTCGCCCGGTCTCCCCTCGAGCTCGTCCGACAGATCGAGGACCGCCTCTACTCACCGCTGTGGGATCTGAGTGCGGAGGAGTGGAACACGGTGGTGGTCCCGATCATGGACGAGCTGCGCGGCCTCGAAGATCCTGACCGCAAACGGGTATCGACGCTGCACAGTCCCGTCTATCGGTTCGGCTCATAGCGGCGGGGACGCGGCCCCCGGCCTCCGAGCACGGCCGAACGGTCAGTCCCGGAGGTTGTCCGACCCCCGTCCGGAGATCCCGCCGACGGCACGGGCCGTGGCGATCCAACCTTGGCGCGCACTGGGGTATCGGGGGGCCCACGGACTGGTGGACCTCAGTCGGTCGTTGCTGACACGCAACGACCTGGTGAGCGACGTCACCCGGTCG
>Ga0182030_10024337_pt1 | contig 11128 bp, 9 predicted proteins | sample 812S3MmetaG_FD_121299 | JGI IMG/M metagenome (GOLD analysis project Ga0182030, IMG submission 121299) | Permafrost microbial communities from Stordalen Mire, Sweden - 812S3M metaG (Illumina Assembly) | ecosystem: Environmental > Terrestrial > Soil > Wetlands > Permafrost | place: Sweden...
GCCGGGTGGCCCCGGTCCGCGGCGGCGACCCGACGTTCACCAGCTGACGTCCCGGCACGCCATTCCACTCGCCAGCGGAATGGCGTGCTCAATACCCCTGTGAGGTTTCTCAAATACCCTCCCCAGGTTTATCGAATACTGCCACGGGGTTTCCCGGGCAATTAATGGTCTGGGTCGTCAAAACCCTCGCTACCAGCGCTTTCCTGGCGGGCGGCGCGGAGGAGAAGCTCAATTCGAGGTATCGCTTGAACCTGTCATATCTGCCCTCTACTCTCTTATATGACATTAGCGGCCGCCTCCACGAAAGGGGGCCGCCCGCCGTTTCCGGGTACCGGGTACCGTCGCCGAGGAGAGCCAGGATGAGCGATATGGCCGTCGCGGGGGGCCGGGCCGCGTGGCGGGGCAGGCTGGGCGCCGGTGAGGTGGCCGCCCGCACCGCGCCGGATACCAGCCGGATGCTGCAGCTGGCGCTGGCCGGGGTGTGGCTGCTTGACGGGGTGCTGCAGTACCAGTCCTTCATGTTCACCAAGGCGTTCGGCCAGATGCTCGCGGGGACCGCCGCCGGTAACCCCGGTGTTATCGCCAGCCCGATCAACTGGGACGCCCGCCTGGTCGAGCATCATGGCGTGGCGCTGAACGCGACCTTCGCCACGATCCAGCTATTGCTGGGAATAGGGATCGCGTGCCGGCCGACGGTGCGGGTGGCGCTGGGTGCCTCGATCGCCTGGGCGCTCGGCGTGTGGTGGTTCGGCGAGGGACTCGGGGGTGTGCTGACCGGGGCCGCGAGCCCGCTCAACGGCGCTCCCGGCGCGGTGATCATCTATGCGCTGCTCGCGGTCCTGCTGTGGCCAGCCGACCGCGGCGGAGCCCCGGTGCCGTTCGCGGCGGCGCGGGCCGTGGGGGCACAGGCGGCGCGGGCTCTGTGGCTCGTGCTGTGGCTGAGCCTGGCCTACTTCGCCCTGCTGCCCGCCAACCGGGCACCGCAGGCACTGAACGGCATGATCGCGGGCATGGCGAGCGGCGAGCCCGGCTGGCTGGCCGCCATCGACAGGAACGCGGCCGCGCTGGTGGCCCACCAGGGACTGGCCGCCTCGGTCGTGCTGGCGATCGCGCTCGTGCTGATCGCGGTCGGCGTTTACCTGCCGACGCCTGCGGCCCGGACCGCCCTTGTCCTGGCCATCGTGGTCGCCGCGGTGATCTGGGTCGTCGGGGAAGCGTTCGGGACCATTCTTGCCGGCGGGGCGACCGACCCTAATTCCGGTCTGCTGCTCATCCTGCTGGCGCTGGCCTACTGGCCGGCCAGGACCATGGCCGTGGCGGTTCCGGGTCAATCCCGGGCCGGACACGCAACCGAAGGACCGCCGGCATGACCATCCCCGTCTGGATCCTGGACATATTCGCCGCGATCATGCTCGTGGTCGCGGCGGTGAGCGCGGCCCGGCTGGTGGTGGCGCGGCCGTGGCAGCGGGGCCGCGGCGCGGTCGCCTCGGACATCGACGTCGCGCATCTGCTGATGGCCATCGCGATGGCGGGAACGCTAGCGGCGGCCCTGCGCACCCTGTCGAACGACGCCTGGGATGTCATCTTCGCCGTGCTGACCGCGTGGTTCGCCTACCACGTCGCGCGGGATGCGCGCGGGGTGGGCGTTCGTGCCCTATCGGGTGGCCGCTGCGCGCCGCACCTGGTGCACAGCGCCGCCATGCTCTACATGTTCGTCGCCGTCGCTGCGCCCGCAGCGGGCGGCGGATCGGGGATGAGCGGCATGGGCGGGTCGGGCCTGCCGACGCTGAGCCTGCCGTTCCTGGCTTTCCTTTTCGCGCTCATCCTGATCGGCTACAGCATCTGGGACCTCGACCAGCTATCCGGGCCCGGAGCGAGCGGCCACTACAGCCTCGCCGCCGCCCGCACCGCATCACCCGGCGCGGCCCTGGCCGGCGCCCCGGCCCTGGCCGGGGCGGAGTCCCCGGCCGTCGCGTTTTCCGGGCTGGCACCCGCCGAAGGCGGCGTGGCCACAGTCACCCCGCCCGCCGAGCCGGACCGGGCCGCAACCGCCAGCACCGCTCAGGAAAGCGCCGGCCGCCTGATCCTCGCCCCGTGGGTAGCGACGAGCTGCCGGATCGCGATGGGTGTCACCATGGCCCTCATGCTGATCATCATGATCTAGCCGAGCTGGTAGCCGGCCTCCTCGACCGCCGCCTGCAGGTCCGCCAGCTCCGGGGCGGGCTCGGCCAGAACCCTGACCTCGCCGGAGGCGACATCGACGTCCACCTGGCTGACGCCGGGGATGGCCGAGATCTCGGCCCGCACCGCCTTCTCGCAGTGCTCGCAGGTCATTCCGGTAACGGTGATTACGCTCAGGCTCATCCCGTTATCGTATCTTCGCAGCCAGAGCCGGGTACCTCGGTGAGGTACCGCGGTGCCAGCCGCCTGGCGCAGGAGTACCGTTACCGTAGGTTTGCGGGAGGTGGTGCCCTAGGAGGTGGTGGATGTGGCGGCGGCGAGTCCGCTGACCGACGTGGCGCCCGGTACGAGCCAGGTCGAGCTCGTCATCGGCGGGATGACCTGTGCCGCCTGCGCGGCCCGGGTGCAGACCAAGCTGAACAAGCTCGACGGCGTCACGGCGACCGTCAACCTCGCCACCGAACGGGCCCACGTTACCGCCCACCCCCAGGTTTCCCCGGCCGAACTGGTCAAGGTGGTGGAGGCGGCCGGCTACTCCGCCGAACTGGCCCGCCCGGAGACGGCGGACACCTCGTTCGCGGCCGACGGCGCCACGGTCAAGCGGCTGCGCCGCCGGCTGATCCTGGCGCTGGTGTTCTTCGTCCCGCTGACCGACCTGTCCATCGTGCTGTCGGTCTTCCCGTGGTCGAGGTTCCCCGGCTGGCAGTGGGTCCTGGTCGCCCTGGCCGCCCCGGTCGCCACCTGGGCGGCGTGGCCGTTCCACCAGGCCGCGCTCAGGCAGGTCCGGCACCTGTCGTTCTCGATGGACACCCTGGTCTCGATGGGCATCATCGCCGCCTGCGGCTGGTCCGTCTACGCGATGTTCTTCCTGGACCGCGGCCGGACCGGCGCCAGCGGCCTGCACGCGCTCCTGCATAACTCCGGCGGCGGCATCTACCTGGAGGTGGCCGCCTCGGTCACCACGTTCCTGCTGGCCGGCCGCCTGTACGAGGCCCGGGCCCGGCGCAGCGCCGGCGAGGCCATGCGTGACCTGGCCGCGGCCGGCGCCAAGGACGTCTGCGTGCTCGCTGATGACGGCCCCGATCAAGACAACACCGAGCAATGGGTGCCAGCTGACCAGCTCAAACCAGGTCAGCGGTTCGTGGTCCGGCCGGGGGAGCGGATCGCCGCCGACGGTGAGGTGCTGTCCGGTCAGTCCGCCGTCGACCGCAGCATGATGACCGGAGAGTCGGTCCCTGTCGACGCCGCCCCGGGTGACCTGGTGACCGGCGGCACCATCGTCGTCACCGGCCGCCTGGTGGTCCGCGCCGTCAAGGTGGGCCGCGACACCCAGCTCGCTCACCTGGTCGCGCTGGTCGAGCAGGCCCAGGCCGGGAAGGCCGGCATCCAGCGGCTCGCCGACCGCATCTGCGCGGTCTTCGTCCCGGTCGTCCTGGCCTGCGCCGCCGCGACCCTGGCCGGCTGGCTGCTGGCCGGGAGCCCGGTCGCGCACGCCTTCAGCGCGGCCCTGGCCGTGCTGATCATCGCCTGCCCGTGCGCCCTCGGCCTGGCCACTCCCGCCGCCCTGGTGGTGGCCTCCGGCCGCGGTGCCCAGCTCGGCATCTTCATCAAGGGCTACCAGGCCCTGGAGTCCTCCCGCCGGATCGACACCGTGGTCCTGGACAAGACCGGCACCGTCACCACCGGCCAGATGACGGTCACCGCCGTGCAGCCGCTCCCCGGCGTCAGCCGCACCGACCTGCTCCGCTACGCGGGCGCCGTCGAGCAAGCCTCCGAGCACGCGGTCGCCGCCGCCGTCACCGCCCTGGCCCGGGCCGAGTCGCCGCACCTGGCCGCCGCCGACGACTTCGCCGCCCTGCCTGGCCTAGGCGCCCGCGGCGTCGTCGACGGCCAGCAGGTCATCGTCGGCCGCGCCCGGCTGTTCACCGACCTGGGCGTCACCGTCCCCCCGGACCTGGCCGGCTGGTGCCGGGCCCGGGAAGACGCCGGCTGCACCACCGTCCTGGTCAGCTGGGACGCCGCGATCCGCGGCGCCCTGGCCGTCACCGACACCATCAAGCCCTCCGCCGCCGCCGCGGTCGCCAAGCTGCGCGGCCTCGGCCTGCGGCCCGTCCTGCTCACCGGCGATAGCTCCGCCACCGCCACGGCGGTCGCCGCGGCCGCCGGAATCGACGAGGTCATCAGCGGCGCGCTGCCCGCCGCGAAGGCTGCGGTGGTCACGGACCTTGAGGCCGCGGGCCGTTCGGTTGCCATGGTGGGAGACGGGGTCAACGACGCTCCCGCCCTGGCCGCCGCCCAGCTCGGCCTGGCGCTGGGTTCCGGTACCGATGTCGCCATCTGCGCCGCCGACATGATCCTGCTCCGCGACGACCTGGCGGTCGTCCCCGACGCCATCAAGCTGGCCCGGGCCACCTTCCGGACGATCCGCCGCAACCTGGCCTGGGCCTTCTGCTACAACGTGCTGGCCATCCCGCTGGCCGCGCTCGGCTTCCTGAACCCGATCGTCGCGGCGGCCACGATGACGCTGTCCTCGGTGTTCGTGGTCTGGAACAGCCTGCGCCTGCGCCGCTTCCGGCCGTCCGCGGCCTAGCTGCCGGTCGGGCCGAGATCAGGTCAGGTCAGGTCCGTCAGCGCGGCCAGTAAGGCGATGGCGGGGTCCTTCGCGGGTCTGTGATTTCGAAACGACGGCGGGGTTCGATGCTCGTGACCTGGACAAGTCGTTGACTGCTGGCGATTTCTAGCTCTTCTATGACCAGCGGCATGGCTGCGATGATGGCGCAACGGTTCGACGACCTGCACGGCCGTGTCCTCGTCTATGAGAACGCGCATTCAGGCAGCCTTTGAGGCTGGATCGTAGCTATCGACGTAGCGGGCGAAGTCAAGGGCGTCAGCGGCGGCCGCAGCCGTAACCGATGGGTAGTAATCCCTGATTCGTTCCGCTGATACGCCGTCGCGCATCAGCCCGGCCACCGCGTCGTACGGCACTCTGGTTCCGGCTATCACAGGCGTACCGCCCTGAGTCTCCGGGTCGACGGCGAGACTAGAACGCGGCCGCAACAGATGAGGCACCAAGACCCCGGCCCGTGCCGCAAAGGGCTCAATGACGTCGCCGATTACCGCTATCAGCTGCAGCTGGCCTGGATTCCTGCCCAAGTCGACAGCCTCGGTCGCGGTGAGCAGCTGAATGTTGCCGCCCCGGTCAGCGACAAGCCGGTAGGCCGCCAGGTGACTGACCTCGCCGATGTTCCGGAGATTGCCGATCGCCATGCGTATCTTCTGCAGCGAAGTGTTTTCGCGAAGCCGGACGAACGTGCGCAGCGCGAGGACGTCCTGGAAGGAGTACATCGCCCGGGGGGCTGCCGCGATCTCCGGCGCGAGCAGTGGCCCAGTTCGCGCACTGCGCCAGTGGCGAAGCTGACTGACCGTGGCCCCGGAAAGGGCGGCAGCCATCTTCGTCGCGTATGCCACGTTTCCGCCCTTCTTTGTTTCTGTCTATCACGCATTGTGCGGCATGACGCGCTCTGTGCTGCACCTGCCACGCCGTCTGGCCCTCAGCAGGCAGGCTTGCGAGGGGCGCCGTCTGTGCTCCGCGCCGCTCCGCAGCAAGCTGTGACCCGAGATGACATTCGGCTCATTTACTGCCCCCGCGCCACCTGCGGCGAGAGCGCCAGTAGCATTCCATCATCGTGTTACACACGGGAGGCGTCCCGGAGGTGATCCATGGCTCGTGAGGCCAAACTCCTGGGGTTCGTGCTCCTGCTCATCGCGGTCTTCTTCACCGCGCACCTGACCGGGTCCCACCTGGGGCCGGTCACCACCGGTCACGCTCAGGTCAGCGGGCCGGGCATGAGCGGCATGAACATGGGCCAGGGCGCCGGCCAGACCCCGGCGGCGGCTCGGCCGCGGAGCACCGGCCAGTGACCGATACCGGTCTGGGCGCCGACACGCAGGTCGAACTCGTCGTCGGCGGGATGACCTGCGGATCGTGCGCGGCCCGGATCGAGCGCCGCCTCAACCGGCTGGACGGCGTGGTCGCCACCGTCAACTACGCCACCGGCCGGGCCTACGTCAGCCGCCTGGGCGGCCGTGACCCCGGCGAGCTGATCGGCGTCATCGAGTCCACCGGCTATTCCGCCGAGCTGCCCGCGCCCCCCGAAGCGGCCGAAAACACCGACCCGGTGGTCCGCGACCTCGGGCGGCGTCTCGCCGTCTGCGTCCCGCTGGCCGCGGCCGTGATCGTGCTGGCCATGGTGCCGTCCGCGCAGTTCAAGGGCTGGCAGTGGGTCAGCCTGCTGCTGGCCGCGCCGGTCGCCACCTGGGGCGCCTGGCCGCTGCACCGGGCCGCCTGGCAGGGCCTGGGCCACGCGGCGGCCAGCATGGACACGCTGGTCAGCGTGGGGGTGGCGGCGTCCTTCGGCTGGTCGTTGTACGCGCTGCTGTTCGGCGGCGCGGGCACGACCGGGATGCGGATGTCGTTCGCCTTTACCTTCGGCACGGCCAGCGGGCACACCCTGTACCTGGAAGCCGCCGCGGGCGTCACCACCGCGGTGCTAGTCGGCCGCTACCTGGAGGCACGCGCCCGGGTCAGTTCGGGATCTGCGTTGTCCGCCCTGGCCAGCCTGGGCGCCAAGTCCGTCGCGGTGCTGCGGGGCGGCCCAGGAAACGGAACCGAGCAGCGGGTGCCGGTAACAGAGCTCGTCCCGGGAGACCTGTTCGTCGTCCGGCCGGGGGAGAAGATCGCCACCGACGGAACGGTGGTGGCGGGGAGCTCCGCGGTCGACGCCTCGCTAGTCACCGGCGAGTCAATGCCGTCCGAGGTGGGACCAGGTGACCAGGTGACCGGGGCCACCGTGAACATGAGCGGGCGGCTGGTGGTGCGCGCCACCCGGGTCGGCGCCGGCACGCTGCTGGCGCAGATCACCCGCCTGGTCAGCCAGGCGCAGGGCACCAAGGCCAGCGCGCAGCGGCTGGCGGACCGGATCGCCGCGGTGTTCGTGCCGTGCGTGATCGCCTGCGCCACCGCCACGCTCGGGTTCTGGCTGGGCACCGGCCTGCCCGCCGCCGCGGCCTGGAGCGCGGCCGTGGCCGTGCTGGTGGTCGCCTGCCCGTGCGCGCTCGGCCTGGCCACCCCGACCGCGCTGCTCGCCGCCGTCGGCCGCGGCGCCGAGCTGGGCATCTTGGTCAAGAGCGCGCAGGCGCTCGAGTCGGCCGGCCGGATCCGCACCGTGGTCCTGGACAAGACCGGCACGCTGACCACCGGCATCATGACCGTCCAGGACGTCATCACCCAACCCGGCGAGGACAAGGACGAAGCCCTCCAGCTCGTCGGCGCCGTCGAAGACGCCTCCGAGCACCCCATCGGCCAGGCCATCGCCCGCTACGCCGCCGAACGGCACGGCTCTCTATCCTCCGCTGGTCCTCCCGTCACCGCTTTCGCCGCTCTCCCCGGCGCCGGCGTCCAGGGCACCGTCAACGGGCGGACGGTCACCGTCGGCAGCCCGCGCCTGTTCGCCGAGCTGTCCCTCATCGTGCCCGAGTCACTGAGCGAGGCTGCTGACGCCGCCGCGCAGGCAGGCCGCACCGCGGTGCTGGTCGGCTGGGACGGCGAGGCACGAGCCGCCATCGTGGTATCGGACCAGCTCAAGCCGCACGCCGTCGCCGCCATCGCCCAGCTAACAGCCCTCGGCCTGCGCCCGGTGCTGCTGACCGGCGACAACGCCCGCACCGCCCTGGCCGTCGCGGCCCAGCTGGGCATCCCCGCCGCCGACGTGTCCGCCGAGGTGCGCCCGGACGGCAAGGTCGAGGCCATCCGCCGCCTGCAAGCCGACGGGATCGCCGTCTGCTTCGTCGGTGACGGCGTGAACGACGCCGTCGCGCTGGCCCAGGCCGACCTCGGCATGGCCATCGGCGCGGGCACCGACGCGGCCATCGGCGCCGCCGACCTGACCCTGACCGGCGGCGACCCGGCCAGCGCCGCCGAGGCGATCCAGCTTGCCCGCGCCACCGTGGCCGTCATCCGCGGCAACCTGGTCTGGGCCTCCGGCTACAACCTGATCGCGATCCCGCTCGCCGCCCTCGGCTACCTCAACCCCCTGTTCGCCGGGATCGCCATGTCCGCCAGCTCGCTCATCGTCGTCGCCAACAGCCTGCGCCTGAAGCGGTTCCACCGGTGACCGCCACCGCGGCCGGCCCGCCCGCCCCGACCCGGCCCGCCCCGACCCGCGCCGAGCTCGTCCGGAACCTGCACCGTGACCTGGCCCGGGGTGCCATCGGCCCGGTCATCTGCGCGGTGCTCCTGGTCGCCCTGCTGTCCGCCTGGGTCGCCGCCGGCGGAGCGGGCACCCTGTCCCGGGTCAGGATCCAGGTCAGCCTGGCCGCCGTCCCGATGCGCGGCTTCACCCCGCAGGGCGACGCGGCGATCAAAACCGCCACCACGTTCCTCACCATCCGCAACATCAGCAGCACCCCCGACGAGCTCATCGCCGCCCGCAGCCCGATCGCCCGCCGGGTCGTGCTGACCACTCGGGCCGGCTCGGGCCGGACCGCGGTGGCCAGCCTGGCCATCCCGGCGCACGGCACCCTCACCCTGAGCCCGTTCGGCGCCGACCTGGTGCTCCAGGACCCGGCCCCCTACGAGAGCCAGGGCACCGTCCCGCTGATCCTGACCTTCCGCGGCGCCGGCCCAGTGACCGTCGAGGCCACCGTCACCGCCCCCGGCACACCCTGACGGACCGTGGTACCACGCACCGTTCGGCTAATTTAAGATCTTTTGCCGAACGGGCCGGGCTGCCTGCTCGCGGGAGATCAGTAGATCAGCGTGCCAGAATCCACGGCTATCGAAGTCCCCGTTACGTAGCGGGCCTGGTCGGAAAGCAACCACAGCACCGCCTCGGAAACGTCCTGCGGCTCGACCACGTCGGTGTTCAACACATTCGCCATCCAGCCAGGAGGGGCCCCGTCGCGCACAGACGGTCCGAAGTAGGGATTCATCAGCATCGGAGTACGGACGCCCTGCGGGGCGACCAGGTTGACCCGCACGTTGAACTGGCCGAGCGCCTTTGCGAAATTACGCATGATCGCGACCACGCCGTGTTTCGCGGCGCCGTATCCGACTTGCCCCGGATTGAGCAGTTTCTGATTGAACGCCACGCCCTGGAACGTCGAGGTCGAGCCCGTGATGACGATCGAGCCGCCGCGACCCGACTCGACCATTGGCTCAGTGGCGGCGCGCAGGGTGTAGTAGACCCCGGTGAGCATGGTGTCGATGGCCGCATGCCAAGCGTCGAGCTGCTGGGACGGCTCGCCGGTGGTCGGCATGATTCCGGCATTGGCGGACACTAGGTCGAGCCGACCGAACTCGGTGATCGCGGCATTAACCGCGTTCTGGACATCATCCCAGCTACGCACGTCACCCTTGACCGGAATGACCCGGCGATCCTCGGCCTCGATCAGCTTAACGGTCTCGTCCATATCGCCTTGCCGAGACATGTCGTACTCGACGGAGGGGATCTGTTCGAGAATGTCGAGCACCACGATGTCGGCGCCTCGCTTGGCCAGGTTGACGGCGTGCGAGCGGCCCTGGCCGCGCGCGCCTCCCGTAACCAGCGCGACCTTGCCGTCGAACCGCCATGTGTCGGACATAACTCCTCCTAGCCGCCCTCGGCGCAATTCATGTTAACCATAATTATGGTACTGGACGTCGAGCAAGGGTGCGGTGCGGGTCAGGGTGAGGTGGCTGCGCCGCGGCGCGGTCCCGGGGTGAAGCGCGCCGGGATCTGCCGGTAGCCCGCGTTCACGCCCTGGCGCAGGTACGGTTCCAGGCGCTCGGTATCGATGACGTAATCCGGCATCCGCTCGAGGATCTGGCCGAGAAGTGTCCTGGCCAGGATCCGGGCGATGTGCGCACCGGCGCAGCGGTGGATGCCCAGGCCGAACGCGGCGTGGCGATTCGGCCACCGCTCGATGTCGACGGTGTCGGGATCGGTGAAGACGGCCGGATCCCGGTTAGCGGATGCCCAGCTCAGCAGGACACGATCACCCTGGTGCATCGGGCAGGAGCGGAACTCGACGTCGGTGGTGACGGTGCGGGCGAGCGCCTGCGTCGGCGAGAAGCAGCGCAGGAACTCCTCTATCGCGCGCGGCAGCATGTCCGGGTGATCGATAAGCTGACGCCGCGCATCCTGGTGTTGATGGAGCCAGACCAGCGTCTGGCCGACGAGCGAAGCCGTGGTCCCCGTGCCGCCCGCGATGAGCAGCTCGATGATCGAGAAGACGTCGTCCTCCGATATCGGCCTTCCGTCGATCTCCTGGTGCACCAGGAAGCTGATGATGTCGTCGCGAGGCTCCTTATGCCGCGCCGCGATCACCTCGGCCATCTGCCGGGACAGGCTCGGCAGCTCGACCGTCGCGGCGTGGACATACTCGGCGCTGCCCGGCTCGGTGGCCAGCACGGCGTGATGCGCCGCGGCGTACCGCCGCCAGTCCTGCACCGGCAGCCCTAGCCAGCCAATGGTGACAGCGGCGGGGACGCCGATCACCGAGGCGAAGTCGCACTCTCCCGCCTCGATCACATCGTCGATGAACCAGGTGGTGTAATCGCCGATGAGATCCGACATGCGCTCGTCGGCGCTCGGCGACGTGATCAGGTTGATGATCTTGCGGTACTTGCGGAAATCGGGTGGGTCAAGCTCGATCGGGATGTGGTGATGCATGGGTGTCTTGGGGATGACTACCGAGAGCCCCTCGCCACCGTGGGAGTTCCGGGCCGAAGAAAACGTGTCGTCATCACGGGGCGCGTCGAAGAGGCTGGCGTAGTCGGAAATCGCCCAGTACCCGCCGTGTGCCTCGGACCAGGCCACCGGAGCCGACTGCCGGAGGGCCCGGTAGCTGCCGACAGGATCGGCGCCATGCTCCTCCGAATGGTGGTCGAAGCTCACCACCGGACACC
>Ga0182030_10024338_pt1 | contig 11128 bp, 10 predicted proteins | sample 812S3MmetaG_FD_121299 | JGI IMG/M metagenome (GOLD analysis project Ga0182030, IMG submission 121299) | Permafrost microbial communities from Stordalen Mire, Sweden - 812S3M metaG (Illumina Assembly) | ecosystem: Environmental > Terrestrial > Soil > Wetlands > Permafrost | place: Sweden...
AGCGGCCTCGAGGTATCCGAAGAGGCCCGCCGCGACATGCTGGCCGGATTCGAGCAGCCGTTGGAGCCGCAGTTCGATCTTCGGGACTTGAGTGCGGACGGCGACGGGGCAGGCGGCCGCCGGCGCCTTGCGTTCATGGCATGGCTGAGCGCCGCCGTGGTTGCCGCGGCCCTGCTGCTGTTTCAGATCGGTCAGCGCAACCCTGAATGGCCGGCGGTGCGCGCGCTGCACGGAGTGCTCGGGACGCCCACGCCGCCGCCCGTGAATCTCTCCGCGTATCAACTCCGCCAGTGGGGCGTGAGCGGCGACCCCGACGCCAGCGGTACTTTGCGCCTCCGTGCGAGCATCCTGAATGCCGCGGCCCAGCTGCAGCCATACCCTCTGCTCCGAGTGACTCTCGCCGACCGCTTCGGCAAGCGCATCGGCTCGCGCGAATTCGAGCCTCCCGAATACTTGGGCAAGCCGGCGGCGCGTCAGCTCGCCCCCGGCGAGCGCGTCGATGCGATCTTGAACATTTTGGATCCCGGCAAGAACGCCGAGGGTTTCGAGATCGACGTGTGCCTGCGCAACGCCGATCGGCGCATCGCCTGCGCCAACGATGCTGCGCCGCAATCAAATGCCGCGGCACCGGGCAAGCAATGAGCGTCAAGATAGGCCCCTACCGCCTGCCCTCCAACGTGTTGCTCGCGCCCATGGCCGGCGTCACCGATCGTCCCTTTCGCATATTGTGCCGTCGATTCGGCGCGGGGCTCGCCGCATCGGAGATGCTCACCGCCGATGTGCGGCTGTGGCGCACGCCGAAGTCGCGCCGCCGCATGGATCATACGGGCGAGCCCAGCCCGAGGGTGGTGCAGATTGCCGGCTTCGATCCGGCGATGATGGCGGACGCGGCGCGCCGCAATGTCGATGCCGGCGCCGAGATCATCGACATCAACATGGGCTGTCCCGCGAAAAAAGTCTGCAATCGATTGGCGGGTTCCGCCTTGCTGCAGGACGAGCAGTTGGTTGCACGGATTTTGCATGAGGTCGTGCGCGCCGTCGAAGTGCCGGTCATGCTCAAGACGCGCACCGGCTGGGACCGCGATCACAAGAATGGACTACGCATCGCCGTCATTGCGGAAGGCGCCGGTATTCAAGCACTTGCGATTCACGGCCGCACGCGCGCCGACCTGTATCAGGGCAGCGCCGAACACGAAACCGTAGCCGCCATCAAAGCAGCGATCAAGATCCCCGTGTTTGCAAACGGGGACATCGACTCTCCGCAGCGCGCGCGGGAAATTCTTGCCTTGACGAAATGCGACGGCATCATGATCGGCCGGGCCGCGCAGGGCCGGCCATGGATCTTCGACGAAGTCAATTTTTTCCTTGCGGAGGGCGAATCGCGCGCAGCTCTGGCGCTGGAAAAAGTCCGTGATATTATGCGCGCCCATCTCGAAGACCTGTACGCGTTCTACGGCGATGAAACCGGTGTTCGAGTGGCACGTAAACACTTGAGTTGGTATTTCCGGCAGCATCCCGGACAAGACGCGTTGCGAAATCGTCTCGTGCAAATCGAGACGCCGCAGGAGCAACTGTCGACGCTGCTGGAACACTACGGGACGGGTGTGTATCGGGCCGCGTGAGCGGCGGCCCGACCAGATGAAGTCGCGGGATTTTGGACGAGGCCATGGTCGCAAAAAAGAAATCGAAATCACGCCGGGAAATTTCGTCGGCCTTCAACGGCCGCGACCTGAAGGTGAACGGCAAGGGCGTTCCGCTGCGCTCGCAGGCCGAAGAGGCGCTGCAATGCTATTTTGAAACGCTCAACGGCCACAAGCCCGCGCATCTGTACGATCTGGTGATGCGCGAGGTGGAAGAGCCGCTGTTCAAGGTGGTCATGGGCCACGTGCAGGGAAACCAAAGCCGTGCGGCCACGATTCTCGGCATCAATCGCGGCACGCTGCGAAAGAAACTCAAAGAGTTCGGCATCAACGAATAGGCACGCCATTGCTCACGCCCGTCCGCCGCGCGTTGCTCAGCGTCTCCGATAAGACGGGCATCGTCGAGTTCGCACGCGAACTGAAGGAACGCGGCATCGAGCTGCTCTCCACCGGCGGCACCGCCAAGCTTCTGATCAGCCATGGCATATCCGTCAAGGAAGTGGCCGAGCACACCGGTTTTCCCGAGATCATGGGCGGCCGCGTCAAGACTCTGCATCCGAAAATCCACGGCGGCCTGCTCGGGCGCCGCGGCGTCGACGAAGCAGTGATGCGCGAGCACGGCATCGAAGCGATCGATCTGCTCGCCGTCAATCTCTACCCGTTCGCCGCCACCGTGGCGCGCCCCGACTGCACCTACGACGACGCCGTCGACAATATCGACATCGGCGGCCCGGCCATGGTCCGCGCCGCGGCGAAGAACCACGCCTCCGTGACGGTCGTGGTGGACCCCGGCGACTATCGCGAGCTCTTGGACGAATTGGCCGCCAACCAGGGTGCGACCAATGTGGTCATGCGCCAGAAGCTCGCCGCCAAGGCCTTCGCGCACACGGCGCAATACGACGCCATGGTTTCGGCCTACTTCACCGGCGCCATCGGCGGCGGGACCCCGACCTTCCCGAACGATCTGAATCTGTCCTTCCGCAAGCGGCGCGATCTGCGCTACGGCGAGAACCCGCATCAGCAGGCCGCTTTCTACACCGACCCGCGCGCCATCGGCGCATCCGTGACGCAGAGCCGGCAGATACAGGGCAAGGAACTCTCGTACAACAACATCGCCGACAGCGACACCGCGCTCGAATGCGTGCGCCAGTTTGCTTTTCCGGCCTGCGTCATCGTCAAGCACGCCAATCCCTGCGGAGTGGCGCTCGGCACCACCCTGGCCGATGCGTATTCGCGCGCCTACCGCACCGACCCGACGTCGGCCTTCGGCGGAGTCATCGCCTTCAACCGCGAACTCGACGTCGACAGCGCCCGCGCAATCGTCGAGCAGCAGTTCGTCGAGGTGATTCTCGCGCCCGGCGTCTCCGAAGCCGCGAAGGGGCTGCTGGTGGCCAAGGACAATGTACGCGTGCTCGAGGTCGGCGATCTGACCCTGCCCATCACGCAGTTGCTCGAATATAAGAGCGTCGCCGGCGGGCTGCTGGTGCAATGCCGCGACACCGGGGTGATCCGCGCCCAGGAGCTGCGCGCCGTGACCAAGCGTGTCCCGACGCTCGCCGAACTCGACGATTTGATTTTTGCCTGGCGCGTCGCGAAATATGTCAAATCGAATGCCATCGTCTGCGCCAAGGACAAGGCGACCCTGGGCATCGGCGCCGGGCAGATGAGCCGCGTGATCAGCAGCAAAATCGCCGCCTTGAAGGCCAAGGACGCGGGCCTCGATATTCAATCGGCGAGCATCGCCTCCGATGCCTTCTTCCCCTTCCGCGACGGGCTCGACGCGCTCGCCGAACTCGGCATTCAGTCGGTCATTCAGCCGGGCGGCTCCAAGCGCGATGCCGAAGTCATCGCGGCGGCGGATGAACACGGCATCGCGATGGTGTTCACCGGCATGCGCCACTTCCGCCACTAGGGATCAACCCACCCGCATGAAGATTCTGATCGTCGGTGCAGGCGGCCGCGAACACGCCCTCGCCTGGAAATGCGCGCAATCCCCGCGCGTGCGCGAAGTGTGGGTGGCGCCCGGCAACGCCGGAACCGCACTCGAGCCCAAGGTCCGGAATATCGACATCGCCGCCGAGGACATCGAAGCCCTGCTGGCATTCGCGGTGCGCGAGGACATTGCGCTCACCATCGTCGGGCCCGAAGGCCCGCTGGTCGCCGGGATCGTCGATCGCTTTGCCGCCGCCGGGCGCGCCTGCTTCGGCCCATCGCGTGCCGCGGCGCGTCTCGAAGGCTCCAAGGCATTCACCAAGGAATTCCTGCGGCGCCATGGCATACCCACGGCGAGCTACGCCGCATTCACCGCCGCCACCTTCGATCCCGCGTACATCCGGGCGCAGCGCCTGCCCGTGGTCGTCAAGGCCGACGGACTCGCCGCGGGAAAGGGAGTCGTCATTTGCGACACCCATGAGTCGGCGATCGACTCATGCAACGCCATGCTCGGCGGCAGCTTCGGCGCGGCCGGCAGCACCGTCGTGGTCGAAGAATTCCTGCATGGAGAAGAGGTCAGCTTCATCGTGATCGCGCGCGGCGAGACCGTGCTGCCGCTCGCCACCTCGCAGGACCACAAGCGCCGCGACGACGGCGACTTGGGTCCCAACACCGGCGGCATGGGCGCCTACTCCCCGGCGCCCCTCGTCACCCCCGCGCTGCACGAACGCATCATGCGCGAAGTCATCGAACCCACCCTTCGTGGCCTGCGCACCGACGGCAATCCGTATCTCGGCTTTTTATATGCCGGGCTGATGATCGCCGCGGACGGCACTCCCAATGTGCTCGAGTTCAATTGCCGGTTCGGCGATCCGGAAGCCCAGCCCATCCTCATGCGCCTGCAAAGCGACTTGGTGGATCTGTGCGAAGCCGCGCTCGCCGATACTCTCGACCGGGTCGAGGCGGCCTGGGATCCTCGCGCCGCGCTCGGAGTGGTGATGGCCGCCGGCGGCTATCCCGAAGGCTACCGCAAGGGCGATCCGATCAGCGGTCTCGATGCCGCCGCGCGGCTGCCCGGCAAGGTATTCCACGCTGGTACGCGCACCGAAGACGGGCACATCGTCACCGCGGGCGGCCGGGTGCTCTGCGCAGTAGGTCTAGGTTCCTCCGTCGCCGCCGCCCAAACCCAAGCCTACGACCTGGTGCACGCCATCCACTGGAATCTGGTGCAGTACCGCCGCGACATCGGCTTTCGGGCCATCAAGGATCCCGCGGCCGGGTGACGGCGGACGGCTCGCCCAGCCTTCCCTCGCGCGCGCGCCGGCGGGCGCCGCGCGCCTCGTCGAGGTTCTCGCGCACGGTGTTGAGCCGGGCGCACTCGGCCAGCCGCAGATTCACGGTTTCAGGCACCGCGAGTCCCGCCGCCCGCATGCCCGCCAAACGGGCCCACACGGCGCGCTTCTTGCGCACCTGGTGCGGCTGAAATTCATCGAAGTCGCGAAAGTCCACCTCGCGCGGCTCGGCCACGATGGCGCCGGCCGCGAGCGCGGCCCGATACAGCTCGAGTCCCCGCGCGGTGCGCACGATGATGCCGTTGAATCCGGCGTCTTCGCCGCTGGGGCCGCCGCCGGGCCAAACATCCGAGGCCGCCAAGTCGGCGCTTTCACCGATGGCATCGGGGCAAATCTTGCATCGCGGCTGGATGCGCCACGTCGACTCGTCCTCCCACATTTGCTGGTAGGTCAGCTCGAACGACCGGCCGTCCCGGGTCTCCAACCGCGTCGGGCCCGGATTTCCATGGCCGCGATATCGAAACAAGGAAAGCTCGGATTGGCGGATGCCCAAACCGGACGCGACTTCCTCGGATTTCGTCAGATCGGACGCACCGCCGCACACGAAGGTCAGCGCGTAGCGCAGGTATCGATCCACCCGCGCATCGATGTGCGCGAGGTTGCGCACGGCGGCGATGTCGCAAGGCTTCGCAATGAGGGCAAACGGTTCACCGCGATCCAGCAACGCCGTGAAGTCGACGAGCGGCGCCGCCGGCCCATAGCGTGAGCCCGCGCCCTCGAGCACCGACGCCGCATGGAAACTCAGGCGCCGTTCCGTACGCGCCGGCTCCTTGGCCGAGGCCGCGACATGCAGAATGAATTTCGCGCGTCCGCTCGCCAGGATGAACTGGCCCAGCGCGGTCAACACGCCGCCCGTCGATGCGCGGTGGCGCACCTCCGGGTCGCCCGCGAAGCCCACCGCCAGCTGTTCCGCGGAACCCCACACCACATCGCGCATGCGCGGTCGGACCGGGCCTTCAGTCGCGGCACCCTCGACGCGGGTGCCCGGGCAGATCGCGTTGATGCGTTCCATCGTGGCCGGGTCCAAGGGGCGCCGTGCGACGGGACGCTCGCGCCCTTCGGGGGTCAGTACGATTTGAATCGCGTCCGCTCCGGCAACCGACCGGCACAATCCGCACCCGATGCACAATCCCCCTTCGACAATTTCCTCGAGTGTCAGCGGGGTGCGCCGGCCCTTCACTTCTGCAGCAAGGCAATCGCCACGGAAGACATCGCCTTGACCCCGGTGCGCAGCGTGGGTTCGGGCAACGGCTCGAACCGGCTGTTGTGCGGTCCCGGCAGCAATTTACCCGCGGCTCGCGCCGCCGCGAACTTCGCCGGGTCCATCGCCCCCAGACCGAACATCACCGTCGGGATTTTGCGGCCCTCGAGTCCCAGGATGCCGAAATCCTCGCTGGCCGTGCCCGCCTCCTCGTCGATGACGTTTTGCGCGCCGAGCGCCTTGACCAGCGCAGCCCTGACCCGGGCCGTGAGCGCGGGATCGTTGTACATCACCGGCGTCGATTCGGCGTCGAGGACGGTGACGATGGGAGCGAGGTCCTCCGGCACCCCCGCCGAGAGCGCCACGCCCTGCGCCGTGCGCCGGATGCCCTCGACGATGATCCGCCGCGCCTCGTCGCTGTAGGCGCGGGCGGTGAGTTCCATTTTCACTTCGTTGGGGATGATGTTGCGCTTGGTGCCGCCATGGATGTCGCCGATGGTGACGATCGCCGGATCGCGCGGGTTTTCCTGCCGGCTGACGACGGTCTGCAGTTGTACGATGAACTCTCCCGCCATCACGATGGGATCCTTGGCGAGTTGCGGCTGGGCGCCATGGCCGCCGATCCCCCGGAGGGTCACGTCGATGGAAGTCGAACTCGTCAATGCAGGCCCGCTGGTGATCGAGACGGTGCCGGCCGCGCGCGTATTGGTATCGTGCAGCGCAATCGCGATGTCCGGTGTGCCGAATCGGTCGTAGAGATGGTCGGCCAGCAAGGCTTTCGCCCCGTCGATGGTCTCTTCCGACGGCTGCCCGATCAGCATCGCCGTGCCATGCCACTTCCCCTTCGTGGCGGCGAGAGCGCGCGCCGTGCCGATCATCGTCGTCACGTGGACGTCATGCCCGCAGGCGTGCATCACTCCCACCTCCTGGCCCGCCGCGTTCTTGGCCTTGACGCGGCTCGCGTAGGCCACTCCCGTCTCCTCCACGATGGGCAGCGCATCCATGTCGGCACGGATCAGCAGCTTCGGGCCGGGACCGTTCTGCATCACGGCCACGATTCCATAAGCCTGAGTGCCGTCCGGATATTTCCCCACCCGCTCGATCACCGTGAACCCGGACTTTCGCAGCTCGCCCGCCAGCAGGGCCGCCGTGTGCTCCTCGTGGTGGGATAATTCAGGGTGCTCGTGGATGCCCTTGTAGGTATCGACCAGCCCCGAAATTTCGCCGTTCACCACGGCGTCGAGATTCTGCGCGCCCGCCCACAGGGGAGCCGCCACGAGACAGACCAGCGAACAGAAAGGCGCGGTGTTTTTCATGGCCTAAAGGTACAACGAACGACCCTGGATGCGCGAGCGCTCCGTTTCGCGCACAATACGCACATGCCGCACGCCCGTCCCAGCATCGCCGACAAGCGCCGCGCCTTTCATCAACTGCACGAGAGCGGCTGCTTCGTCATCCCCAATCCCTGGGACGTCGGCAGCGCCCGATACCTGCAAGGGCTGGGCTTCAAGGCGCTCGCCACCACGAGTTCCGGCTTCGCCTGGTCACATGGCCATCGGGACGGCGCCATGTCGCGCGATCGAGTGCTCGATCACCTCACCGAATTGGTCGAGACGACCGACCTTCCCATCAATGCCGATTTCGAAAACGGCTTTGCGCCTGACGCCGCCGGAGTTGCCGACAGCGTGCGTCTCGCCGTGGAAAGCGGCGTCGCCGGATTGTCCATCGAAGACTCCACCGGCGATCCGTCGCGGCCTTTGTTCGAGCTCGATGCCGCCGTCGAGCGCGTACGTGCCGCGCGCAAGGCGATCGACAAGGCCGGCGGCGATACACTGCTGGTGGCCCGCGCCGAATGCTTTCTCGTCGGCCATCCCGACATCGAGCACACCACTCGCCGGCTGAAGGCCTACGCGAACGCCGGCGCGGATTGTCTCTATGCGCCGGGCATCCGCACGCCCGAAGAGATTCGCGCGGTCGTGCAGGGCGTCGCGCCGCGGCCCGTGAATTTACTCATGGGCTGGCCCGGGGAATTGACCGTGCGGCAGATCGCGGATCTCGGCGTGCGCCGGATCAGCGTCGGCGGCGCACTTGCCCGCTCAGCCTGGGGAGGCTTCACGCGCGCCGCGAAGATGCTCCTCGAGCAAGGCAGGTTCGACGGTTTCGCCGGCGCGGAATCCGGCGATTGGCTGGACGAGTTCTTCGGCGGACGCGGAGCATGACCAAACAGACCATTTTCACGCACGACGCGCCGAAGCCGCCGGCTTACTTCAGCCAGGCGGTCAAATCGGGCGGGTTTGTTTTCGTCGCGGGCCAAGGGCCATTCGATCCGGTCACGGGACAGGTCGTCGGAACGACGATTCAGCAGCAGACCGCCCAAAGCCTGCGCAATGTGGCGGCGATCTTGGCCGCCGCGGGCACCTCGCTCGCCAAGGTGGTGAGCGCCACGTGCATACTCGCCGAAGAGGCGGATTTTCCCGGCATGAACGAAGAGTGGCTGAAATGGTTTCCCAGCGACCCGCCCGCGCGTCAGGGCGCCCAGCTTCCGGTCCGTCCGCAAAACATGAAAATCTCGATTGCGGTGATCGCGGAGGCTTGAGCCGGCTAGTGCAGTCCCGCCCCTTCCGCGCGAGCCACGGCAGACTCGCCCCCGCCCGAATGATGCCCTCGGAACAGCTTGCCCTTCTCGGCGGCGAGAACGAATAGCAAGCTCGCGAGTCCGCAGCCCAGCGATCCGGCCGCGAGCGGCACCAACGTGCCGTTGAACTGCCGCCCGATGATGGCGCCGAGCAGCGCGCCGCCCAAGCTCGAGACGAATCCCTGCAATGACGCGCCGATCCCCGCCACCGATGCCACGGGCTCCATCGCCATGGCGCCGAAGTTTGAAATCGACAGCGCAAAGCAGGCCATGGTCGCGGACTGGAATGCGACGAACATCCACAGCTGCTCGACCCCGAGCGCGGCGATCGCCGTATGCAAGCCCGTGATGATGATGTAGGTGAGCAATGCGGTGTGGGATATGCGGCGCATCCCCAGACGTTCGACGATGCGCGAGTTCAGGAATGCCGCAATCCCCATGAACGCCGCGCACAGCGCAAACATGGTCGGCATCAGGTTCGGCACATGGAACACCTCGCCGAATATCTGCTGCACCATGCCCACGTACGCCATGATGCCTGCAAACATCACGCTCATCGCCAGGGTGTAGCACAGCGAGGCGCGGTTCGAAACCACCAGCCGAATCGCAGCCGCGATATGCGATACGCTCAAGGTGAGGCGGTACTCCGGATGCAAAGTCTCGGGCAGGCGCACCGCCGCCCAGATGCACACGACGGCCGCGAACACGCCGCACAGAATGAAGATGTAGCGCCAGGGCGCCGCCAACAGGATCAGCTGGCCGATGCTCGGGGCGACGATGGGCACCATCAGGAACACCATGAAGGTCAGCGACATTACCCGCGCCATGTGCCGCCCGGAATACAAATCGCGGATGACCGACCGCGCCACGACCATGCTCGCCGCCGCCAGACCGTGGATGAAGCGCCAGACCAGCAGCGTGTGAAAACTGCCGGCTAGGCCGGCAAGCAGCGCCGCCGCCACGTACAAGGTGAGCCCGCCGATCAGGATGGGCCGGCGGCCGAAGCGGTCGGACATCAATCCCCAGGCCAGCTGGCCGCAGCCCAAGCCCACCATATAGGCCGTGACGATCCACTGCACGTGGTTCTCGTTGGCGATGTGCAGTGCGCGGACGATGATGGGGAACGCCGGCAGCATGGCATCGATGGCGATCGCCTGGGTGGACATCATCGCCGCGGCCAGCGCGACGAACTCCAGGAAGCCGATGTTCGCGGCTTCGCGCTTATCCGACATGAATCAGGCGGCCGGCGTCGGAGGTGGCGAAGGCTTCCTGGCGATGCTGGTGGCCATGGTGACGATGGAAGCCAGATCGGTGAGATTGGCCGGCACCACCAAGGTCGTGCCCGTCTGCGCCAGCTTGCCGAACTGCTTGACGTATTCCTCGCCGATCCGCAGCTGCATCGCCTCGATGCCGCCCCGGTCGGACAGCGCGATGCCCACCTGGCGCAACCCTTCGGCCGTCGCCGTCGCGACCGCCAGAATGGCCGCCGCCTGTCCTTCCGCCTCGTTGATCTGCTGCTGCTTGTTGGCTTCGGACTGCTTGATGACGCGCTGCTTGTCGCCCTCGGCGGCATTGATCTTGGCATCTCGCTCGCCTTCCGACGTCAATACCACGGCGCGCTTCTCGCGCTCGGCGCGCATCTGCTTTTCCATCGCCGACAGCACGTCCTTCGGCGGCGTGATGTTCTTGATTTCGTAGCGCAGCACTTTCACGCCCCAGGCCGCCGACGCCTTGTCCAGCTCGCTGACGACGTTGGTATTGATCTGGCCGCGCGCCTCGAAGGTGCGATCCAGTTCAATCTTGCCGATTTCGCTGCGCAGCGTGGTCTGCGCGAGCTGCGAAATGGCGAAGCCGAAATTGGTGATCCCATACGACGCGAGGTGCGGATCGAGCACCTGCATGTACAGCACGGCATCGACTCCCACCTGCACATTGTCGCGGGTGATGCAGATCTGTTCCGCGATATCGATCGCGATCTCCTTCAAGCTGTGCCGGTAAGCCACCCTCTCGACGAATGGAATCAGGATGTGAAAGCCGGCCTGCAGCGTGCGGCTGTACTTGCCCAGGTACTCGATGACGTAGGCGCTCTGCTGCGGCACCACGGTCGCGGTCTTCACCACCACGATCACGACCAGCACCGCCAGGACGATGACGCCGTAGCCTAGGGAAATGTCCAAGGGATTCTCCTGCTGAAGTTCATGCCTCGCCGCGCACGACGAGAGTGAGGCCGTCGATGCGCTCGATTCGCGCCCGATGGCCCTTGCCGATGGCCGTGGCCCCGGCGTTGATCGCGCTCCAGGAGCTGCCGCGAAACTCGAGGCGGCAGGTCGCTCCGGGCGCGAGCGCCGCCGGCAGCACCACCGTCTCG
>Ga0182030_10024340_pt1 | contig 11127 bp, 10 predicted proteins | sample 812S3MmetaG_FD_121299 | JGI IMG/M metagenome (GOLD analysis project Ga0182030, IMG submission 121299) | Permafrost microbial communities from Stordalen Mire, Sweden - 812S3M metaG (Illumina Assembly) | ecosystem: Environmental > Terrestrial > Soil > Wetlands > Permafrost | place: Sweden...
ACTTCGTCGATCTCGATGAGGCAATCGAAGCCGCCGAACAAACCACCATCGCGCAGCTTTTCGAAAGCCGCGGCGAGCCGGAGTTCCGGCGCATTGAACGGGAGATGCTGAAGAAGATCGTACTGCGCATCGAGCGCGGCATGCCGTCTGTGGTCGCGCTCGGCGGGGGAACTTTCGTGCAGGAGCAGAATGCCCGCCTGATCAATGAACACGGCATCTCGGTCTGGCTGGACTGCCCGGTCGAAATCCTCTACGCGCGAATCGATGAAGCGGAGTCCCGGCCGCTGGCGCGCGACCCGGAACGCTTCCGCACCCTTTACCAGGAGCGTCATGCGGCCTATGCGCGCGCGAACCACCGGATCAGCTCGGATTGCGAGTGGGAGGAAGCGGTCGATGCCATTCTCGCGCTCGCCTGCTGGAAGTGATGACGCATAGTTCTGCCAGGCGGAATCTGCGGCGCGACGCGAAGGCGATCCTGATGGCGGCTCTGGCGGCGGCCGATCCCAGCGCCGCGGTCGACCGTGCGCTCCGCGCGCGCGCGGACCTCAACGGATACAGACGCATTTTTGTGGTGGGGGCGGGGAAGGCCGGCGGCACCATGGCGCGCGCTGTCGAAGAGTTCCTCGGCAGCCGGATTGCCGCGGGCTGTGTCAACGTCAAAGACGGCGACACCGCACGCACAAAGCACATCGAACTGCGCCCCTGCGGTCACCCGGTTCCCGACGAGCGCGGTCTTAACGGCGCGAAGCGCATCGCGGAGATCTGCACGGAGGCGGATGAAAACGACCTGGTGATCTGTCTGCTCTCGGGTGGTGCTTCGGCACTCGCACCGCTGCCGGCGCCGCCCATCACGCTGACGGAAAAGCAGGAGACAACGAAACTCCTGCTGGCGTGCGGCGCGAATATTCACGAGATGAACGCGGTGCGCAAGCATCTCTCCGCGCTCAAGGGCGGACAACTGGCGCGCATGGCCGCGCCGGCCCGTGTGCTCGGCCTGATTCTGTCGGATGTGGTCGGCGATGATCTGGATGTAATCGGCTCGGGTCCCTCGGCGCCCGACGCGTCGACGTTTGGCGACGCTTTCGCGGTGCTGGAAAAATATGAAATCCGCGACCGCGTGCCGCTGCGTGTGCGCGAGCGGCTCCGGAACGGTGCGCAGGAAACGCCCAAAGCCGCCGACCCGCTGTTCGAAAACGTCGAAAACATCATTGTGGGAAGTAACCAGAAGTCGCTCGAATCGGCAGCGCAGGCGGCGAAAGAGCTCGGCTACAGGACGCTGATTCTGTCCAGCTCGATCGAAGGCGAAACGCGCGACGTAGCCCGCATGCACGCCGCCATCGCGCGGCAGATCCGCACTTTCGGGCAGCCCGTGCGACCCCCGGTGTGCGTCATTTCAGGCGGCGAAACAACGGTCACAATGCGCGATGGCGAGACGGGTAAGGGCGGACGCAATCAGGAATTCGCGATGGCCGCCGCTATCGATGCGGCCGGCCTCGAAGGCATTCTCATCCTGAGCGCCGGCACGGATGGCACCGATGGACCCACCGACGCGGCGGGCGCGGTCGCGGACGGCGAGACCGCCGCACGCTCGAAAGGGAGGGCCGCCGAGGCGCTGCGCGGTCACGACGCGTATCCGGTTTTCGAAGAACTGGGCGACCTGATCATCACCGGCTCGACAGGCACGAACGTCATGGATCTCCATCTGATTCTTGTTGTGTAGTGGCGGATTGCAGAAGGCGGTGTCAAGCCGCCAGATATCCGCGCCACATTTCAATGGCGCGCCGGTTGTGCCGCCGCAGCGCGCTGAGTCCCTGGCGGGGCGCCCGCCCGCTCGACAGTAGTTTCCGGCGGACCGCGGCCATTGCGTGCGCATCGTCAACCGGCGCTTTCCAGCTGTCGGGTGCCCATTCGATCGCGTCGGAGACGACGCTCGCCACGCCTTCGGCGACGCCATCCGCGGTCACGACGTTGAAGCTCTCGGTGTAACTCGGCTGCAGCAGCAGATGCATGTGGCGTACGGTTCGGCGGAACTGCGGCCGGTCGATGGTGGGAATCCAGGGCGCGGAATTCAGCGCCGTGACGCCCAGTCCGATGTGACTGATCGCCCGATCGGCGGCGAAATTTCTGTAAGCGAGGACAACTTGCATAGGAGCTTTCTTGCACCGACGATAAACCCTTCTTCCGCCGCTGCAGGCGCCCTGCGCATTCAACTGATTGAACGGTTGAGTAAAATAATCCGCCATTGGCTGTGAATGGCACTTACCGGTAGAGAATCATTATTCACCGATTCGGGCTGGAGCCGGGCTCAGAACACCGCCTATGATCGCGGGAGAAAGAGGTGTTCCATGCAGTCTTATGCATCATCGACCGCGATTCCGAAAGGCTACCGGGGAATGGGAATGAACGGCGCGCTGGCCCGTTGGTACGCGGCGACAACGCGAAAATCCCTGTCCGAATTTGAGCAGCTCGCGCGGCGCGTGGCCGGCGAAATCTCGCCCGGAGCCAGTGTTCTCGAAGTCGCGCCGGGGCCGGGTTACTTCGCTATCGAACTGGCGAAGCTTGGGGGTTATCACGTGACCGGCCTCGACATCAGCGAGACTTTCGTTGAGATCGCGCAGAGGAACGCCGCGCGCGCCGGCGTGAAGGCCGATTTCCGGCACGGCAACGCTTCTCACATGCCTTTCGATGCCGAGCAGTTCGATTACGTCGTGTGCCGCGCCGCGTTCAAGAATTTTTCGGAGCCGCTGGCCGCCCTGCAGGAGATGTACCGCGTCCTGAAGCCGGGCGGGCTCGTGCTGATCATCGACATGCGTGGCGACGCGACACCCGAATCGATGAAGCAGGCCGCGGCGGAGCTGAAGACCGGCGCACTGAACCGGACGTTCATCTACCTGACGTTCCGCTGCATGCTGGTGAAGCGCGCCTACACGCGCGCCGAGTTCGACCGCATGATTGGGTTGACGCGCTTCTGCCCGCTCGATATCCAGGAGACTCTGATCGGATTCGAAATCCTGTTGGGCAAACCGCGATCGAAGACTTAGTTCACCGAGGTGCCGTCTTCGATTGCGGGCGCCAGCGGCGTGATCGGCGAATCCACCAGCTTGTGCTCCCGCCTCGGGAGACTGAGAAGCGTGGCGGCAGCGAGCGTCACATTTCGAATCACACGCACGTGTCAGTTCGGCAGGATCACGTAATCCGGCCAGCAGATTTCCGGCTGCGTGAAGCCGTCGAGCGCAATGCGAAGCACCGCTCCCCCGCCGTTACCCGTCTGATTGAATCTTGGATCGAGAATGCGTTCGATCTGATCGCGGACGCCTTCCAGATGCGCGCGCGTTTCGCGGTCCGCTGCTTTTTCGATCGCGGCGGAAACCTCGGCGCTCAGCGTGCGCAGTTCGCTCCGGTAGAATGGCCGCTCATCGCCGCTGGTGCCAATTCGCGGCGCGGCATCGGGCGGCAGGCCGACAGGCAGCGCTGTCCGCTCGTTCACCTTCGCATTCGCGAGATCCAGATACTCGCGCTGCAGATTGCGCCGATACGCATCGATGCGGACATGGTCCGCGTAAATCTCCCTCCACACCGCTTTCCGTGCTGCCGCCAGAAAGTCGGCGGGTGCGTACGCCGACCACCCATCCACCGCCTGCTGCTCCACCAGCCGCGAAAATCGCGCACTGCTCAGCAGATTGTTCAGCACCGTCGACTGCGCATTCCGAATGCGGTTCAGCACGCCCGTGGGCTCGATGCGCCGCAGAATCTCCGCGTCGATCGCCCAGCGCGGGGTTTCGAACGCATTCTGCGCCAGGAACTGCATCGCCAGTTGCTGCCGCTGCCTTGCGACAGGCGTAAACACGCGCCCCGGCTGCCCGACGTATTTCGTCTGCGAATCGAACGCGCCTACAATCGCCGCGACGTGATTCATCTCGAGCACCCACTGCGCCAGCATCCGCCCGTAGAGTTCGGAAAGATCTTCGTAAGGCTCGCCGTTCTTCGCGGTGGTGGCGGGCATCAGCAGCTTGGCCACGCGCTGCAGGTTCTTCAGTCCCATCGCACTCGACTTGACCGCATCCGCGTCACCCACGGCTTCGGTCAGTTCACCGAAGTCGGACCCCGCGGCGCCCGCGGTCGAAAAACGCAGCCACGGCGTCTTGTCCTGCGCGCGCGCCCATTCATCGAGCGTGGGCTTTTCGTCGTCCGGCGTCTTCGCGTTCCGGGTCGGCGCGTAGCCCCACTTGATAGCGAACAGATCGTAGGGGCCAATCCGCGGCACCAGATCCTCGATCGCAATTCCGTCCTCCGGCTGCGCGACATAGTTGAAGCGCGAGTAATCCATGATCGACGGCGTGTGCCCCATTTTGTGGACCCACTCCCGGTCGCGCACCTTCTCCTGCGGATAGAGCGAACTCGACTTCATATTGTGCTCGAGCCCGAGCGTGTGGCCGATCTCATGCGCCACCACGAACTGAAGCAGCCGGCCCATCAGGTCGTCCGGCAGCGGCAGCTTCTGCGCGCGCGGATCGAGCGGACCCACCTGCAGGAAATACCAGTCGCGCTGCAGGTTCATTACGTTGTGGTAGAACTGAATGTCCGCGTTCAGAATCTCGCCGGTGCGCGGGTCGGAAATGTGCGGGCCCATGGCGTTTTCCGTCGTCGACGGCATCCATCGAATCACCGAATAGCGCACATCTTCCGGGCTGAAGCCAGGGTCTTCCTCGTGCGTCGGCGCCATCTTCGCCACAATAGCGTTGCTGAAGCCCGCCGCTTCGAAGGCCGGCTGCCAGCTTTCGACGCCTTTCTTCAGCCACTCGCGCCACTTCATCGGCGTGGCCGCATCGATGTAATAGACGATCGGCTTAACCGGATCGGAAACCGCCGCGTCGGGGTCTTTCTTCTCCAGACGCCAGCGCGCAATGTAACGAACGCGCTCGGCGCGCTGCTCCTCCTTGCTGTAATCGATCGTGCTGGTGGTGAAGTAGCCGACGCGCTCATCGAACAGACGCGGCATCATGGGCTTTTCGGGCAGCTTCACCAGACTGTAGTGCACGACGACGCTCGCGCTGCCCGGCCGCATACCCCCGGCCTGCGCCGCATTGCCCGGCCCGCCCTGCGGCTGTTGACCGCGCGTGAAAGTAAGCGTGGATTCGGCTTCCACATTTTCCGGATACGGCGTGATGCGCTCAATGTAGGAGCGCGAGGCGTCCATGCCGCCCGCGTTCAGATGCTGCCGTATGTTGAACTCCTGCACGTCGCTCGAATAGAGGCGCGAGACATCGATCACCGGCGCGCCGTCCTTCGAAAACGCGGCCACGTTGAACGTCATCAGGATCGCGTCGTTGTTTGACGCCTTCACTGCGGCGGCGATCGGCGAACCCGGATCGGCCGTAACGCCGTAGTTCAGGTTGCGCAGGTGTACCTTGTTGCCGCTCAGTTCCCAGCGCACCACGAGATCGTTCAACTGGTCGCCGCCGTATCCCACGCCGAGCGTCGTCTTCGACACGCGGACGTTCAGCAGGAATTCGCGGTCGAGCTGGTCTTTTGGAATCTCGAAGAAGTAGCGGTCCTTGATCTCATGAACCGAGAAGATACCCTTCGCCGATTTAGCATCTTTGGTAATGACTTTGTCGTACGGCTGAGGTTCGTTGGCGGCTGCGCCACCGCCGCGTCCCGGAGGATTTGCCGCAGGCCGGCCAGCTGCGGGCGCGGCAGGTTCGGAAGGCTCAGGGACGGGATCCTGCGCGAACAGAAACGTCGCGCCGGTTAGGCACAAAAGGAAGGCTCGCAACATCACACGGCACCTCGGGTGGATTCAGAATAGCACCGAACCGAGGCAGTGTTTTTCGGGAGAGCGGGCGCGCGCGGCCGCTCTCCCGGGGTACTGACTGACTGAACTTTTTACTGAACGCTGTCGACCGCGATGGTGTCGCCCTTCAGGGTGCCCTTCACGGTGACGTTCATGCCGGCATGCTTCGCAACGAGGTCCTGCTTGTCGACCTTATAGATCTTTCCGTCCGGCATGACCAGCACGGCGGGCGATCCGCCCTTGATGCACTTCTGGGCGCACTCGGCGTCGCCTTTCATATCCGGCTTGCCGGCGCAGTTGGTGTCTTCCACGAAACCTTTGAATTCGGCCGCCATGCCACTTGCGGCGAGTCCGAACGCGAGCGCCGCTACTGCCGTGAGTTTCTTCATGCGTGTTTCTCCTGTCAGCCGACTTGCGACTGCATACATCATACTCTTTTACGGCAAGGGGCTGGCGAGCCGATTTAATTCCGGTTGTGCGGTCGGGTACCGGTCGACATTCAGCGCCATCGACACCATGCTGTACCAACCGCTCAACCCGATCATGTCGACGATTCCCTTTTCGCCGAACCGCGCTTTGGCCGCCGCGAAATTCGCATCGCTCACCTGGTGGGTCTTCAGCAGTTCGGTAATAAAGCTGTAGGCCGTTTCGACATCCGCATCCATTCCCGAAGGGCGCCTTCCCGCTGCGATGGCGTCGACAATCGCGGGACTGACGCCCGCCTGCAGCGCCGCCCGCTTGTGCGCCGTCCACTCGAACTGCGCCATCCAGTAGCGCGCCACGACGATGATCACCGTCTCGCGCGCCGCCACCGGCAGGTCCGCATGAAACCGCATCGACGCGCCGAACTGCTGCGCCATATCTCCCATTTCAGGGCTGCGCAGCAGCACGTTAAACGGCCCTCCGAGGTTGCCGCGCCGCTCGCCCGCCAGCAGATGATCGATCATTGTTTTCTGCGGCGGCGTCATTTCGTCGTATTTGAGCGGTCTGAAGCGGTCCCCGGTCAGGCCGAGGTTTTCCCTGGTCGGAGCGCCGGTCTGAGCCGCGGCGAGACAAATCGAAAGGACGGAGGCAACAGCAATTGGCAGTCGCATAGTGACTGCCAGTTTATGCGAATTCCGGGCTTATTTAAAACCAGGGTTATGCAAGCCTCATTTATGCAGAACGGGTTTATGCAAAACCAATGTTTCTTCCATTGCGCGTTACAACCGCGCAAAATAGCTGTTCCGGAATGCTCCCGATCAAGTTTTTCTTGGATTAGCAGGTCCGGGTTATAGGAAAATGGGTTGTCGACCCTCATGCAATCCTACGATCTCATCGTCATCGGTTCCGGACCGGCTGGCCAGCGCGCCGCTATTCAGGCTGCCAAAGCCGGCAAGAAAGTCGCCCTGGTGGAGAGGCGGGAGGTGCTGGGCGGCGTCTGCGTCAACACCGGCACCATCCCGAGCAAGACCATGCGCGAAGCAGTCATTCACTTCTCGGGCTTTAACTACCAGTCCATTTACGGCATGAATTATCGCGTCAAGGAAAAGATCACCATGGCCGATCTTTCCTTCCGTGTGCAGCACGTGATCCGCACCGAGATCGATGTCACCCAGGCACAGCTCTCGCGCAACAACGTCGAGATGCTGACGGGCACCGCGACCTTCGTCGACCCCACAACCCTCGACGTCGAGAACTCGCGCGGGAAAAGCCGGGTGACGGCGCCAACCATCGTGATCGGCGTCGGCACCAAGCCCGCGCAGACCACGAAGATCCCGATTAACGGCCGCAACATTCTCGACAGCGACCAGATCCTCCAGATGCATGACATGCCTCGCACCCTGATCGTCGTCGGCGGCGGCGTGATTGGCGTCGAGTACACCTGCATGTTCGCCGTGCTCGGCGTGCGCGTGATTCTGGTGGAGAAGCGTCCGCGTCTGCTTGAATTCGCCGACTCGGAGATGGTGGAAGCGCTTTCCTATCATCTGCGCGACAGCCGTGTCACCATGCGTCTGAACGAAGAAGTGGAGTCCGTGGAAGAGAGCAACGGCGGCGTCGTTGCGAATCTTCAGAGCAGGAAGAAGATCACGGGAGACGCGCTTCTGTACGCGGTCGGGCGTCAGGGCAATGTCGATGAGTTAAATCTCAAAGCCGCCGGTATCGAATCCGACAGCCGGGGACGAATCAAAGTGGATGCGGATTTCCGCACCAGCGCGCCGAATATCTTTGCTGTGGGCGATGTCATCGGTTTCCCCAGCCTGGCCTCTGTGTCGATGGAACAGGGACGTATCGCGGCGGGCCGGGCCTTCGGCATGACCATGCATTCCAACCCGGCTTTCTACCCCTACGGCATTTACACCATTCCGGAAATATCTTTTATCGGTAAGTCGGAAGAGCAGCTGACCGATGAAGATGTGCCGTATGAAGTAGGTGTCGCCTATTATCGCGAGATCGCGCGCGGCCAGATCCGGGGCGATACCACGGGCCGGCTCAAGATCATCTTCCATCGCGAAACTCTGCAGCTTCTCGGCGTTCATATCATCGGCGAAGGAGCCTGCGAGCTTATTCATATCGGCCAGGCGGTCATGACGCTCGGCGGAACAATTGAGTATTTCGTTGAGACGGTATTTAACTATCCGACGCTGGCGGAATGCTACAAAGCCGCGGCATTTAACGGGGTGAACAAGATTTCCCGCATGCAGCGCGCCGAGACCGCTTCCTGATCCCCCCGGGACTTTGCCGGCAGCTATAAGACGCAGTTAGCGTACTGGCCGTTAACCTTCGTTAGCCCTGCCGGATTTCAGACTACGGTCGGTTAGATTCCGCTTATACTCGTTTCAGCGACGATGCTCGTTCATCCAACTCTGTCCGGTGCAGGCCAGATCTTACTGGGATTACTGGCAGCGGTTGCGGCGGTTTTCGATATCCGTTATCGCCGGATTCCGAACTGGCTGGTGCTGGCAGGCATCGTTGCCGGACTCTTGTGGAACACTTCCGTCTCCGGCTGGTCCGGGCTGCTTCTTTCCTTAGCGGGCTTCGGACTGGGTTTCGTTCTTTACCTTCCGCTCTACTTAATTCGTGCCCGCGGCGCCGGTGATGTAAAACTGCTGGCGGCCGCCGGAGCCATCACAGGTCCCGGCAATATTTTTCTAATTTGCATTCTTACCGCTATTCTTGGCGGGATCATAGCTCTCATCGTGCTGCTGATTTACGGCCGCCTGCGTAAGACTTTATTCAATATCGGGTGGATGCTTCAGGATCTGACCCACCTGCGCGCACCTTATAAGAGTACTGAAGAGCTGGATGTTACAACCGCCAAAGGCATGCGTCTGCCTCACGGGGCCATGATTGCCGTTGGTGTAATCGCATTTATCTTTCTTGCCACACACGGGGTGACCATCTGACATGCCGGCGATTCCTGTATTTATCTACCTGCAGTTACTCGACTTTCTCACCACGCTCCTTGGCTTCAGGCTCGGTGCCAGCGAGGCGAGTCCGTTCATCGCGAAGCTGATCCATGCCACTTCGCCTGCCACGGGTGTTGCCGCATCCAAGTTTCTGGGCCTTGCCATTGCAGGCCTCTGTTTTGCCACCAACCGCGGCCGCCTTGTGACATGGATTAACTACTGGTATGCCGGCGTCGTGCTCTGGAATCTGGGTGTCATTCTCAAGGCCGGTGGTGTTATCCTTCACCATTAAGTGGAGAACACCCAGACTCCTGCACCAAAGCGGATCCTGATCGTCGATGACGACCCGGACATTCACCAGTTCCTCAATATCGCGCTGAAGGAAGCCGGCTGTTATTCAGAGAGCGCTTTCGACGGTGTCGAAGCTTTGCCCAAAATCGAAGCCCATAACTGGGACGCCGTCATTACCGATGTCATCATGCCTCGCATGGACGGCATGGAACTGCTGGAACACGTGCGCAAACTGCGGCCCGAGCTGCCGGTTATCGTGATGACGGTCGACAGCACCTCGGAGAAGATCGTCACCGCCATACGCGATCACGCTTTTGCCTGGCTGCAGAAGCCGTTTACCCGGGAAGCTGTCGCCGATCTTCTCAAGGTTGCTCTCGCCGGTCCGCCTTTGGAGGGCGATATGGAAGTGATCTCGGCCAGCCCCCGCTGGCTCGAGCTGCGTCTCCGCTGCGATATGAAGACGGCGTGGCGCGCGCTGCATTTCCTGCGGGAAATGGATCATGGGCTGCCCGAAGACGAACGCGAAAACGTGGCCCTCGCGTTTCGCGAGATCCTGTTCAACGCTGTGGAGCACGGCGGCGGAAACAATCCGAACGTGTACGTCACCGTCACTTACACGAGGGGCGAACGCGCATTGCTGTTCCGCGTGCGCGATCCCGGCCCCGGTTTCTCCTTCGAAAAACTCCGCCACGCCGCCGTTTCGAACCCCGCCGATTCACCCGCGCAGCATACGATCACCCGCGCGTCGCTGGGAATGCGTCCCGGAGGATTCGGCATCCTGCTCACCCGCGCCCTGGTCGATGAGCTGATCTATAACGAGAAGGGCAATGAAGTGCTGCTGATCAGGTACGCGCCCGCCCAACCGGCCTGATTCACACCTCCCGATCTCCACTTACACATTCACATCGCTGTGAATCTGCCGCCATTCGTCGATCAGGCGGAAATCGGTGCGCACCGCCCTGACTGCCTCACCGGTCTGGCGGAACGACGGCTCGCCGAGATTCTCTTCGCCGCGCGCCAGCTTCAGGTAATCGATCTTCTTCGGGTCGATGCCCATGATCCGGCAACACGTGGCGTCCACGGCCACCACATCGCGGCCCGCCACCAGCACCCCCGCCTGCTTCGGCGTCCCCTGAATCGGCCCGTTTCCTTCCATCCCGACGATGCCGTCGACAATGGCGAACTGCCGCGGGAACAGGTGATGCAGGTCGACGATCGACTGCGTAATGCCGGCCCAGTGCAGCACATTCTTCGGCCAGCCGTAAACGCCGCCGGGCACGAGGCCGAAAAGATTCTTCATCGCCAGTGTGGCGCCCGCCCAGTGGTGCGTTTTCATCTTTGGGAGCGATACCAGCAGATCGCAGTCGAGCACCGTGTGCGGCAGATAGAGAGCCTTCAGCGGCGAGACCGGCCGGGGGATCACGCGCTTCGCCACGTCGTCGAGATTCAGATCGGTGAACGCGTCTTCGAACTTCGGCACAGTGGTGAAATAACCGGCGGCATCGGCGAGATCCAGCGTGCCGCGGCGATGGCCCGGGCCTTCGGCAATCGTAATCTGCGCCGCGCCCAGCTTGCGGAATGCTTCATACGCGGCGTGCACCACCACCGGGTGTGTGTTGATGGCCGTGTTCGCGTCGAACTCGACCAGATTCG
>Ga0182030_10024342_pt1 | contig 11127 bp, 9 predicted proteins | sample 812S3MmetaG_FD_121299 | JGI IMG/M metagenome (GOLD analysis project Ga0182030, IMG submission 121299) | Permafrost microbial communities from Stordalen Mire, Sweden - 812S3M metaG (Illumina Assembly) | ecosystem: Environmental > Terrestrial > Soil > Wetlands > Permafrost | place: Sweden...
ATCGACAACGGCTTGTGTTTGTTCTTTTGTCGATCCTGGAGGCAGAATGACCGCGGCAATCGCTGAACCCTGGTCCTCCTCCGGAAGAAAGCCGGTCGGCATCCGGTAATACAGGAAGCCAACCAGGCACAGGATCAAACCGTAGCCGACACCGTAGAGCAGTTTCCTGCGAAGTGAGTGTTGCACGACCCGCAGATAAAGATCGCGCACCTTCTCGAAGATGCGGTTGAACCCGCCCAGGAAGGAGCGCAGCGGCGACCATCGTCCCGCGCGTACGGGCTCACCCCTCCCCACCGGCCTCAGAAACGTGGCGCACAACACGGGCGTCAGGATCAAGGCCACGATCACCGACAACAGCATGGAAGCAATGATGGTCACGGAAAACTGCCGGTAGATGATGCCTGTCGAGCCGGAGAAGAAAGCCATCGGTCCGAACACTGCCGACAACACCAGCGCAATGCCAACCAGCGCGCTGGTGATCTGCTCCATCGATTTGGCTGTCGCTTCGCGCGGCGACAAGCCTTCTTCGCTCATCACGCGTTCGACATTTTCGACCACGACGATCGCGTCGTCGACAAGCAGGCCAATAGCCAACACCATGGCGAACATCGTGAGCATGTTGATCGAATAGCCGAATGCGCTCAACACGGCGAAAGTGCCCAGCAGCACCACCGGCACGGCGATGGTGGGAATCAATGTGGCCCGGATGTTACCCATGAACAGCCACATGATCAGGAAAACCAGGACAATCGCCTCGATAAGCGTCTTCACGACTTCTCGAATCGCAGCCCGCGTGAATGGCGTTGTATCGACCGGATAGACCGCCTTCATGCCATGCGGGAAATAGCGGCTCATCTCGTCGACCTTGGCGCGGATCCCATTGACCGTGTCGAGCGCATTGGCGCCGGTTACCTGGCGAATGGCCAGCACCGCTGTCGGTTTTCCGTTATAGAAGGAATCCATGTCGTACGATTCGGTGCCCATCTCCGTCCGCGCGATATCGCGGATGCGAACAATGGAACCACTGGTGCTCGTACGCACAGGAATGGCGCCGAATTCTTCCGGCGTTTTCAGCATATTCTGTACGATAATGGCGGAGTTCAGGCGCTGCCCTGGCGCGGCGGGCGTTCCTCCCAGTTGGCCAGCGGACACTTCCACGTTGTAGTTTTTCAGCGCCGTCGTCACGTCGGAGATGGTCAACTGGTATTGGTTCAGCTTGTCGGGGTTTAGCCAGATGCGCATCGCGTACTGGCTTCCAAAAGTGCTTACTTCGCCTACCCCCTGCACACGTGCGAGCACCTGTTCCAGATTCGACTGTGCGTAATCGCGCAGGTCGGCTCCGTCCATGCTGCCATCTTCCGAAATGAGGGAGACAAAGATCAGATAATTGCGCGTCGACTTGCTAACCGTGATGCCATAGGTCTGCACGGTCGTAGGCAGGCTGGCAGTCGCCAACTGGAGTTTATTCTGCACCTGTGCCCAAGCCAGATCGGGGTCCGTTCCAGGCCGGAAGGTCAGCTCGATACGGGCCTGCCCGGACGAATCGCTGGTCGAAGACATGTACAGCAGGTTGTCGAACCCTGTCATCTTCTGCTCGATGATCTGGGTAACGGTATTCTCTACGGTCTCCGCCGAAGCGCCCGCATAGGACGCGGTAATGGAGATCGATGGTGGTGCGATGGGCGGATACTGCGAAACAGGCAGAGTGTAGATGGCCAGGCAGCCTATGACCATAATGCCGATGGCGATGACCCATGCGAAGACGGGCCGCTCTAAGAAGAATTTGGACATTTCCGGCCTACTTTCCTGACGCCGCTTGCGGGGCCATTGCTATTTCTGGAGCCGCTGCATCAGCCTTGTAGGGAACGGCCTGCACCTGCATGCCTACCTTCAACCGATCGCCGCCTTCCATCACGACCTGCTCTGAGGCCGACACGCCCTTGCTCACCAGCCACTGGTTACCGATGGCGCGATCCACTTCGATCATGCGCCGATCAGCCTTGCCGTCCGCCCCGATGACCCAGACGAATGGCAACCCCTTGGGATCGCGGCTCACGGCCTGCTGCGGCAGCAGCAGAGAATCTGGCCTCATGCCTTCCTCTACGACTGCGCGTACGTACATGCCAGGCAGAAGAACCTGCTTCGGATTCGCAAACGTTATGCGCACGGTCACCGAGCCGGTGGTCGTGTCCACGGTCACGTCGCGGAATTCCAGTTTGCCCTCGATCGGATAAAGCGAGCCATCCTCCAGGTAAAGCTTCACTTTGTTGCCATCGGCTCCGGAAGACTTCAACTGGCCGTTCTCCAGGCGCGCGCGCAACCGCAGCAGGTCGGCGTTGGCCTGCACCACATCCACATACACCGGCTCAAGCTGCTGCACAGTCGCCAGCACAGTGGTCTGGTAAGAACTGACCAGACCTCCTACCGTCACACTCGATTTGCCGATGCGCCCGGTAATCGGCGAAGTGATTGGCGTGTAGGCCAGATTGATGCGAGCGCTCTCTACAGCCGCCTTGTCGGACTCCACCGTTGCCTGAGCCTGCTTGAGCGCGGCAATCGCGTCGTCGTAATCCTGCTGGCCGACGGCATGAATCGCGCTCAAGTCGCGGTAGCGGTCTGTCTTGGCCTGCAACGAGGGGAGATTCGCCTCAGCGGAAGCGAGATTTGCCTTCGCCTGCGCCAGGGACGCCTGATACATGGCAGGGTCGATTTGGTAAAGTACCTGGCCCGCATGGACCATCGCGCCTTCCTGGAATAGTCGCTTCTGGATGATGCCGTTCACTTGCGGCCGGATCTCCGCCGTAAGATATGCCGTTGTTCTTCCCGGCAACTCGGTGCTCAATTGCAGCGGCTGGGGCTGCAGTTTGAGCACCGATACCTGAACAGGCCCCATGGGGGGCCCCACGGGTTTTGATTTGCAACCGGAAGCGAACAAGCAACCCAAAGCAAGACAGATTGACATGGAGATAAGAGACCATTTTCGGATGGATATCACGCTAAACTACTCCTTTGACCTGCGATGAACCGAGACTGTGCGTTCCTGGTTGCCGGCGTCGAGTGAGTCCCGGAACCTGATAGATTTTGAAACTTCAGAAATTGGAGATTGAGCTTCATGTGGCGCAATGCGCTGACTCCCTGGCAACACCGGCGCGGGGCGATTGCGCGACAACCTGGCGCTCCGCATCGTGGCTGTGGAAAGCCTGTCCTCCTGAACGTGAACTGTCTCGACTGCCCGGTGCGGTTCCGGTAACGGTAACGCCTGGCAGGAGAGAGTTGCTGGCGGAGAGGCTATTAGCGCACGCCTGTTCAATGCTCGATAGCGCGGTGCGGCGGTCGAGATTCGACTTCAGAGCGCACTCTTCGAGTGAAGTGAGAGCCGGGTCATTGAAGACAGCCCACCAGTGCGCGAGCGCAGCGTTATCCGCGGGCCGTGTCCCTTCGCCTCCTGCCGGAGTGGTCTTCCAGTTCTGCTCCGCGGCCAGTTGCGACTGAATTGACTGCCAGCCCGCTACCGCGGCAACGAAGGCAAACCCCGGGATCGCGCCAAGAACAATGGCGGTCGCGCGATCGTTCGTTCTCTGCTGCATGGCTTGCCTTTCAGAGTTGGATCCCGGCCTGGTTATCGGCTCACTACTTATCGGCTTTTCTATCCCGATTGAACAGCAGATGCCGCTGCGCGAACCTCAAGATTTGTAAAAACAAACAAGCCCCGCAACTCCAGTGACACGAGGAGTCAAGATTTGTTAAGCTTCCGGCGCCGGCCGATCAGCGCTCACTGAAGTGTGGTAAAAGAGGATGCAGCATGGAGAATGACAACCACAGAGCGGGCAACATCCTGATCATCGACGATGACGTGCGCCTGTGCCAGTTGATTGGCGAGTTCTTCTCCGAGTCGGGATACGCAATCCAGGCCATTCATAATGGCGCAACCGGCCTGGCACGCGCACTCGATGAGACGTTTGATCTCATTCTTCTCGACATCATGCTGCCCGGACTGGACGGGTTTGAGGTGCTCACGCAACTGCGCCGGCGCTCTTCAGTGCCCGTGATCATGCTGACGGCGCGAGGCGCGCGAGAGGACTGCGTGCAAGGCCTGAATACAGGCGCCGACGATTATCTGGCCAAGCCGTTCGGTCCTGAAGAGTTGGCGGCGCGCATTGCGGCGGTGCTGCGCAGGACGCGGAGCACCCAGACTGCGAGAGTTGAGGCGACCTCGGTCGGACGCCTGCGGCTGAGTGCGGCATCCCGCTGCGCCTGGATTGGAGATGAGCCGATGGAGATTACGTCGACCGAATTTGACATTCTCGATGTTCTGGCACGGGCCGGAGGCAAGGTGGTCACGCGTGACCAGGTGTGTGGCATTCTGTACCAGCGGCGGGCCACGCCGTTCGAACGATCGGTTGATGTGCACATCAGCCGCCTGCGGAGGAAGATCGAGGGCGCTGGTATTACGATCCGCTCGATCCGCGGGGTCGGATATGTTCTGGCGGAAGATGAGTCATGACATCAGTATCGCTCAAAGTCACCATATGGTCGGTCGCTGCGCTGGTGATCTCTCTGACCGTATTTATCTTCATTGGCGACAGCGTAATCCGCAAGTCCGCCACCGAGAGCTTCACCCAGGATAGTCGGCAACTGTTTCGCCTTGCGGTCGGCGTCTACCATGCGGATGGAAGACCCGGGCTGGCGCGCTACATGCAGGGGTTGAACCAGCCCGGAGGCACGCGATACAGCATTTGCGATGCTTCCGGGCACGATCTCGAGACTGGGGAGGACCATTCTGAGCTGATCAGAGTTTCCGTTGGGAAAGAGCACCCGTACCGCGGAGAACACAACCGGCTCACCATGGGACTGCGCTCGGACGATGAGCGCTACATTTGGCTTGAGACCTCCGCCGGACCATCCGTCATCCTGTTTGCCCCGTTCTATATCCTGCTCCTGGTGACGGTCGTAGTGTTGTACTGGCTGGCAACGCTGTACATCACGCGCCCGGTTCGGCAACTTGCCAATGTGGTCGATCGATTTGGAGCTGGCGAGCTGACGGCGCGCACGACTCCGCGGTCGAAGGACGAAATCGGAAACCTGGGCAGATCGTTCAACGCGATGGCCGAGCGCATTCATACTCTGCTGACGAACGAGCGACAACTTCTGCAGGATGTATCGCACGAACTGCGATCTCCTTTGGCCCGGTTGACCTTCGAAGCAGAGATGGTTCGCAGGACGACGGATCGAGATGCGGCAGCAACGAGGCTGCGCCATGAAATCGAGCGGTTGTCAGAACTGGTGGGGACGCTGATCGATATGGCCCGGGCCGAGGGCGAACCCGGAGATGTCGAGATGGAGGTGCTTTGCCTGAACGATCTTCTACTGGCTACGGCAGAGGACTCCGAGGTCGAAGCACAGGCGGCCGGTTGCAGCATCGATATAAATGCGCCTGAGGTAACGAACCTTCAGGGCAATGCCGAACTATTGCGCCGTGCAATCGAAAACGCTTTGCGTAACGCGATCCGCTACGCGCCAACCGGGTCGACGGTCGAGGTGCGGCTCCAACGCGAGGCGACTTGGGCGCGGATTACTGTGCGTGACTACGGACCGGGAATACCTGAGAAGTTGAGAGAGCGGATTTTCGATCCGTTCTTCCGTGCGGACGCTTCACGCGACGAACATACCGGCGGACTGGGCCTGGGCCTGGCGATTGCGCGAAGAGCCGTGCGCGTTCACCACGGAGACATCACGGCGTCGAACGCGTCTCCGGGAGCCTTGCTGACAATTACTTTGCCGTTGCACTCCAATGTTCAATAGACGCAGAAGTCCAATGCTGCCTTTTGTGGCCACGACAGCCATCCGAAAATCTGGTGGATTGATCGATTGTTCGCCGCCCATGTGCACGCTAAGACGAGGTTTGGCTCTGTGAAACCTCACCGGGGCACGGTCGAGATATTGCGGACAGAATCCGAAAGACCGTAGGATCGCTTCCGGTCCAGGGACGCTGAGCAATAGCCTTTGGCAATGACATGCTTAAACCCTCGGCTTGCCGTTAAGCGGCGGGTGGTTTGCCTGATTCCGCAATTCCTGGTATCTCACAAGGATGAGACGTTCCAGTTCCTCAAGACATTCGTCACAAACGTAGAGATCAAGTTCTTCAATGATCTCGCCCTGCCGTTGACAGTCCTTAAAGCAGCACTTCATCACCGATTAACCTCCAAGGAACTTAACTTCGAAACTTGCTGGCCTTTGGATCGTGAATATGCCTCTATAACAACCTCGGGCATGTGCGCACCAAAGTGCGCACATGCCCGATCTGGGGAAACGACCATCCATTCTCCTGGAGGAGAATGGATGGTCAAAACGGCGATACTGGAATCGCACCCGTACCGCCCCCCTCCAGCGTTCGTTCGTATCCTCCGCTACGCGGCGCTGGAACTCGAGCTACCACCATCTGCGAGTGCGCTCTGCATTGCTTCATGCGCAAGGAAGGGCAGGTTGAGTCGCTGGATGCACCGGCCCTTTCCTTCTCTAACGAGCCTGACGGATCAGTCGATAACCAGGGTCATCGAGGTGGTGGCGGCAAGGCTTGAACTCGAACTGTCCTGGCCATCGATCGTAAGCGAGTAACTTCCCGTTGGAATGCCCGATGTGCCTGCAGAAACGGTGATGGTTGAAGGCGAGACAGACAAGGAGAAGCCCTTGGAAGACGAACTGGAGCTTGATCCGCCGCAACCGGAAAGGACAAAACCCAGCGTCCCGAGAGCCAGCAGGTATGAGAGGGCGCCAATCCGGCGGAAACGCCAGCCAACGATGCCCGCCAGGAGTAGCCCGAGGGAACCAAAGGCGGCTGCCGTAATGGCAGGCATTGGGTTGGAGGAAATCCTGCGGTTGTTGGCGCTGTGGAAGGCATGGACCTTCCCGCTTTGGACCGAAGCACTGGAGCAGTTCGCTGTGCCGGTGTAAAGGGTCAGCGTTTCGCTCACCGCACTGGCGCCGCTGACCGCAGCGTTCGAGACGTCATAGCAGGCGTAATTCTGAATATATGTGCTGGAAGTAGACAACGATAAATCCACAGTTCCGGTGTAGCCGCCCGAGGGAGTTACAGCCACAGTTGTAGATCCGGAGCCGCCGGAACCTGAGCTCGATGATGAGCCGATCGTTACGGTAACGGTGCCCATGGAACCCGCGAATGTTGAGTCGCCCGAGTACGTGGCCGTAATGACGTGCGATCCAGACGTAGCTGATGAGAAGGTGTATGTGGCCGAACCGCCCGCAAGGGCAAGGGACGATGTTTCGGTTGTGCCATCAACCGTAACTGTCAGAGTCCCCGTCGGGGCTGTCGTGATGGAACTCGATTCTGGAGCCACGGTGATGGTGATGACATCGCTCGCGCCGGAAGAGGGAGTACTGCTCGCCGCCGACAGCGACGTCGTAGTCGCGTCCAGGGATGAGGTGGAACTTGAGGGCCAGGCAGTCAATAGGTTGTATAGATCGACCGACCCAAGGCCGCTGGCCTCGTCATATCCCGTCGTCGCGTAGTATTTCGACTCACCGGCCGAGGAGCAGTAGCTCGATCCGGCATTGCATTCGTTCCCGCCGCTGGTGATGTCGTGAAAGGCAGATGCGTACGTTGTGGAATCGGCCGCTAACGTGTACAGGGTCGCGTTGACCAGGCCCTGCCCGGTCGAATTCTCCTTCTGATTGATGAGGGCGAGCATTCCCGCGAAGATGGGTGCAGCGAAGCTGGTGCCTCCAGCAACGGTCAAGTAGTCGTCGCTGGAGTCACGGAAGCCGTTCGAACAACTGCCGGTGATGCCGGTTGCGGTGGAATCGCTTGAGCAATAGAGATAGCCAGCATTGTTGGGAGAAGAATCAAGAGAAATGTCCGGAACCTGCCGGTAGCTTCCAGAGGAAATGCCCGTCACACCGCTTTGCCAACTGGGCCTCGCAGTCCGGGTGCTGGCGCCTCCGCCGCCCGACGACAGCGCGTATTCGGCGCCATCTTTTGAACCCACTGTCGCACTATCGTCGTTCCAGACCTGCTCCGGAATATACGATTTTGCAGTGCTGACTGCATCGCTGCCACTTGCCGACTCCCAATAGGTCGTATTCGAGGAAGACACGTCCGCAGAGGGAAACTCGGTTCCGCCGAGACCAGTCACATAGGCGCTGCTGGCGGGGTAATCGACCGCCAGTTCCTCCTCTGCAGAGGTCGGAGTCGAGTTGGTCGTGAGGTCGGCGTAGCACGCCGTGGAGCCCGAGTCGCCTGAGGACACCACGATGCTCTGCCCCTGGCTGGCGCCTTGCTCCAGAATGGCCTCAAGGGTCGAGTAGTCGCTGGAACTAAGATCCGGCTCACAGGCGCCGTAACTCATGCTGATAATTGGCGCAATGTTGGTATCGACTGCGTATTGGAGTGAATCCCACACGCTGTAGTTGGAGTTATCTCCGACGTACACCAGGTAGATAGTCGCGCCCTTAGCGATTCCGCCGGAATACTCAATATCGAGATCCGACTCGGCCTCGTCTCCGGAAGAGACCGCCGCCGTGCCGGAACTCGGTACTAGAACCAGCGTCGGGTCTTTGACCGTAAGCCCAGCCGCGCTCTGGAAGTTCTCGATGTCCGATACCACGATCTTCGATTGACCTAGGACTGCGACCGACTGCCCGCTTCCCGTGTAGCCCGAGTTATAAGCTGCACTGATGTCATAGATCGTCGCGACGTCTTTAGGCGACAGGTAGTGGTTGCCAGATTGGCTGGAAGTGAAATTCGGACTCACCTTGCTGGACCGCGCTGTCCGAAACCGCACATGTGGTTTCGGCCGGAAATCATCGAGATTGCGCACAGATTGGACAACCCCCGCGAGCGCCGCAGGAACCAATATCTGGGTCGCATTGGCGAAATGAGTCAGGTTGTCGAGTTTGTAGTTGTGAATCTCCGTCTGAAAGGCTGACTCGACCTGCCCTGCAGTGCCCGAGAAGCTGATTGCGTTGCGGCTGTTGGCCACACGATCGATGGAAAATCCCTGTTGCTCAAGCCAGGTCTCAACTCTTGCGAGATCATGATCGCTCAGGCCAAAGCGACTAGCGTATTCTGCTGGAGCAAGCCACTTGTGGTAGGACGCAGAGCCCGGCGTTTGCTGCGCTTTGACCAGTGCATCGAGTTCTGACTTCTGGTCTGCGGAAGGCTTGAAATACAAAGTCATACCGTTGATCCTGGTGCCTGTGCTCACGCGTCCAACGTCGTATTTCGCGGCAGCACGCGGGTTCACGCTTCCCGCAAGAGAGACGACAGATTGTGAATCGATCTCCTGGGTGACGCGATCGGGGGCGGTCTGCGCTAGCACGACGACGCAACCGGACATCAGGAAAACCAGAGCGGCCGTAGCCAAAGTTGGGATTGCTGTTCTGATCACTGTGTCTCACTTCCCTCTTCGCAGACTTGTTGCAACATACAGATCAGACGAAGTCCTTTCAAGTTCCGCTTATAAGGAAACGTAACGATTTGTAACGGAGTGCCGTGTGGCTTCTGCCAACCCGACTCAGCGGCGTGAGAAAAGTGCCTCAGGCAGAAAGGCCATCTGAGAGAACTCGAAGATCATCCAGGGGCGCAGGAATCCTTCATCGCGGAGACTGCGATAACGAATGAGAAGCAACAGAACGCCGAGCGCGGATAAAGGGATCTCCGCGCCTATAGCGAAACCAGAGTGGCTGTACCTGGAGGCATGACGCCGAGTGGCTTCTTCCTCAAGAAGAAGCCGCCTCGAACACCCTCAACTGGGGTATAACTACTCTGGTTTCGCTCTAGTAAACCCACGTCATTGAAGAGGCTCGACATCGAGACGTCAACGATGTCAGCCTGCATCGATGGAACGCCATTCCGGATGATGAGAGAACAGTTCGACCCGTCCGTATGCATCAATGCAGGGGAAACAATTTCCACACTTACAACTTTTCCTGCCACAAAGAATCGCAAGAAATGCTTCAATGTTTCACCGAGAATCCGACTCGATCGTCCGACAAGAGCATCCCTTCGGAGCAATCGATAGTGAACCGGTTGACGAGCGTTTCCACCATTCCGGCGAGCGGGTCCTCTACTCGTCGAAATGGTGGAAGGGGCCGCGCCTCAACAGTGTTTCGCGGCTGCGGGTTAATACGAGGCTGTTCATGCACTACGCCGTCGTGTTGACGAGCGAGCCGGATGAGAGATTGCTCAGGAAACCGTCCAATGCACTCTGGGCAGAGTTGACGTCGTCGGAACTGAGCGCCGATCCGATCTGCGAAAGCAAACTGGAGAACGATGTCCCGCCGGAACTACTCGAAGTACCAGTGGAGTTGCTCGATGAGGAGCTGTCTGTCGAGTTGAGCAGGCTTGTGAGCGAGTCGTAAGCGGATTGAGCGCTCGTCACGTTGCCGGAACTGATGGCGCTGAAGAGGTTCAGAACGTCCTGTCCGATGGGGCTGATACCGGAGTTGCTGGAACTGTCGCTGGCAGTCGAAGAAGTGTCCGAAGTGGAAGTAGATGCCGATGTACTCGGTGTGACGTAGGTTTCCAGCGTTGTCAACGCGCTTTGCGCCCCGGCGATGTTGTCGTCGGAGAGCGCGGTGGACACGCTGGACAGAAACTCGCTCATCGGATCGTTCGAGTTGGTAGTCGATGAAGCATCCGAGCTGCTAGTCGAGGAGGTCAGTTGCTCCACTTCGGCCAGGTACTTCTTGGCGGCGCTGGTATCGCCTGACTTGATTGAGGAGAACAGACCGGTGAGCGCGTTATCCAGCGAGCTTTGGCTGCTTGTGGAAGAATTGGATGTCGACGACGTCGAGGACGCGGTGAGTTCCGTAAAGAGCGAGGAGCTGCTCTGTATAGCGGAGAGCGACATGGGTTGCTACCCTTTCCCAGCAAATTTCCCGGAGCAGCGTCCGCGGTAACATGGACACGAGTCCGAGATATATATGTAGCCTGCAAGAGCGACACCGAACCCGCGGCATGCGTTGCAAATGGGTGCTGCCGATTCCGTGCAAGGGAAATAATTGCAGGGCGGTTCCAAAATGGGAGTTTCATTCGGCGCAAGCGCTATTCCCTGCGTGCATTTAGACTTTGGCCTCCATCCTGTTGAACGAAAGACGCAAAGGCGTCGA
>Ga0182030_10024344_pt1 | contig 11127 bp, 10 predicted proteins | sample 812S3MmetaG_FD_121299 | JGI IMG/M metagenome (GOLD analysis project Ga0182030, IMG submission 121299) | Permafrost microbial communities from Stordalen Mire, Sweden - 812S3M metaG (Illumina Assembly) | ecosystem: Environmental > Terrestrial > Soil > Wetlands > Permafrost | place: Sweden...
AGCGGTTGCCGTTAACTCCGCAGAGCCGCATCGGCGAGTTGCTGCCTGGCGCCTGGAAACTCAGCCAACCGACGACGCACTGATCGACTGGCCATCAAGGGTGGGATGGCCGGACGGATACGAACCCATTTCCCTTCTCGCAGGACATGAACCGAGTTGCCATCCTCGGTAATAATTACTTCGTCCAACGTAGGAAAATTGGATTCGCGGTTCTTATTCAGGAACTGTATGAACCTAATCATTGTGCGATGTCCTTGTTCATTAGAGTACGAAGGTTCAAAGCGTCGGGTCCCCGCAGCCGCTACGGGGGTCTGCCTCACAGCGATCCGTGGCGATTATCCACTTGGACAGCCGTTCGAGTTCCTGCGTCAATCCGTGTGCCGAACGAACCTTGCATTCCCAGACCACCGTTACGCGCCAGCCCTTCTCATTAAGAGCAGAGATCTGTCTCCGGTCGCGATCCACATTGGCGTCAAACTTGTCTTTCCAGAACTTTGTATTCGAATTCGGCGTGTAAGCGAGTTTGCAACGGGCGTGGCGATGCCAGAAGCAACCGTGAACAAATACGGCCGCGCGATACCTTGGCAGGACAATGTCAGGACTGCCGGGCAGCGACCGCACATTGAGCCGATAGCGAAACCCTTTGGCGTGCAACGCGCTCCTGAGACGTCTTTCCGGTAGGGTATTTCGACCCCTGATGCGGGCCATGTGCGCGCTTCGCGCAGCACGACTGATCGTGTCAGTCACCTAGTGTCCTCCGACAGTACCTCTCAGTACCTCAAATACGGAGCCCGCAATTTGCCTTGCCAGCAGTGGTGGCACGGCGTTTCCGATCTGGTGGTATTGATCAGTTCTCCCGCCGCAGAAGAAGTAGCTGTCAGGAAAGGTCTGAAGGCGTGCTGCCTCTCTCACGGTCAGGCTTCGACATTGCTCTGGGGCGTAGTGAATAAAATAGTGTCCATCCTTTGATATATGCGAGGTTATCGTTGTGGAAGGACCGTCGGGAAGCTGGACGCGAAACCGGTCGCTGAACATTTCACCTTTGACCGCAAGCTCCACATTTTTGTGCTCTGGTCGAAGCTCGACGGGAAAGTCTTTCAGCTTGGGAGACAAGCCATGGGCTCTGACAAAGCAGGACGCGTAGAGGTATCTCTGTAGATCGTCCCGCCGATGCTGCCGCGCCTCATGCTGGGCCAGCCCATTCGCACCCTCACGATACCAATTAGCAAGTATTGAGGGTTTTCGGCTGTACGACTGGTAAAGCGTTCCGGGGTGGAGAGTTTGAGTCTTCTGAGTTCGAAGTACGGTTATGACCTCTCGCGCTGTTGGGCCAAATAACTTGTGCTCACGCAGGTGAAACCACCTTTGGTCGGTCACGTCCTGCAAAGCTCCGCGCCACGCATCAAGAGAGTCGAGTTCCTGAGAGAGACGGCTTCGGATTGGCGGCAGATCGTCGAGCACCTGCGCGGCATCTACTCGCGACTGCAGTTCGAGCGATGGCGGTACGGTCGCAAGGTCAGATCGCACGCCTACAACGACTACCCGATGTCGAGACTGAGGAATACCGTGCTGCTCGCTAAGCAGCAGAAAATCCGGTATCTCCGAGGAGCCTTCAGAACCATCAAACTCGTACGCCTGAGCCGCGTGTCCAACCGCATACAGTTTATACGTGAGGGACGCATGCGTACGGATGCCTAATGCTTTCGCCGGGCGGGCCAAGTCCGAGAGAATGGCAGCGAAGACCTTCTTTCCTCCCTGTTTGGAGGACATCAGTCCTTTGACATTTTCAAAGACAAACGCGGCTGGCTGGTGATTGGCCACGATTCTCAGATATTCGCGATAGAGAAAATGACGCTCGTCGCGCTCAAAGTCCGCGCGCGTTGACTGCATGCGCGCCCGGCCCACCACGGAATAGGCTTGGCACGGTGGCCCGCCTAGCAGCACCCAGTTCCGGCTTCGGCCAAGTGCCTCTCTAACCCGAGTGGAGACCAGTTGAGTCGCGACCTTTCCGAGCTCGGCCTGCCAAGCTTGTCTCTCAGCCACCCCGGCCTGCCTTGGATACGCTCCATACAACTCGTCCTGTGACAACTCACCTCTGACAAAGGCCTGATACTCAAGTGGAACGACCGGGAATTGATGAAAGAACTTCCGCAGTTTCAATGTGTTACGTGCGGTAAGGTCCTTCTCAATCGATAGCCGCACGTCATAGGGTGCACGCCCCCCCAACTGAAACTGATGAAATCCTTCACCGAGGCCACCGGGGCCGGCGAAAATGTCAACCACCGGAATGCACTTGGGCCGGAATCGCATCTTCTCTAAGCGCTTTGTCATACAGCGGGCAAGGGTACCAGGTTCTTCTCGCCAGTGACCGTAGATTTGTCGGCGCTTAGAAGCGTCGGGCGGTCGCAGCTCTCGATGGATCTTGGTAGGCTCAGGCAAACCTTGAATGGAGTCGGGGATACCTTGGCGCAAAAGAATAAAGAGCTGGAGGTAGTTCCTTCGGCAAGACGTCTCATGGCCTCGCTTCGCGACATGGGATACGAGTTCTCAACGGCCGTCAGCGACCTCGTCGACAACTCAATAGAAGCTGGCGCGACGCGTGTCACCATCGATATTGAATTCGACGGTGATAACTCGTGGGTAAGAATTGCCGACAACGGTTGTGGAATGTCGCCTGCGCAGCTGCGCGAGGCAATGAGATACGGATCGTCTAATCGGGACTACGGGGAAGAAGATCTCGGAAAGTTCGGTCTAGGAATGAAAGTCGCGTCGCTGAGTCAGTGTCGAAGTCTCTCCGTAGCCAGTCGGACCAGTCGTGAACGCGCGGACATAGCGGCGTACGCATGGGATCTCGAGCATATTGATAAAGAAGACAAATGGGAGATTCTCGACCTTCGGGAAACAGGGGTTCCCACTGAGATGCGTGATCTTCTACGCGATGGGCCGGGAACTGTGGTGGTGTGGCGGAGACTCGACCGCCTGCTTGGGTATCAGCACCCTTACGGAGAACACGCTCGGAAGCGTCTGTCGATGATGTGCCGCGAGGCAGAGACCTACTTGGCCATGGTTTTTCATAGGTTCCTGCAGGGAGAGGTGAAAGCCAGAAAAAAACTGAAGATAATGCTGAACGGAAACGACATCGACGCGTGGGACCCGTTTTGTCGCACGGAGCCGAACACGAAGAAGCTTTCGGCCGTGCCAATCAAAGTTGAGCATGAGGGCAAGTCAGGATACGTACTTCTCGAGCCGTATATTCTTCCGAACCAGAGTAAATTCTCCTCCGCTGAGGCGTTCAAGCTCGCAAGTGGCCCCGCCAACTGGAATCAGCAACAAGGTTTCTATATCTATCGTTCAGATCGCCTGATCCAAAGCGGCGGCTGGAATCGCCTGCGGACACCCGACGAGCACACGAAGCTCGCGAGGATAGCCGTGAGGTTTTCCCCGCAGCTCGACGACGCGTTCAAGGTCAACGTCGCCAAAATGCGCGTTCAGATACCGCCCCAGGCACGGGACCAGATTGAAACGGCCACAAAGAGTGTGATCAAACTCGCGCTGGAGGCCTACAGGAAAGATCCGTCACCCAGCCCAGCCACCCAGAGCAGCTCGGGCAATAGCTCATCGAACAACGCCGCGCGGCAGATCGAGCAGCCCGGCCGGCAACCGCTGACATTTCGGAGTCTCCTCAAAGCACTATTGTCTGTAGCAGATTCTCGTGAGCGCGAAGTAATAAAGCGCGTTGCGGCGAGGCTACTCAAGGCGGATCAGGAGGCCATTTAGTATGGACCTGAGCACCGCGCTTGGACTCGCGCGCTTGATGATTCAAGGTGGCATCACTAAAGATGCTGCTGTGCAGAATCCAGCCATTCCCGATTCGTTGCGAGACGAGGTTCGACGGATCCTCGACAGCGAAGATAACCTCATTCTGCGCCCCGCCACGACCATCTCAAAGGTTCCTAGTGGAGGGGCCTGGCTTCACGAGATTGACCGTTCCACGTGGTATTACTGGCCCGAGTTACGGAATTTCCTTCTGACTGTCAAGGGATGGCCGCAATCCGTGGTGTTGGGTCTTGATGAACAGACCGACCGCATTCTGGAGCAGATGTGCCCTCCCACAATTGACAGCTTTGACACGCGTGGACTTGTGCTCGGGTACGTGCAAAGCGGAAAGACTGCAAACTACACTGCGCTGATAGCAAAAGCTGCGGATGTGGGATACAGACTGGTCATTGTCCTGACCGGTATGGACAAGGGGCTTCGACGCCAGACTCAAATTCGACTGAAACGGGAGATCGTCGGATATCAGGATAATCGCCCAAATGCTGTGAGACTTCCGCCAATAGGCAAGCATTGGCATGAGTTTACATCCGAGTCACTCGAGGGCGATTTTCAGCCTGGATATGCTAATCAGGCCGCCCTTCAGGGATCTCAACCCGTGCTGCTGGTGGTTAAAAAGAATGGCCCCGTATTGCGGAAACTGCTGAGCTGGCTGGACGGTGCGCCCGGCGAAGTCAAGAAAACACTTCCGCTTCTTATGATTGATGATGAAGCTGATCAGGCAAGCGTAGATACCCGCGGCACCTACCAGACGGAGGGCCAGCCCCTGCCGGCAGATTTTGACGAACCCTCGGTGATCAATGGCCTGATAAGGAGTCTTCTCCTCAAGTTCGACAGGAGGGCGTATGTCGCGTACACCGCGACGCCATACGCGAATATCCTCATACCCCACGACACCCACGATCCGAATGTCAAGAACGATCTTTATCCGAAGGATTTCATCGTGGATCTTCCAAAGCCGCCCGGCTACTTTGGCAGCGAGGAATTGTTTGGTCGATTTGACCCGGGAGTCCAGGACTACTCCGATGGTCTGGATGTAATAAGAGAGATTCCTGCGGCCGATCTGGCCGTTCTTGATCTGGGACAGATGCCGGATACATTGCGCGCCGCGCTTGAGACGTTCGCTCTAGCGGGCGCGGCTCGGGCCGAACGAGGTGCCGGAGGCGAAGCCGCGACGATGCTCATACACGTGAGCCATCTCCGCATGGAGCATCTTCAAGTATCTAACCTCGTTAGGCAGCAATTCTTCGAGCTGCGCGACGAATGGCGCTATCACAGAAAGCATGGGATACGCGCTCGGCTTGAGAAGCGCTGGAATGAGGAGTTCCGACCACTGACCGCAGCTCGGTACCTCGATAGAGATCGGCCATTTTCAGTGCTTGAGGATCACATTTCCGCATTTTTACAGAAGGTTGAAGTCAAGGTGATCAACAGCGATACGGGCGAGCTGCTGGATTATGAGCGGGAGCCGGGTCTCAAAGCGATTGCGGTCGGTGGAAATCGGCTCTCGCGCGGCCTGACGCTGGAAGGCTTGCTGGTCAGTTATTTTGCGAGGCAAAGTGAAACCTACGACACACTGATGCAGATGGGCCGGTGGTTTGGATATCGGCAGGGATATGATGATCTGACCCGCATCTGGACAACGATTGATCTTGAAACGTGGTTCGCAGATCTGGCATTTGTCGAATGGCAGCTTCGAGAAGATCTGAAGGTGTACGAGGATCAAGGACTGACGCCTGCACAGGTCGGCGCACGCATCTGGCAACATTCCACAATGCAGGTTACGAGCCGGCTGAAGCGCAGGTTTGCAAGTCCGACGACCATTTCACAGTCTTTTTCAGGATCCGTCCAACAGACATTCAAGTTCCCCTTGGACCGACCGAATGATCTCGCAGCACTCGCTGATCACGATCGTCTTGAAACCTTGAAGTTCCTCGGCAAGCTGGGAATGCCGGCGTGGCGCGATGAAGGCCCCAAGTGGGTCGGCGTACCCTGCGCTGGTGTTCAAGAATATCTCGATGCGTACCAGGATGATGAGCAGGCAACGGGGCTTTCGCTTCCGCTCATTCGAGAATATATCCGACGGGAGGTGAACGCGGGACGGCTTCAACATTGGACAGTTGCTGTCGTCGGGCGAAAGGGCCCAAGTACGGTATTAAGGGACGTCGATTGGAACTTGTGGCCAACGCCGGTTCACCAGATTGAGCGCTCCAGGCTGGCGAAGACAAATAGCCTGGGCGTCATCACCTCGCCGGGCGATGAAACCATTGATCTAGAAGCTTCGGAAATCCAGAAAATGGAGGAGTTGATAAGTACCTACGCCGGGAAAAAGCCGCTGGGAGTGAACCCAGCGGCTCGCAGGGTGCGGCCCGAAGAGCGCGGGTTGCTGCTGATCTATCCGATCAGCCGTTTCTCTGGAGTGAATAGGGACCCGCTTTCTCAGCGGAAGCCTCTATTTGAAGACACGGGCAGTACGGACGCTAGAGATCTCATCGCGATAGCCATCAGTTTTCCGCAGTCCAGCAAAGCTCAACCCGTAGAGGCCTATCTTGAGGGGACCGTAGGTTGGCGACCGATTTAGCGCAGTCGGCGATTCAGAATGCATGGCAGCATCTGAGGCCGGCGTCTGTTCAGGGTGGGGAGCTTGTCGCGCGCAGGCCCTTAGCCGATAAGAGTGCTGCGTTCCTGTGCGCCGTCAATAAGCAAGGTAATCGCCATTTTCTTGTGGCAGTGCGTGAGGAAGATGAGGGCCTGAAAGACGACGCGAGCCGAGGGCTGTCAGTTGGAACCCAACATCTTGACGTGGCGGGAGAGCAAGTGCGTCGGTATGTCTCAATACAGTGCACTGACCCTGGCGCAAGCGACCTTTTTGATGTGATTGGAAGTGAACTGCTTGTTGCTGTAGCGAAGCAGCCAGCAACTCCATGCGCCGCGGTCAGCTACGTACTGAGCCGCTGGCGACGGTTCTGGTCGGAACTTCCACGGTCGGTGATGACTGACGAAAAGCTTGCTGGGCTTTTTGGGGAACTTTGGTTCATTCGGGTATGGCTGTCTCCAGCAATTGGCGCCGAGACCTCAGTCGGCGCTTGGCGCGGGCCATTCGGCGCTCGACATGACTTCGAGTTTTCGGCACATTCTGTAGAGGTTAAGACAACAACAATTCGATCCGGGCGAAAGCACCGTGTTCACGGAATTGAGCAGCTGGAAAAACCACTCGGGGGTGGTCTGCTGCTATTTAGTCTTTCCGTGCAGCGGGAGGTCAGTGCAACCAACAATGTCCCAATGCTGGTTGACGCAATAAGAAGCGAGCTCAAGGATTGTCCGGAGTCCGAGAGCACTTTTGATAATGCACTCGCAAGAATTGGGTACTCTGACGCGTTCCGTGATCACTATGGGGAGCGCAAGTTCAGAGTAGTCAACGGCTATCTATTTGAAGTGGATGGCACCTTCCCTAAGTTGACCGATTCGGAGCTTGTCGGAGGAGCTCTAATGCCGGGCGTATCGGCAATTGAGTACGATATAGATCTTGATGGATTTCGTGCGAGCGCTATTGGGAACAGCCCGGAGAGTTGTGCGGGGCGTCTAAGGCTCTCAGCCAAATAAGCAGGGTCGCCTCACGGGGCCAAGTCGCTGCCAATTAAGAGATTTGAAGTTGCAGATTTCCCAGGGTCGTCCCGTCGAATCTCGCCTGTTGGCACTTGCAAGCAAATAACTTGCAGACAAATCGCAGAGGCGTTTGGTGCTGCCGGCCTTGTAGTCAAAGTGGAGGTTCAACTAATGTCACGTCGATGTTTGTTTCCTTCAGAAGAGTTATCGCCGCCTCGAATTCCTCGCCCCACTGCGGATCACTGGTATCTGGTCGAGTCGCTACCAAGCGATTGATCCCTGCCTGAACTATGGCGCGAGCACACGCCATGCAGGGAAACCACGATAAATACATTGTACAACCTTCCAACGCCGTGCCGCTGCGCGCCGCCTGAAATATTGCATTTCTCTCCGCGTGTTCCGTCCACAGGTATTTGCCAGGTCGCTCATAGCGTTCAGACGGGGCATCGTCGGTCCCGCGCGGAAATCCGTTATATCCTATTGCCCGGATGTCTCTTAGCGGCCCTACAATGGCGCAGCCAACTTTCCGGGAGCGATCCTTGCTCCACTGTCCCACATGACGCGCGAGATCTAGAAAGCGGCCATCCCAGTCGATAGACATTCGGCGGATCTCCATGTGGGGAGGCGGCGACGCACTCCGCAGTAAAGTGGCAGGTCTGAAAGCGACGATCTAAGGAGAAAGATACCATGTTGTCCGACCAAGACATCATTTCCGAGTTGAACAAGGGTGCTACTGCGGCGGCGACTGGTCTTGTCATCGCTCCATTTCCGCGGGAGGGCCGGATAGATTGGAGTACTTTGCCATTGAGCGATCCGCAATGGAGCGCATTGGACTCCCCAATTCAGCCGGCTTCAGTTGATTTGCACGTTGGCCATATTTTTGTGCCAGAGACGCGAGAAGAGTCGATTGGTGGTGCAAACCATGGTTCGATGTCACATACGATTAAGCCGGGCCATTCCGTTGTGGTGAGTACGTATGAGCGGATTAGCTTGCCCGCGTCGCTTGGTGGCATTGTATTCCCGCCGTCGAAGCTGTCTTCGAGCGGAATCTTAGTATCGAACATTGGGCATATTGATCCCGGATTCTCGGGGCATTTGCGTTTTACGCTTATCAATATGGGCGGTCGCGACTTTCCGCTGGAGCGGGGCACTGTCGCGGTTGGCACTTTGTTGCTTTTCAAACTTGCGACCGCTGCTGCCGCTCCATGGCTTTCGCGGCATAACGCCACTGAGCCCAAGGGAGAGCCGGACAAAGCGGAAATAGATGCATTGGCAAAGGACTTTGCCGATATCGAATCCCGCATCGCCAGAATTACGCGCGCAACGGCGTGGCGAATGCAATGGCGATTTGGTGTGCTATCTGTATTGATTCCCGCAATACTCGGGATAGGGCTTGCCGTATGGGCAGTTTGGTTTGAGACGGGGAGATCACTGTCGGACAGAATCGACAAGAACCAGCAAGCGATGTCGGAGATGGAGTTGAGTTTGGCAAAACTCAATGCGACAGGAGGATCCCACGTAGAGGTACTAGAACACGAGTTTGTCCGCGCGCAAGTCGAGTTGGAAGTGGTTGAACAGAATGTCTCAGAACTTCGCGAACGGGCGGAATCAAGAAGGCGCGGTACGGGACAGCAGTGATAACGCGAGGTCCTGACCGTGAGGTTGCGGCGCCTTGGGGTATTTTTTGACCTGCGAAGAGGCTGGCACGTTCCTTGCGTCGAAACTCCTTGCAAGAACGCCGCCCGCGCTTTGGTCCGTCTTGAATCGCATTGATTTCATTCGGGGGGAGAGGGCGTATCCGCGATAAGCCCACATGATCGCGACTGCAGAATGCAAGAGACGTTTTCGTATCCCCGAACCGTGTCTCAGTAAATGGGTTAATAATCGCAGCTGGCATTGCGTCTCCAAGGGCGTACTCGTGGTGAGACCATGAAGATTTGTACTAATTGGTCCGGTTCAATAAGGCGCAAGCCAAAGTGCTTAAGGCTACGCCGAGTAATTGAGGCCGCTATGGGGCTAGTGTTTCTGCTTTCGGCCGGTTACGCCTGGGCCGAAGGTGATAACGAGAGACAAGCCCTGCGCGAAGCGGCTCAAGGCAATTTGGAAGGCGTATTTATGGTGTATTACTTCGGGGGATTTGTTGCAATCCCAAAATCATTTGTATTAATGGACCTTGGTTCCGAGCACGCACATCCCCACTTTGACGTGAGTCAAAATCCCAAATCATCTATTCGCTCTGGCGGATTTATCGAGTTCGGGAACTTTTTGAGACGGAGGGACGGCGCGATAGTAGAGATGGACTCTGGCGTGGTACTGACCGCGCGGCCAATGCGCGAACTGCAACGTGGTAAATTCACAGTTATCCTGGCGGGAAATGGCTCCTCCGGAACCATTCAAAAAGTTCAGATCACCGAGGGGGCGCAATACATTGAATTGGTCGGCGGGGCAGTCACGATAGCGAATGAATTTGTCGAGGCTTACGAGTCGCTTAGCGGACCGCCGCAAGTATTCAGCTCTAGCTGGTCACCTCACGTTAATCCGTTGCCGCTGATTCCTGGCATTGAATCTACTGGCGCGATTGATGTGGTGAGGACGTGCATACTTCACTCGCTAAGGCTGAAGCCAATATTTTCAGCCGGCTTAATCCTTTCCTTGAAGGTAGATGAGAGTGCCGACGTTAAGAAGTTAAGCTATTTGAAGTTGCTGCCTGGAGACATAGTTATGTCAGCTGGCGGGCACCGCCTCGACGGCTCATTCGACATCGCTGCAGAAATCGAGAGCGTAGGGTCGTCTGACCGTTACCTGGAGCTTGGGGTAGTCCGAGGAGGAGCTGACACTAAGGTTAGAGTCGATGCCGCGGACGCGGCGGCATTCCTGTCGAGCTGCCCTCCCGACGCAAGCTAGTGTGTAAGGTACGTTATTCAAATGCGCGGTATCTCGAGCCACCGGAACTGCGATAAGTTGCTATGTTGACCTGCGCGACCAGGCAAAGGCGCGCTATTTGAAAGATCTCCTTGGTTGGGGTTTGCTCTGGAAGTGACCAAACGACCTTTGCAAAGCAACCAAGGAGATCTATATGAAAAAGATGCGGGCCGAATACCGGGGCAAAATCATCTACCTCGGCATCGATGTGCACAAGAGGACGTACTCAGTGACGGCGATCCTCGAGGGACAGATTGTAAAGAGAGACGCGATTGCGGCTAGCCCGGCCGGATTGCTGGCTTACGTGAAGCGCTGCTTTGCCGGCGCCAAGGTGCGCTCGGTCTATGAGGCGGGCTTCTCCGGGTTTGTACTGCATCGCGAGCTCGTTAAGCACGGTTGTCGCCATCAGTAATTTATGTCCAATCCTTCAGCAGTTGATGTCCAGTGCCGTGGCGCTCAAACCTGTGTTGCCAATATTTCAAGCACTTGCATGGCGGACCGTTCATATTTCCCTGCGGTTTTGGACATCAATTGCTGACAAGGTACGCTCTTGGACAGGAAATACTGACATGTTCAACGCACAATGTGCGGCCGAACGCGATGTCGGGCGCGCACCAAATTGATGACTTCCCGGAACGTAATCAGAGGCTTGCCAGCGATCGCATAGCTTGTCCAGTCACTGAAGGATTTGCACAGACACTTCTGATGTCGACAGCTGCATGGGCGGCAGTGCACCCCTTGAAGTTGGAAGCCGCCTTCCGGACC
>Ga0182030_10024345_pt1 | contig 11126 bp, 8 predicted proteins | sample 812S3MmetaG_FD_121299 | JGI IMG/M metagenome (GOLD analysis project Ga0182030, IMG submission 121299) | Permafrost microbial communities from Stordalen Mire, Sweden - 812S3M metaG (Illumina Assembly) | ecosystem: Environmental > Terrestrial > Soil > Wetlands > Permafrost | place: Sweden...
CACGTCATCGCGCGCAACCACGTGGGCGATTGGGGCACCCCCTTTGGCATGTTGATCGAACACCTGCTGGACCTCGGAGAGGATGAAGCGGTGGCGTCGCTCTCCATGGGCGATCTCAACGGCTTCTACCAGGCGGCCCGCGTGAAGTTCGACGCCGACGAGGCGTTCAGGGATCGCAGTCGAAACCGCGTCGTGACCCTGCAATCGGGCGACCCCGAGACATTAAGGCTGTGGAGGATACTCGTCGACCTGTCGATTGTGTACTTCTCGCAGATCTACGACGAACTTGACGTCACCTTGAGGCCCGAGGACGCCGTGGGCGAGTCCTACTACAACGACATGCTCGACGACGTGGTGGCCGACCTCGACGCGGCGGGGCTGCTGGTCGAGAGCGACGGCGCGCTCTGCGTCTTTCCACCGGGCTTCACGAACCGCGACAATGAGCCGTTGCCGCTCATCGTGAAGAAACGTGACGAGGGTTACGGCTACGCCGCGTCGGACCTGGCGGCGGTGCGCGATCGGGTGAGCAACCTGCACGCCGACGAGCTGCTCTACGTCGTGGGCACTCCGCAGGCCCAGCACCTCGAGATGGTGTACGCGGTGGCTCGGATGGCGGGGTGGCTGCCCGAAAACGTGCGCTGCGAGCACGTGGCGTTCGGTCACGTGCTGGGTCCCGATCGAAAGATGTTCAAGACGCGAAGCGGTGAGAGCGTGAGGCTCGCGGGTCTCGTCGAGGAGGCGATTCTGCGGGCCGACGCCGCGCTCATCGCGCGCGGCGTCGATCTGGACGAGACGGCGCGCACCGCGCTGGCCCTGGATATCGCGCGAGCGGCGATCAAGTATGCCGACCTCTCGAGCGAGCGTCAGCGCGACTACGTCTTCGACCTCGATCGAATGCTCGCCTTCGAAGGCGACACCGGGCCCTACCTGCAGTACGCGCACGCGCGGCTTCGCTCGATCTTTCGCCGCCTCGCGACGCCCTGGTCGCGTCACGTGACGACGTTCGCGCTCGGCAGCGACGCCGAGCGCAGCCTGGCCCTGGGGCTGCTCGGCTTTCCCGAGGCCTTCGACCTGGCCTTGGAGAGTTTCCAGCCGCATCGACTCTGCAACTATCTCTTCGATCTCGCCCAGCGCTTCACGTCGTTCTACGAAGCCTGTCCCGTGCTCTCGTCTGAAGGCGACCTTCGCGACGAGCGCCTGGCCCTCTGTGACCTTACGGCGAGGACCTTGAGCCTCGGCCTTTCGCTGCTCGGGATACACGCGCCGGAACAGATGTAGCCGTTCCCGTGTCTCTCGCCACGGCGATAGAGTACGCAGCGAGTGGCTCGCTCTCGTTAAAAGTCGCTCTCAAGGGGAGTCATGCACGTCAAGGCCGCGATCGTCACCGAACTCAACGGGCCGTGGCGCACGGAGATCATCGAGATCGATGAACCTCGCGCCAATGAGGTCAAGGTCAAGATGGCGTTCGCCGGGATGTGCCATTCCGACGAGCACACGCGTGTCGGAGACATGGCCCCGCCGCCAGGGTTGCTCGCACTGTTTGGTGTCGACTCTATGTTTCCCTTCATCGGCGGGCACGAGGGTTCGGGCATCGTCGAGTCGGTGGGGGAGAACGTCAGCGCTCTGGCCCCCGGCGATCACGTGGCGGTGTCGTTCATCCCGTCGTGCGGGAAGTGCGAGTACTGCGCCTCGGGTCGTGCTTTCATCTGCGATTTAGGAGCGACGACCCTGGCCGGACCGATGATCTCGGACGGAACGTGGCGCCATCGTTTCGGCGATCAGAGCCTCAACCGCTACGCGCAGCTGGGCACCTTTTCGGAGCACATCGTCGTGCACGAGGCGTCGCTCATCAGGATCGATCCCTGGTACGACCTGCGCGCGGCGGCGCTCATCTCCTGCGGCCTGGCGACGGGCTTCGGCTCTTCGACCACTCGTGGAGGCGTGAAGCCCGGGGACGTCGTGGCCGTTATCGGCTGCGGGGGCGTTGGTTCTGGTGCCATCCAGGGGGCCGTGCACGCGGGCGCCCGCGCGGTGATCGCGATCGACGTCAACCAGTCCAAGGTCGAGCGCGCGATGAAGATAGGCGCCACGCACGGCGCTAGTTCGGCCTTCGAGGTCGCGTTCGGCTTCCTCGGAGAGTTGACGTCGGGAAAGAACTGCGACGTCGTAGTCTTGACCCCCGGGCGCCTGACCGGAGAGCTGGTCGAAGAGGCCCGTTCCATCACCGCCAAGGGTGGCGTCATCGTCGCCACCGCGATCGCGCCCTTCGCCCAGACCCAGGTTGACATCAACCTGGCGATGTTCACCCTGCTCAACCAGGAGCTTCGAGGAACGGTCTTTGGATCCGTGGCGCCTCGGGTGCAGATTCCTCGACTGTTGAGGTTGCATCACGAGGGAAAGTTCTTCGTCGACGAACTGGTGACCCGTGAGTACACGATCGACGAGGTGAACCAGGGCTACCTCGACCTCGCGTCCGGCCAGAACGTTCGAGGCGTCGTGCGCTTCTAGCGCTCAAGCGACGTCTTCTTCAGACCCAGGAGCTCTCTTACGCTGAGCGAGGACTTTGTGATGTGCGGCGTGAGGCACTGGAGCGACCTCGAGCGCCACGCGCCGCGGCCCACGCCCACGCTGTACGCCAGGTCGTCCGCGATGGCGAGCGGTACGTCGCTCGCGTGGAATCGAGAGTGCCGCCAGCGCCACGCCGTTCCCACGGTGAAGACGAGCAGCGCCTGTCGCCGCAGTTTCGGATGAAGGGCCGTGAGCAACACCAGGGGTCCGAAGGTCCTCACGAGCGCCCGGGCCATCGGCCCTCCCGAACGCAGCATCCCTTTTGTCACCACTTCGCTCGAGACGTGGTCGGCGTCATCAGTGTCGCGCAAACGGGACTTCAGGGCAGTGCGCGCGACGCGCGCGATGCGAGCCGCGATCATCGGCTTGCCCGCCAGCACGCTGAGCCAGGCCACGACCGTCCAGACATCGCCACGAAGCGGTGCGGCGCGCTCGCCGTGGCGCTCGCTCAGCGCGCTCGCCGAGGTGCCATAGCTGACCCGTTGGTCCCACCAATCGCGCCACGTGCCGCGCGCGCGGTGCACGACGACGACGTCGGCCATATAACGCACGAGCCAGCCCTGGTCGGAAAGGCGCCACACGAAATCGACGTCCTCTCCCACCCGCATCGTCTCGTCGAATCCGTCACCGAACGCGCGTCGCCGCGCCAGCAGGCAGGCGCTCGGCACGTAGCCGATCGCCCCGCGCGAGACCACGAGGCCGCCTCGTGCGCCCATGTCGAGGGGGCTGAATCGCTGCTCGAACAGGTCGCGCATCGATGATCCGTCACCGCCGCGAATGCGCGGAGCGATCGCGGCGAGCAAGGGGTCGGCAAACTGCGCGGCCAGTCTGGTGAGGACGTCATGCGCGTTGTCGATGACGACGTCGACGTCCAGGAACCAGATCAGCGCACGAGAGGTGGCGAGCACTCCGGCGTTGCGCGCGGCGCCGGGACCCTGATTCACCTCGAGGCGCACGAGCGCGACGTTGAACTGGCTGGCGCATTCGCCCACGAGGATCTGGTGGATTGAGCCGTCGTCGACGACCGTGACGTGGAACCCGTCCAGCTGCGCCAACAGGGAGCGAAGCGACGCGACGTCATCGCGAACCGGAATCACGACGTCGACGTCATCGACGTTGAGCGGGCGCTGGAAGAGGGGGTGCAGGAGACCCTGCTGGACCAGCGTTCGGGCGAACCGTTCCTCACCGGTGCCCACGGCACCCCCGTGCGACCACCGCTCGGCGACCGCGCGCGACCCGCCCCCAAGTCGCAGGAGCCGCCACGGCGAACCCCCCGCGATGAGGTCACGGTCGAGGAATGTGGCGCCCTCGTCGAGGGTGACCGTCGTGCCCGCGTCGATGGGCGCGTCGAACGGCTGGGGCGCAACGGGGATCAGAGTGGTCACGAGCGAAGTTTGGCACGCTTGCTCCCAGGGGGCCATCGGAACGGTCAGAATGGAGGGGTTCGAGGAGGAACCATGTCGACCGAGACGATCGTCGCTGACGAAGAGGTTGTTGAAATAGGCGAAGTGGAGGAGCTGCTCGTAGAGGAAGTGTCCATCGACGGACTCTGCGGGGTCTACTAGAGCGTGGCGTCGCTGACGACGACCGTGTTCGACCCGTCGCTCGCCTGGCGAGTGAGCACGCAGGTGTCGCTGCGCGACGAGTCATTCGGCGCGCTGGCCTATCACCACGGCACTCGTCGACTGGTGTTCCTCAAGTCGAGGGAGCTGGCGGACCTCGTGCAATGCCTCGACCGCTTTGAGAGCGCTGACCTGGCCATTAACGACGTGGTCGAAGCACACGACCACGCGCGCTACGTCAAGGCGCTCTCCGCACTCGCAGCGTCGGAGATCATCTGTGGGCGCTGACGTGTCGCTGCGCGACCGCTTCGAGCGGGGACTCAACGCTCCGATCTGCCTCACCTGGGAACTGACCTACGCGTGCAATCTCGCCTGCACGCACTGCCTCTCCTCGTCGGGTCGCCGTGATCCCCGAGAACTCGGCACCGACGAGGCCAAGTCGCTCATCGACGAGATTGCGGCGATGCAGATCTTCTACGTCAACGTCGGGGGCGGTGAACCGATGATCCGCCGCGACTTCTTCGAGCTCGTCGAACACGCCGTCAGCCAAAAGGTCGGCGTCAAGTTCTCGACCAACGGCACTCGCATCGATCGCCGCGCCGCCACGCGGCTGGCCGGTATCGAGTACCTCGACATTCAGATCTCGATCGACGGCGCCGATGCGCCTACGAACGACAGGATTCGAGGTGTCGGGAGCTACGTCGCGGCCCGAAAGGCGATGGATCAACTGAAGGCCGCCGATTTCGGCCCGTTCAAGATCTCGGTCGTGATGACGCGCGACAACGTTGAACAGCTCGACGACTTCGAGTCGCTCGCGAGCGCCTACGGGGCGCAGCTGCGCCTGACGCGCCTTCGCCCCTCGGGCCGCGGGGTCGAGCAATGGGAGCACCTGCATCCCACCCGCCGCCAGAGCCGTCAACTTTATGAGTGGTTGGCGCAGCGTCCCGACGTGCTCACCGGCGACTCGTTCTTCCACCTCTCGGCGCTCGGCGAACCTTTGGACGGGCTCAATCTGTGCGGCGCCGGACGGGTCGTCTGCCTGATCGATCCCGTGGGCGACGTCTACGCCTGCCCCTTCGTCATCCACGAGCAGTTCAAGGCCGGCAACGTGCGAGAAGGTGGCTTCGCCAGGGTGTGGCGCGGTAGCGAGCTCTTCCGTTCCCTACGCGAGCCGGGCAACCCCGGGGCGTGCGGGTCGTGCGGTTCCTACGACGCCTGTCGTGGGGGGTGCATGGCGGCCAAGTTCTTCACGGGCCTCGAGCTCTCCGACCCCGATCCCGAGTGCGTCTTCGGCCACGGCGAGACGGCCCTCGAGGCGAAGCGGTTGGCGCCTAAGCCCACCTCGTCGCCCGACCACTCGCGTCGGGTGCCGGTCGCCATCTCTACGCGCTGAAGAGGGCCAATCCCTCTCCGGTAATGTCGCAGTGAGTCGTTACGGGAGACACATGGCGTCACAGTGGTTCGAGACGGTGGCCGAGGCCCAGCGTCGCGCGCGACGACGTCTGCCCCGCTCCGTCTACGGAGCGCTGATCGGCGGGTCGCAGAAGGGGCTCTCCTCGAAGGACAATCTCGACTCCTTCGACCGGCTGGGCTTCGCACCGCACGTCGCCGGACTCTCCAACGAGCGCCAGATGGCGACGACCGTCATGGGCCAGTCGCTCTCAATGCCGGTGGTGATCTCGCCCACGGGAGTCCAGGCGGTCCATCCCGAGGGCGAAGTGGCGATGGCCCGGGCCGCGACGAACCGCGGCATCGCCATGGGGCTCAGCTCCTTCGCGAGCTGCTCGGTCGAGGACGTCTGCGCGGCGAGTTCCCAGGTGCTCTTCCAGATGTACTGGTCGGGGGACCGCGACACGATGGTCCAACGACTCAACAGGGCGAAGGACGCCGGGGCCAAGGGGATCATCCTCACGCTCGACTGGTCCTTCTCCAACGGTCGCGATTGGGGCAGCCCGTGGATACCGGAGAAGATCGATGCGAAGGCCGTGCTCAAGCTGGCACCTCAGGTGCTGGTGAAACCTCGGTGGTTCTGGTCGTTCGCCAAGACGGGGCACTTGCCATCGCTCACCACGCCCAACATGGCCAAACCGGGCGCCGCACCCCCCACCTTCTTTGGTGCATACTTCGAATGGATGCAGAGCCCGCTGCCCAGTTGGGACGACGTCGCGTGGCTTCGAGCGCAGTGGGAAGGCCCTTTCATGGTCAAGGGCGTCAGCCGGGTGGACGACGCGAAGCGGGTGGTGGAGCTGGGAGCGACTGCGCTGAGCGTCTCCAATCACGGGGGCAACAACTTGGACGGCACGCCGGCTCCGATCCGGTCCCTACCGACGGTCGTCGACGCGGTGGGCGACCAGATCGAGGTTCTGCTGGACGGCGGCGTGCGTCGCGGCAGCGACGTGGTCAAGGCGTTGGCCCTCGGCGCCAAGGCCGTCATGATCGGGCGGGCGTCGCTCTGGGGACTCGCCGCGAACGGCCAGGCGGGGGTGGAGAACGTTCTCGACATTCTTCGCGCGGGCATCGATTCGACCCTGTTGGGACTTGGAAGGTCGAGCATCGACGAGCTGCACCGTGACGACGTAGTGGCGCCGGCGGACTTCTACCGGTCGCTCGGACAATGAGCCGCGTCGCCATCGTGACCGGGGCCGCCCGAGGCATCGGTGCCGCGACCGTCGACGCCCTCGTGATCGACGGCTACCGCGTGATAGCGGTCGACCGCTGCCGCGACATTCCCGAGGTGCCCTACGCCCTGGCGACCCCGGGTGAACTCGACGCGGTGGTGGCCCGTCACGGTGAGGCGGTGCTCGGGTTGGTCGGTGACGTGCGCAGTTCGACCGACATGCAGCTGGCCGTCGAAACGGCGACCCGTCACTTTGGTCGCCTGGACGCCGTGGTGGCCTGCGCCGGCGTGGTGGCGGCGGGCGGACCGCTCTGGGAGATCTCCGACGCGGCGTGGGATGCCGTGTGGACGGTCAACGTGCTCGGTACCCGGCGGCTCATCGAAGCGGCGGCGCCGACGTTGATCGCCAACGGAGCCGGCGCGAACTCTCGAATCGTCGCGGTCGCATCCGCGGCGGGCACCATGGGCCTGCGTCACCTCGCGGCCTATAGCGCCGCGAAGCACGCCGTCGTCGGACTCATCCGTGCGGTCGCCATGGATCTCGCCGAGTACGCGGTCACGGCCAATGTGGTGAGCCCGGGGTCGACGAGGACGGCGATCCTCGACGCGTCGGCCAAGGTGTACGGCCTCTCGAGCGGCGAGGAGTTCGCCCAACAGCAGCCGATCGGGCGACTCATCGAACCGAGTGAAATCGCTCAGGCGATCACCTGGCTCTGCTCACCGGCGTCGTCAGCCATCACCGGTGCCGACGTCGCAGTGGATGGTGGCATGACCGTCTAAGGGACGTCACCGCAACTCCGGCGATTCCCGCGGGCGACGAACGTCGTAGAGCGAGATGGCGCGATACGGCGGCGTCGAGCGTAAAAAGGTGAGTACGTAGACTCTTCGAAAGAAGAGAATGACCATGAAATCGACGACTGACCGTGCCCTGGACGCCCTGGCCGGGCCATCGTGTTCGAGGGCTCGTCAACTCATCGAGGACGCGGAACGGCTGCGTACTGCGCGCGAGCGGGCCAATCGCCGACGCTTCGCGCGACTCCTGCGCGATCGAAACGCGATCGACGTCACGATGACCCTCACCGATGAGGTGATGCGCGTCTCGTCGCTCAGGAGCGCCGCGGGCATCCTGCGTCACGCCGCTCGGCGCGCATCGGTGGCGGGGTTCGGACTGCTCAACGCGACGGGTCTGCGCCTTATCTCCGTTGTCTCGCGCGTGGCTCCGTCGAGCGCCGTGAGGATCGTGCACGCGCGGGTTCGCGGGCTCTCGAAGGACCTCATTCTGGCGAGCGAGTTCCAGCCTTTGGGGCGTCACCTGGCGGTGAGGTCCCGCGAGGGGATACGCCTCAACATCAACGTGCTCGGCGAGGCCGTGCTCGGCGAACGCGAGGCCGACGAGCGTCTGGACCGCGTGCTTGAGATGATGCGCCGCGAGGACGTGACCTACGTCTCGGTCAAGCTGTCTTCGATCGTGAGCCAATTGATCGCCGTTGATCACGACGGCTCCCTGGAGCGGGTCAGCGCCAAGCTTCGTCTGCTCTACCGGGCGGCGCAGCGTGACGGGGTCTTCGTCAATCTCGACATGGAGGAGTACCGCGACCTTCGCCTCACGGTCGACGCGTTCTGCGCCGTACTCTCCGAGGACGAGTTCGAGGCCCTCGATGCGGGCATCGTCCTGCAGGCCTACCTGCCCGATTCTCACGCGGCGGCCGAGAAGTTGCTGACCTGGGCGACGAAGCGCCACGCGGTTCTTGGCGCCCACGTCAAGATACGTCTCGTCAAGGGCGCCAACCTGGCGATGGAGCACGCCGAAGCGCAGTTGCACGGCTGGACGCCGGCGCCGTTCGCCACCAAGGCCGAGGTCGACGCGAGCTATCTGCGTCTCATCGATATCCTGCTGCGCGCGGAGCACGGCGCGGCACTTCGAGTCGGCGTCGCCAGCCACAACCTCTTCGACCTCTCGTGGGCTCTCGAAGTCGCCGCCCAGCGAGGCGTGTTGGATCAGCTGGATATCGAGATGCTCGAGGGCATGGCTACCGCCGAAGCGCTCGCCATCGTCAAGAGCGGCCGTCACGTGCTGCTCTACGCGCCCGTCACCCGCCACGACGACTTTGCGGCCGCCGTGGCGTACCTCGTGCGACGACTCGACGAGAACACGTCGGACGAGAACTATCTGAAGGCGGCCTTCTACATCGCCGACGATCCCGATGTCTTCGCCGACCAGCAGGGGCGCTTCCTCGCGTCGCTCGAGCGGCGTCATGACGTGTTGCTCTCCTCGCGGCGCCACGCGCCGCCGGCTCGTCACTCGAGCACGGGGTTCGAGAACTGCGCCGACGGCGATCCGACCGATCCCAACTATGAGCATGACCTGACGACGGCACTCGCGCAGGTCATGGCGCTCGCGCCACGACAGATCCCCCTGGCCATCGGAGGCGATCTCCTGGCGGATGGTCGCTTCGACGTGGGCCGCGATCCGAGCGGTCACGGCGTCGAGTGGTACCGCTACAGCGTCGCGACGATTCCTCAGGTCGACGACGCGCTACGCATCGCGAAAGCGGCGGCACCGGGGTGGGCGTCCCTCGGCTGCGAGGAGCGCCGTGAGATCCTCTTTCGGGCCGCGTCGGTGATGCAGGAGCGTCGCGCCGATTCAATCGCCGTGATGGCGCGCGACGCGGGCAAGACGGTGAGCGAAGCGGACCCCGAGGTCAGCGAAGCGATCGACTTCGCTCGCTACTACTCGTCGCACGCGACGTCGAACGGCGAACCCGCGGCGCTCGGCGTCGTGCTCGTGGTGCCACCCTGGAACTTCCCCTACGCCATTCCCTGCGGCGGCGTCTGCGCCGCGCTGTCGGGCGGCAACACGGTGATCCTGAAGCCGGCGCCGGAAACGGTGGCCACGGCGTGGGAACTCGTCCAGCAGCTGTGGGAGGGGGGAGTGCCCCGCGACGTGCTGCAGTTCGTGCCGGTGCGCGACGACGAAACCGGCCGTCATCTCGTCACGCACCGCGACGTTGACGCGGTGATCCTCACCGGCTCCTTCGACACCGCGAGACTCTTCACCTCCTGGAGACCCGACATCAACCTCCTGGCGGAGACGAGCGGAAAGAACGCCCTGGTGATCACCTCCTACGCCGATATCGATCTGGCCGTCAAAGACGTGGTGCAGTCGGCCTTCGGTCACGCCGGACAGAAGTGCAGCGCCGCCAGCCTCGCCATCGTCGAAAGGTCGATCTACGAGAACCCTTCGTTCATCCGTCAGCTCACCGACGCGGTCGAGAGTCTGGCGGTGGGGCCGGGCTACGAGCTGGCGTCAAGCGTCGGGCCGATCATTCGTCCGGCCGAGCCGACGCTCCAGCGTGCCCTCACCCAGCTCGATCCGGGAGAGGAATGGCTGGTCGCGCCCTCCGCGCTCGACGAGGATGAGCTTCTCTGGCGCCCGGGTGTGAAGGCCAACGTGCAACCGGGTTCGTGGAGCCACCTCAACGAATGGTTCGGTCCCGTTCTGGGTCTCATGGTGGCGCCCGATTTCGCCACGGCGATTCAATGGCAGAACCAGGTTCCCTACGGTCTGACCGCGGGCCTGCACTCCTTGGACGAGGGCGAATGCCAGTACTGGATCGATCACGTCGAAGCCGGAAACCTCTACCTCAATCGTGGCGTGACCGGCGCCGTCGTCAGCCGCCAGCCCTTCGGGGGCTGGAAACGAAGCAGCGTCGGGCCGACGGCCAAGGCGGGCGGGCGCAACTACGTGAACTGCCTGCGTAACTGGCCCAAGCTGCATGACAAGCCCGCCGCAGTGGAGGAGCTGGCGTCGTGGTGGGACGAGTTCGGCTCACGGGCGCGCGACGAAGCCGGCCTCGACGTGGAAGTCAACGTCCAGCGCTACCGCCGCGCACTGGCGCCGATCGTCGTGCGCATCGACGAGACAACGGGCCTCCACGACGTCGAGGTCATGGAGGCCATCGCCAATCTCACGGGTGCCACCATCCGCTTCAGTGCCGCGAGTGGTTTTGGCCGCGTGCCTGACCTCGTCGTCGAGACGACCGATGATCTCGTGGCGCGATCGTCATCGATCGCCAAGGTCCGCTGGTTGAGTTCCGAGACGCCGCCCGTGGCGGCGCTGCTCGAGCGTGGCGTCACGGCCGACCGCCGTCACCTCGCCCAGGCCGGCTTCGTCGAGGGCCCGCGCTGGCTTTGCGAGCAGAGCGTCGCGATGACTCGTCATCGCTACGGCAACGTCAACGCGGGACCAAAACCGGTGTGCCGAGGCCTCGGCGCCCGAGCACCCGAGTGAGATAAGGTCGTACTTGCCTCGCGGCAGCGAAGTCGGTGAGATTCCGACGCTGTCCCGCAACTGTAAGTGGCCTTCGTGAGAAGCCCGC
>Ga0182030_10024347_pt1 | contig 11126 bp, 8 predicted proteins | sample 812S3MmetaG_FD_121299 | JGI IMG/M metagenome (GOLD analysis project Ga0182030, IMG submission 121299) | Permafrost microbial communities from Stordalen Mire, Sweden - 812S3M metaG (Illumina Assembly) | ecosystem: Environmental > Terrestrial > Soil > Wetlands > Permafrost | place: Sweden...
CAACAATGCGGGGCAGCAATGCTGCTGCACCCGGCCGCCCACGGAGGTAAACAACCGGCAGGCAAGCTTGTCGCGAACCGTGGTCAGACGGGCTGAATCCAGCATTAAACGCGCAAAGGCCTCATCCGGGTCGCCCTGCAAGGTCTCGGGCAAATGTTCCATGGGGTAGCAGGCCCCGCCACCCAAGTTCAGCAGGGGTTTGCCAGTTCGCGCAAGGCGGGCAAACACATCGCGCCAGATTAATTGCGCCCATTCGCCGTCGCGGCACCCCGGCCAAAGCACCGGCGTGCCACATTGGATCAGAAGATTGCAATCGTCAAAAACGGTGCCACCCAGCGGCGGCAGAAAGTGTCCCGCCAACAGCCGGAATGGTTTGGTCAACCAGCGCGGCTTGGCTCTTTTCTTGTCCAACCAACGAATGGGATGCCACCGCGGATAAATCGCTTGTGGCTCATGCTTGTTGATCACGACCAAATCCAACTTTGCCTCCGGCGCAATACTGCGGATGCAGCGCAAGAGACCTTCCCGGATAAAATCATCGCCAATGTTGGTATTTAACGTCGTGAGCAGCCCCAGTTTCATGGCGGGAAAACCTGCAGGCGTTCAATGCCCGGCTCCAGCGAGGAGGGACTGACGCGGTCTTCAGGCCGGGTTTGTTGCCAAAAACGACCGGCCAGCTTTTCGAAGCAGGGTTGAAAAAACGCCTCACCCGCATTCTCTCCCCGGGGAACAACATTGGGACATTGCGGACAAACCTCCAAGATTCGCGGCACTCTTAAACCTTCCGCAATGGAATAAGGAAAGGACTGGTTGCCGATAAAAAAGCGGGCCGCTTTGATGATACGGGCCAGATTGAGAAAATCCGAACACTCGACGTGTTTGAGCTGCGGCAATATCTCCCGCATCTCATCGAATTCAGACCGGGTCCCGACAAAATCAATCTCGCCCATGACGCGCAGAAATGCATAACCGATCATTGGATTGCGGTAGCGGGCGCTGCGAGCCAGTACAATTCTGGGGCTGGCCAAGGGAGGCGGGCGAACCTCCAGCCAAGGTTGGGACAGATCTCCGCCCACGGCAAACAGCCAGGAATACCAGCGCATAATATCGCCGCGGTCGCCCTTGATATTTGGCACTTCACGGAACGCGTCCAGGTCATAATCGACGGCTTCCCCGGCATGGATTTCGACCGCGGACAGCCAGGCTTGGTGAGCCAGCAACGGCTTCAGCTTACCGGCCATTTCCGCGGTCAAGCCGAATTTTCCGAGCGGATGCTCGGTTTCCGACCAGCCATTGACGGGGACGTCAGTTCTCAAAAACAGTTTCGCCGGGTGCCCTTGGCTCAAGGCTTTCATGGCGGGCAAGGCATAGATGATATCCCCGGCATTGCCAGAATGTTTAAAGGTTACCGCGCAGGTCGGAGGCCGGCTTTGCAGCGCATCCGGGACCTGACAGAAGCGGCTGAAAATACGGGCCGACCTGAGCCCATCCGCCTCCCGCTCAATTTGCTCCGCCCGGTTTCGGGAAAACAATGAAGGCGGAAACATGAGGATTTTATACTGAAGCTTTTCGGCATACGACTTCCAGCCCTTGTCTTGGTATTTTTGTTCGTTCACCCGTCCCAACCGCGACCAGAGGCGAGCCAACAGGCCGGCGAGGAGCCTTGGTCGAAGTCTGTTTTCAAAAACATCCGGGGGATTCATAAATCGAGCATTCAGCCAATAACTCCCAACAACGTTGGCAACTGACGGCAGAAAGTCAAAGCCTTTTGCATTTTGCGCCCAACGCAACGGTTCCGCCCCGGCGCCGGTTGGTGCCGGTCCGCGGAGCACGGTTGGGGCGCAATTATTTATCATGCGCTCACGGTATATTCCCGGTAATGTTTTGCCTGACGATTAAAATCCATGGCCAGCCCCCAAAAAGTCAGCGTCCTGATCCCGGTATATAACGGCGAACGCCATCTGGCGGAATGCCTGGATTCGGTGTTGGCGCAGGATTTTGGGGACCTCGAAATTCTGCTCAGCGATGACGGGTCAACCGATGCCTCTGGCCGGATCATCGAAAGTTATGCGGCCCGCGATTCGCGCCTCCGCTGGTGGCGGAATCCGCACAATGTGGGACTGACGGCCAACAGCAATGTGTGCCTGCGGGCAGCCCGGGGCGAATACGTCAAATTTGTGCATCAAGACGACGTGCTGCTGTCGACTTCGGCGGTCGGCAAACTGGCGGCGGCACTGGCGGAAAATCCCGGCGCTTCGCTGGCGGGCTGCCGCCAGCATCTGACGGGAACGGATTCGCGCCCGACCATTTTTTCGGACCATCCGGGCTGCTTTGACGGGCGGAAAATGATCGTGGCGTCGCTGGAACAAAACACCAATCTCATGGGCCAGCCCACCCTGACCCTGTTCCGGCGCGAGCAGGCGCAGCGGGGTTTTGACGAGCGCTTCACGGGCTTCATGGATTTCGAAATGTGGTGCCACCTGCTTGAACAAGGGGACTTCGCCTACGTGGCGGAAGCCCTGGCGACCTGGCGGGTGCATGAACATCACCAGACGGCGCGCAGCACCGCGAGCCCGGAGCGAAACATGGAGCACCTGCGGTTCATGGGGATATACTATGCAAAGCCGTGGCTGCGGGCGGCGGCGACCGACCGGATGCTGTTCGCCCAGATCTATTATCTGGAAAAGAAATTCGGCGGGCAGGCGGGCCAACTCACGTCGGCGATGAGGTCACAACTGGGGCCCGGCCATTTTGCGTGGCAATGGCTGCGGCACAAGGCGGGGCGGCCGTTTCAGAAATTGCTCCGGCGGATGTCCGCGCATCGCCATTGACCGGGGGCACAAATTGGGATTGAATGAAGCGTCTCGTGCGGGCAGCCGATCGGAGAAGCCTGGGCAACGCACAAACATACTGAACATGCCTCGTTATCTTGTCGCAGGCAATCTGAGCTACAAGGAGAAGCCGGATATGAAGATCTTCTTCGAACACCCGGAAGCCGAGTTTCTCCACGTGGGCCCGGGCCACGATTTTTTTGGCGTGCAAAAACGCCCCACGCGGGAAATCGTGGCCGACGCCCTGGGGGGAAAATATGACCTGGTGATCACGGGCAGCAGCCTGTATCCCGGCTTCAACTCGCGGAAGAGCTTGGTCCGAAACCTGGTGAATCTGACGGGGAAATTTCTACAGCATCCGCAACTCCTCGGCGGCGGGCGGTTTCCGCACTGGAAGGTGCCGGTGGCGCTGGCGGCGCTGGACTGCGAAGACAATTCGATCGTGGACAACCGCCGTTTTCGAGAGCTGCACCAGGCGGTGTGCTATTTCAAGCGCGAATTGCCGCAGAATCCCTGCAACGCGTTTTTGTACACGCATCCCAAAACGGAATGCAACGGCAACGTCCTGCGCACCGCGCCGTTCAAGGACTGGGTGCCGAAATTGCGGCCGATATCACTGGGCATTACCGAGGCGACGGCCCGGAAGCTTGCCCTGCTCGCCACGCCCAAGAAAACGGATGTGTTCTTTGCGGGAAGCACTTCGTTCCGGCCCAACCGCATGACGGGCATCGGGCAACTGGAACGCCTCAAGGCGGAAGGCTACAAGATTGACATCCCCACCAATCGGATGCCGAATGATGAATTCGTGCAACGCTGCGCCCAGGCCTACCTCGTCTGGTCGCCCGAGGGCTTTGGCTGGGATTGCTACCGCCATTATGAAGTGGCGGCGGCGGGGTCGGTGCCGCTGATGCAAATCTGCCCGCTCCTTCGCCACGCGCCATTCGTGGACGACGAACAGGCGATTTACTACCAGGTGGAAGGCGATCAATTGGCGGTGCGGGTTCGCCGGGCCCTGCAAAATCGGGAGCGGCTGGTGGCGATGGGCCAAGCGGCCCGCGCGCACGTCCTCAAGTGGCACACGCATCTGGCATTGAGCCGGTACGTGATTGAAGAGACCCAACGGACATTGGCGAACAACGGCGCTTGAGGCGGGGGTGACGGGACGGGTTTATTTACCAATAGAAGGCACTGTATTTAAACGGTGTCCACGGCTAGCGGCCGTTACGGGTCAAGCCGATGCCCAGGTACCGGCCGATCAACGCCTGGAGGTGGTCCAGGGAGTTGATGGGGCCGGAGCTGACGGCATCGCCCATGACGATTTGGGGCATGGCGGCGGAGTCAACGGCCACCCAATTGGCGCGGTGGATTTTGCAATCGGTGAGGAGCTGGCGGCCGACCCAGGGATCGGCGAGGGCGGCCTGCAACTGCTTGGCGCCGAGAAGCTGCGCGGCTTTTTCCATGGCCTGGTCCAGCGGCGGGGGTCGGACGCCGGTGAATAGCCAGTCATCAAATTCGCGGTGGGCCTCGGGTTTGGCGTGCCAGACGGCGAGGCCCAGGCGGGCGTATTCGCAGGAGTTGGACGCGGCGAAGGAACTCGCCTTGGGGATGAATGGATTGCACTGGGCGGACAGGGACATGGGCAGGCAGACGATGCCCAACTGGTTGGAATATTGCTGGCTCGCCTGCTTGAGCACGGCATGCAAGGCGCGGCAATGGACGCAGGTGTAGTCCAGGAGGCAAACGATCGTGTTCGGCGCGTCGGGCGACCCCATCATGGGCACGTCGTTGAACTTGATGACAAACTGGTTGCTGTAGAGCGAGAGGGTGCGCGGGGCGATCAGATGGGCGTTGGGAGTGGGCGGCTCGGCCGCGGCGAGATCGGCGGCGGACAGCAATAACTGGTTGGTGCCGGCGGCAGCGGGGAGGTGTTTCAAGTCCTTCACGACATTTCGTTCTTTTTGGACCAGCAATTGTCCGGCGGCCAGCACCGCTACGCCGGCCAGGCCGATTACGACGAGAGAGAGGACCGCGCGGCGGGGCACGCCCCGTTTGCCGGAACCGGGCGTCCACATGGGCGTATCCGGGTCGGTGGCATAGGGGATATGGAAGAGGCAGATCAGGGCGGCGGCAATGCCGCAGGCATGGGCGGTGAGGCAGTATTTGCAAAAGGATTGAATGACGAAGACCTGCAGGCTGACGAACCAGAAAGCGGAGCCGGCCACGATGACGGAGAGGATGATGATGGCGGCCCAGGAACCGCGCTGATCATCCGGCGCGGTATTTTTTTGGAGGAGGATGGTGGCACCGAACAGGGCGAGGTAAACCAGCACGGCGGGCGCGCTGACGGGAATGTTGAGCCAGTAGGCCCAGCGGCTTTGGAGGACGGCACTGCAACCGGAGGTGGGACCGCAACCGGCGGCGGGGCCGTGGTGGATGGCCACCCACGCCAGATACCCCGCGCCTGAGGCAGCAATGAGCATTAAGACCCGGGCCCATTTGAGCCAGGCGGGGGTTCGGGCGGGGGCATCTCCGTCGTTCATAGATCGTCCTTTTGAGACAAGCAATTCATTGTTGGGGCCTTAAAGCAATGTTAGTAGAAAGAAGCTCGCCCTCACCCCGGCCCTCTCCCCCGGAGAGAGGGAGAAATGATTTCCGCGTCTTGGCGATGGCGCGGCGTTGGATTTGCGAGCAGTTCATGGGTTCGATGCACGAAATTGTTCGGGAAATCTCACCTCGCACCAAGCAGTCGGCGCGCGGCGTTCACGCCGCTTCAACTTCCTATGCTGCAAGACCTTTGCACATTGAAGCGGCGTGAACGCCGCGCGCCGGTTCAGGGGGCCAATGCGCGAACTCTTGCGGTGAAAGCCGGGGAAAGGGAGAGATGATCTCCGCGTTTTGGCGATGGCACGAGGATGGATTTGCGAGTGATTCATGGGTTCGAGGAGCGAGTTTTTCCAGGCAATCTCCTGGCGCCCCCGCCAGCGTCAGGCGCGACGAGCGAACCCTGCGCCCCCGGTCATCACTGCGGTTGGCTGAGGGTTGGCTGGCCGTGGTTCATCGCGTGAGGCCTGCGGATTACGGGCTTCACGTAATTCGGATTAGTCATCAAATCCGCGGGCACGTTTTGGGTGATGGTCGGAAGATTGAGGTAGTCAATGGCGTCCAAGACGGCGACTTTTTCGCGGGCGTCGGTCATGGCGGCGGCGGCCTGCTGCATGGGAGGAATGGCATTAGTATCGCCCAACTGTTTGAGCGCCTCCAAGGCGGCATGATGCAGGGGGGCCTCCGGGCGTAACAGTTTCTGAACGAGGGTGGCGATGATGACCGGGTTATTGGAGCCATCCGCCTGGGCCGGCAGGCTTTGGATATCGTCAATCTCCTTGTCAATCACCGCGGCGCGCATCTCATCGGAAACGACGGCGGAGGGAACGGCCTCCGCGACGGGCGTAGAGGAATCATTGGTGGCGGCCGAAGTCGGGCCTGCCGCCACTTGGGCCGCCGGTGCGGAACCGGTAGCGTCGGGGGTATTTTTCCCCGCGAGGCCCCTGACGAGAGCAATGGCACCGAGCACTAGAAAGGCCGCCAACAGGGTCAAAAGAACGATTTTCGGTCGCATAGGGGACGGATTTTAGCAGGAACCCAATAAACAACGCAACCCAAAGTGTGCCTTGCGGGCACTGGCTTTGGGTTGCGTATAAGGTTCAGACTTTCAGTTAATCAGCAATGAATCACAGTGAGTTTTCGGTCACCCACGGAGTATAGTTCTCATTGAAGTTAGCATGATAGCTCAAGTTGGCGCCAGTGTTGAACGGCGTGGACGGCGTGAAGCCGAGCCATTCAAAATAGACGTTCTGGTTGAGCGAGCTGAGTGAATCCGTGGTGGCAACATCATTGTAGTCGCCGGTGCTATACCAGCCGCCGAAAGAAGTTTCGGAGGGGAAGTTATCATACCAAGGGTCGGTGCCGTCCTCGTCATCACAGCAGGCCGTGGTCTTGATGATGGCTTCCGAAATGCTGGCTGAGCCGGTCAACAGGGTGCAATAGAGTTGCACGAAGCCGTAGCCGTTGGCCGAATAACTGGCCGAACCGATGAAGTCGGGAAAGAGGTCGGAAGTATTGATGAACTTCAGACTCCAGCTATAGGTCAGGATGCCATTCAGCGTGAAGCGAGTTTCGTAGGGAGACGGCTGGCCCAAGCGGGAAGTGATCGTGTTCGCATAGGAGGCCACATCGGGCAGAATGCCATCCACAGGGCTGAGGTCAGGCGAAATGCCATCGACACCAACATACAGCTGATTGTCGGAATTGAGATAAGGATTGTTGACCGTATCGTCAAAGCTCAGCGTCAAATAATACAGATCCTTGCCGCTGCCCTGAAGCACGGAGTTAGTGCCAATGTTACAGCACGGCGGGCCGGATTGGGGATGCCCAATGTTCTTGAAGGTGAAGGTCGAATCACTGATGAAGCTGTTCAGGTAGAAGCAGTCATAGCATTCCTGAACCGTGAGGCCAAAGAAGTACGTGACGTTGTCGCAATAGTCAACCTTGTCAATCGAGTATTTGACGTAGATCTGACCCCAGGGCTGCAGATGGCCCACCGGGTACTGACCGGTGATGGGGTTGGTCTCGAAATGACGGCCAGTGGCCAGCAACGCCGCAAGCCCGTCCGTGGAGTTAGCGATGGACGTGGAGGTGTCCTTGTCGTCAGTGATAATGTAACCGTCAAGACCGCCAATTGAATTCGTCACATGCGCGACTGATTCATCCTCCGCGGCTTCCGGAACGGAGTTGGAAAGATCCGGCGTCATATTGAAGAAGCCGGACAACTCACCTTGGACCAGCACGAGCTTGGCGGTACTGCCATAGTAAGTCGATTTGCCATACAGGACGTATGCGATATCCTGAATGAGGGTCGCCTGGGTGATCCTGGTACTGGCGGTTTTGTAGTGCGTGGGGCCACGGCCCGTAACGGGGTCAACCCAGCTGCCTTGGTTGGCGCCACTGGTTTCGCTGACGCTGGACTGTTGCTGAGCCGTCAGGGCGAAGGAGATCGTCCCCTCCTTGACATTTTGCGCGAAGACCGACGTACTGACGCCGGCAGCGAGCGCAACTGCAATCGCTAGTGATGTTTTCATTTTTTTCATAATCTTTCGATTTTTATTAACTCGGTTCTCTGTTCGTCTCTTGGTTTTTTGTTTCTCTTGTTCTCCAACCGCTTCATGCCCGTTGAGGCCTGCGCTTGCGCCAATTCAAGCACAGGCCTCAACGGGCGTCAACCACTTTCATATTTTTTTCTACCCTGCCATTCTGCATTTGTCCCCTGTCTTGGACAAACTTTCGCGCATGGTTTAGCACGTACGCCGGCTAATCGTCAACACCTTTAAGCGCTTTTTTTAGCGATGGAAATGCCAAAACCTCGCTGGTTGGAAGTATTAGCGTCTTCCGAGCCGGGTCAGAGCCGTCTAATACATTTGTAAGTAATTGATAAGTATGATTTAAGGAGAGAACCCGTCCCGCCATGCGTACGGAGTGATGGCGGCTGGCAGAGGGGGCGGCATTTTTTCAGCGGGCGCTTCCGACACCCCTGCCGGGGTGCTTAAAGATTTGGGGGGCCGGGTTCCGGGGGTGTCGCTCCCGCGGGTCGCTTTACCCCCGGCTGATTTCCGGAACGCCTCCGGCGTCACAGCCGCCGCGGCGGGCCGGATTCGCGCCGCCGTCAAGTTCCCGGCTCAATGTCTGGCACCGCTGCCGCAGCGGATGCGGTCGCGTTCCCGGCCTGGAATTGAGCCAGCAGCGCTTTCAGTTGCGCGACGGTGAGCGTCTTTCTGAGCCGCGCAATTTCCGCACCGGCGAGCTGGTCGCATTTTTCGTTTTCGGGATGCCCGGCATGTCCTTTGAGCCAATGCCATTGCACTTGATGGCGGGACGCCTGGAAATCCAAGGCGCGCCAGAGGTCTTCATTCTTAACGGGCTTTTTGAGGCGGGTTTTCCAGCCATTACGCTTCCAGATTTTCAGCCAGTTAAGGACGCCATTCTTCACATATTCCGAATCGGTGAAGAATTCGACTTGGCAGCTTTCCTTCAAAGCGGCCAGGGCTTGAATGGCCGCCTGCAACTCCATGCGGTTGTTGGTGGTGGCCGGGTTGGCGCCGCTCAGCTCGCGGCGAAATTCGCCATATTCGAGCACGGCCGCCCAGCCGCCAGGGCCGGGGTTGCCCTGGCAGCCGCCATCGGAATGAATGATGACCTTCTTCAGGGGTGGGGATAAACCTCGGCGCCTTTGTCGAGAAATTCCCGGGACTTGGCTTCCAGGCCTTGCTTCAGGGCGGCTTCCTCGCTGAGCCCCTGCTCCGCCGCGTATTTGCGGACGTCCTCGGTGATCTTCATGGAACAAAAATGCGGGCCGCACATGGAGCAGAAGTGGGCGGATTTGGCGCCATCCTGCGGGAGGGTTTCGTCGTGGAACTCGCGGGCGGTGACGGGATCGAGCGAGAGATTGAACTGGTCTTCCCAGCGGAATTCGAAGCGGGCCTTGCTGAGGGCGTTGTCGCGATACTGGGCGCCGGGATGTCCCTTGGCGAGGTCAGCGGCGTGGGCGGCGATTTTGTAGGCGATGACACCGTCCTTGACGTCTTTTTTATTGGGCAGGCCGAGATGTTCCTTGGGCGTGACGTAACAGAGCATGGCGCAGCCGTACCAGCCGATCATCGCCGCGCCGATGGCACTGGTGATATGGTCGTAACCGGGGGCGATGTCCGTGGTGAGCGGCCCGAGCGTGTAGAACGGCGCCTCATGGCACCATTCGAGCTGCTTGGCCATGTTTTCCTCGATCATGTGCATGGGCACGTGGCCGGGGCCCTCGTTCATCACCTGCACGCCCCGGTCCCAGGCGCGCCGGGTGAGTTCACCCTGGGCTTCGAGTTCGCCGAACTGGGCGGCGTCATTGGCGTCGGCGATGGAGCCGGGGCGCAAGCCGTCGCCGATGGAGAAGGAGACGTCGTAGGCGGCCATGATTTCGCAAATCTCATCCCAATGGGTGTAGAGGAAATTCTCCTCGTGATGGGCGAGGCACCATTTCGCGAGGATGCTGCCGCCGCGGGAAACGATGCCGGTCATGCGGCCGGCGGTGAGCGGAATGAAGCGCAGCAGCACGCCGGCGTGGATGGTGAAATAATCCACGCCCTGCTCGGCCTGTTCCACGAGGGTGTCGCGGAAGATTTCCCAAGTGAGGTCCTCGGCCTTGCCGCCGACTTTTTCGAGCGCCTGGTAAATGGGCACGGTGCCGATGGGCACAGGGGAATTGCGGAGGATCCATTCGCGGGTGGCGTGGATGTCTTTGCCGGTGGAAAGGTCCATGACGGTGTCCGCGCCCCACTTGGCGGCCCAGCGCATTTTTTCGACTTCCTCCTCGATGCTGGAGGCGACGGCGCTGTTGCCAATGTTGGCGTTGATCTTCACCAGGAAGTTGCGGCCGATGATCATGGGCTCGAGCTCCGGGTGATTGATATTGGCGGGGATGATGGCGCGGCCGGCGGCCACTTCCGACCGGACAAATTCGGGGGTGATTTCGGGGGGGATTCTCTGGGGAAACCGCTTGAAGACGCCCGGGGTATAGGGCGAATTGCCGGCGGAGGCGGAGGTGCTGCCGGCGTGCTGCTTGTGCACCTCGTTGCGGACGAGGTCACGCGAGAGATCGGCGGCGGGCAGGCCGCCGGCGGCCAGGCGCATTTGTTCGCGGATGGCGACGAATTCCATTTCCGGGGTGATGATGCCGGCGCGGGCATAGGCGAGCTGGGTGACGAGGATGCCGCCCCTGGCGCGGAGCGGCTGGCGGCGGGGGGCGGTGAGGCCTTCCAGCCGGAAAGAGGTTTCGTCCTGGCGCCGGGCGCGGTCCAGGCCGCGGTGCTGCTCGGAAAGGTAGCCATCGTCAATGGGCTGGACGGGGCGGCCGGGATATTCCTCCACGTCGCCGCGCGCGCGGATCCATTCGCGGCGCAGGGCGGGCAGGCCCTGCTCGACAGCGCCGGTGAATTGGGGATCGCCCCAGGGACCACTGCAATCGTAAACGCGGACGGCCGGGTTGGCTTCGATCTGGCCGCTGTAGGTCTTGGTGGGGGCCTGTTCGATTTCGCGCATGGGTACGCGGAGACTGGGATGCAAGCGACCGGGGACGTACACGCGGTTGCTTTTGGGCAATGGCTCGCGGCTATTCGGTTCGAACGACTCTTTGGTTGCGATCATAAATTCAGTTTGCGGTTTTGGTTGCTCGTTGAGAGGCTGCCGCCACGGATGGCC
>Ga0182030_10024349_pt1 | contig 11126 bp, 10 predicted proteins | sample 812S3MmetaG_FD_121299 | JGI IMG/M metagenome (GOLD analysis project Ga0182030, IMG submission 121299) | Permafrost microbial communities from Stordalen Mire, Sweden - 812S3M metaG (Illumina Assembly) | ecosystem: Environmental > Terrestrial > Soil > Wetlands > Permafrost | place: Sweden...
CCCGGCGGCCCGGCGTCATCAGCGGGGCGATGTGATCCCACCAGCGGGAGTGCGCCGCGCCGCCGTGCACCAGCACGATCCCGGGGCCGCCCGGCTGCCCCCAGGCCCGGTAGGCGATCGCGGTGCCGTCCACGTCCACCCGGCCAAGTTCGGCAGAAGTGGCCAGCGCGGTCGTGAACCATTCCGGCGGCGCGGTGTCGGCCGCAGCATCGTCAGTGGGAGTCATGACCAGAAGGGAACCACATCCGGCCAGTCCGCGGCCGCCCGGACCGCCCGGATATGGCCGTTGCTCGCGGCCCGGGCCTGCTGGGCTCGCTGGCGGGGGGCGATCATTCGCCGGTGACCTCCTCGGCCACGTCCCGCGGCACACAGACGACGCGGGAGCGGAGGTACTCCCCGAGGCCCTTGGCCTGGGCGTCCGGCCGCGTGGTGGCGGCCACCCCGGGAGCGAGCAGGCCTGCCACGACGGAGTTGAGGGCGCGGAGGATCGGCAGCTCGTAACGCTGCACGCCGAGGTGGGTGGCCTCGGTGAGCAGTTCGCGGAACCGGTGGTCAGCACTGCTGGTACTAGAGAGGTCATTGGGGCTAGAGGGGCCGAGGGGGCTGGGCCTGGGGTCGCCGGCGGGGTCATCGGCGGTGCCGCCGATCCGGTACTTGACGCGCAGCCGCCGGCCGAGCGTCTCGTACTCGGCGTGCTGGTCCAGCGGAGATCGCGGCCGATACCAGGAGCAGCAGCAGCGGAGTGCCCTGCGCGGCGAGCTCCTCGCAGACGAGCGCCACTAAGAGGACGTCTTCGCGTCCTGCTGCTACCGCGGCGACGTCTCCTCGCTAAGCAGCGTGCGGGGCGGCGGCCCGCTGGTCACGGTGACTTCGCGGGCTATGACATGATTACTTTGGGCAACTTGTTGGCCACGCAAGGGGATGGTGGCGTGCAGCAACTTGACGATCACCTGTTCGCGGGGCTGCTAGAGGCGGCGCCGGATGCGATGGTGTGCGTCGACGCCGACGGGCGGATCGTGCTGGTCAACGCCCAGACCGAGCGGCTGTTCGGCTACGGCCGCGACGAGCTGATCGGCCAGCCGGTGGAAATGCTCGTCCCGGACGCGGCCCGCGATGTCCACCCCGGCCACCGGACCGTCTACGTCGCCAACCCGCGACCGCGCCCGATGGGGGCGGGGATGGAACTGGCCGGCCGGCGCCGCGACGGGACTACCTTCCCCGCCGAGATCTCCCTGTCCACCATCGACACCGAGGAAGGCATCCTCGTCTCCGCCGCGATCCGCGACGTGACCCAGCGGCTGCTGGTGGCCGAGACGGCCGCGCAGCTGGCGTCGATCATCCAGTCATCGCACGACGCGGTGATCGGCAAGACCCTCGATCAGGTGATCACCAGCTGGAACCCGGGCGCGGAGCGGCTTTACGGGTACACCGCCGCGGAGGCGATCGGCGGTCACGCCGAGATGCTCATTCCCGCGGAGGAGGACCGGGAACGGGAAGCGGAGGTGGTGGCCGCGGTCGGGCGGGGCGAGCGGGTAGACCAGTACGATACCCGCCGGCTGCGCAAGGACGGGACGACGGTGGAGGTGTCGCTGACCATGTCGCCCATCGCCGACCGGACCGGAACCATCATCGGGGTGGCGACCACGGCCCGGGACGTGACCGAACACCGCCGCGCGGACGCCCGGTTCCGCGGGCTGATGGAAGCCGCCCCGGACGCGATGGTCTGCGTCGGGCGCGACGGGCGTATCGTCCTGGTCAACGCCCAGACCGAGCGGCTGTTCGGCTACGGCAGGGACGAGCTGGTCGGCCAGCCGGTGGAAATCCTGGTCCCGGACCACGTGCGCGGCCTGCACCCGGCCCACCGGGCCGGTTACCTGGCCGATCCCCGGCCCCGGCCGATGGGCGCCGACCTGGAGCTGGCCGGGCGCCGCCGCGACGGTAGCACCTTCCCCGCCGAGGTGTCCCTGGCCGCGATGGGCACCGGTGAAGAGTTCCTGGTCACCGCCGTGGTCCGGGACGTGACGGAGCGTCTGGAGATCGCCGCCGAGCAGGAGCGGCTGCGCACCCAGGCCGAGCGCGACAAGCTGAAACGGCACCTGCACCAGTCCCAGTGGCTGGAAAGCCTCGGCCAGCTCGCCGGCGGGGTGGCCCACGACTTCAACAACCTGCTCGGCGTCATCTCCAACTACGCCGCCTTTGCTGGCGAAGAAGTCGCCAAGGAAGCGCCGGACGAGCGCTGGCAAACCGTCCGCGACGACATCGGGGAGATCCAGAAGGCCGCCGAGCAGGCCGCCGAGCTGACCCGCCAGCTGCTGGCGTTCGCCCGCCAGGAGATGATCCAGCCGCGCGTGCTCAACGTCAACGATGCGGTCCTGGGCGTCGAGCAGATGCTGATCCGCACCCTCGGCGAGCACGTCGAGCTGATCACGGACCTGGCCGCCGACCTTCCCCCGGTACTGGCCGACCCCGGTCAGATCGAGCAGGTCCTGGTCAACCTGGCGGTCAACGCCCGCGACGCGATGCCGCAGGGGGGCAAACTGATCATCCACACGGCCAGCACCAGCATCGACGACACCGCCAGCCAGGGTGAGGTGCCCCCCGGCCACTACGTGTCCCTGAAGGTCAGCGACACCGGCACCGGGATACCCAAGGACATCCTGGACCGGGTCCTCGAGCCGTTCTTCACCACCAAGCCCAAGGGCGAGGGCACCGGTCTGGGCCTGGCCACCGTGTACGGGATCATCACCCAGGCCGGAGGCCACGTGCGGATCTACTCCGAACCCGGCCTGGGCACCAGCTTCACCGCGCTGCTGCCCATCACCGAGCAGCACATGGCCCTCGCCGCCCCGCCGCCTGCCGAACCCCCGCGCGGCCACGGCGAGACGGTCCTGGTCGTGGAGGACGAACCGGCCATGCGCGAGGTCACCCGCCGGATCCTGGACCGCAGCGGCTACCACGTGGTCGCCGTCGCCAGCGGTCAGGATGCGCTGGACGTCCTGGCCAGCCAGCTGGAGCACATTGACGTGCTGCTCGCCGACGTCATCATGCCCCGCATGCAGGGAAAGGAAATCGCCGACAAGATCCGCATCCTGCAGCCCGCCGCCCGGGTGGTATTCATGTCCGGCTACACCCAGGCGCTGCTCGGCGCGCAAGGCGTCCTGGAACCCGGAGTCCACCTCATCGAAAAACCATTCTCCGAGAGCACCCTCCTCACCAAACTGCACGAAGTCCTCAGCACTCACAACTAATCAGCGCCACGGCCTACTCCCCGGCCAGCACCGGCCAGCAGCCGCGCGACCTGCCCGGGCCATCCACTGGCCACGGCAGCAGGTAGCTATTTGTGTAAACTTCGATACGCTGAGTAGTAATCATGAAAGGATACGGCGCCGCGTGTCGAGGATCCTGGTGGTCGATGACGAGCCGGACCAGCGTTTCCTGCTCCGGAGGATCCTTCAGCGGGCCGGGCACGAAGTGAGCGAAGCCAACGATGGCGCCGCTGCGCTGCGGGCCGTACGGGAGTCAACACCGGATCTGGTGGTGACCGACGTGATGATGCCGGTCATGAACGGCGTGGAGCTCATCCGCTGCTTGCGGGGTGACCCTGCGACGGCCCACATCCCGATTCTGGCCGCGAGCGGGGATACCCATCTCGCGGGCGCCGCGGACGCGGTCCTGGTCAAGCCTTATGACTTCCGCCACCTCCTCGCGGTCGCGGACAGCTTGCTGAAAGAAGGACGTGGTCAGAGGTGAAGCGGACGACTACCGGCGTCGCCGGGCTGGACCTAGTGCTCAACGGCGGCCTGGAGCCGGGGGCGGTGGTGGTCGTGGCCGGCGCACCGGGCACCGGCAAGACGATCCTGGCTCAGCAGATGTGCTTCGCCAACGGCTCCGCCGAGCGCAAGTGCGTCTACTACACGACGGTGTCCGAGCCGCACACCAAGCTGGTCAGGCACCTGGAGCCGTTCACCTTCTTCAACCCGCAGGCCCTGGGCACACGAGTCGAGTACATCCACCTGGGTGACTTCCTGCAGCCTGCACGCCAGCACGGGCTGGAGCCCCTGGTGTCGGAGATCGTCAGGAAAACGCTGGAAGAGGAACCCGCCATCGTGGTGGCCGACAGCGCGAAGATGCTGCGCGATTTCGCCGGTGAACGCGAGCTGCGCGCCGCGCTGTATGACCTGACCGGCCGTATCTCGCAAACCGGCACGGCGCTGCTGCTGGTCGGCGAGTACACGCCGGAGGAACTTGGAAGCGGGATCGAATTCTCGCTGGCTGACGGCATCATCCAGCTCGAGTATGAGTCCCGCGAGCCGGTCGACCGGCGGTGGCTGCGGATAGCGAAGATGCGCGGCGGAAGCTATCGGGCGGGCAAGCACACGTTCCGGATCGGCTCGGGCGGCCTCGAGGTGTTCCCGCGCATAGAGACACTGATCCCTGATGTGGTCACGGCGGTGTCCGAACAGGTCCCCAGTGGCATCCCCGGTCTCGATATGCTGATGAACGGCGGAGCGAAGCAGGGTGACGCCACCCTGGTCACCGGACCCTCGGGCGTGGGCAAGACGATCTTCGGGCTGCGCTGGCTCACCGAGGCAATGGAACGGGAACGGCGCTGCCTGTACGTCACGTTCCAGGACACCGCTGATCAGCTCGTCGACGTGGCTGCCGCGTTCGGCTGGGACCTCACATCAGCCGGCGTCGCCGAGAACATCCCGATCTCCTACGTGCCGATGGGCGATCTGGACCTCGACGTCCTGGCCAACGCCGTGCGCTCCGAACTCCGTGCGCATGCGACCAGCCGGATTGTTATCGACAGCCTGGCCGAACTGGCCTTCGCCGCCCGTGAGGAACAGCGTTTCCCTGCTTACATGCGCAGTCTCGTCGGGCTCGTCCGGGCGGCAGGCAGCTCCTTGCTGATCACGAGCGAGACCGCCGTCCACGGGCTTGCCGCCAACGCGATGGACGAGCTCCTGTTCTTGTTCGACAACGTCATCGACCTGCGCTACATCGAAGAGGGATCACTGATAGGCCGGGCCGTGCACGTCGCGAAGATGCGCAATAGCTGGCACGAGATGACGCTGAACAGCGTTACCATCACCGATCGCGGCCTCGTGGTCGGAAAGAAACTCGAAGGCGTGACCGGGCGCCTCGGCTGGAGCGCGCTACGAACACAGGGCCCAATGGAACCCGTCCGGCCCGTCGCCAGGAGTTCGGCCCGACCTTCCTGATCCCTGGCTGCTGCGCAGGTGCTCACGCTTGCTGGTACCGACAATCGGCGCGCTCAACTCCGCGGCGGCAAGTTCGTCCAGTTCCGTGCGCCATCAGCAGGTGGTTCCGGTGGCCTGGTCGGTAGCCTGGCCCCGTGCAGCACGTCCTGACCACCGAACGCCTGGTCCTGCGCCCGGTGACCGGGCCAGACCACGCTGGACTGCTGGCCCACTGGACCGCGCCGGAGGTGCGGCGGTTCCTGTTCGACGGGACGGTCCAATCCCCGGCGGACATCACCCGGCCGAGCAGGTCCGCCGTGTGCTGACGCTCCGGTCACGGGCCTTTCTGGAGCGTAGGCAGGCACCGGCCGCCGCGGGCCGGTAGGCCACCGGAATCCTGAGGCTCCTTGCTGGCCGCTCCCGTAGGCCGGGCTCACCGCCTAGCTTTACGCCACAAAGTTCCTGGGCTTGCCGCTTGACTTTATGCCATAAAGCAGCGTCTACTTTATGGCATAAAGCCGATGCCAGGGAGGCGCCATGAACCACACACCCGACTCCGCCGCCGCCGCCGGCAACGGCGGCAAGTTTGACCCCCGGCAGGCCGCTGCCCTGCTGGACCAGGCGACTCAGCAGACGCGCCGCAAGCTTGCGCCCGCTCAGCCCTGGCTCTTGACGATCAGGGCGGTCATGGTTCTGGCCGTGCTCGGCGCGTGCTGGCTCAACGTGCGCGGGCAGCATCCTTACAGGGGCCCGACCTCCGCAGTCCTCCCGTTCGTGGTTGTGTTCGTGATCGCCAACTTCGTCGCGACCGTCACGGTTCGCAAGCGCGCGACCGCCGGGGTGAGCGGGAAATCCCGGCTGCGCCCCTGGGAGATCATCGTGCTGACGCTGGCGTGGATTGCCGTGTTCGCGGTCATCGGAGCGCTGGCCGGCACCGGAGTGAGCCCCGCGATCGTCTACTCGCTGATCCCGCTCACGGTGCCGCTGATCCTCGCCGGCCTGGCCTGGGCGGGCATCAACGCGGCACGGGCAGACTGGCGCCCTTGCGGGGTCGGGGTCGGGGTCGCCGTCGTCGGCGCCGTGGGGCTGTTCGCGGGGCCGGCCGGGGCGTGGGCGGTCGTCGGCGTGGGCCTGTTCATCGTGCTCCTCGGCAGCGCCGTCGCCATCGTCTGGCAGCAGCGCCGCAGCGTGGTCTGGCCATGACCGACGAGCTCGACCCGCTGATCCACGTGCCCACCCGGCTGAAGATCGTCGCGACGCTGGCAGCACTGCCCGACGGCGACTCGCTGTCCTTCACCCGCCTGCAGGACATGCTCGGGCTCACCCCCGGCAACCTGATCATCCAGCTGCGCAAGCTCGAAGAAGCCGACTATCTCAGTACCGAGAAGACCAGGAGCGGGTCCGCGCAGAAAACCACCGTGGCCCTGACCAGCCACGGCCGAAAGGCACTCAGCGCCTACACCCAGGCGCTGCGCGACCTGCTCGGCGGCCTGTAAAACGGAGGCACGGCCCACCATCAGCACCGGCGCACTTGACCCGCTGATAACGCGTCCTCGCCGGAGCCCAGGACCAGTGGTGTTACCGCAGAGGCACCCAGAACTCGGGCTCGAGATTAGGCGGTTCTCTCGCACATTTTTGATACGGCATAATTCCGAGGTCCGGGGCCGGTTCGCTTGTCAGGATCGCCTCGTTGCTGAAACGATGGGGCCGTGAAACTGGGAATTTTGTGCGGCGGCGGCCCCGCCCCGGGTATGAATTCGGTCATCTCTGCTGCCACGATCGAGGCCCGGAAGTCCGGGTGGGACGTCCTCGGGATCATGGACGGCTTCCAGCACCTCATCGAGGGCCGGATCGAGGAGGCGCGGCCCCTCTCCATCACGGACGTGTCCAGGATCCACGTCCTGGGCGGGTCGATCCTCCGGACCTCGCGGGCCAACCCGACGGTGCGAGACGAGGACGCCGCCGACCCGGACTGGAGGCTGCACGCCTGTCTGGAATCACTGCAGAAGCTGGGGATCGACGCGCTCGTGACGATCGGCGGGGACGACACCGCGTTCTCGGCGTCCCGGCTGGCCGAGGCGGCCGGCGGGAGCCTGCGCGTGGTGCACGTGCCGAAGACCATCGACAACGACCTGCCGCTACCGGGCGGCACGCCGACCTTTGGTTTCGAGACCGCGAGGAGCGTGGGGGTCCAGCTCGTCGACAACCTGATGACCGACGCCATCACCACCCAGCGGTGGTACCTGGTGGTGGCCATGGGCCGCTCGGCCGGCCACCTGGCCCTGGGCATCGGAAAGTCGGCCGGGGCCACCCTCTCGGTGATCGCCGAGGAGTTCCCCCAAGACGAGTCCATCCCGCTGTCTCGCCTGGTGGACGTCCTCGAGACCTCGATGCTCAAGCGGATCGCCCACGGCCGCCCCTTCGGCGTGGCGGTGCTCGCCGAGGGCATCGGCCTGCGCCTCCCCCCGGACGAGCTCCGGAAGGCCTTGCCGGAAGCCGAGCTAGACGAGCACGGCCACGTCCGGCTGGCCGAGCTCGAGCTGGACCGCCTGCTGGCGAAGCTGGTCAAGGACCGCTTCAAGGAGCGAGGGCAGAAGGTCACGGTCGAGGGCAAGAACATCGGCTACGAGCTCCGGTGCGCGCCCCCCATCCCGTTCGACGTCGAGTACACCCGCGACCTCGGCTTTAGCGCCGTCGACTACCTGAAGCAGGTGCTGGAGGGCGACGAGCCTGGCGGCATGGTCACGATCCAAGAGGGGCACATGGTGCCGCTGCCCTTCGGGTCGTTCACCGACCCCGAGACGGGGCGGGTGCGGATCCGGCTGGTGAACATCGAGTCGAGCTCGTACCGGGTGGCCCGCGAGTACACGATCCGGCTGGACCGCGAGGACCTCGAGGATCCAGAGAAGCTCGGCCCGATCGCGGAGGCCTCCGGGCTTTCGCCCAAGGCCTTCCGCGACCGGTACGGCTATCTGACCGAGGGCTGAGCCCCGGCCGCCGAGCCGCCCGGACCCGTCGCAGGGAACCCTCGATGAGGAAGATCATCGCTGATGATGCCGGTGTCCGTCGGCGGCTTCATCGAGGGGCCGGAGCGCGAACTCGACGGGCAGAAGGCCGACGGCGAGCGGCACCGCCGGTTCAGCGAGTAGCTCCGGACCGGCGGTGCGCCGCTGGACGCGGCGACAACCGCTGGCCTACCTCTCGCCCTCCCCCCAGCGGCCCATCTTGAGCAGACGCTGTTCAAGATCCGCCCATGTCCTGCTCCACTCCAAGAGCGGGCCGAGGATCTGCTCCAGCGCCGCAAGCTGCTCGTCGTAGGAGGACAGCTGGGCTTTCAGCGCCTCGATGCTGCGTCGCTGCGCGGCGATGCTCTCGCCGATCGAGGACATCTGCGCCGCCGAAAGGGCGCCAGGCAGCGGAAGCGCGCCAGCGACCGACGGGAGACTTCTGCCAGGTCTGGAGAGGCCCTCCAGTCTCTCGGTGATCTCGTGAAGCTGGCCGATGAATTCCTGGACCAGGCGGGGAACCATGCCTGATGTGCTCTTGTCGTCCTCGGTCATCGGCGTAATCCTTTCCGGCAAGCCCGCAGCAGCCACTGTCTGTACGCGATCATTCCCGGTCGCACGCAGGTAACGCTTGATCCGGTCGACCAGCATCCTCATTTGGTTGTCATGGAGGTGATCGTGAGGCACCACAATCGAGGCGCGCTGCGCCTCGATCAGTGGACAATAGGCATTATGCCGCCGGAAGCGTAGTGATCTGAGCTTCGATCCCCGGCATGATGCCGCGATTGGCGTGTCCCTCAGTGCCTGATGCGCCAGCCGGGCATGCGCTGAGCCCACAGCGCGGAAGGGAGGCAACCCCCACGGCGCGGCGCTGCAGCCGGGCCGACAATCTGCCCAGCGCCGCTGCCTGCCGCCCGGTCGCTGGGACCAATCGAAGCAGGTGAGAGGACTCGTCTCACCCGTCCGCAAAGGACTCGGTCAGGTGCCGACGTAGGCCGCGAGGTGCTCGCCGGTGAGGGTGGAGCGGGCGGCGACGAGGTCGGCAGGCGTGCCCTCGAAGACGATCCGGCCGCCGTCGTGGCCGGCGCCGGGGCCGAGGTCGATGATCCAGTCCGCGTGCGCCATGACCGCCTGGTGGTGCTCGACGACGATAACTGACTTGCCGGATTCGACGAGCCGGTCGAGCAGGCCGAGCAGCTGCTCGACGTCGGCGAGGTGCAGGCCAGCGGTCGGCTCGTCGAGGACGTAGATGCCGCCGTTGGCGGCCAGGTGGGTGGCCAGCTTGAGCCGCTGCCGCTCGCCGCCGGACAGCGTAGTGAGCGGCTGGCCGATGGTGAGGTAGCCGAGCCCGACGTCGGCGAGCCGCTTGAGGATGGCGTGCGCGGCCGGCGTGTGCGCTTCCCCTGCGCCCAAGAACTCCAGGGCCTCGGTCACGGGCATCGCGAGCACCTCGCTGATGTCGCGGCCGCCGAGGTAGTAGTCCAGCACCGACGTGTCGAACCGCTTCCCGCCGCACACCTCGCAGGTGGTGGCGACGCCGGCCATCATCGCCAGGTCGGTGTAGATGACGCCGGCGCCGTTGCAGTTGGGGCAGGCGCCTTCGGAGTTGGCGCTGAACAGGGCGGGCTTCACGCCGTTGGCCTTCGCGAACGCCTTGCGGATCGGGTCGAGCAGCCCGGTGTAGGTGGCCGGGTTGCTCCGCCGCGAGCCCCTGATCGGCGCCTGGTCGACCGACACCACCCCGTCCCGGCCGGACACCGAGCCGTGCATAAGCGAGCTCTTGCCCGAGCCCGCCACCCCGGTGACGACGGTCAGCACGCCGAGCGGGATGTCGACGTCCACGTCCTGCAGGTTGTGCAGGCTGGCCCCGCGCACCTCCAGCGCGCCCGGGGGTGTGCGCACCGATTCCTTCAGCGAGGCGCGGTCGTCCAGGTGCCGCCCGGTGATGGTGTCGCTGGACCGCAGTCCCTCGACGGTGCCCTCGAAGCAGACGGTGCCGCCCGCCGGACCGGCGCCGGGACCGAGGTCGACGACGTGATCGGCGATCGCGATCATCTCTGGCTTGTGCTCCACGACGAGCACCGTGTTGCCCTTGTCCCGCAACTGAAGCAGCAGGTCGTTCATGCGCTGGATGTCGTGCGGGTGCAGGCCGACGGTCGGCTCGTCGAAGACGTAGGTCACGTCGGTGAGCGACGACCCGAGCTGGCGGATCATCTTGGTGCGCTGCGCCTCGCCACCCGACAGGGTCCCCGTCGGCCGGTCCAGCGAGAGGTAGCCCAGGCCGATCTCGGTGAACGAGTCGAGGTGCTGCTTGAGCGCGGCGATCAGCGGTGCCGCCGACGGCTCGTCGAGACCGTCGGCCCACCCGGCCAGGTCGCTGATCTGCATCGCGCACGCGTCGGCAATGCTGATCCCCCTGATCTTCGAGGACCGGGCCGCCTCGGACAGGCGGGTGCCGTCGCACTCCGGGCAGGTGGTGAAGGTGACCGCGCGGTCCACGAACGCCCGGACGTGCGGCTGCATCGCCTCGGTGTCCTTGGCCAGCATCGACTTCTGGATCCGCGGGATCAGCCCTTCATAGGTCATGTTGATGCCCGCGATCTTCATCCGCACCGGCTCGTGGTACAAAAAGTCGTCCAGTTCCTTCTTGGTGAACTTACGGACCGGCTTGTCCGGGTCGTAGTAGCCCGACGCGCTGTACAGCCGGGAGTTCCAGCCGCCTCCGGTGTAGCCGGGGACGGTGATCGCGCCTTCGTTGAGCGACTTGCTGTCGTCGTAGAGCTGGGTCAGGTCCAGGTCGGTGACCGAGCCCCGGCCCTCGCACCGCGGGCACATGCCACCGATGATGTTGAAGCTGCGCCGCTCCTTCACGGTCTTGCCGCCGCGCTCGAACTTGACCGCGCCCGCTCCGCTGATC
>Ga0182030_10024350_pt1 | contig 11126 bp, 9 predicted proteins | sample 812S3MmetaG_FD_121299 | JGI IMG/M metagenome (GOLD analysis project Ga0182030, IMG submission 121299) | Permafrost microbial communities from Stordalen Mire, Sweden - 812S3M metaG (Illumina Assembly) | ecosystem: Environmental > Terrestrial > Soil > Wetlands > Permafrost | place: Sweden...
CATGTGATGCAATTTATCCTCGACTTCATCCAGATTTTCGGCATTGAACGCACGATCTACGGCAGCAATTTCCCGCTGGAGAAACTGCATGCGAGTTATGCCGATTTCTTCGGCCACTACCGCACGGCCTTGGCCGAATATCCGGAAGCCGACCAGCGCCGGGTCCTGCACGACAATGCGGTCAAGTTCTACAAACTTTAAGCCGTCACGATAGCGCCGCCGCGAGCGCCGTCACATTGCTTAGCGGTAGATGTAAGCAACGCGCCGGGTCGACGGCTCGACCAGAACCGGTACGCCGTTGACATAGGCGTAATCATATTCGGAGCCCGGCACCGGCGCGATGGCGACATCCTCGGGCAGGCCGAGGCCCTCGACGACTTCACCGTTCAGATAGACCGGCGAGATCGGGTGACTAACAACGTAGCTATTCACCGTCTCGGGCGGGGCGAGCGATAGCGGCGGCGCGGCTGCCGGCGGCGCGATCAACGTGCCGACGATGGCGGGTGCGGGAACCGCGCTGCCGACGGTTTCGGCCGGCGCCTCGTAGACCACCTGCGGAACCGTATTCAGGTCTTCGGCGAGCACCAGCGAACGGCCGGACAATTCCGCTATCAAATATTGCGAATAGGCCCAACCTTGCTGGCCGTTATAGCTGACCTGACACCACAGGCTGCCTTGTGCGCAGCCGATGATCGTCGCCTGCGCTCGATTGGGAATTGCGCCTACGACGCTATATTGCGGGCCGGGCCCGGAGCGGATGTTGAGCGGCGTGATCGCCGAGGCGAGGGTCGCGGCATCGGCGGGAACCGACAAAGAGGCGGCAGCCAAGCCGGCAATGATAGAGGCGGCAGCCAAGCCGGCAATGATAATGCCTTTAAAGTTCATGGCAGGTGACCTCCAACTTGTGATGGATGCCTACCTAACGTCTATGGACTTGTGCTGTTCCGGCGAAAGCGCGTTGGAACTTCCAATGGAACCGGCTACGCGGTTAGTAGCCGACCACTGTTCCGTGCAAATCATATTCGTCGGCGCGCTCGATTTTCACCGTCGCGATTTCGCCGACCCGCAGCGGACGGCGGCTGGCAACGTAAACCGCGCCGTCGATTTCCGGCGCGTCCGCCATCGACCGGCCTTTGGCGACCGTGGGCCCAGCCTCATCGATAATGACTTGCTGGCGCGCTCCAACTTTGCGCTTCAGCCGGCGGGTCGAAATCTTCTGCTGCGCTCGCATGAAGCGATGCCAGCGGTCTTCCTTGATGTCATCGGGCACGGCGGCGCCCAGGTCATTGGCTACCGCGCCGCGCACCGGCTCGTATTTGAAACAGCCGACGCGATCGAGCGCGGCCTCGCCCAACCACTGCAGCAGGAACTCGAAATCGGCTTCGGTCTCGCCGGGAAACCCGACAATGAAAGTCGAGCGTAATGTGAGGTCGGAACAAATTTCGCGCCAGCGCGCGATACGCTCCAGCGTATTGGCTTGCGCGGCCGGGCGCTTCATGCGTTTGAGCACATCGGGCGAGGCGTGCTGAAACGGAATATCGAGATAGGGCAGAATCTTCCGCTCTGCCATCAGCGGAATGACATCGTCCACATGCGGGTAGGGATAGACGTAATGCAGCCGCACCCAGATGCCGAGTTCGCTGAGCGCGCCAGCCAGATCGATGAACTTGGCGCGCAACTCGCGGCCGCGCCATTGGCTGGCGGCATATTTGATGTCGAGCCCATAGGCCGAGGTGTCCTGCGAGATGACCAGCAATTCTTTGACGCCGGCGGCGGTAAGTTTTTCCGCTTCGCGCATCACGTCGCCGGCCGGGCGCGACACCAGATCGCCGCGCAGCTTGGGAATGATGCAGAATGTGCAACGGTTGTTGCAGCCTTCGGAAATCTTGAGATAGGCGTAATGGCGCGGCGTCAGCTTGATGCCTTCCGGCGGCACCAGATCAAGAAACGGATCGTGGATCGGCGGCAGCGCGCGATGCACGGCATCGACCACGCTCTCATATTGCTGCGGGCCGGTGATCGCCAGCACGTCGGGGAAAGCCGACGAAATGCTCTCAGGTTCGGCGCCCATGCAGCCGGTGACGATGACCTTGCCGTTTTCCTTGAGCGCTTTGCCGATGGCGCCCAGGGACTCTGCCTTGGCGCTATCGAGAAAGCCGCAGGTGTTGACGATGACCAGATTGGAGCCGACATGGTCGCGCGAGAGTTCATAGCCTTCGGCGCGCAGACGCGTGATGATGCGCTCTGAATCGACCAGCGCTTTCGGACAGCCGAGCGAGACGAAGCTTACTTTGGGCGCGGGTTTGTCGCCGGTTTTGGGGTCACGGTCCAACATTTGACATGGAGCTAACCGCGATCCGGGGCGATAGCAAGGCTATCGGCGTTAATGATTGCGCAGCGCCTCGGCTTCCTCATAGAACTTCTTTTCCCAGGCCTTTTGGTTGTCGGTACCCTCGCGGATGAAGGGTGTGAATACGGCCAGACGCAGCAGCAGCCAATTGAGAAAATTGGCCGGAAACCGCAGCGGCTTTCGAAAATCGACAAACAGCACCACGCGTGTGTGTTGGGTCTTGTTCCAGGCTTCGTGTTCATAGGCGTCGTCGAATATGACGGCTTGGCCTTCTTTCCAGCGGTAGAGTTGCTGATCGACGCGGATGCCGAGCTTATCGCGCGGCTCCGGCACGATGAGGCCGAGATGCAGCCGCAGCACGCCATTATAGGGCCCGCGATGCGCCGGCAAATGCTTGCCGGGCTCGAGAATTGAAAACATCACCGTGATCAAACCGGGGATTTTCTGGCACGCCGCCCAAGTCCGCGGACAAAGTCTGACATTGGCCTCCGACTTGAAGCCGTAGCCGGCAAGAAGAAAAGTTTTCCAGCCGCGGTCCTGGCTGATGGTGGCGACGTCGGCGGAAATTTCGTGGAATCCTGGCAAGTCGGCTTGCCGCAACAACACGCGGTCGAGCTCGGTGCGAATGGCGCGCCAGTCACGCTCGACATCTTTGGCCCACGGAAATACCGCGTTGTCGTAGATCGCCGGATTGCCGACCTTGCTATGGGACAAATTGAGCCGCTCGACGAAGGCCACGACGCGCATGAAGATGCGGGTGATGCGGCTGGCCCGCGCCAAGGGCTTGATGCCTTCGGTGCCGAAGTGCTGGGCCGCAGCTTGATCGGGCGCGGTTTGGCTTTGCTTTTCTGCGATACTCGTCACGGGATATTTCCTTGGCCGACGCGCCCCCTAAGCACGGCAACGATTCTTGTTTTGCCACCCTAGCAAGTGGCGCAATGCCGGGTAAGTTCCCGGCCCATATAGTTTTCCCGCGATCGTTATTCGCCGATTGGCCGCGGCCACAATTGGCGCTATCGTGGCCCCCGCGAGAGAGCCATGAAACTATCGATTATCCTCATTAGCCTCTTTTTATGCGGTATTTTTGTGCCGGCCGGACCGGCGGCTGCCGCCGATGCGAAAGCGTCGCCCTATAGCGCGCAACGCGAGCCGCTGCCATTCCCGCGCAGCGAGCGGGCGCAATCGGTCCGCGCTTCGGGGGTCTGCTGGAGCGAATGCGGGGCGCATTGCGCCTGGGGCATGGCCGGCTGCCTGACCCATGACGCGCAGGGCCAATGCCTGAAACTCACCGACGCCTGCGACCGCTATTGCCAGCGCGAATGCCGCGCCAGCGGCGGCCCGCTGCTGCCGATCGATTTATTCTGGGAGTAGGGCGGCTAACGCACCCTCTAGACGAAATGCGCCGGCGAACCGGCCAGCGTCGGAACTGCCACCATCAACAGGCCCCCAATGGCAAAACCGATGAAGCGCACGGGCGTCGTCAAGATTTCAATCGGCGTGCTTTTACGGTAGATCGCCGCGCCGCCCTCGAAAAGTGCAACCGCGATCAGTACCCAAAAATACGGCTTGATGAAAAATTCGCTGGTCTGCGGCGCGATCACCAATAGGGTGCCGCTCGCAAGTCCGACCAACGCCATATAGGCCAGAAATACTCTTTGGATCGTCATGAAAGCTCCCAAACCCGCGCGGGTCAGGTGCCACCATAGCAATGTTTCGCAACCGATGCCTGCCCTAGGCTGCCATCGGCTCGGCGCCGCCCGACGGCACCAACAGCAGAGGCAGCCGGATCCGCACCGTCGTGCCGGTGGCCAGTTGTTTCGATGGGATGATGGCGCCGCCAAGCTGGCGCACGAAGATCGCCACATAGTCCGAACCGCGTTTCTCCGGGCTCTTCACCAAATCCTTGCTCTTCATGCCTATGCCGTCATCGGAAACCACTAATTCGATCTGATCGCCGACGCGTTCTACGCAAAGTTTGATTAGTCCCCTGCCGTCGGGAAATGCGTGCTTGATCGCATTTGTGGTCAGCTCATTGACCAGCAGCCCGAACGGCACGGCGCGATCCGGATCGATTTCCAGCGACTCGCCTTCGACCTCGATTTTAATGCCGGACGCATTTCCCAAAAGGCTCGCCGACATGGTCTTGGCGATTTCGCGCAAATAGGCATCCACGGCGACCGTCTGGCCGCGGCTGGTTTGCGATATCAGGTCATAGAGCTGGGCAATGGCGCCGATGCGCGCTTGCATGGTTTTATAGCCTTGCACGCAGGGCGCCGCCGTCCATTTGGCTTCGTAAGTGATCAGGCCGACGATGACCTGCAGATTATTCTTGATGCGGTGTGAGATTTCGTTCGTCAAGCTGAGCGCGTCGCGTTCGCGCTGCTTGCGTTCGGTGACGTCGCGCGCCGAGGCGAAGACGCCTTGCAGGTTGCGGCCGCGGTCATAGAAGGTCGTCGCGTTATAGGATACTTCGGTCTGCGTCCCATCGCGCGCGCGGGCAGTCAATTCGTAATCGGTGACTTTCTTTTCTCGCAGCACGCGCTTGATGGCGGCTTCGGCTCGTTCCGGATCGGTGAAATAGTCCTTGAACGGCGCGCCGATCAACTCGTCGCGTGTGCAACTGGTAAGCGCTTCCATCTGCTTGTTGACATCGGTGATGATGCCGGATGGATCGGTGGTCATGAGCGCATCGATGTTCGATTCAATAAGCGAGCGGGTATAGAATTGCTGGTCGCGCAGGCGCTGATCGAGTTTTTGCTGCTCGGCTTCGACCAGCTTGCGCGCGGTATTGTCGGTGCCGATGAGCAGATAGCCGATGATACCGTCTTGCGCATCGCGCAGCGCCGTTACTGAGACCACGGCCGGAAAGCGGCTGCCGTCCTTGCGGATATAGGTCAACTCATAGATGTCCTCGATGCCGCGCGAGGCCTTGAACACCAGCGCCTCGAAGCCGGGAGTTATCGGGGTGCCGAGTTCTGAGCTCAGCTCCTTGGCGCGCGCGATCATTTCCTGCGAGTCCGAAATATCGGCCGGTGTGATCTTGTTCACCACCTCGGCGGCCGTATAGCCCAGCATGCGCTCGGCCCCGACATTGAAAATCTGGATGACGCCCTTGGCATCGGTTGCGATGCTGGAGAAATTGGCGCTATTGAAAATCGCGCGTTGCAACGCGCCTGCTTTAAGCAGGGCGTCTTCGGCCTGCTTGCGCGCGGTGTTGTCGGTGCCAATCAACAAATAGCCGATAATGGCGTTCTGAGCGTCGCGCAGCGCCGTGATCGACACCACCGCCGGAAACCGGCTGCCATCCTTGCGGATATAGGTTAGTTCATAGATGTCCTCGATTCCGCGCGAGGCCTTGAACACCAGCGCTTCGAAGCCTTGGGTAATCGGAGTCGCGAGTTCGACACTCAAAGCTTTGGCCCGCGCGGTCAGTTCCTGCGGATCGGAAATGTCGGCCGGCGTAATTTTATTAACGACCTCCGCGGCTTTGTAGCCCAGCATGCGCTCGGCGCCTACGTTGAATATCTGGATGACACCCTTGGCGTCGGTCGCGATGCTGGAAAAATTGGCGCTGTTAAAAATTGCGCTTTGCAGCGCGCCGGCCTTAAGCAGCGTTTCTTCCGCTAGTCTAAGCGCGACGTGGTCGGCACCCTTCGATATGGCGAGCGGCTCGAGTTCGGCGCCACTGTCATTCTTCACGATGTAACCCCCGGTAAATTTGTTTCGCCCCGCGGCGCCGATCGAATTTGCTTCGTCATGCCGGCGCCAGCATCAAGACGACGGAATCGTGCAACTGATTTTCAGTGTAGGGCTTGCGCAGGAAATGCGTGCCCGCGACCAGCAACGATTTCATTTTCTCGGTGACGGTATTTCCGGTCGTATAGAGCACCCGCAAATCCGGGCGCAACGCGATCGCCTCGACCGCCAAGTCGCAGCCGCCCAGAACCGCCGCCTTGAGATAGATATCGGTAAACAGCGCGTCGATCGGCTGCACCGAGTGCAGAATCGCAAGCGCTTCCTCGACGTCGCTGGCAACCAGGGTCTGATGACCCCAATCCTGGATCATCATCTCCGCTACTTCGCGGATGAAGACATCGTCCTCGACGATCAGGATCACGGCCATCCAATAACTTTCGGCCGTGACAACCTTACTGTGCGGCTGGCTGGGCGCCTATTGCCACAACCACGGATCATCCAACCCGTTTGGCTACTATCAGTGCATACACCTACGCATGGCGCGGACGAATGGTTCCATCCGATTTTGTGTTTATTCGACGCAATCGATCGGGCCCGGCCGAAGCGGAGCGAGGGCCAAAAACCGCCAAAACTGGCGGAAGGGGTGTCCATGGTATCGATTTGATAATAATCAGTTATTCAATATTTTGCTCGATGGGCCCACAACTTTTCCCAAGCGCTTGGGGCGGCTTTGGACGAACGGTTACGAACAAGTGATGCCGGTCTAACCCAATCCCACTGACGACAAAGCCGGTCAGTCTTTGATCGCCTTCGCCTAATTGCATGCCGAAAGATTTTCGCTTGATCAGGCGCGGCGACTACGGCGTCATTCCTTTTGCATCGCATCGAAGGCAGCGCCGAAGCCGTTGAACGATACCGGCAGGCTAATTTCTTTCTGCGCGGCATTTTGGAAAACAAGCTTGCCGGGACCGGTCGCGCTGCGAAATTTTTTGATCGTGTCGTCTTTGATCTCTACATCGGCGAAGCACGCGCCCGGCAGGCAGCGCTTGAACGTAGCGAAAACACCCGGATCCTTGTCGTTCATTAGCAGTTTTACGCCGGCCGGCAACCACGCATCGATCGGCACCTGAACCACCATTTTGAGCGGCTCGCTTTTTTTCGGATTGCCTATGGCGATCTGAGTGAGAACTCCAGCTTGCCCCTGTACTTGGGTGAACTGCACGACCTCACAGGACTTTTGCGGGGGCGTGCCACTACACCGGAGAACCCAATCGGTGTAGGTCGCAGTCGTCAGTTGCGGCGCCTGAGCTTGACTGGCGCCACTCCACATCAGGGCGCCAATGCTACAGACCAACCGCGTGCCAAACTTATTCATACGACGATCTCTCGATAAAGTTTGAATTCACGAAGTGAATTGACCGCTTTGACCGCTGGCACGAGCGACAGCCTATGGCATTTGCAGGGCCCGATCTAGCGGCGGCTTCGATGGGTAAGATATAAAACAGAATGCTACGAACTTTCGGGTCGATTGCATCGGCCCATACCATGATCATGGTACAGCGCAGTCGCCCCGTGTGCTGTATTACAATTAGCCGGGCGACCAAACTGTAGGCGCTCAAGTTGGTGCAAACGGGGGCAACTAAGGCGGCCGACACGGAACGAATCGTACGGCGACGTTGGACTGGCTTAAAGCGGAGGACCACAAAAACCGTTCGGAGCTCGCCCCAATCAGCCCCCGCCGGTGCCGTTTCAGTGGCGCCGAAGAGCGCGCATTCCTGCGCCGAGGGCACGGGATGCGCGCGCCGACTGCAAAACAATAAACCACAACGTGCAGCAAAGCTCAGGTTGGTTGTAAGGCGCCCCCGCTCGATGGTTCAAAATATTCATATCCAGTTCATAAACAAGAGTATCTAATCGAAACGTACAATCACAAAACGGGGGATGACTATGAAGATTTCTTCGATATTGCTCGCATCGGCTCTCGCGCTTGCGGTGGCAGCGCCAACCGGGTCCGCTTTTGCCGTGACCATCAAAAAGGAAATTACCGCAATCAAAAAGGATGAGAAGGGCACCGTTAAAAAGATCGAAAAGGACACCAAGGCCGGCAATAAGAAGGGTGTCGTTGTAGAAAAAAAACTGCTCGCCAGTGAGGAAAAGAAGGTCGCAACTGAAAAGAAGCTTGAGTTAAAGCCGAAGCTGCCGCTGGCACTGGCGAAAAAGCCCTAATAAATATTTGCCGAATTGCTAAGAAGCCGGGCGTGCGAATCCTTGCGGGGATTTGGCGCCCGATTTCAATTTCAGTCCCGGAAAAAGCGGGGTCGGGCAATGGGTTAGATCGCCGATCGACCCGGCATCCCGCTACGTGGCGTCGAACGCCCAATTGCAGACGTTCGGAGCGAAGGCGGTGCGGATCCGCTGTAAGCTCGGCAAAGCGAGTCGGCACCGATCGACCGTAGATCGCATTGCAGCGGTCGATCCAAGGCGCGGGAAGTGATTTTTTCGCGGTTCCGCGTAACAGCATCTGCGCTGCGGTGGCCGCGATTCGGCTACAAAACACCCTAGCAAGCCGGAATAAAGCACTCCCACTGCAGGAACCTATTGATTCTTTAGGTAGAATCTAGCGGTTTGTCCGTACCGCTAAGCAATTCAACTTTCTAAGAGCTCCGAGGAATTGGGTGCGGTAATGGGGAATTGCGGAAAATTTATCGTTTGATTTTTACGTGTTCCGTTTTCCGTGAAACGCGCGCATTTACCCGCATCGCTGGCCCAGCCCACCACTAATGGCTACGCGCTTAATCAAAAATTAACCGTAACATCGGCCTCCTAGATGACTGATTCGCCTCAGGAATTCGGTTTTTGTGTTGCGTAAAGGCCACAGATCGAATCGTCCCCAAGATATAGCGTCCGCTGCGTAAATGCGTTCGTTCGTTGAGTACGAACGGTAGCCGAGTGGTCTGAGATGGCGCGCAATATTTCTATTCGCATCGGTGGAAATGGCCAAAAACAGGTGGAATCGTTCAGGCTGCCGCTTGCCGCGGCGCTTATTGGCGTCGGGCGCGGCTATGGCATTTGCCATGGTCGTTTCGTTTGCCGCCTTGGCCGCCGACGGAGCCGGTGGCGGCGGAAACTCGGGACAAACGGTTAGCGGTGGAACGCCCGGTGCGGGCGGCACCGGTTATATCGGCAATCCAGGTCAGGACGGAACTGCAGGCACCGCGTCCGGCGCTGGCGGCGGCGGCGGTGGCGCCGGCGGCGGTGTCGGCGGCGCCGGTGCCGGCGGCGTAGCCGGCGGCACCAGTGGTTCTCCCAACGGCACTGCCGCCGGTTCGGGCTCTCAGAACGGTGGTGGTGGCGGCGCCGGTGGCGCCAATGGCGGCACGGCCGTGTCCATTTCTAACGCCACTCCGCTCGCAGGGAGCAACGGCGGCAATGGCGGCAATGGCGGAAGTGGCGGCGCATCCGGCGGAGGGGGCGGAGGCGGCGGTGCGGGCGGATATGGCGCCGTCGTTACCGGCGCAACTGCAAGCACCAATTCTTCGACGATCACGGGTGGCGCCGGTGGTGCCGGCGGCGCCGGTGGTGCGGCAGTGGCAGGCGGCGACGGCGGATCCGGGGGCGCCGGCGGCACGGGAATTCTGTTGGTCGCGCCGAACAGTTCTTTTAGCAATTCAGGATCGGTCACGGGCGGCGCTGGCGGCAGCGGCGGCGCGGGCGGCGCTAGCGGCGGCAACCAAGGCAGCAACGGCGCGGGCGGCGCCGGTATCGTCGGTACTGGCCTCACCATGGACAACGGCGCCTCGATTTCGGGCGGTCTATCCGGCGGCGTCGCGCGGGCGGACGCGATCGACTTTACAGGTGCCAGCAATTTCCTGACGTCAAATGGGGGCACCCTTGTCGGCAACATCGGTCTTACCAACGGCGCTTCGACCAGCCTGACAATCCTGCAGACGGCGGCCGGCGGCGCCACAGGCGACGCTACGATATCGGTCAACATCGTCGGACCCGGCGCATCGGCGACCGACGGATCGGTCACGATCAAAACGGACTCCGGCTATTCGGTTACGTTGAGCGGCACAAACACTTATTCGGGTGGAACGACGGTTTCGGCTGGTACGTTGGCCGTTACCAACAGCGGTGCCCTCGGCAGTGGCTCGCTTACGTTGGATCCGGGTACGACGCTCAGTCTCGTTGGCGTGAATATTACGAACACCGTCAACGTTTCCGGCGATCCCAACATCGCGGTGACAGGCGCGAACTCGATCAACACCATTTTGGGTACGGGTACCGTAAACATACTGGGCACGTCCGCTTCCGCCGCGACGGATGTGCTGACTGTCAACGGTCCGAATGCCTACACGGCCGCGACGGTCATCGGAGATGCTACTTCCGCTCACGCCGTAACAGTCGTGGGCGGCGGCACAAATTCGCTCAGTGCCAGTTCGCCGACGACGGTGACTCTATACAGCATCTTGAACCTTGGCGGATTCGCCCAGACCATCGACACCGTCAATTTGGCGGGCGGCACGATCCAGAACGGCATACTGACGAGTGCGAACGGCATTGCCTCGACCGGCGGCCTCGTTGACGGGATCGCAGGCACGACGACGCTGACCCTGAACAGCGGCTCGACTACGCTCACCACGATCACAGGAGCCAACACCTATAGCGGCGCGACAACGGTCAATACGGGCGCCATCCTTGCCGGCGGCGCCGTCAATGCGTTCAGCGCGAGCAGCGATGTCACCCTCAATGGCACTGGCACCCTTGATTTGGGTTCGGTGCAGCAGACGATCAAATCGTTGAACGCAACGGTCGCCACGGCCCTGGTCACCAATCTCAGCGGCGTGCCAGGCACTGGCGAGTTGGTGATCAGCAATGGCGGTTCGTTTGCCGGCCAGATCACTGACGGCAGCGTTGTTGGTTCGACGACAGCATTGACCCTCAACGGCGGCACGCTGACGCTGTCGGGCGTCAACACCTATAGCGGCGCAACCACGATCGGCAACGGCGGCACGCTGACCTTGGGGGTGAACAACGCGATCGCGGCATCGAGCGGAGTGAACCTGGTCACCGGCGCCAC
>Ga0182030_10024351_pt1 | contig 11125 bp, 8 predicted proteins | sample 812S3MmetaG_FD_121299 | JGI IMG/M metagenome (GOLD analysis project Ga0182030, IMG submission 121299) | Permafrost microbial communities from Stordalen Mire, Sweden - 812S3M metaG (Illumina Assembly) | ecosystem: Environmental > Terrestrial > Soil > Wetlands > Permafrost | place: Sweden...
CTTGGCCTGGGTGGCCGTCAGAGGGACTTGACCCGCAGCGCCCGCGGGGGCACCTCCTGCGACCGCCGGTAGTGCGAATACCCCGGCAATCAGTGGAACGATCAAGGCGACGGTGGACAGTGCGTGCCGACGTTTCATTTGGGCTCCCCTTCCCCGGTGATGGGCCGGAGCCTACGGCGCATCACCGGTCGCAACAAGTCCCTGTGGGCCGCACGAGATCCGTAGGCCGGTCACCCCGAACGATCGTTCGAGGCAGGAACGTACACGAACACCATGGGTGGTCAGAGACCACCCTGAGCGACGCTTCGGGCCGAATGGTCCCTGTGGGGTCATTGGAGTGTCCGATCAGCCGGTCAGCTCGGACCGAGGCCACCTTTACCCATCACCCGCAACAACAAGCGGGTACCTCGGGCCGGGCTCCAAGAGCCACGGGCCGGCGGCTCAGGTGGCGGCGAGCGAGTGGTTGGCGCCAGCCGAAATCATGGTTATCCCGCTCAGAACCTCGACCACCCGTAGCTCATTGGCATCCGTGCCATCACCGCCCTGTCCGTATTGGTTGTTGCCCGAAGTCCACACGTTGCCCGAGGCGTCGAGAAAGAGGGACTGCTCCCCTCCCGCTCCGGCCTCGGTGACCCGCGGAAGTCCGGGCACCCGAGTTGGAGTCCCTACGTTGTGGGTGGAACCCAACCCGCACTGGCCCGAGGCGTTGTCACCCCAGCACCACACCCGTCCCCGCGAATCGAGGGCCAGCGAATGGCCGTTGTAGTCAAAGTCACCGCCCGACGAGATGGAGGTGAAGGGCACGGTCTGGGTGACCGCCGTCGGGTAACCGACGGTGGCGTCCGTCTTACCACAGCCGCATTCGAGTTGTCCGTTATTGCCCCACCCGTAGGCGTGGCCCTTGACGAGGATGTCTGCGGCGAAGCTACCGGAGTCCAACTCCACTCCGTCCGAAGTACCACCGGTTAGGGAGGTCAGATAGGGATTCTCCACCGGCACCGGCTGATCGCCTCCTGATCCCATCCCCAGGTCTTCCGAGGCGTTCGAACCCCATACATACACCCGGCCGGTGCAAGTCAGGGCAAACATGTGCCACGACGCCGCTGCCACTTGGACCACACCGAGATCGTCAAGCGATGTGAGCTCGACCGGCACTTTGAAGGTGCCGGTGCTCGAATCAAGACCAAGGTCATTTTCGATGTTCGAGCCCCAGACCCAGACGCTGGTATCCGTCGGGCACCGGCCGGGCTGTATCCCCGATGGTGCTTCCACGGCGACAAAACTGTGATCACCGGCTGCCACTTGGACCACATGCGTCAGGCTTGCGATACGTACCGGCTTCATCGAAGCCCGCGACACCACGGTGTCACCCCAACCTTCGACCGTACCGTTGGGCATGATGGCGAGGTCGGATTGGTTGCCGGCGTGGATGCCGGCCTCACCACTCATGCGCACGAGCTGAGGCGACATTCCGGGGCCGCCTCCTGCCACCGGACTTCCCCACTCGTACGTTCGCGATGCCGTGGTCGCGAAGGTCGATGTGGAGAACATGACCAGGCACAGCGTCAGTGTCACCGCACCCAACCCGGCGAACACCGCGCTCCTGGCCCCGACGTGCCCCCACGGACGGCCCTGAGCAAAACCGGAGCGCTTCACATTCCGTCCCAACCGTCCCCCTTTAAAACTGCCCATGGAATCGCCTGCCCCTCCAACGGTCGCCTTTTTCGCCGCTCGAATGCTCAACCATCCAGAGCCGAGGGCCTTGGCAGTCTCCCAGCCCCCAAGCTATCTTGCGACCGTTGCCAAGTGTACCTGGCCTACATGTGTACCGCCCCATCGTTGGAGGCATGAACGATGAAACAACGTCAGCCTGTAGACGCACTCCGGTCCGGAGGACAGTGCCCCGACGTCGGACGATCGCCGGCAGGCAGCCACCGTGGTGTCACGGACGGTGGACGTCCTGGTAGGTAGGACTCCTACCCCTTGCAGGTGGGATTCGTTGGTACAGTGACGACGACGTGATCTGGCCGCCAAAAGACGTATGGGGCCATGCTGACCGACGTGGCGAATCCCCCCCACGCCGACGCTTTCTCTCTCGTGCAGTGAGATGGGCAGCCACCGGGTGCCGAGGTAGTTCGCAGGAAACGTCGAACTGATGCGGTTAGAGGCGGCGCGTCGCCTGCCAACCTGGTGCATCGCCGTTGCCAGCATCGCCATCTGGCTGCTCTCGGGTGCCTACATGCTCCATTTTGGCGCCTCCTGGCACCTCGACCTTCGGGTCTATCGGGGCGCCGGTCACGCTCTCTACTACGGCGGGTCGCCGTTCACCTCGTACTTCACCGCCAACCACCTGCTCTTTACCTACACCCCGTTCGCCCTATTGGTATTGAGTCCATTGACCTTCGGTGTGCTGGGTTTGGTCGAGGCCGGTTGGTGGCTGCTCAGCGCGGTGTCGATGGTGGTCGCAGCATTCCTGCTACTCCGGACCACCTTCACCATGCCTTCCAGCCGGGCTTGGGCAGTGGCCGGACTACTGGGCGGGGCCGCTTCACTGGCTCTCGAGCCGGTGCGCAGCAACTTCGACTACGGCCAGATAAATCTGATGTTGATGGTGATGATCGTGGCCGACCTCACTTGGGTGCGACCCTCGAGAAGGGGTGTCCTGGTGGGCCTGGCGGCCGCCATCAAACTCACCCCCCTGGTCTTCCTGGTCTACTTCCTGGCGGATCGCCAGTGGCGCTCCTTTTTGCGTGGGGTCGGGGCCTTCCTCGGCGTGACGGCGGTCAGCTGGGCCATCTTGCCGGCAGACTCCACCCGTTACTGGTTCCACCAGGTCGCCGACGCCAGCCGAACCGGCGTACTCGGTGTGGTGAGCAACCAGTCGTGGAACGGCATGGTGCACCGGGCACCCTTCCACGGGGGCCACACCGGGACCGCGGTCTGGGTTGTGCTGTCTCTGTCGACCCTGGTCCTCGGCACCTTGCTGACCCGGCGCCTACTGGAGCACTCCCGGACCGCCGACGCCGTTTTGGTCCTGGCCCTCACCGAGCTGTTGATCAGTCCGGTCTCGTGGACCCATCACTGGTCGTGGCTGGTTCTGGCGCCGATCGTTATCGTGGAACTGTGGAGCGTGCACCGGGCCGTGGCCACGGCCCTTGTGGTGCTGGTGGGGTTGGGCGTGACCGCACCCTATCTGTGGATCCATGTGGTTCCCCTCTCCTACCTGGGGAGCAACGCTCTGGTGTTCGGCGGTGCAATCGTTCTGGTGATGTGGGCGGTAAGCGAGGGAGCGCTCCGCCTCGGTGCCCTAGGTCATCATCGTGCAGAGGCCAGGCGCAGTCCGTGATGGCTGGGTCCGCGCCGAGGGCATTCGGGAAGGCCGTCCGGAATCCGCGTCGGCGATCGATGGTGATCGACCATGTCGCTTGAGCCGGCCGACGACACTAACGCAGAGACGCCCCGGAACACTCCGTTGGCTATCGTGCAAACCTCCGCCTCCCAGGGCACCGCCCAGACCGATGCATCCGCTTCAACATTGCCTCCCCAACCTGGCTCGACAGCGCCCAACCTCACCTCCGGAGCCGGAAAGGGAGTGCGTCACTGGTATCTGTTCTGGCCGGTGTTGGTCTACCTCCTGGCCCGAGGGCTGACCGTAGCTGGCGCGGTGGCCATCGACTGCTTCACCCACAAGTCGTTGCGTGGCGACCTCGGCGTCTGGGACGGACAGTGGTTCATCCGTGCGGCCCAGCACGGATGGCCAAACCATCTGCCCATGGTGCATGGCCCTCCGGCCCGCAGCACCATCGCATTTTTCCCGTTGTTCCCGCTCACGATCCGCTGGCTCACCTACGCCACCACATTCTCACCTCTCGTGATTGGCTTGGCAATCAGTGGCGTTACGGGATTGACCGCGGTGGTGGCCATCGGCATGCTGGTTCGGCATTATGCCGATAGCCGGCAGGCCACTCGCGCCACCCTGCTCTTCGCGGTGTTCCCGGGCACGTTCGTCTTCAGCCTGGCCTACGCCGAGGGTATCGTCATCACCTGTGTGGCTTTCGGACTGTTGGCTCTGCTCCGGAAGAGATGGTGGCTCGCCGGGGTCCTAGGCCTGTTGGCCACGGCCGCTTCGCCCATCGCCCTGGCCTTCGTGTTGAGCTGCGCCTGGTGCGCCGGTCGCGAACTCCTCCGCCATCGAACCTGGCAGGCCCTGCTCGCCCCGGTGCTGGCCCCGTTGGGCTTCGTGGCCTACATGGGGTGGCTGTGGGCCCACACCGGCACGTTGTCGGCGTGGCGGTGGACCGAACGGTGGGGCTGGAACAGCTACCCGTCCCTCACGTATCCATTCCGCGTGGTAGCCACATTCGTCAGAGACCCGGTGGCTCCTACCGAAACGGGGCAGATCCTGTTCGTAGGCGTGGTGGTGACCGTGGTAGGGGCGGTCCTGGCCATCCGTGAGCGCCAACCGGCTGCCGTATTGATCTACGGACTGACAGCCGCCCTTCTGGCCGCGGTATCGTCGCCGGTCGGGCTGCGACCGCGCTTCATCATGTTGGCCTTTCCCTTGGTTGTGGCTTACGGAACCCGACTCCGCGGTCGGGCCTACATCGGGGCGGTGGTCGTCAGCGCAGTGCTGCTCACCGCCATGACCATCATCGAACTGGCTTCCACTGCAGTGTTCCCGTGATCGTGGTCAACCTTGCGCCCGAGCGGGTCTTCGCCCGACCGCCCACCTACTCCTCGGCCACCTGCACCGACGGCTGGGTGTCCGCCACCCCGGTTTCCGGACCTGCAGAAGCAGCGAAGGGCGCCCGACGTCGCCTCCACAACATCACCGCCACACCCAACATGAAGACCACAGTGGCTAGAAAGAATGCATTTCCCTCGAGCAGCTGCCACCCGTGTTCGGACAACTCCTTGTTGGTGGCGTCGGGCACCCTCCAGATCGGAGCCCAGACGAAGAGGGCGGCCCCCGCTACCGCCCAGTAGCGTCCACCCTGGGGACGATCGGGTGCACACGCCAACCAGATCAGAATCGGGACCACCCAGACCAGGTGATGGGCCCACGTGATCGGAGAGGCCAGCAGTCCGGTGGCGGCACAGACGAGCACCCCGAGGAAGGGTGAGGACGACCGGAAAGCCCAGGCCGCCAGGGCGACACCGACGACAACCACCACTGCCGCGGCCACGGTGATCAGACCGGTCGACACCACCCGGTGGTCCAGCCGGTCGACGGCGCCCCTCAGGCTCTGGTTGCTGATGTAGAAGACGCCGCCCACCCGTTGAGCATCGAAGGCGTACTTCGTCCAGTAAGACCATGACACCCGTGGGTCGGTGGCAGCCGTCAGGAGCGAGCACGTCACGAAGGTCCCGAGGCTCACCCAAGCGGCCCGGGTCTGGCGGGTCACAAAGAGATAGGGCACGAACACCAGCGGCACCAACTTGATGGCCGCGGCAATACCGACCAGCACGCCGCGAGGCAGGGTCCGCTTGCCGATGTGGCCGTAGAGCGTGAGGTCTGCCAACACCATGGCTGCCAACACCACGTTGACTTGGCCGTAGCTGAAGGTCAGCTGCACCGGCTCCAGGTGGTACGCCGGGGCCATGAGCACCAACGACCACTGAATCACTCGGTGGCGTCCCAGTGCAGGGAGGGCGGCCCGCAGGGACAGTGCCAGCAGAGCGAACAGGGCTGCCACGTTGACCACAGCCCAGATCACCTGGGCCCAGCTCTGTGCGAGAGCAGACAGCGGAGCGAACACCAGCGCGGCGAACGGTGGATAGGTGAAGGGCAGGTGCGGCGGTCGAGGGAGCCCGACCAGGTAGAGGCGCCCGTCGACGAGGTTTCGGCCACCCATCAGATATACGGCCATGTCCAGTTGAAGCCGGTTTACCGCCAGCCGAATGGTTCCGTCCGCGGCCCAGGCCGCGGACACCAGACCTATGGTCCACAGAGCCTTGTCCCACCAGGCCGGGACAGTGCCGATCCGCGACGAGAGGCGTGGAGACCGGAGAAGCTTGACCGTCATGCGCTCAACCGCCGAAGGCAAACGACAGCCCGGTTCACGTCAGGCATCGCAGACCGTCCGGCATTCCGGGGGAAACGGCACGCTCGCGGTTACGGTGGATGGCCTTCCTCGTCGTCACCCGGAGAGTGCACTCCGACGCTGCCGTGGTCGGAGGCTCTCGCTGGAAGGTGGAACGTTCTCCATTGAACTTCCCGTCAGCTCGCCCTCTAGAAGGCTCTTCAGACACTGGTGCGCTTTTGAGCTTCGCTTTCGACTAAGCCCGGACAGGCAGTGAACCTGACCTGGGAGTTTCTGGTGGGCCGTGCGGGACTTGAACCCACGACCCCTTGCGTGTCATGCAAGTGCGCTACCAACTGCGCCAACGGCCCGTACCGACGGACGATACCACTCGGCCTACACCTGGAGACTCCAAGCACCCCACCGCGTCGTCGACCCGGTCAGGGTGTGGAGGTCGGCAAGGGCGGGGTCAGTCGATCGATGGCGGGCCACCCGCTGGACTGCCGCCGTCGTTCAACCTCGACCCGGTGCCCTCCCCGGAGCCCGAAGAGCCGCTTGGCCAACAGTAGGTACACCACGATGGCCACATTGATCACCAAGGTGATCACCTTGAAGACACTGACCCCGAGGACCAGTTCGTAAATCTCGAAAGGAACCAGAATCGTGGTGGCCACCAGCGTCAGATACTCGGCCCACCGCTTGGCCAACCACAGGCCGACCATCTCGGTGGCCTCCAGAGCGGCATAGGCGGTGACCGCCAATCCCAGATGGACCAGGTGCCGCGGCGAGTATTCAAACGCCCTACGCAGATAGCCAAGGATGCCGCGGAGCTGGGCCCCGCCTGGGTCGCCCCCGGACAGGTCGTTCATGACGTTGGTGTAGTCGTGACGGAGTGATGTGTCATGACTGGCGAACGTGAAGAGCACGACGGCCAGAAGGGTAAGCACGAGTACATGAATGGCCCGGTCGACGGCGATGAGCCGGAGCACGTACCGGTCGCGCAGGACCGAGCCGCGGGCAGGAACCTCGATCTCCTCCCTCGACGGCACCCGTTCGCGGGCCGGCTCTTCGGGGATGGTTCCTGCCACCCATGCGTCGCACCGCAGACAACGGAGCCAGCGGGTCACTCCATGCTGTCGAACCAGGGCGGAGTCCTCCGCAGTGACAACGGCCGCGTCCGTGCCCACCAGGGCATGCCCCTTGAAGGCGCAGGTCAGGAGCTCATAGCGATTCTCTGGTCGCTTCTTGCCGTGCACACCCGCACAATAGGCTGAGACCACGAAGCCGAAGGAGATCCCATGAACGCCGATTTCGATACCGCAGTGGCCAACATCGAAGAGGTCGGCTACTTCATCGTGGAGGACGCCATCGACATTGACCTGATCGACGAGCTGAACGAGGAACTGGTCCGGCTCGAACGCCAGCTGGGAATCGTGCCCGCCGACAACTCGTTCGAAGGAACCCACACCACCCGGATCTACAACCTCCTGGCCCACGGATCCCCCTTCGAGAGGATCCCGGTCCACCCGGCCATCCTTCCCATCTGCGAACGGGTCCTCGACCCCGGCCTACTGGTGTCCTCCCTCTCCTCCATCGCCATCGGACCAGACGAAACGCCTCAACCGATCCATGCCGATGATCAGGTCATCCCGCTACCCAAGCCTCATCCTCCGACCGTGTGCAACACCATGTGGGCCCTGACCGACTTCACCGAGGACAACGGGGCCACCCGAATCATTCCCGGCTCGCATCTGGCGGCCGACTCACCGGATCTCCTAGGTGAGTACGACTCCATCCCCGCGGAGATGGCCAAGGGAAGTGTGCTGGTGTGGCATGGCAGCCTGTGGCACGGCGGAGGATCGAACCGCACGTCCTCCCGCCGGGTGGGCATCGCCATGAACTACTGCGCCGGATATATCCGTCAACAGGAAAACCAACAATTGGGCCTGCCCCGCGACACCGTCCGGTCCTTCCCGCCCCGCCTGCAGGAGCTGGTCGGCTACGGCATCTACCGGGGACTCATCGGCCACATCGACAAGGCCGTGCCCGCCAACCTCCTGCTCGGCGCCCGCCAGGACCCCCACCTGGTATGGGACTACGCCACGCCACCAACTGACTGAAGCTCCTGCGGCCGACGACCAGGTTCGTAGCGAACAGCGCTACGTCGGGTAGTCCGAAGTACTGACTGCGCTCTCTTTGGACTCACGCTGATCCTCTTCGACATCCCGCATCTCATCGTCGGAAGCCTCCTCCAACATCATGAGGCCGCTCTGTGCCTCCGGAAGGGCCCGTAACAACTCGTCGAGCTTTCGCTGAGTGGCAGCCTGCTCCCGACCCTGGGTGTGTTGGATGACGAACAACATCATCAGGGTCACGACGGAGGTGGCGACCTCGAATGAAGTCAGCCATCCGGTTCGAAAGCCCAGAAACAGGCCGGTGATTATGGCACCGAGGAGCACCACCGCGGCCACCAGCGCCGCCCACGGCAGCGAGGTGTAGTGGTCGATCCTGAACAGAAGACCGCTGCTGAACGTCAGCTGCCGGGTCTTCGGGATGATCCGGTCCCGTTGGGCCCAGGATCGCCTTCGGCGAGGTTCTTCCGGCTCAGACCGCACTGTCGATTCAGCGGCCACTTGTTCACCCTACCCGGCTGACTGACAGCCCAAGCAGGGGTTCCTCGTCCTTCAATTGGAGGCGGCGGGCGGAATCGAACCGCCGTACGGGGCTTTGCAGGCCCCTGCCTAAACCACTCGGCCACGCCGCCCTGGCGTCCGGCGATCCTACCCTCCCCACCAGGATGCTTGAATCGTGCCATGCAGATCGGAATGATTGCCCCGCCTTGGACCCCGATTCCACCACTTCTCTATGGTGGAATCGAGCTGGTGGTCGACCAGCTGGCCCGGGGGTTACAGGACGCAGGACACGAGGTCCTGCTCTTCGCCACCGGTGACTCGACCTGTCCGGTCCCCCGCCAGTGGGTCCTGCCGGCCGCCGAAGGCACCCGGATCGGCATGGTGGTCCCCGAGATCCGCCACGTCATCCACGCCTACGAGGCGGTGCGCCACTGTGACGTGGTCCACGACCACACCATGATGGGGCCGTTTTACTCGGAACGGTTTCCCGATCTGCCGGTGGCCACCACCATCCACGGCCCGTTCAACGAGGAGTTGACCGACCTCTACCGAGCCAATGCCGAGCGGGTCCCGATCGTGGCCATCTCCCACGCACAGCGCCGGGCCGCTCCTCAGATCCCCATCTCCCGGGTCATCCACCACGGCGTTGACGCCTCACACTTTCCGGTGGGAGACGGAACAGGTGACGACCAAGGTCCATACGTCCTCTTCCTGGGGAGGATGTCCGAGGACAAGGGTCCACACCGGGCCATCAACATTGCCCGCAAGGCCGGCATCCGGGTCTACCTGGCGGCCAAGATGCGTGAGCCCTGGGAGATGCGCTACTTCTCCGAGCACGTGGAGCCTCTCCTCGGGGACGACGCCCACTACTTGGGTGAGGTGTCCCACGAGCGCAAGTTGGAACTACTGGCCGGTGCTTCGGCCCTCCTGTTCCCCATCCGCTGGAATGAGCCCTTCGGGATGGTGATGATCGAGGCACTGGCCTGTGGCACCCCGGTCCTGGCTTTCCCCGAAGGGGCGGCCCCCGAGGTGGTCGACGACGGTCGCACCGGCTTCCTCTGCGACGACGAAGACTCCATGGTCGAGGCCATCGGGCGGCTGGGCACACTGAACCGGAGCGACTGCCGGATGGCGGTGGAAGGCTACTTCTCGACCTCTCGCATGGTGACCGAGCACATCGAGCTGTTCGAGTCGATGATCGCCGGCCCGTAACAGTGCTGGTCAGGATCGCCGGCGAAAGACCAGCTTGACCACCAGAGCGATCAGAGCCACAACCACTACCAGCTTGACCAAGAACCACACCACTCCGGCAATGAACCCGAGGACAGCGAAGGCCACGATCAGCGCAATGATCCCGCCTCCGACGATCAGTACGCCGTCGAAGACGCTCAATCCATGGTGCTCTTCGCCCCGGGGCTCGATGCTCTGTCCTCTGGCCACAGGTCCAGGGTAACCGATACCGCCCTTTCAGCGACCGCGGCAGGGCCTGCTCCAGAACCACCCTTCCGAGGTAGCCGGTGCTACGGTCCGGCGGTGTCCCTGCGTGCACTGCGCCAGACGCTCATCGAACGCCGGGACCTCCAGGGGGACGCCTTCTGCCATGCCTACGCCCACGCGGCCGATGGTTGGCTGACCGACCTGTTCGAAACCGTCACCGACGGGGACGACCGGGGAATGGCCCTGGTCGCCGTGGGTGGTTACGGACGAGGCGAGCTGTGTCCGTTCTCCGACCTCGACGTGGTTCTCATTCATCGGGGCAAGCAGGACGTCTCGGCCATCGCCGACCGGATCTGGTACCCGGTATGGGACGAGGGGGTCCCTCTCGACCACAGCGTCCGGAGTCCGCACGAGGCCCTGGAGATGGCAGCCAAGGACCTCCGGGTAGCTCTCGGGCTGCTGGACGGTCGGGTGGTCTGTGGCGACCCCAAGTTGGCCGAGCCGATGATCGAGAGCGCCCGTGAGCAGTGGGTCAAGCAAAAGCCGCCCTGGCTCGGGGTCCTCGCCGGTCTGGTCTCCGAGCGGGACCGCAGCTACGGCGACGTCGGGTTCCTGCTCGAGCCGGACCTCAAAGAGGCTCACGGTGGCCTACGCGACGTAGCCGCGCTGTTGGCCATGATGCAGGCCGTGCCGGCGCTGTCGGACTACGTGGACACCGTCGCCATCGACAATGCCCGCTCGGCCCTGACCGCCATCCGGGTGGAGTTGCACCGGCGCGCCGGGCGGGAGCAGAACAAGCTGCTGCTCCAAGAGCAGGACGAAGTGGCCAAGGCGCTCGGCGAGCCGGACACCGACTCACTGATGCTGAAGGTGGCCACGGCCGGACGCACCGTGGCCTGGGAGGGCGACGACGCCTGGCGCCGGCGGACGGCATGGTCCCGCCAACAGAGTGGCTCCGGACGATCGTGGCGGCGGAGCCGCTCCGAACGGGGCGGTGACGGCGTAGTACCGGTCTCCGGCGAACCCGATATC